>Ga0123335_1001080_pt1 | contig 45653 bp, 37 predicted proteins | sample BiotimSIPDNA_2_FD_89707 | JGI IMG/M metagenome (GOLD analysis project Ga0123335, IMG submission 89707) | Anaerobic biogas reactor microbial communites from Washington, USA - Biogas_R2 time_0 SIP DNA | ecosystem: Engineered > Bioreactor > Anaerobic > Unclassified | place: Washington, USA...
CACGAAATTCACCCTCGGCGGTCTTGTCACCGGCGGCGACTATGAATTCTACGTCACGGCGGACGATAAAAAGAGCCGCGTGCGCCTCGCCCGTCCCGGTGTGCCTCCCGGAACGGTGGTCAACTATCTGCATCCCGAGGACAACGCCTACTCATTCTCGGGACACGCTCTCTGCTCCCCCTCTCTGGTGCGGCATCCCGACGGCTTCCTGCTGGCGTCGATGGATGTTTACTCGGGCAACATGCCTCAGAACCTTGCCATTATCTTCCGCTCGGACGACGACGGCGAAACCTGGTACCATTACACCGAACTTTTCCCCTGCTTCTGGCCGAGACTCTTTATCTACCGCAGTGTGCTGTACTGCATGGCCGTGTCCACCGAGTACGGCGATCTGCTCATCGGGCGCTCGGTTGACGGCGGACAGACCTTCGGCGTCCCCACCGTGCTGCTGCGCGGCTCGGGCAGGGTGAACGAGAACGGCTGTCACCGCAACCCGGTGCGCTTCTGCGAGTATAACGGCAGGCTCTGGACGGCGCTTGAATACGGCTGCTGGGCGAAGGGCGATCACGCGGTCATGATGGCGTCGGTGGGGATCAACGACGACCTGCTGGACGTCAACAAGTGGCTGTTTACCGAGCCGGTGCCCTATAATCCGAATTGGCCGGGCGTGGCGAAGGGAAAGGCCGCCGGCTGCATCGAGGGCAATACCATTCCTTCACCCGACGGAAGCAAGCTGTACAACATTCTGCGCTACAACCTCAACGGCTCCTGCACTCCCAAACACAGCCTGGCTATGGTCATGCGGGTAAATCCCGACGACCCCGAGGCGCCGCTGGAATACGACCGGGTGATTCACTTCCCGGGCAACCACTCCAAGTTCGAGATCACCCCCGACCCGGTGTCCGGCAAGTATATCTCGATAATCTCGCGCATTCTGGGCGACTCTTCTTCCCATAACCGCAATCTGCTGTCGCTGGCGGTGTCGGACAATCTCTTTGACTGGCATGTCTGTCTCGATCTGCACGACTATACCGACTGCAATCCGTCCGACGTGGGCATGCAGTATATCTCCTATATTATAGAAGGAGATGATCTGCTCTACCTCTCCCGCACGGCTATCAGCGGCGCGCGGAACTTCCACGACGCCAACTACTCCACCTTCCACCGTCTGGAGAACTTCAGACAGTACCTTGACAAGCGGGCATGATCCCTTCCGACATAGCCGAACGCGTCGATATAATACGCAGCGACCGCCGCACGTCGACCGTAGCCATAAGAATCACATCCGGGGGCAGGATAGAGATTCGCGCTCCCCTGTCTGCATCCGACAGTGAGATATACCGCATAATCGGGACACAGCTTGACAGAATACGGGAGACGCTGGAAAAGGAACGAATTAACCGTCAGAATGCGAAAGCGGCAGGCCGGGAACCCCTGTCAGCCGAAAAGCTGCAGGAACTGTCACAGGAGGCAATGGATTATATACCCGGGCGCTGCCGATACTGGGCTGAGAAAATAGGCGTCAGCTTCAACCGAATCACCATACGCAATCAGCGCACCAGATGGGGCAGCTGCTCGGGCAAAGGGAATCTGAACTTCAACTGCATGATTATGCTTGCCCCGAAGGAGGTTATCGACGCGGTGGTGGTGCACGAACTATGCCATCTGCGCGAACCGAACCATTCCGCCGCCTTCTATGCCGAGGTGCTTCGGGTTCTGCCCGACTACTATGAACGGCACGGCTGGCTGAAAGAGCACGGCGCCGGGCTTATGGCGCTGAATCCGAATAAATGAACGGTAAACACATACAGTAATTATCCCGGAGAAGTATATGCGCAATATTAAGGACTACGGAGCGGTGGGGGACGGTGTCACCCTTGACACGGCGGCAATACAGGCTGCCATTGACGACGGCGGCATGGTCTACATCCCCAAGGGCGATTACCGCATCGGCACGCTGTATCTTAGGAGCAACGGCGGTCTGCATCTCGCCCACGACGCGGTTCTGCGGGGCAGTCATGACCGCGGCGACTACAACGCCGATGATTTCTGCCCGCAGAACCGGGTGTTCTCCTCCGAGTGGGTCACCGGCGCCCATCTCATCACCGCGGTGGGACAGGAAAACATAACAATTGACGGCTGCGGCACCATCGACGGGGAGGGCTATCACTGGGTCAACGAGAAGCATCCCCGCTCAACCGGGCACGACTGGTTCCCCGACGAAAACCGCCCGGCTCAGATGATCTTCATCTGCGAGTGCCGAGGCGTGCATATAAGCGACGTCCGCATATTCAACAGCCCCTACTGGCATCTGTTCTTCCACGGCTGCGAGGACGTTTTCGTCCGCGGCGTCACCATAAAGGGCGACCGCCCGCGCTGGACTAATGACGGCATCGACATCGACTGCTGCAACGGTGTGACGGTGAGCGACTGCATAATCGATGTTGGAGACGACGCCATAGCCATACGCGGTTACGATGAGCCGCTGACAAATCCCCGTCCCTGCGAGCGGGTGACCATAACAAACTGCGTTATCCGCGCCTGGCGGGACTACGGCATACGCATCGGCGTAGGCTCCGGGCTTATCCGCGACTGCACTCTCTCAAACCTTGATATCGAGGCTGAGAACTGCGGCGGCATCGGCATTATGGGGCGCTGGAGCCCGGCATCGCGCTTCGCGACCCGGGTGGAACGGCTGCTGTTCTCGAATCTGCGCATCCGTGCGAAAGAACCGCTTCAGCTCTTTGTGGCGGCGGGAGAGCATCCCCTGCCCAACGAAAGCTATGTACGGGACATCAGCTTCTCGAATCTTATGCTCACCCCTTCCGCGGCAATGCCCTTCACCGGCTTTGATGACGCGAATTACGACACGAGCCGTGTGACAAACATCAGCCTGCGTGATGTGACCGTCTTTGCCGAACGCCTGCCGGTCGACTGTCCGGTGTTCGCGCTGAAAAAGTGTGACGGCGTTTACTTTGAGGGGCTTCGCATCCGTGGCGGCTCATCGGCTAATAAGCCTGTTACAACCGACGACTGTACCGACATAACCCTGAACGGGGAGGGAATTGCATGACAAAACCCAAACACCTTGACCGCATGACCGAGCTGCATGTCACCTCCACCCTTGACGGCAGTTCCGAGCCTTCGCTGTTCTGTATGGGCGGCGAGGGAAAGCCTCTCATCGTGGGGCTGCACCCCTGGAGCGGAGATCGTTTCAATCAGGTGGACAATCTTCTGCCCTTCGCCGAAAAGCTGGGCTGGAGCCTGCTGCTCCCCGAGTTCCGGGGACCGAACCTCAGAACGAATCCCCGGGCGGCGGAGGCCTGCGGCTCGCGGCTGGCGAAACAGGACATTATCGACGCCGTCGATTATGTAAAGGCGAATTATCCGGTGGACGGCGGCAATATTTTCATCATGGGTGTGAGCGGCGGCGGTCATATGGCTCTGCTGATGGCGGGTTATGCCCCCACCTACTGGCGGGCGGTGGCGTCCTTCGTGCCGCTGACCTCGGTGGAGACCTGGTATCACGAGAAGAAGGACAATCCCGTAGGCGGCAGTTACGCCCTCGACATGGAGGCCTGCTGCGGCGGCGAGCCCTCTCCCGTCACCTATGACGAGTATAAATATCGCTCCCCGCTGACCTACGCCGCCGAGATCGCCCGCTCCGAGACATCGATATGGTCGGGTGTATACGATCCCTCCATTCCCTGCCATCACGGGTGGGACATTTACGAGGCGGTGCATAAAATAGACCCGAAAGCCCGTGTGTTCCTGCATATGTTCGACGGCGGCCACGAAATGCCGCTCGATGAAGCCGAACGCTGGTTCCTCTCGCGTTACCGCCCCGCCGCCGGGGTTTCGGGCTGAGCTTCTCCGCACGAATTACCGGGCTGAGCTTATCCTTACATTAAAATACATTAAAATGTTAACAAAATCCGCCTTGATTGTTTGAAATATCAATGCTACAATATCACCCACGATGAATTACCGTATCCGCGGTCTATGCTCTATGAGGTGGAATATGAACGAGACAAGTGTTAATAACGAGACAAGTGTCAATAATAATGAGACAAGCGTCAAGGTTAAGAATAAAGTGAGCGTTAAGGATATGTTCACCTGCGTGTCGAACGCCGCCGAAAATTGCCGGAAGCGGCTCTGCGCCGCATACCGCAGACATGAGTCGGGAAACTGTCTCGCTCTGGGCGGCAATGTCAGCTATTCGCTGGGCATCAAGCGGCGCGGCGAAGATGAACGTCAGCACAACTTCGAGGGCAAAGCGAATATCAATATCTCGCTGCTCACCATCGCGCTGGTTATACTGGGTGTGGCGGTTATTATGTCCTTGCTGTCGGCGCTGGACGACTGACTCTCGGAGAATCGCAGACAATATTTAATAACACAAAAGCCGTATACGGCAGACTTAATGTCACCGTACACGGCTTTTTTGCTTATTTGGTGTTATCCTATCACGCCGCCGAACAGTATCCTGCCGCCGTCGTAGCAGACAGCCGACTGACCCGGGGCTATGGCGCGGACGGGTCGGTCAAAGAGGATTTCGGCATATTCATTATAAAATCGGACGAGGGCGGGTACGGGGGGCGCGGCGTAGCGTATTTTTACTTCGCAGCGCAGTTCTCCCTCTTTCATCGGGGGGAGAAGCTGAAAGTTCAGTCCCCCGACGCGCAGACGGGAGCCGTATTCGTCGCCCGAGAAGCCGAGAGTTATCGTATTGGCGTCGGCATCTATCGCCAGCACGAAGGCGGGGCGTCCCCAGGCGCCTATCCCCTTGCGCTGACCCACCGTGTAGTGAATTATGCCCTCGTGTTCGCCGATTGTTCTGCCCGAGGAATCGAGAATCCTGCCGGGAGTGCAGGCGGCTGCGTATTCGGGGGAGGACAGGGCGCGGCTCCGCACATAGGCGGCGTAATCCCGGTCGGGTATGAAGCAGATCTCCTGGCTGTCGGGGGCGTCGGCGGAGTTCAGCCCCAGCTCACGGGCAAGGCGGCGAACCTCGTCCTTGTCATAGCCGGCAAGAGGCAGTTTCAGCCTCGGCAGCAGACCCTCTCCCAGCCGCCACAGCACATAGCTCTGATCCTTCTGCAGAGAGCCGGGGGAGCGGCATATATAATACCGTCCGTCATCGAAACCCACATCGGCATAGTGTCCGGTGGCGATATACTTTATACCCAGACTGTCGGCATGCCGGGCAAGAGCCGCGAATTTCACATCGGAGTTGCAGCGCACGCAGGGATTCGGTGTGCGGCCGCGGCAGTATTCCGACACAAGGTCACGGACAACGATGCTCTCGAATTCGGCGCGGCAGTCGATTATGTCGAGAGGCAGACCGAGCGTCTCTGCGGCGGCGATGGCGGGAGCGGCGTCGGTGTGCCCGCTCATAATAAGCAGGGCGCAGCGCACCTCATAGCCGGCGTCGCGCAGAAGAGCGGCGGAGACCGAACTGTCAACCCCGCCGCTCATGCCGAGCAATATTTTTTCTCCGTCCGAAACCTTAGAAAGGGCTGCCGGGCGCATATCAGTGCCGGGCGCAGCTCTCGCAGCAGCCGTCGCAGTTGACATCGATATTGTGCTCAATGCCGTTGCGGTCGTAGTAGTCGGCGAGAGCGGTCTTTACCGCCTCCTCGGCGAGAACCGAGCAGTGGAGCTTGACGGGAGGCAGACCGTCAAGCGCCTCGACGACGGCTTTATTTGTCAGTCCGAGAGCCTCTTCAACAGTCTTGCCCTTTATCATCTCGGTCGCCATCGATGAAGTGGCGATGGCGGCGCCGCAGCCGAAGGTCTTGAACTTGGCGTCGGTGATTATTCCGTTTTCTATCTTTAAGAAGACCTTCATTATATCGCCGCATCTGGCGTTGCCCACCTCGCCCACACCGTCGGCGTTCTCAATTTCGCCCACATTGCGCGGGTTGGTGAAGTGATCCATTACCTTTTCGCTGTAAAGCATTTTATATACCCCTTTTCGGTTGTGTTAAGCGGTTTTCGTGTAATCAATATCAGTCTGTCTTATCCCTTGTAGAGCGGAGACATGGCGCGGAGCTTTTCGACCACTACGGGGATAACCTCGAGAATGTAGTCGATATCCTCGTCGGTGGTGTCGTGAGAGATGGTGAGACGCAGGGAGCCGTGAGCCTTTTCCGCCGGCACGCCTATCGACAGCAGCACATGTGAAGGCTCCAGCGAAGCGGAGGAACATGCCGAACCGGTGGAAGCTGCTATGCCGTACATATCAAGCCAGAGCAGGAGACTTTCGCCCTCGATAAACTCAAACCCCATGTTGAGATTACCGGGCAGGCGGTGCTCCATGCCGCCGTTTATGAATGTGTAGGGGATCTTCGAAATCCCGGCGGCAAGGCGGTCGCGCTTTGCGGCAATGGCAGCCGAATCGGACAGACGCTCAACCGCGAGCTCGAGAGCTCTGGCAAGTCCGACTATATAGGGCACGTTCTCGGTGCCGCCGCGGCGTCCGTTCTCCTGACCGCCGCCGTCGATAAGGTTGAAACAGCGGGTGGCGGTCTTGCAATATAGCACGCCGATGCCCTTGGGGGCGTGTATCTTGTGACCCGAGAAGGCCAACATATCAACGCCCAGTTCGGCGACGTTCACCGGAATGTTGCCGACAGCCTGCACCGCGTCGGTGAAGAAGGTTATTTTACGGGCATGGGCGACCTCGGCGAGTTCTTTTACAGGCAGGACCGAGCCTATCTCGTTGTTGGCGAACATTATGGCAACAAGTATTGTGTCCTCCCGTATGGCGGCCTCAAGGTCGGCGGGTGAGATCTGACCGTCCCGGTCGGGGGAGAGATATGTGACCTCAAATCCCTCCCGCTCCAGCGATTCAAGAGCATGGAGCACGGCATGATGCTCGAATTCGGTGGAGATTATATGTTTTCCCTTCTTGACATTGGCGTGAGCCGCGCCTTTTATCGCCCAGTTGTCCGACTCGGAGCCGGAGGCGGTGAAGTATATCTCTCTTGGCTTGCAGCCCAGGATGCCGGCGATACGCTCTCTCGCATCGGCAACGGCGGCGGCGGCCTCCCGTCCTATGGTGTGCTGGCTGGAGGGGTTGCCGTATGCTTCGGTGAGCCAGGGCACCATTGCCTCAAATACTTCGGGATCTGTTTTTGTGGTGGCAGCGTTGTCAGCGTATACATAACGCTTATTGTTATCCATTTGCTACTCCAAATATATAAACGGCGTACGCCGCGATTAAGATAATTTAATATTAAACCGCTTCCGGCAGCTCCGGAGTTTCTGTTTATAATTCTATCAGCGGAAGCGGTTTTTATCGGAATGCGTTCATTGTATACCTATTTGGTACACAATTCAACAGGTAATTGTGAACTTTCGCATTTTCTGCGATTATTACAAAAACCTCTCGCATATAACACCGCGCATATGCAAAACGGCGAAAGGGGGTTGACTTGAAAGTCTGTATAAGCTAAAATCAATGCAGAACCCGCCGGAACCCTGACTGGTTGCATCGCGGCGTCGCGGCACAGACCGATAAACACACGGAGAACAACAACATGAGCATATTCGACAAATACGACATAATTCCATACCTGACACCCTATAAATACAGCAAGCCCATAATTGCGCCCTCGGGAGAGCCGGGCTGTTTCGATCGGGTGGCGGTGGACAACGCCAGGATATTCCGGCACGGCGGCAGAATCTACATGATGTATATCGGTTACGACGGCAGCGGCTATGAAACGGCGCTGGCTGTGTCCGACGATATGCTCCACTGGGAGAAGCTTGGCGTCATACTCGGCAAAAACCCGGAATCCGGCTGGGAGGCGGGCGGACGGGCTGTATCCTGCGTCATGGCGGACGTTGACATGTGGGGAGAACGGGAACTGTACCGGATACCGGCGGTTTCAGCTATTCCGGGGGATCCGGGCGGAAACTTCGCAATATGGTATCACGCCTACCCGGGCATCGGCTATGAGGCGGGCGCGGCGGCAAATACAATTGCTATATCACATGGAGCGCTTGACAGCTGGGAATGCTGCGCCGTGCCCCTGTTCAGCAAGGGCGCGGAGGGAGACTGGGACGGCGCCGGGCTTTACTCCTGCTGGGTCATCGACCGGGAGAAGTATTATCCCGATTCGCCGCATCGCTGGATAATGTACTACAACGGCAAGAACTCCGCTTCCTGGCCCTGGAACGAACAGGTGGGAATAGCCTGGTCTGACGACCTTGTGAACTGGGAGCGCGACCCCCGAAGTCCGGTGCTCAGAGTCTCGGAAAGCGGCTGGGACTCGGCATTCTCCTGCGGTCAGCATGTGCTCTACGACAGCCGGCGGGGCATATGGGTCATGTATTACATGGGTTTTGACGGCAGACACGCCGGCAACGGCATCGCCCTGTCGGAGGACGGCATAAGCTGGGAGAAGTACCCCGAGCCGCTCATCTTCCCGGGAGGGGAAGGTTCCCCCGACGAGACCCACGCCCACAAGCCCTGCATACTGTACCACAACGGGGTGCTTTACCATATCTTCTGCGCCGTGCGTCCCACCCGCACCCCCGAGGAGAAGGCGCTTTACGGCAGGGAGTACCGTTATCTCACCCTTGCCGCTTCACATCCGGTTTGGGAATAAACCGGATAATTATACATATTATATACGCGATATCCGCGCGCCGGTCATAAAAGCCGGCGCGTTTATTTTCACGGTTTTTCGGACATGGGGAAACTTATTTTCCATTATTGCAGCTAATTAATATATTTTGGGGATATTGCACTATTTTCACATACTTTTTCCGACAATTATTCTCATTTACAAAACGGGCAACATAGCGTATAATAACTGTATACGGTTAGTTAACATATATGCCGTATAATATTAACCACGGGGGTGAAGCTATGACTTCGACATCCTTGCGCATATCAACATTGCTGCTTATATTGCTGATGCTTATTCCCGCCGTCGCCGGGTGCGGAGGCGCGGCATCCGATGATGACAATATAACGCCCGTCACATCCGCTTCGGGTGACACGAGCGAGACGGATGCCGGCGAATATGTGGACACCCGATTTGTCGGTGTGAATTTTAACGGCAAGGAATTCAGGGTTCAAACCTCGGTTGACGCCTACGACGCCACAAACGCCAACGAATTCATCGCCGGGTCGGGCGAGGAGAACGGCGAGGTGGTAAACGACGCGGTGTTCAAGCGCAACCTCACCGTTGAGGAACTGCTAAATGTAAAACTGAAGTTCACCGAATCCGAGTATACTTACAGCACGGCGGAAGGCGAAATCCGCAAAATAGTCATGGCGGGCGACGACCTTTTTGACCTGATTATCAACGATGTGCGCTCGGTCATCGCTCTGACCGACGAGAACATTGTCTGGAACGTGGCGAATTTCGATAACTTCGACTATTCAAAACCCTACTGGTACTGGGATTCCATGGAGGACATGTCGCTGCTGCCCGGCAAGACCTTCGTCATGGCGGGCGACTACTTCATGGACGTCATCCGTTCCTGTCACGCCCTGTTCTACAACAAGAACATGTGCGAAGGCTACTTCAAGGACGCCAACTACATAAACAACATTGTACTTGACGACGCATGGACATATGAGAAAGCCACCGAAATAGTCAGTCAGTGCTACTCCGACCTCAACGGCGACGGCAAACCCAACGAGGGAGACCAGTTCGGCATGATCGGCCACGGCACCTGGGGAACGCTTATTCCCTTTGTCGGCTCCAGCGGCGTGACCTTCATCGACAAGACCCAGGATCCCCCCGCATTCTGCTTTGACAACGAGCGCTCCATAGACTATGTGAACGCGCTCAACGCCCTCTACTGGGATCCTGCCGTGCTGACAACCATCACCGACAGCGCCGACTTCAACTTAGGTCTGCGCAACATGTTCGGCGAAGAGAACGCGCTTATCTGCTGCTACCAGAGGCTTAACGACCTGTCGAAGATGCGCAATTTCGAGTTTGACGCCGCCATTATACCCTATCCGAAGCTGTATGAGTCGGACGCCTATCATACCTCCATTCACGATACCACCGAAATGGGCGTGATTCCGGTTACCTGTATGGATCTCGAGTTCGCGTCCACCTGCATCGAGGTGCTGAACCGGGAAACCTCTGTCATGGTCATGCCCGAATATTACGAGGTGGCGCTGAAAATAAAGTATACCCACGATCAGATTGCGGCTCAGATGATCGACCTTGTGCACGACACCATCAGCTCCGCCTTCCCGCTCGCCTATGACATGTCGCTCAACTCGGTCATGCTCACCTCCTTCACTGACACTGTGGCGGCGAAGAGCACCGACTTCATGTCTACATACGCCGGCAAGATCGCCGGCGCCGAGGCGAATCTGCTCAAGATGATAGAGGGTATTGAAGCCACCACCGATCCGGTATTCTGACAGAATTCCCATTCATATTATACACAGTCTGCGTTATTTTGAAAATCGCGCAAACCTGTTTATCCTGTGTTGTAATATGAGCCGCAGCCTGTCCATTTCAGAAATAAGACAAAGAGGTATTTAATAATGAAAATCGACATGCCAAGACTGATTGCCGTACTGCTCTGTCTGCTGATGTTCCTGCCGCTGATTGTTTCCTGCGGCGGTTCCGACCCGGACAAAGGAAAGCAGCAAACCGTCACCACCGCCGCAGCCGAAGAGGAAGCCGGTGAAGAGAAGGACACCCGTTTTGTGGGGGTTAACTTCGACGGCAAGAAATTCCGCATATTCTCGTCATCAGACAAATCCGACTCCACCAGCGCCAACGAAATGATCGCCGGTTCGGGAGAGGAGAACGGCGAGGTGGTTAACGACGCCGTTTACAAGCGCAACCTTACCGTCGAGGAAATGCTCAACATAGAGCTGGCAATCACCGAAGCCGACTATACCTACAGCAACGCCCAGACCAATCTGCGCACCCTGGTAATGTCGGGCGATGACCTGTATGACTGCATAATCAACGACGTGTTCGCACTGATTCCCCTTCAGGACGAAAACATACTCTGGAACATAGCCAACGCGCCCAACTTCGATTTCTCCAAGAGCTACTGGTACAGCTCGACCCTGGATGACCTGTCCATAATCGACGGTCACACTTATGTAATGGCGGGCGACTTCTTCATGGACTGCCTCATGGCAAGCCACACCATGTTCTACAACAAGAACATGTGCGAGAGCTACTTCAAGGACGGAAACTATATTAACAACCTTGTGCTTGACGGCGAATGGAACTACGACAACGCCGGAAAGGTCACCACCGCCTGTTATGCCGACCTGGACGGCAACGGTCAGTCAAACGAGGGTGACCAGTTCGGCTTCATGGCGCACGGCACCTGGGGCTCCATCATGCCCTTCATAGTGGCTTCTGGCATAGATTACATCGATAAGAGCCAGGATCCGCCGGTGCTTGACTTCGGCAGCGAGACCTCGGTCAAGCTGGTTGAGTCTATCAACAAATTCTACCACAACGAAGCGGTTCTCTCTCAGGTAACCAACAACTCCGACCCCAGCACCGGTCTGCGCATGCACTTCGGCGCCGGTCTCTCGCTGATTGTCGGCTACAACCGCCTCGACGACCTTTCAAGGATGCGTGACTTCGAGTTCGACGTCGCCATCATCCCATATCCCAAGCTCCTCGACAGCAATCCGTATTATACCTCAATCCACGACACCACCGAGATGGGCGCCATTCCGATAACATGCCCAGATCTTGACTTCGCCACCACCTGTATCGAGGTGCTGAACCGCGAGACCTCCACAATTCTCATGCCCCAGTATTATGAGGTCGCTCTCAAGATAAAGTATACCCACGATGAAGTCGCCGCCCAGATGATCGACCTGGTTCACGACTCCATCGGCTCCTGCTTCCCTGTCGCCTACAACAGCTCAATCGGCTCACTGCTGAACTGCTTCACCGACTGCGTAGGCGCCAAGTCCAACGATTTCATGTCAAAGTACAACTCCAACATCGCCGCCTCCCAGGCTAAACTCGAGGAAATGATCGAGGGTATCTTGGCAAACTCCGTACCGGTGTTCTGAGAAGCGCGAACGGGTTTGTATTCGTAACCATATAAAGACAAAACACCGCCGCCGGATATATATCCGGCGGCGGGTATTTTCATTATGGTGTCAACGCTTCCTGCGCTTACTTTCTCTTGCGGATGACCACGAGAGCGGCGGCAGAGAGCGCCGCGGGGATTAGAGCGATGATTGCCGAGTCAAAGGTCTGAGCCGCCTTCGCGGGAGCGGCGTCGGCTGCAGCGGCTGCTGTCGTCGTCTCGGGCTTCGGAATGAAAGCTTCGGTAGCCGAGAGCTTGAACACCCGGTCGGCAACCTTCTGTGCGCCGATGCAGACTATCTTGGAGGCGTCGGCAACAAGAATATTGTTGACCTGTGTCTGCTGACAGAACTCAGCGCCCGCCTTAAGACCGCCGTGGGGGAAGGAAACCTCGGTTATGTAGCTGCCGGTGCCCTTGGTGGCAGCGCCTTTGCAGCCCGCCGCGTCGGCGAAGGGGGCGGCAGGCACACCGACACCGATGCCGTGACCGAAGGCGTCCATGTTGAACTGACCCCAGGTGGTGCCCTTGTCAAGCGAGATCCAGAACTCGGTTACGTCGTTCTGCCATACATAACCCGCCTTTACCTTGTCAGCACCCGCAGAAAGAATGGTGGCGTCGGTGACCTCGCAGGCGATGTAAACATTCTTGTCGTCGTAGAGCATGTAGGTGGTGGCCTTCAGCTCGGGGCAATCGGTATACTCGGCTCCCGAATTGTAGACCTTAGCGGTGGTATCGATGGTGTAGGTGGCGGACAGTTTGTAGATGTCGTCGATCTTGCCGTCCAGCACCGGCGTGCCCTTGAGCACATCGGTCGGGGCGGCGGACACCGGGATCGCGGCGAAGATCGCTGCAGCGGTGAGCAGAGCGAGAATGAATGCAAGCTTTTTCATGGTAATACCCCCGTGTTATAAATTTGCCGGCAGACCATAGCCCATATCGCTGCCGGTCATGTATATTTTACAATAATATTCTGTAACCTGTCAACCGCATATTTTATTATTTTTGATGTGTTCCGAGTGAGCCGGCGAACGGAATACCCGGCTCAATATCGTATTACAGGTGAACAATGCCGCCCGTTCGAGCCGGGCGGCATTTGTATTGGTCTGAGCGTGTTTATCGTTTTGAATCTTACTTTCTCTTGCGGATAACTACAAGAGCGGCGGCAGAGAGAGCGGCGGGGATGAGAGCAATGATTGCTGCGTCAAAGGTCTGAGCGGCAGCCGCGGGCTTGGCGGCGGCAGCTGCGCCGTCTGCTGCAGCGGCGGCAGCCTTGGCGGTGGTGACCACCGGCTTCGGGATGCCGATACCGGTGGCTACGGTGAAGTTATCGAACTCAGCCTTGATCTTGCCGCCGGCCTTAAGGGCTATTTCGGAGAAGTTGGTGTTCAGCTGGAACTGGGGGATGGAGGCCTTATCGGTACCGGTAATCAGTACGTCGTTGATGTAAATCTTGGAGCTGCCGTCCTTGTAGAACTCCTGGCGGACTGTCATCTTCTTGTTCTGGAGGGCGTATGCCGCGGAGTCGTAGGAGGTGTCGCCGAACACTCTCATGCCGATGGTGTTATCGGAGTTTGCGATCGGGAAACCGCCAACCTCGCCGCTGCCGTCAATGGTGGTCCAGGAACCGGTGGTACGGGTCTCCCAGTTGCCGGTGCCGCGCATACGGATGTGGCAGGAGGTATAGCTGTTGCCAAGCTCACGGTCATAGTTCACCAGTACGCAGAGATAACGGTCGGAGGCGCTGGCGTCCAGCAGCGTGATGTCATACTGAACGGTGTAGTCGTCCTTGATGACCGACGCCATGGTGGAGGCGGGGACCATGATAACATAGGAGTCCTTGGCCGCGTCGTTGATATTGTCAACGATCAGCTTGCCGTCGGCTATGGTATAGGTGGCGGTGTTGGGAGTGAAGACCTCGTTCTTGGTCCAGCCGAGTTCGTCAAAGCTCTTGACCGAGCTGAAATCCTGCGAGTAGACGATCTTTGCCTCAGCTGCGGATACCGGCACGAAGAGAGCGGCGATCATCAGCAGGCAGACTGCGAGAGTAAGAATGCGCTTCATGGTAAATCTCCTTTTTCTAAATATTATTGTATATTAATACTACACCATTTGTCTTCGTTTGTCAACACATAAAAACTTTCTTTTTTGACAAACTCATTACGGATATTGTGTGCCTGTTTTTGCCTTTGCTGTGTATTCATTATACCGTCGGAATGTTAAATCCGAAAGGTATTGTTTGTGAAATCGATGTCAAACATTATAAGCCCGGTTTCAGGGCTGTGTATTAGCCGAAAACCGGGCTTATAACTTACAATAAATCTGCCGCTTACTGAACCGCCAGGAAGGCTTCGATGAGCTTCTGCAGCTGAGCCTTGGCTGCTTCCTCCTTGCCGGCGAAGTAGGAGACGATGTCGGGGGAGGCCTGCTTCATGAGATCCTCGGCGACATCGCCGCCGGGGATGTTATACATACGTATGGGGTCGTAAACCCTGTTGCGGATGATGAGCTGAACCATATCCGAAGACTCGGCGTCGCGGACGTTCTTGGTACCCGCGATGACGTCGTAGAGAACCGGGGTGATGGTGTCATACGAGGCTGCCGCCATGCCGTCGATGACTCTGCCCGCGAAATTCAGGTCGGGAGTGCTCTTGGGCAGAATGATGGCCGTGCCCGCGCCGCTGACGTTTGTGAGGTAGTTCTCCTGAGCCTCATCGTACTTGGGCAGGGGGAGAATGCCGAAGTCGTCATTCATGTCGCGCAGGAAGGTGTCGATTTTCTGAAAGGTTATATCCAGGAAGTACGCTCTGCCCTCCTTGAAGACATTGAAGGACTGCACGTGGTCGCTCTTGGAGTAGTTGGCGCGGTTGTCAACGATGAGCTTGAACATCTTCTCATAGACCGAGATGTTCTTCTCGGTGGAGAAAGCCAGAACCGGCATATTGTCGGCGTCGCGGGTACATAGATAGCCGCCTGCGCCGTAGAAGAGCGCCGTGCTGCCGTCGAACCAGAGCGAGAAGGAATAGAGGTCGGTCTTGTCGCTGAGGACGCCGTCGCCGTCCAGGTCGGAGGTGAGGTCGGCGGTGAGCTTGGTCATCAGGTCTATAGTCCAGGTGCCGCCGAAGGCTTCATCATAGGGCTGCTCCATGCCGATGCTTTCAAGCAAACGCTTGTTGAAGAGTATGCACTCCGAAGTTAACAGACAGGTGGGGGAAATGTCGCCGGTGATAAGGTAGCTGTTGCCGCCTATCGCCATTTCGTTTATCGCGCCCTGATCCCACCAGGGTTTAGATATATCCATGGAATCCAGCGTGTTCCAGGCGATGAGCGCGCCTGCGGTCGCCGCGCTGTGACCGGTGAAGTTGGTCATATAAAGGTCGTAGGGGTTGTCCCCGGCCTGGGAGCTTTTGATTGCCATCGAGGTAATGTTCGAATAACTGTCATCATTTGCCGAGATTTTAACGTTGAACATCTCTTCGATGGTGCGGTTGCGGCGGTAGACAAGGTCGTTGAGTGTGGCGCCGTTCTCCTCCTCGGCAACCACGTCGACGTGGCGGTTGTCCTGATTGGTGGAGATGATCCGGAAGTCCTTGCCGCCGAAATCCTCCTGCTTTATGGTGCTGAGCGCCGAGGTGGTTCCGGTCTCTGCTGCGTCTGTGACATCCTGAGCGGTGTCTGAAACCGCGCCGACGTCCGAAACGGTTCCGCCTCCTCCGCCGCATGCCGCAAGCAAGGCAATGAGCAGCGCCGCGAACAGTACCGCCGAAATGCTTCTGAATGTGGTTTTCATGTTTTCCTCCGTAATTTACATGGTGTTATTTTTTGATAGTGCCGTTGTACTTTTGAATTCGCATGCGTTTTCGCTTCGACGCGCCGTCCGGGATTTCACCGTCCCGCCCCGTCGGAAGCTCCGAAGTATCGCACAAAAAATCCCACGGTTTGCAGCCGCGGGATTCATGTCGGTGCATACATGCTGTGACGAAAACGGCGAACACCTCTGCGGACCGCCGGGGACTGCCGGTTTCGTTACTTATGCGATGTTACTCTGCCGCCGGCGCGGCGTCAGCCTTCATAACTTTTACAAGGCGGCGCATTGCCTGTTTCTGAGTGCGCAGATACTCGGCGCTGCCGTACAGAGCGTAATGAACCAATAAGCGCGCGAGAAGGAAAACCAGCGTCAGGGCGTCATCCTTGGTTATGCCCATCTTCGGGGCAAGCTTGGAGGCAAAGCTGTCGTATTCCTCCTCCTGACGCTTGATTATCTTCTGACAATGATCATAATATTTGGGATGCGTATAGATCTGCTGGAGGAAACGATAGGCTTTGCCATGCTGTTCCCTCGACCAAAGGGGCGCCTCGTCAAGGAATCTGTCGAGACTTTCGGGGAAACTGATTGCGTATTCTGCAAACTCACGCTCGATTTTCGAAAGGCAGTGCTCGACCGACTGGATAATCATATCGTCCACACCTTCAAAGTAGGCGTAAAGAGCGGGGGTGGTGAGTCCGCAAGCCTGAGCGATTCCTTTAATACCGACGTTGCCGAGACCATAGGTGCAGTAGGTATCGAACGCGATTTCCATAATCTCACGCTTGCGCGCGTTATGCTGTTCCTGGGTTCTGATGGTTTATTCCTCCCTACTGTATAAGTGTATAAGTTAATGCGTTTTTAATGCATGTTCTCCGTATAGGCGAACTTTCGACATTTAAATTTTATCGTATCCGGGTGAAAAAATCAAGAGTCTGATATTTATATTTGTTAATTTCAGCGATTTAAATAATAAGTTATAATACATATGCGGTCCGTACCGTCATTTGGAACAAACCGCTTATATATTGATTCACATATTACACAAGGGCAACCAGGGTGTCGCCCAGACGCTTCATGTAGGCGATGCGCTCATCTGCCAGGCACTCGGGGACACGGCGGACGGCGTTGTGCGCCTCGAAGGTGAAACTGTGCTCATAGCCCGCGTCCCGCAGCGCACGCATAACCGAATTCCAGTCTATTACCCCGTCGTATGGGGCTATGTGGTCGTCAACATAACCGTTGTTGTCGTCGATATGCAGCGCTTTCAGCCGCTTACCCAGCTTCATTATCTCATTATACTGATCGGTGTATTTTCGCAGCTCGGGAATTCCGCCGTATACGTTGCAGTGGCCGGTGTCCCAGCAGATACCCACCAGCGGGTCATTGTAGGAGTCGGCAAGCTCGATAAGGTCCTCTGTGCGCCACAGCCTGTACTGCTGAAGTGTTACCCAGGTGTTCTCGAACGCCATGCCCACTCCGCACCTGCGTGCCTCTTCCAGCAGCGGGTCGAAGGTCTCGTGGTTTATCGAGAAGTCATCGGTATTATCATGGTATATGGCGTGATATACCATCCAGGATATGCCCAGCTTCGCGCAGGCTCTTATGGCGCGGAGCTGAAACTCATGGATATCCTCCTGAGTACAGCCCTCGTAGCGCAGGCCGTTGTATACCGGCGCGTGCGCCTGATTGAACTTCACGCCCCGCTTTGCCGCCAGCTCGCCGGCGCCGTCGATCCAGCTCTCCCAGTCGGGTCCCACAAAGGGCGAACGGCGGTCGGCGTTCCAGTCAAGGAAGTTGAAGTCGAGATACTTAAAGCCACCGTCGATGATGCGGCTGATCTGATCGTTAAGCGGCACCTTGTAATCGGTGTCAAAGCGGAAATGAACGGAGGTTGAAACCGGATAGTTCATAAATTCCTCTCAAATGGCAAGCCGGCACCGGAACATGCGTACCGGTGCCGGCAGCGTTTTCAGAACTGTTGTCGGCTTCGCTAAACTAAGGTCAGCGCTTCCTGATTATGACATATGCCGCGCCGCAGAGCGAAATAATTGAAGCGGCGATGGCGATGTCGGCGGTCTGAGCCGCCTTTGCGGGAGCCGCTTCGGCTGCTGCGGCGGCTGCGGTTGTGGCTGCCGCGGTGGTCTCGGGCAGAGCCATGTAGTAGAGAGCTACGCTGTAAACGTCGCAGGACTTGAGGGCGCTGTCGTCCATGGCTGTTGGAGCGTAAAGGTAGAAGTTGTGCTTGCCGCCCTCAACGGTAAACTTGCCGGTTACGAACAGCTTGTCGTTGGACTCCTCGAGATCCATGAACACTCTCTTCTCGCCCTTGGGGTCGTTTACAGAGTAGTCGAGACCGCGCTGAGCGCCGGTGCGCGCGATGTACTCAACAACGAAGGTGATCTCGGAGGCAGAGGGAACGGTAAACTCGTACCATGCGGAGGTGTCGCGCTTCAGGCAGTATGAACCGCCGCCCTTAGCGAGGTTAAAGAGGTCGACGCCGATGCCGCCCTTGGCGTCAAATCCGGTGAGATTATCCTGATCCGCGACGAGATCGAACAGTTTTGTGCCTGCAGGGGTAGGTTTGGTTGCGGAATAGGTAAAATCCGCCGCAAGCACGGGGGCTGCGAGTGAAATAACGAGGATGAACGAGATAAACGCGATAAGAAGCTTCTTCATCTTGGAAAACTCTCCTTTTTAATTTGGTTTGCTGATTATAACACTTTTACGCCCGAATGTCAAGTTTTGTTAAAATGTATTTGAAATTATTGTGAAATATTCTGTGTCATACCGGCGGGTCGTGAACTGCCCTTGACAGGGGATATCGGTGAGGTGTATAATTTATGCTGTAATTCCAATCGAACAGCTGTATTATCTGGTAATCATTAAATCATTATATATATCGGAGATACCTACATGCTCAGAATCGAAAACCTGACAAAGACCTACGGCGACAAGAAGGCGGTGGACGGATTAAGTCTGCACATCGCCCCCGGCGAAATCTGCGCCTTCATCGGCCACAACGGCGCCGGCAAGACCACCACTCTCAAGTCCTGCTGCGGCATACTGAAATTCGACAGCGGAGAGATTTACATAGGCGGCAAGTCTATAAAGACCGACCCTCTCGGCTGCAAGGAGCAGATTGCCTACCTCCCCGACAATCCCGACCTTTACGAGTTCATGACGGGCATAGGCTATCTGAACTTCATCGCCGACATATTCGGGGTCCCGGCGGAGACGCGCACCGAGCGCATTCATCGATACAGCGACCTTCTGGGATTGACCGCAGATCTGGCGCAGTCCGTCTCGGCCTACTCCCACGGCATGAAGCAGAAGCTTGCCGTCATATCGGCGCTTATCCACGATCCGAAGCTCATTCTCATGGATGAACCCTTTGTAGGTCTCGACCCCAAGGCTTCCCATCAGCTGAGAGAGCTGCTGCGCGAACTCTGCGACGGCGGAACGGCTATATTTTTCTCCACCCACATACTGGAGACCGCCGAGCGTCTCTGCGACCGGGTCGCCATAATAAAGAACGGCAGACTGGTGGTGGCGGGCGAAATGGAGGAGGTTCGCGGCGACGCTTCGCTTGAGGACGTCTTCCTTGAGCTGGAGAATACCGATAAACCTGCCGACACTGATTCCGCTGACGCCGAAATCACCGACGACACCAATCCGGAGGCAGGTAAATGACGCGCGCACGTGCCCTGATTAAAAAGCAGCTTGCAGAGGTCTTCGCCTGGCTCTACCGCGACATGAAAAAGGGCACACGGCGAACCGGTGCGGCGCTGGTGCTGTACGGTGTTCTCTACGCGGTGATGTACACAGCCTTAGGCGCCATGTTCTACGGCATGGGTATGATGCTCTCGCCTATGATTGAAGCCGGTTACGCCTGGCTTTATATGGCGCTCACCGGCTTGGTGGGGCTATTTATGGGGGTGTTCGGCAGCGTCTTCAATACCTACGCCACCCTTTACAACGCCAAGGACAACGAGCTCATGCTCTCCCTGCCCGTGCCGACCCGGCTCATACTGGCTTCACGTCTTACAGGCGTCTGCGCCATAGGGCTGCTTTATGAGCTTATTGTGATGATACCGACGAATATCGTCTATCTGATCCATGCGAAACCGGGTGTGCTCGGGGTAATATTTACTCTTATCATACCCATTGTGCTGTCGTTTATCGTGCTGGGGCTCTCCTGTATTCTCGGCTGGGTGGTGGCGCTCATCGCCTCCAGGCTCAAGGGCAAGAGCTATATCACGGTTATCCTCTCCCTCGCATTCATCGTCGCCTACTACGCATTTTACAGCAGAGTGATTATCGCCATAAAAGCGATTGTCGAAAATCCCGGACCCGTGAGCGAGGGCGTGAAAATCTGGGCATGGCCCTTCCGGCACATGGGACTTGCCGCCGAGGGCAACGCTCTGTCGATGCTTATCTTCACCGGAACAGCCTTTTTGCTCTTCGGCGCCGTCTATCTTGTGCTGAGCCGCAGTTTCATCTCAATAATCACAACCAAACGGGGCGAAAAAAAGGTGGTCTACAGCCGCGGCGAGGCAAAGACCGCATCCCCCGATTCGGCACTTCTGCGCCGCGAATTCAAGCGCTTCACCTCCTCTCCCACTTACATGCTCAACTGCGGTCTGGGTATCATCATGATGCCCGCAGCGGCAGCGGCGATGCTCATATTCAACAGCAACATCCGCGAGGTGCTCTCATTGTTCGCCGCGGAACACAAGAGCGCGATTCCCCTTGTTGCGGCCGCAGTCATCTGCTTCGCCGCCACCATGAATAACATCACCTCGCCGTCAATATCTCTTGAGGGAAAGTACTTCTGGATAATACAGTCGCTGCCCCTTTCCCTGGCACGGGTGCTCTTTGCCAAGCTGAAAATGCATCTTATCCTGACCTACATCCCCGCCATACCCCTGGCAGCCGCGCTTATCTGGCTGATATCGCCGTATATGTCGTCGCCGCTCGACGCGCTTATTGTCCTGCTGCCCTCCGCCTTATTAATACTCTTCATGGCACTCGCGGGGCTGTGTCTGAATATCCGCTTCCACAACTTCGAATGGTCGTCCGAAGCGGTGCCGGTAAAGCGGAGCCTGAGCGTGACCCTGTCGGTTTTCGGCGGCTGGTTGGTTGTAGCCGGCTTAACCGCGCTCTATGTCCTTGCCGGTCGCTTCCTGCCCGCCCTCGCCTACGCCGCCATAGCGGCAGTCATACTCGGCGCTGCGGCGGCAATTATGCTCCGATATGTGGCATCGGTGGAATCGCTGGACTGATAATACCGAATAATCAATAAAACAACGGGAGACCGAACCTCCGCATAATTGCGGCGCCGTTCGGTCTCCCATGTTTTTTTGCCGTCTGTTTCTCACGCACTCAAAAGCGCACTGTTCACCCGCCCGCCGTCTCCGAGGCATAGCGGCTGATAATCTCGTTCTGCACCGACTCGCTCAGCTGTGTGAAGTGGTGGCTGTAGCCGCCCACCCTTACTATGAGATTGCCGTGGCGCTCGGGGTGTTTCTTCGCGTCAAGCAATTCGCCTATATCGGCGGTGGTGACCTGCGCCATCTGCCCGCCGTTTGACATGTAGGCGCGCATCATGCCGGCGATGTCGGTGCGCAGTTCGGGGGAGGTCATTGTGCTCTTGGGCAGAAGAACGTTTAATGTTGTGCCGCCCACACCCTTTTCAAGGGGCAGTTTCGCCACCGACATAAGCATGCTTGTGACGCCCCGGGTGTCGGCGCCCGGTCTCGGCCCCATGGTATTTCCCAGCGGCTCGCCGGCGTGACGCCCGTCGGGGAGCGCTCCCGTGCGGCTGCCGTAGCTTATGCCTGCGGTGAGCAGCGAACAGGCTCCGGTATATAGCCCGCCCCGAACCGAGCGGTATTTGCCGCACTCGCTCCAGTAGAGGTCAAGCACGCGGCAGGCGGTGTCGTCGGCTTCATCGTGATTGTTGCCGAACTTCGGCGCTTTAAGCAGCATCTGCCGCAGCTCCTCATAGCCCTCGAAGTCGGCTTCAAGCGCCGCCATGAGAGTCTCCCTCGAGACCCGCCTTTCGTCATATACCAGCTTTTTAACAGCCGTCAGCGAATCGGCGACCGCCGCGATGCCGGCGGTTTCCACAACGCCGTGGTTGTAGAGGGGGCCGCCGTCGTCGTGATTTCGCCCGCTCTCAAGCACGCCGTCGGTGAATACGCCCTTGACCAGCTTTGAATGGTTGGCGGCGCGTATCTCCTGCCCGCGGGAGCAGAGCCAGAGGTGCAGCTCGGTGAAGAACTCCAACTGCTCCCGGAAGCTCTCCCACAGTTCCTCATAGCTTTCGCATTCGATGAAGGGCTTTGTCGCCGGTCCTATCCGGAAGCCCGGGGTTTCGGTCGCCATGCCGCCGCGAAGGGCTATCTCAAATACCTTCGCCACATTGAAGGAGCCGTCCTCGCAGCCGGTGTTGCTCTTGCCCGGGATCTCTATCTCCTGACAGCCGAGGGTGGCGTAATCCCTCGCGTCCCGGAGGGGCACTTCGATTTTCATAAGTCCGGGGATGACGTTTGTATCGCTGACTATGGTCGGATCGGACATGCCCTCAGACCAGAGCTTTACAACAAGCTCCAGCAGCGGCTGCGGGCAGTTCTCTCCCACTCTCACCACCATGCGGGGGTGGGTGTCGCGGATATTGCGCAGCACCTGCAGGAAGAGATAACTCAGTTCGTTTGTGGCGTCCGAGCCGTCCTCGGGCTTGCAGCCCGACAGGGTGGAGTTGTGGGAGCCGTTCTCCCATATCTTGAACATTATGGAGGTTATGCCCTCCTCGGGGGTTATGACGTCGCCGTGAGCCTTTGAATACTCCCAGAAGGGCAGAAGATACTGATCCACCCGCCCCATACAGTCCACCCAGTCCCAGAGCGACAGGCACCACATAAGCTGCAGAGCCTGATAGAGTGTGACCGGTTTTCTGTGGGCAACGAAGGCGCAGTTTTCGGCTATCTCCCGATAATAACGCCGCTGGATCGGGTCGTTCTCACCCTCCGCCAGAGTTTCGGCGTGGGCAGTGTATTTTTCAAGAAATGCGGTCATTCCCCGCACTATAATGCGGTTCGCCTCATAAAAATCGCTCACCGACTGTTCGGGTGATGCAAGGGCGGTCTCACATGCGTCGATTTTCGCCAGCATGCCGTCCAGCCCCGTATTAAGCAGTGTCGGATAGTTGGGTATTGTATGCCCCTGGTAGCCTCCCGCCCAGAACATGCCCTCGTCGCAGATATGCCCGTAACGCTCGCCGCCGTATTTAGCTCTGCCGCACTCGTCCATGTATGAGGAAGTCATTGGCGACATGCGCTCGCGGAGGGCGTCTATACGCTTACGCTCCGTCTGACCGTCGGGATAGGAGGGATCGTCACAGACGTCCTCGTGAAAATTGATGCCCCAGCTGAAATGCTCCATTATCGGGTAGAAAGGCCGGGTTATGCCCACCAGCGCCTCGCCCGGATATATAAGGCAAGGCGTGTCAAGCCAGGAGCGCACGATGGCGTCGGCGAGACATATGACATAGGGCGCGTCTGGCTTTGCCTCAAAGGCGTCGGCAAAGGGATTGCGGCCTCCCGCCGACACCGGCTGGATATAGGTTCCCTCCCTGTCATTCCGGGGGCGAAGACGGCGCAGGATATCCTCCCGCACGCCCCGCATCCGCTCGGTGAATATCAGTCTTTCTTCGGTGCTTGTATAATCGGTCATCATATTTCTTTCCCTGTCGGACATATCCGATTTAAAAATCATGCTTTTTCGTTAAATTTACAAATATCGGTTTCCATTTCATGCGTCGTGTGATATAATAACCGCGTTAAAACAGACGGCGGAGGTCACTCTTCGGTGACTTTAAAGTCCGCGGTTATACGCGCCATGACCCTGTCCGCCAGCTTGTCTGGGGTGAGCGAACCGTCAAGCACAAAGAAGCGGGAAGCCGGAACCATCCGCTCCGCCGCCTCGAAATAGGCGTCCCGTATACGCTCAAGCTCGCCCGCGCTCTCCTCGAAACGCTCGCGCGCCTCGCCCGTCTCAAGCAGGCGGGCGCCGATACGGCCGAATGCCACTTCGGGCGGCGTATCCACAAAAACGGTCAGATCGGGCATGAGCAGCGACGCGGGATAGGAATTCAGTCCTATGATATAGTCCATGGGCAGGGTTTTTGACTGATAGGCGCAGGAGGACAGGAAATAGCGGTCGCAGAGCACCGTCGTACCCCCGCCAAGCATAGACAGCATGCCCCCCTCGCCGGTGATATGCTCGATGCGGTCGGCTGCAAAGAGGGCGGCGGCGACCCCCGGGTCGGCTTCGTATTCGCGGGTGAGATAGCTGTGAAGCAGCCTGCCGACACGCCCGCCGGTGGGCTCGCGGGTGACCGAGACGGGCACCGATTCCGCCGCGAGACGCTCCGCAATTGAGACCAGCAGTGTGGATTTTCCGCTGCCGTCGATCCCCTCGAACACTATGAAGGGCGCCCTGCCCGATTCGCTCCTCAGTCTCACAGCCCTCATAAACGCCTCCGGATTTCTCATGTTTTCCGGTTCATTGTAACATACAAGCGGGAAAAAATCAACGTATTTAACGACTTTCCGCAGGGAACGAAACATGCATAAAAGAATTTCATTTTTACTTATCCCGGCTGTCACTGTGCTGGCGGCTGTTATGCTGTTAATAATCATGCCGCTGAATATCACCGTCTCGGCGCAGAATGTTCAGGATGAGACAGCCCTCCGGCAGATTCAATATACGGGCACTGCCGTGTCCTGCGCCGACGCCGAGCCGGCGGTCTACCGGTCGATACGCTCGTCGATAATCGACGGCTTTGACAGCGAAGCGGTCACCTGGCTGCCGGAATCGAATATCACGAATATAACGTCGGTTATAAATACTCCTCTGGCGGCGGGCTGTTCCCCATTCTCCGGGGAGCGCTTTCTCGCCGTATCGGCTCGGAAGGCTCCTCCCGGGGAACCCCGTGCAATAGTCAAAAGCCTGCCTCAGCCTGCTAATTATTCGGCTTACGGCTCGATCTGCGCGGCGGTATGGTGCCCCGATCCCGGTATCGGCGAGGGAAGACTTGAATTCACCTTTACCATAGGCGCCGTCAGCGGCAGTTACACCGCCTCGGCGCCGCTTCGCACCGGCTGCTGGAACGCGGTGTTTGCCGACATTTCGGGCTGGGAGGGACGCTCTGCCGTCACCTCTTTCACCCTTGGCATATCCTGCGCCGGCACCGATTATTATGAACTGGTTTTCCCCTTCTGCCTTGACGAGGTATCGCTCTGCACATCGGCGGACGCGGCTCAGGCAATGCGCTATCTGGCGCCCGTCAGGCAGTATGACTGCGAAGGCTGCGAATTGGGTCTCTCAGATGCCGGTTCCCTGCGCGACCGCGCTGCCGAATACGACATGAGTTACATGAAGCTGACCTTCGGAGACGCCTCCCGAAGCCCGGCTGCCGATCCCGGAAGCGCGGCTCTCCAAGGCGGCGGAAGGACCGAGGACGGCCACTATGTAGGCGTCGAACTGCAGTTAGGCACCGACACCCATACCGCCAATATCCTCCCCGATGGCGCCCGGCGCATATCGGTCAGTCTGCCCGAGGGCGACATAACCGGCGGCACCTCCATGCTCCGCCTGCTGCTCGACAACCGCAGCGGCGCCGAAAGCGTTACCCTGCGGAGCATGTCCGCCCGCTCGACCGTAACCGAGCGCACCGCCGGGCTGACCGACGGTCTGCAGAGCATATGTCTGCCGGTGAACCGGGAGATGAACGAACTGGAACTGATTATCACCGGTGGCAGCGAAGGTGAAGAGATTCACATTTATTCAATCCTGCCCGCCGCCTCCTACCGCAGCGATGTTGAAGCCCTCTATGCCTACACGCCGGCGAAAACCGGCCGCTGCGTGATTGAGAGCTGCCGGGTCTCCTCCGACCGCAGCAGCATCGAGGTGACGGTGAAACCCGACGCGCAGCTGCTCACCCGGAGTCCCGATGCGGTGATCGAACTTTACGACCTGGAGCCATATGCCAGCGATAAGAACGACTTCTTTTACGAGAGCATAGTCCGCGCAGATGTAAAGCCGATTTCGGAGCACATAGTGCTTCGGACCGCCGCAAGGGAGGAGAACATAGGCAACCGCTTTGTGGTCTGTATCAAAGAGGGAGGTTCTCCCACCCCCATAGCCGGCTCCTATGTCACAAATCCCGAGCAGTTCACCTCGGGGCTGAGCTATCCCGACATAAAGAGCAAAAAGGGCATGGACACCCCGAACCATGTGGAGGCGGGGCTGCTGGGCATACGCCATACCACCGTTCAGATTGAACTTGAGAAGTTAACCGCCGACGGCAGCGGCAATGTATACCACTATGACGGCACCTCCACCTATTATGACGAAGCCTATCTGAGCCGTCTCGACGGGATAATCTCGGCGTACACCGCCGAGGGCATATCGGTCACCGCCATACTGACCGTATCCCGCGGCGGGAACGGCTCTTTGCTCTGCCATCCCGATTCGACCGCCCCGAACTCCGGCTATGCCGCCTTCAACACCGGCGACAAGGACGGAATCGCAGCCCTCGGCGCCGCCGCCCACCTCATCGCCAAACGCTATTCGGGCAGTTCGGCAGCCCACGGGCGAATCGTCAACTATGTCGTGGGGCATGAGGTGCAGAACGCCGCCGTCAACTACAATCTCGGCGGCGCCGACCTGCGCCGTACCGTATCCGCTTACGCCGAAGCCTTCAGAACCATATATAACGCCGTGAAATCGGCAGCCGGCACTCCAAAAGTCTTCATCTCACTGGGCTGCGGAAGCTGGCAGGGGAGCAGCGTTTCGAATGAGACCGGGCGTTTCGATGTCCGCGATTTCCTTGAAGCCTTCTCCGAATATGTCCGCTCGGCGGGCGATATAGCCTGGGGCTTGATGTACAATCCCTATCCCTGTTCGGACAGCCTTTACAGCTCGATTGAAGCCGCGGAGTGCAATTCTCTGCTGGCGTCAAGGGTGACCCCCGCGAATCTTTCGGTACTCACCGGATATCTCGAGTCTCTGGGCGGCTCCCATCCCGTAATACTGCGTGACACCGGCTTCTTCACGCCCGGAGCGGAAAAGACGCTCACCGTCTCCGCCCGATATGACGAGTATGTCTACGCCTATCTGAAAGCGGTATCGCTTGACATAGTGAAGGCATATATCACCGCTTATCTGCCCGACAGCGGACGGCTCATCGAGCGCATCGACACCGCAGAATCCAAGTATGTCACCGAAAAACGGATAATCGGCCGCGCCTGGAGCGACCTTATCGAGGGCTACACCCCCGGCAGCGCAGCCGTTCGGAATATCGTCACCGACAGTCTGAAACCCGACATGCTGACCCCGGTTTCCTCCTACACCGGCACCGCTGAGCTGCTGAGCTTTGACAGCGATCTGGGGCTGTCGGTGTGGAAGCCGGGAGCGGGCTGTGTTTCGCTTGCCTCGTCCGAGGACGGCTCGGGCACCTTCGCCGCCGAACTGGGAAGCCCTCCCGACGGTTCGGGCTGGCGGTATGTGACCGGCAGCTTCTCATACCCTCTGAACCTGACCTCCGCGCCATATGTAACGCTGGAGCTGAGCCTGACAGGCGAATCTCCGAACCTGTCCGACATAGAACTGCTCATCGTCTTCCGTTCGGGCAGTGATATCGCCGCTTATTCGGGCAGGCTGTCAAACGGCATACCGAGTGAGCTGACCGCAGACCTGAGCACCTTCCCGCCGGTAGGCAGGATCGAGAGCATAAATCTCTATGTCCGGGGCGCCGCCGGTGACTTCGGAACTCCCACCCTGTATATCAGTCCGGTCAGAGTATCCTCGAACCTGTTGGATTCGAGCCAGCTTTCCGAATACCTGTGGGAGCAGAAGGCGGCATATATCCGCTCCCAGAAAGCCGAAATCAACACGAACCATGTCATCGCCCTGGCGGTTGTCATTTTAGTCTGCTCCACCATACTGGTGATAAGGCGCATGAACCGACACGACGACATACCCGTCCGCAAGCATTGACATAATTGATATAAACATATGCAGTCAGAAAATCACCCGACGCGCCGCAAAACATTCACGGCGCCCGTAATCGCGCTTATCCTGCTGGCGGCGGCGGTCACCGTAACGGTAATCGCTGCCGCCTCGGCTCACCGCCCCCCTGCCGAGACGGAGGACAACATCCCTTCGCTGCCCGATATGCCCGACTTCGGAGGCGCTTCCCTTACCATGCTCACCGAGGAGAGCCATAACTTCGAATTTGTCTCGGAGGAACTTAACGGCGAGGCGGTGAACGACGCGGTGTTCAACCGTCTTCTGAAAGTCGAACAGGAGCTTGAAATCTCTGTTGAATCGGTCACCCGCCCCGGCGCTTCATCGAAAAACTATGACGTCTACTGCTCGGAGGTGCGAAATTCGGTGCTCGCGGGTCAGGGCTATGACCTGGCGGCGGGCGTGTCCGGCTTCTGTCATCCCCTTGCCGCCGAGGAACTGTGGCTCGACCTCATGCCGCTGCCCTACATCGACCACGCGCTGAAATTCGCCGTGCCCGGGCTCTGCGATGCCACACCCGGCGGCAGGCTCTACGGGCTTATCGGCGGCGGCAGTCTATCTGCCGTGCGCGAAGCCTACGCTCTCTTCATCAACCGGGGAATGCTGGAGATATTGGGGCTTGACAATCCCGCGCCGCTCGTGCGGAAGGGCGCCTGGACCCTTGACAGCATGCTTGACTATGCCCGCGCCGCCGCCTCCGACCTTGACGCCGACGGCGAAGCCGATCCCGAGATCGACCGCTTCGGCTATGTGGCGGTGCACTCAATAAACCGCGCCTTTCTCGGCTCCGCCGACTGCCACGCCCTGGTCTGCGACGGCGGAAGGGTTGTTGTTCTTCCCGCCGATGAGCGTATGATCAACATATACGAAAAGGTTGAAGCCCTCACCGCCGACGCGCGTATAAGCTGGGTCTCCATGGGCTCCAAAACCGCCGCGAACGCGCCCTTTACCGAGGGGCGTTCCCTCTTCTGCGGCGCGTCTCTAAGCTATACCGAAACGCTGCGCCACTCGGACATCGACTGGAGCGTTCTGCCTTATCCGAAGTACGCCGAATATGAGGACGGCTATGCCGGTCAGCTGCCCTTCTCGGCGGTTGGGCTCTTTGTCCCCGCCAATGTTAGCGGCGACGGGCTTGAACTTTCGGCGTCAACCATTACCGCACTCTGCCACTACGGCAGTCTCGCGGTGAACCCGGTGTATCTGGAAAACGCCCTGCTTGGGCGCACCGCACGGGATGCCGACACCCGGGAGATGCTGAACCTTGCCGCCTCCTCGGTCACCGCATCATACGATGCCCTCTGGTCGCGGCTCTACGACACGCCGCCCCACGATATTCTCGACCCCGAACGGGTGGGAGCTTCATTCACCGCCTTCTACGAAAAGGCTTCGGCGAAATGGGCGGTCGAGATATCCATGCACAACGGATTCTGAGTTAAAATGAACACTCCCATAGCCGATTTTATCGACGAATACGCAAAAAAGCAGACAATCCGCGCCCATATGCCCGGTCACAAGGGAAAAGGGGATATTGAGGCTCTCGATATAACCGAGATTCCCGGCGCCGATGTGTTATATTCATCCCGCGGCATAATCCGGGAAAGCGAGGAGAACGCCGCACGGCTGTTCGGCAGCCGGCGCACCGTCTACTCCACCGAGGGTTCCTCTCTTTCGATACGGGGGATGCTCTTTCTGATACGCCTGTACGCTGAGTCTTTGGGAAAGCCCTGCCGGCTGCTCGCCTGCCGCAACGCCCACCGGGTATTTATTACCGCCTGTGCGCTGCTGGATATCGGTGTTGATTGGATATATCCGACCGATTGCAGTTTTCTCACCTGCCGCCTGACCCCCGAACGGCTGGACAGCCTGCTAAGCGAACGGGCGGATAATCCTCCCGCCGCGGTGTTTATCACCTCCCCCGACTATCTCGGCAGCATAGCCGACATAGCGGGATTGAGTGAGGTCTGCCGGTGTCACGGCGTTCTGTTAGCCGTCGACAACGCCCACGGCGCTTATCTTGCTTTCCTCGAACCTTCCCGGCACCCCATAGCTCTCGGCGCGGATATCTGCTGCGACTCGGCTCATAAGACGCTCCATGCCCTCACCGGATGCGGATATCTGCATATCGGCGACGGCGCGGCGGCCGGACTGTTTGCGGATAATGCCGAACGCGCGATGGCGCTCTTTGCTACAACCAGCCCTTCTTATCTGCTGCTGCGCTCCCTCGACCTGTTAAATTCATCGCTTACAGGCTCCTACCGGCGGGAGCTTTCCGACTGCGTATCCGATGTAAGCAAGGCAAAAGCCCGGCTGTCGGAGGGCGGTTTTGTTCTGTATGGCGGCGACCCGCTGCGCATCACGATAGACGCCCCCGCGTCCGGCCGGGACGGGAACGCGCTTGCCGCCTCACTTGACGGGATAGTCTGCGAGATGGCGGATCGGGACAATCTTGTAATGATGTTCACCCCTTCAAACAACGCCGGGGATATTGACCGCGCCGCCGATGCACTGCTTAAAATCGGAGCGCGGGAACCGCTGCGGCGGCAGATGCCGGCTTTGCACCTGCCCGTCCTCGCCGCAGGAATGTCGCCGCGGGAGGCGCTGCTTGCCCCCTCCGAGACCATACCCGCCGCCGAGGGCGAGGGGCGAGTTCTCTCCGACCCCGCCGTGTCCTGCCCGCCCGCCGTACCCATAGCCGTCTGCGGCGAGATTGTCACTGCCGGCGCCGTAAAGCTGTTTGAATATTTCGGCATAGACAAAATTAACGTCGTCCGCCGGGGATATGAAATTATAGAAAAGACATGAAAAAAGAAACCGAAAAAATCGAAGCCGGTATGACATCGGGCGAGACGGTATTCGAAGGCATAACCTCGATACGTTCACTTATCGAGGCCGCCGCCACCGGGCTGAGCGATCGGAAGATTACTAAAATCTACTGCGACGAGGCGAAAACCTCCGCCCGCAAAGGGGAGCTCGGGTGGCTGCGGCACCGCGCCGAGGAACAGGGCTTTACTGTCGAGACCCTGCCCACAGCCGATGTAGAGGCTCTTGCGCTTGGCTCATCCCACGGCGGACTGCTGGCGCTCTGTACCGGGCGCACCATACCGCCAATCACCGACTTCAAGCCCGGCGAGGGCTGCTTCGCCGCCATGCTTGAGGGTATTGAGGACCCCTATAACTTCGGCTATGCCCTGCGTTCGCTCTGGGCGGCGGGAGCGGACGCCGTGATTCTGCCTCCCCGAAGCTGGATGAGCGCCGCGGGCATTGTCTGCCGCTCCTCCGCGGGCGCCTCCGAGCTTATGCCCATGTATGTCTCCGAGGGCGCGGCGGCGTCCGAATATCTGAAGTCTTACGGTCTGCGCACAGTCTGCGCCGATGTCAAGAATTCCGTCCCCTTAGCCGATGCCGACATGTCCCGCCCGATTTTCCTTGTGGTGGGCGGCGAGCGGCGGGGAATTTCCTCCGCCCTGCTTAACCGCGCCGATACTATTGTCCGCATCGACTACGGCAGGCAGTACAACGCCTCCCTCTCCGCCGCATCGGCGACGGCGATTTTGGCTTTTGAGGTCACCCGAAGAACCGGCGGAGAAGTGCGCCAGTATATTCATTGACCGGCTGACGGATGATATAATAACGGCAGCCCGCATCAGCGGGCTGCCGGTTATTTATATCACTCTCCGACCGCCGACGACTAAGTTCCGCACCGCGCCGCGAAGGGGCAGACCCATGAAGGGCGTGTTGGAAGATTTGCTTCGCAGGAGTGAACGGCTGAGCACGAAGTTCTCATCCGGTGAGAATACCACGATATCGGCATCGGCGCCTGCTCTGAGAGACGCCTCCCGACCGATTATCCCGGCGGGATTGACAGACATCAGTTCGATCAGCCGTTCGAGGGTGATATGCCCCGCCTCCACTAAGAATGTCATGCCGAGGGCAAATGAGGTCTGAAGCCCTATGATGCCGTTGGGCGCCTCGGAGAAGGCTTTGCCGTCCACAAGACTGCCGTCGTCGGGTATGATTCCCTTTCCCCGGGGATACTTCTCCCGTTCGGCGTGGGGGGCGTGGTCGGTGGTAATGCAGTCCACCGTGCCGTCGGCAATCGCCGCTATAACCGCATCCCGGTCGGCGCGGGAGCGCAGCGGCGGGTTCATCTTTGCGTCGGGACCGTGATAGAGCACATCCTCGTCGGTGAGCGTGAAGTAGTGGGGACAGGTCTCGCAGGTGACCCGCACTCCCCGCGCCTTCGCCTCCCGCACAAGGCGCATTCCCCCCTCGGTGGATATATGCGCCACATGCAGCCGGCAGCCGGTCGCCTCGGCGAGCATGATATCCCGGGCGATCATCAGGTCTTCGGCTATGTTGGGCGTGCCCCTCAGCCCGAGCCGTTTTGAAATTCTGCCTTCATTTATGGTGACTCCGCAGAGGGAAAGTTCCTCGGGGTGGGTGATTATAAGATAATCATGCCGGGCGCAGATTTTCATTGCTTCATACATTACCGCCGAGTCGGCTACCGGATGGCCGTCGTCGCTGAATGCCACCGCTCCCGCCTCGTGCAGCGCTTTGAAATCCACGGGAACTCTGCCCGCCTGCCCTACCGTTATGGCGGCAGCCGGAAATACCCGGCAGCTCCCGACTTTGGCGGCGCGGTCAAGAACATAGTTAAGCGTTTCGGGATTGTCGGTCACCGGCTTTGTGTTGGGCATGGCAACCACGCTTCCGAATCCCCCCGCCGCCGCCGCAAGCGTGCCCGAGGCGATATCTTCCTTATGCTCAAAACCCGGCTCCCGCAGATGCACATGAAGGTCAACCAGCGCCGGAGCGGCGTAGAGACCTCCCCCCTCAATGCACCTCTCGCCCCGGGTGCGTGCAATCTCGCCCACCTCGGCTATCCTGCCGTTTTCAACTCGTATATCGCAGCCCTTTGCCGCGTCCTCGCCGGTGAACAGCGCGGTGACTCCTCTTATTACCATTTCGGTATATGCCTCCCTGCAATATCGGTATATGCTTCCGAATTCATTGTTTTGCTCATTATATCCCGTTCCGCCGCCGATTGCAACAGTTTTTTCGTTCGGTGTTGAAATGCCCGCCGCACAATGCTATAATATAGCCGTAAGAACGATTCAGGGCGTGAAAGCCCCGCCCGAAACGAAACAACTAAACAAGGAGAACAAAATGGACTGCCTTTTCTGTAAAATCATCGCCGGCGATATCCCCTCGTCGAAGGTTTACGAGGACGACATAATCTTCGCTTTCCGCGACATCAACCCCCAGGCGCCGGTTCATGTGCTGGTTGTACCCAAGGCGCATATCGCCTCGGCTGACGAGGTAAATCCCTCAAACTCCTCATCGGTGGCGCATATTTTCGTAAAGATTCCCGAAATCGCCGCCGCCTGCGGGCTGAAGAAGGGCTACCGCGTCATCACCAACTGCGGCCCCGACGCCTGCCAGTCGGTGAAGCATCTGCATTTCCACATTCTCGGCGGCGCGCAGCTCTCCGACCGCATGGCATAACCCGGGCGTATCGATCCGGAACGCCGCATACATGCTTTCCACACGATAAATTAACAACGGGAGGAATATAATGCTGACACTGGGGAACAAAAACGAGCTGCTGCTGGACGATTTTCTGTTTGAATATTCGCACGGCATCACCCTTGACCTGAACCGTCCGCAGAGGATGGAGGTCTCGCTGCCGATGGACATGCCCTGGGAGGGCATCGCCTGCACTTATCAGACGGCGATACAGCATCCCGTCACCGGGAAGGTCTATCTCTACTACCGGGGCGCGCCTCTCTGGGACTGCTCGAAGCAGTATACCTGTCTCGCCCTCAGCGACGACGGCATACACTTCACCCGCGCCGAGACGGGCGACCGCAACATCGTGCTCAAGGACAGTCCCTCATGCCACAATTTCGCCCCCTTCTATGACACCAATCCCGCCTGCCGGGAGGATGAGCGCTTCAAGGCGCTGGGACTGGGACCTAATGAGACCCTTTTAGCCTATGTTTCGCCCGACGGCATCGAATGGCGTCTGATGCGCGACGAACCGGTAATAACCGACGGTCTTTTCGACTCGCTCAATACGGTGTTCTTCGACAATATCAAGGGCGTCTATCGCTGCTATTCCCGCTACTGGACGGGGGACGGGTACAGCGGACTGCGCGCCATTCAGGGCTGCACCTCAACGGATTTCATAAACTGGTCGCCCCAGCAGCCCAACAGCTACTCGGGCTGTGAGCCGACAATGCACTTCTACACCAACGCCACCCGCCCCATACCCGGCGCCGAGCATATGTATGTCTCGATACCCATGCGCTTCAATCCCGCCCGAAAGAAGGTGGACGAGCATCCGAATGTCGGCGTGTCCGATTGCGTGCTGCTCTCGAGCCGCGACGGTCACGACTGGCTCATGCGTGACGCCCGCCCCTGGATCTACCCCGGGCTTGACAAACGCCAGTGGACTCAGCGCAATTTCATAGTCTCGGCAGGTATTGTCGACAAAAACGACAGCTTCTCGGTCTACATCTCCGACCACTATTGCTGGGACGACTGTTCCATGGTGCGTTACGCCGTTCCCCGCATGAGGCTGGGATACGCCTATTCCGCCGACGGATACTTTGTCACAAAGACCTTCCGGCTTGAGGGCGGAAAGCTCACCTTCAACTACAACACCTCGGCTCTCGGCTCGCTTTTCGTCGACCTGCTGAACCCCGACGGCAGCCCTGTCGAGGGCATGTCCTTCGAGCTCTTCGGCAACGAGCTTGACGCGCCCGTTGACCTATCGTCACTGACGGGCAGGCCGCTGCGGATGCGGGTAACACTGTGCGACGCCTATCTCTACGCCATAGGATATTAATATATTAAAAAGAATTGATTTTCAGCGGGGGAAATATAATACCCCGAAAGCAAAGAGCCGCCCCGAAATAAACCGGAGCGGCTCTGACTTACAGCGATATTATTACAGCATTACAGCGCGGCTATGTCCACCATGGCGCGGCGCTGGGCGGAGAGTTCCACCGCCTCGATGATGCGCGAGCATTCAACGCCGTCCGAGAAATCGGGACAGGTGGGCGTATCATTGGCTATCGCCTGCACGAACTCGTACATCTCGTGGACGAAGGTGTGTTCGTAGCCGATGACGTGACCTACCGGCCACCAGTGAGACATGTAGGGATGGCCGCCTTCGCTGGCCTGGATGAGACGGAAGCCCTGCAGCCCTTCCTCGTCGTCAGCCGAATAGAACTGCAGCTCGTTCATGCGCTCAAAGGAGAAACGGACGCTGCCCCGGTCGCCCGAAACCTCGATAAAGAGGTCGTTCTTGTGACCGGCGGAGAAGCGGGTCGCCTCGAACACTCCGAGAGCGCCGTTCTCAAACTCGGATATGAATACCGTGCCGTCGTCAACATCCACTTCGCCCCGGGGCGCGTCCGCCCTGGCGTTGGCTGTAAGACCTTCCATGCGCTCCACCAGGGGGCGGCTCTTGATGAAGGTCTTCTGAATGCCCATGACCGACTTGAAATCGCCCACAAGGAAGCGGGAGAGGTCGATGAAGTGGGCTCCCAGGTCGCCGAGTGAGCCCGAGCCGCATATGGACTTCTGCAGCCGCCAAACCAGCGGGAATTCGGGGTCGGTGATGAAGTCCTGCAGATATGACGCCCTGACATGGCGTATGGCGCCTAACTTGCCGGCGTCTATAATCTGTTTCGCCAGCTGTATTGCCGGCGCGAAACGGTAGTTGAAGCCGATCTGATGCTTCACGCCGGCGCGCTTCACCGTCTCCAGCATCTCACGGGCGTCGGCAAGATTCAGCGCCAGCGGCTTTTCGCAGAATACATGCTTGCCGTTCTCGGCGGCGGCTATGGCGATGCTCTTGTGCATGTTGGAGGGCGCGGTGATGTCGATAACGTCGATGTCCTTCCGGCTCACAAGCTTTTCCCAGGAGGTCTCGTAACCCTCCCAGCCCAGCTTGACAGCCGCCTGCGCCACCCATTCCTCGTCTCTGCCGCAGATGCATTTCTTATTTACGACCGCGTCGCAGTCAAAGAACATGCCCAGTCTTGCCAGCGCGTTGGAATGGGCTTTGCCCATGAATTTGTAGCCCACAAGTCCGAAATTCAACTCTTTCACAGTGTTATCCCCCTTTGTATTTTTTTAATCTGTAATATTCAGAATCCGTGTTAAAACTGCCGGCAAATCAATTGCCCGAGTGCTGCCATGCCGCTCTGCCGCCGTCCATGAGAATATGGGTGCCGTTGATGAACGCGCCTTTCTTTGAGGTGACATAGAGGATCATATCGACTATCTCCTGCACCTCCGCCGCCCTGCCGACCATGGTCTTCATGTTAGCCATGGCGGGACGGGTGAGTACCGGTCCGGGGGCGATGGCTACGCTGCGGATGTTGTAGGGCGCCCCGGCCTGGGCTATTGACTTGTTCATGCCGTACATAAGGGCGCACTTGGAAGCCGAGTAGGCTATGTTCTTGCCGCAGCCCTCCTCGCCGGTTATCGAGCCGAAGTGGACAATAACGCCGCTCTTCTGCGCCGCCATTACCTTCATGCAGGCGTGGTCGAAGTACAGGGCGCCCTTTAAGTTCACGTCGATGCCGAAGTCGTAAATATCTATGGGCATGTCGAAAAAGGGACCCGCAGGAGCCTTGCATATGCGGCATTCGGCGCCGCCGGCTGCGTTTATTAAGATATCAATGGTTCCGAAGCGCTCAACCGCCTTGTCGCGGGCTTCGCAGACCTTGTCGTAGTCGCGGATGTCGATGCATACGCCCAGTACGTTGGCGGGGTACGCCTCGATTTCCTTCACGCACTCGTCAAGCGCCTCTCGGTTTATATCTACCAGCACCACGTTGGCGCCGTTCTTGGCGTAGTTCTTGCCCGACAGCAGACCCATACCCGACGCGCCGCCGGTTATGACTGCAGTCTTGCCCTGAAATTCCGGATATTCCATGATTTTCTCCCTTTTATACAATATTTTATATTATTTGCTTTTCGCAGAATTCATTCCCGCCTGTATTTTCCCTTCGCTTATTCAAGCGATTCAAGGGTCTCGAGGAACTTTTCGATATCGGCGTTTATCTTGGACTCATAACCCGCTATTGTTGAGACCACCTTGTCGGCGGCGCCCTTCCAGTTTGCCATCATGCCGTTTGCGAAGCCGCCGAACTGGAATATCTCGCCCGGGTCAAGCAGGTGGTTATTGAAGATGATGTCAAGGTTCTCGGTGGAGTTCTCGTCGCGGGTGACCTTTGAGCCCAACACCATGTCGTAGAGCACTTCGTTTACATTGTAGTATGACTCGACCGCAAGGGTGTCAAGCACCGCCACCGAATTGTCTATGCTCTTAACGTCCGAAGGGATGCAGGTTGCAATGGCGACCGTGTAGCCGATTGAGGTATGGTAGCTCTCCTGCGCCTCGTCGTATTTCGGGGTGGGGATTATTCCGAAGTCGGCGTCCATTGAGCGCAGCTCCATGACAGTCTGCAGAGGGCGCATGAAGAAGAGCGCCTGATTCGCCCTGAACATTTCGATGCATTCGCCCACAGTAAGTCCCTGAGTCTGGCGGTTGAAGTAGTGCTCCACCCGGTTCATAAAGGTGTAGATATCGGTCATGACGCTTATCGCCCGCTCGCCTGTGGCAGAGAGATAGGGTATGCCGTCGTCGCCTATGGCGCAGAATCGTTCTCCTGCGGAGTTATAAAGTTCATAGAAGCCGTCGTTCTGAGCCGAGAAGCCGTAACGGTCGTTCCTGTCGTATTTGCCGTCGTTGTTCAGGTCGGCGGACACCAGTTCGGAAAGCTCGATCAGTTTATCGAATGTCCATTTGCCGTCCACGACTAACTTGTAGATGTCGCCGATATTGTAGTCCTCAACCATCTGCTTGTTGAAGAATATGACTATATCACAGAGTTTGTCCATAAAGGTGAGATCGCCGCAGGCGGCGTAGGTCTTGCCCGCCACCTTGAAGGCTTCCTCCGCCTTCTCATCCCACCAGGGCATCGACATATCGAACAGGCCGTCAAGCCTTACCGCCAGCCCCTGGGAGATGACGCCGTTCATTATCTGCCAGTTGGGGAACATGGCGTCATACGCAGAATCGCCGGCTAAGACCGACTTCGCCACATAGACTTGCAGATCCCACTTGGCGTATTGAATGCCGACGATATTGGTATTGTACATCTCGCCTATCTTGCTGTTGCGCAGATATATCGCGTCGGCGAGGATGTCGCCGGTTTGCTCGTCCACGTCGATATCGCAGGGGATTTCGGACGACCAGCCGCAGGCTTCAACAGCGTCATAATATATCATGTTGAAGTCGGCGCCCTCAAGGTCAAGTTCATACTCGGGATAGAGCGGCTTTTCGGTGGTGGTTTCGGCTGCAGCCGTCCCGGTGGTTTCTCCGCCGGGCAAATTGCCCTCTCCGCCGCCTCTTCCCGAGCAGGAGGACAGCACGGGAACAGCCGCCGCAAGGAGAATAAGCAGCAGAGAGATTATTTTGATAAATCTTTTATTGCAAGTCATATCGATATTCCTTTCAGTAAAATACTGTCACGCCTGTATTCTACCGCATTTTCCCCCTTTCGTCAACAGTGAAAGTTAAAACCAATAAACGGAGGTAACAGAATGTTAACCGTATCGGGAAACACAATCGCAGTATCAACAAAAACGCTTGACGCCGAAATCCGTGACGGCGCGCTGATCTCGCTCAAGGCAAAGGACGGCAGGGAGTATCTCGTCCCCGACAAAGCCGCCGCATCGCCGGTGCTGGAGCTGCTCTACACCCACAACGAGGCGGTGCCGCTGAAGGATGCCAACTGCGCCGAGATAAGAACGGTATCCCTCTCGCCCACCTGCGCATTCATCCGCATTGACGCCCTCACCGGCAACGGCGTAATCATCGTATCGGAGGACGAAGAGACCGGCGACCTCATAATCGAGCCCGAAGTAGCATCTGCGCGTTACGGGGTCATGGCGGCGCGCTGGACACTGGGCGGCATAGCACCGGGGTTGAGAGTCGTCGCTCCTTTCTTCCAGGGTGTGGATATGGACCCGGAGGATGAGCTGCTGGTAAACCGCCGCCGCATCTGGCCCCACTCCTGGGAGGCGGGGCTCTGCATCTACCGTGACGGCGACAGGGGCGGCTTCTGGGTGCACTGCCGCGACCGGGAATACCGCAGCAAGGCTATACTGTTAAAATCCGGGCCCTCCCTTTCTCTCGACAGCGAGACCTGGGGGCCTGTCGAACGCTCCCTTGCCGCGGGCGGACTCGGCTGGCGTATCAATGTCTACGAGGGCAGCTGGCATGTGCCGGCGGCTGTCTACCGCGACTGGCTGTGGGAGGCTTATGACCTGAAGCAGGAGGAGGCGCTGCGCCCCGATTGGCTTGAGGATATCCGGCTCGCCATGACCTGGTGTCCGTCGGAAACAGCTCTGGTTGACGCCCTCGCCGATAAGCTGAAAGCCACCTCAATCAGTCCGAAGAATGTTCTGCTTCATCTGCCCCACTGGAGAAATGCGAAGTACGACCAGTGCTATCCCGACTTTACACCCTCTGCCGAATTCCTGCGCTTCTACAAACACGCCTCCGATCTGGGCTTCCGCTGCATGCCCCACGCCAACAGCGTCGATATGGACCCCTCCATGCCCGAGTATCTGCCCATATCCGACTTCAAGTATCGCGAACTGGAGCGGGGCACCCTCATGGGCTGGGGCTGGAAGATAGGCATGCCCGCATCAAACAAGGCTCTCGTCGAGCACCGCGCCGACAATGTTATGGTGAAGATACATCCGGGTCTGGCGCTCTGGCGCACCATACTTGCCGAAAACATCGAAAAGGCCATGTCCGCGCTCAAGGGCGCGGGCGCCGCCGACCTCATCTTCCTGGATGTCACCCTCTGCATGTATAACCTGGCTAACGCCCTTGTGGACAATACCACCACCATGCAGGGCATGAACCGGCTGATAAATCAGATACGCCTTATTCACGGCGGGCTGGCTGTGGGGGGCGAGGGTCTCAACGAGATCACAATGCAGCATCAGTCCTTCGCACAGGTGCATCTCTTTGATTTCAATCTCAACGGCGAGCCGCTGGAGCGCACCGGCAAATGCGACCTCAATCAGTTCATGTTCGGCAGGATATGCAAATCCTTCGGTTACAGCGGCATGGGAGGCAATACGCCCGAGGAGGTCATACGCTGCCGGGTGAACGCCGAGCACGGCTCGCTTCCCACCATCGGAGCCGGAAGCGCCGCCGCCATCGAAAATCCCAACGACTATGTACGCGGCGTGTTTGAGTCGCTGAAATAAGCGGCAGGGGTGAACAAATGAGCATAAGCAGCGACATATCGGTCGTGCGGGAGCTGGCAAAGCGCTACATGGAAATCGCTCAATCGGAGCGTTATGTGCGCATGAGAAAGCGCTTCCGCGACAGCAATGACTTAAAAATAGTGAGACCTCCCGTCATAATCGAGGAGGTCCCCTGGCATGAGATGAATTATGAGGGCGCCCTTGACTGCGTCTGTAAGGACGCCTCTCTGCGGGGCATGGAATACGGGCTGCGGGTGGCGCTGCTGCGCGATAAATATCTCGCCTGCGACAACTTCATCGAGCCGGTCTGGGTTGTGTATAAAGCCTATCGATCCACCGGCATGGGCTTCGAGATAACCGAGAAGCGGCTTGCGGTTGACGCCCGCAACCATATCGTCTCCCACCGATATGAGGACGTGCTTGCCGACGACGCGGCGCTTGAAGCCTATCACGACCCGGTTATCACCGCCGACCCCGAAGGCGATGCCGCCCGCGTCGCCCGTATGGAGGAGATACTCGGCGGCGTCATGCCGGTGGAACTGCGGGGCAACTATATCTACTACGCCCCCTGGGATCGGATAGCCATGCTTCGCGGCGTCGAGCCGATATGCATCGACATGTACGAGCGCCCCGAGCATCTGCACAAGATAATCGGTCTCTTCACCCGCGCCATGAAGTGCGAGATGGATCAGATGGAGGCGCTGGGTATGTACGACCCCCGTGGGATCAACCTTCACTGCACTCCCGCCTATGTAACTCCGCCGAAGCCGTCGGACGGCGCGTCGGAGGGCAAATACAGCTGCAGGGATATCTGGTTCCGCACCATGGCTCAGATGTTCTCGATGGTCTCACCGGCGGCGCATTATGAGTTCGACGTGGCATACAGTCTGCCCCTCGCCGAGCGCTGCGCCTACACCTATTACGGCTGCTGCGAGCCGCTTCACGACCGGCTTGATGTTATCATGCGCTACCCCAATCTGCGCAAGATAGGCGTGACGCCCTGGGCCGACCTTGAAGCCAGCGCCGAGGCTATCGGAAATCGGTATGTGCTCTCGCGCAAGCCCAATCCCGCCTATGTGGCGCTGACCGCCGACCCGGAGATCATACGCGACGAGATAAGCGAGACCGCCCGCATCTGCCTGAAATACGGCTGTCCCTGCGATATCACACTCAAGGATATCAGCACCGTGAACTACGACCCGCGCAACCTTATGATATGGGCAAAGACGGTGTCCGAGGTACTTGACGAATACTACGGAGCAGATTAATTATTAAGGAAGGAATCGCCATGGCGGAAGTAATCGAACAACTAAAGAAATACACCGAAACCCACGGAAGCGAGGGGCTTATTCGCCTGTCCGAATTGTATGTCACACCCTCCGCCTGCAAATATGAGCCGGAGTGCGCCGAATTCATGAAAATCAGCGCCTGTCAGAACGTCTACTCGGTGGCGAAGACCTTTACCATGACGGCGCTGGGGCTGCTTTATGACCGGGGACTGCTCTCCCCAGACGAGAAGGTCTGCGATATCCTGCGGGAAAGCGGCGTAAGGCTGCCCGCCGACATGGACAGACGCTGGGAGAGCGTCACCGTCGACCTGGCGCTGAGCCACAGCATCGGACTGCCCGGGGGCTTCCTCGACATCGACGTGAACCCGGCGGGGGCATTCGGCGAGGATTTTCTCGGCTATATGCTGTCACATCCCATGTCCTACACTCCCGGCGAAAAATCTGTCTACACCGACGGCGCGTTCTATCTTCTCGCCCGGGTCGCAGAGGCTAAGATTCCCGTCAAACAGGGTTCTCCCGGCGGTATGGACAGTTTTCTCTGGAGCGAGCTGATGTACCCTCTCGGCTGCCGGGAGATGGCGTGGAGCCGCTGCCCCATGGGTCATGTCATCGGCGCCACAGGGCTGTATATCCACACCGACGACATGGCGCGTCTCGGCGCGCTGTTCTGTAAAGCGCCGTTCGAATGTACAAACGGCAAACCGCTGCTCTCCCGGGAGTGGACTTCGCTTGCCATAGAGCGCGGCTACGCCCTCGATTGGGACAAGAGCGGCAGATTCTTCTCAAAGGGCGGCATGTACGGTCAGCAGCTTATCATGGTCCCCTCGCAGAACCGGGTCGTGGCGCTCCAGTCTTTCGGCGGCTCCTGGGCAAATGTGGTGCGCGAGATTATACTTGGAATTTAGGATATCTTAATCAGGTAACTCCCTCCGTCACAGTATAACTGTGCCGCCTCCCTCTCCGAGGGAGGCTGTGGAACGGCAACTGTGACGGAGGGAGAAAAACCGCGACGGGTTTATCCCGCCCCACATTTTTTCATAATATCTCCCCGCCGTCGGGTATCCGAACACCCTCCTTCGCCTCGACGAACCATCTTCCGTCCTCGTTAAAGAGGAAGGTCTCGCTGCCGCATATCCGAACCGTGTAGCGCATGCCGCAGCCTCCCACCTTGGTCGAAGCCGCCGGGCAGACCCGCGATATGCGGTCCACCTCATACACCTGACCGTCCGCCCAGATTATCTTTCGGGGATATACCTTGCCCTCCGGGTCAACTTCGAGCGCGACCCGGACATATACCTTTTTTCGTTCCATATTCAGGCGTTCCTCCCTTCACGGTTTTTCTGTCATTGCGTTTATTGCGTTTCTGCGGATCATATCGTCACCGCGGGCACGCCGTTGTGCGCGGGCATGTGTATGTCCCCGAAGAGCACGGCGCTGCGTATGATGTTCCGCCCGAACCTGCCCCTCAGCAGCTCCACCGTGCGGTCGAGGGCTTCCCGCTTTTCAATGCGTTCAAAATCGGTGAAGAAGTCTACTTGCATGGGTATGTCCTCATCTACCAGGTTGATGGCGCGCACCGACACCGAGCGTATTGGGCGTCTTATTCTATACTTCGCCTCAAACAGATGCCAGGCGGTCTCCGCCAGGCAGGAGGGGCTGCGGGTGGGCATGGGCAGCGGACACTGATGCTGCTCCCAGTCCAGATTGTTGTCGCGGATGGCAATGGCGACGCTGCAGGCTTTTTTTCCGCTCTCGGCAAGCCGCGAGGAGATATCCTGCACCAATTCAAGCATGACGCACCGGACCTGGGCGCCGTTCTCCAGATCCTGCAGCGTAGTGGTGCCGTGTCCCACGCTTTTGATGGGATATTCGCTCTCCGCCGCCAGCACGGATGAGTTGTCCATACCGTTGGCGCAGAGTTTCAGACGCAGTCCGCATATGCCCAGCCGCCGCTGCAGAAACTCATCGGGCGCCTTCGCCAGGTCGCCTATCGTCATAATGCCGAATTTCGCCAGCGTCCGTCCGGTGGCGGGTCCCACTCCAAGCAGTTCGCCGGCAGGCAGATTCCATATCTGTTCGCGGAAGTTCTCCCGGGTGATGCAGGTGACGGCGTCCGGCTTTTTCAGGTCGCTGCCCAGTTTGGCGAAGACCTTGTTGAAACTCACCCCCGCCGACACGGTCAGCCCCAGCTCCTCTTTTACCGTGCGGCGTATCTCTTCGGCTATCTCGTACCCGCTCCCCATCAGGGCGCTGCCGGTCACGTCCAGCCAGCATTCGTCCATTCCGTATGGCTCAATCATGTCGGTGTACCGCGAATATATCTCCCGCGCCAGCTTCGCGAATCTGGCATACCGGTCGTAGTGGGGAGGCACTGTGACCAGCCCGGCACACTTCTGCTTCGCCTGCCACACCGCCTCGCCGGTCTTTACCCCGTACGCCTTGGCGCGGTAGTTTTTCGCCAGCACGATGCCGTGACGCTCCTCCACCGAGCCGCAGACCGCCACCGCCTTATCCCGCAGCGTGGTGTCAAGCATGCACTCCACCGATGCGAAGAAGTTGTTCATATCCACGTGGAGTATCGCCCGCTCGGAGCCGCGGTGTATATTATTGTCTTTAATTGTAAACTTTCCATTCATTTTCATTTTCCCTATTGACAAGCAGCCGTTTATATTGTAGAATCCGTTTGCACATCAGCGATGTACAATTAAATTCTACACATCACAAGTGTTCTTGTCAAGACGTTTTGCACACTTCTATTGCAAACATTTTGTGAACGAAGAGGTTTTTGTTTTTATGAAATTCGGAGAAAAGTTCAGAGCGGAGCGGGAGAAGCTGGGGCTTTCTCAGGCCGAGATCGCCGCCAAACTGGGAGTCAGCAGAAACATGATCACCCGCTACGAAACGGGTGCCGCCCATCCCCGCAACCGCGAGGCCTACAAGCGGGTCGCCGAACTATTCGGCGTTGACTTCAATTACCTCCTTTCGGACGACGAGGATTTCGTTGTCCGGGTCAGCGAGCAGTACGGCGAGGACGCCCGCAAGCAGGCCGAGGAACTGGTTGACGGCATTCACGGGCTTTTCGCCGGCGGGTCGCTGTCCGACGAGGACAAGGACGCCGTCATGCAGGCCATGCAGGATATCTACTGGGAGTCCAAGGGGCGCAGCGTGCGCCGCAAGTCTCTCCGCGGCCGCCGCAAAAAGAAGGACGCCGATACCAATACTGATGCCGGAGCCGAAAACGACACCGACAACAATACTGCGGAAAACGCCGGGTAAGCCCTCCGCGGAAGGAATGTAACGAGCCATGCTGTTAAAACCCGAGGTTCTGCATGAAAAAGCGGAGGAACTGGTGCGCGAATGCCGCACCCGCGACGCTCTGCGCATAGCCCGAATGATCGGTATCTACGTCAGCTACCGCGACAACTTCGGCGAGCTGCCGGGGCTTTATACCCGCATGAATGGCGAGCGGCATATTATTCTGAATTCCCGCATGGAGCCGGTGGTTATGCAGATGACCTGCGCCCACGAAATCGGACACGACTGCTTCCACCGGGAGCTGATAGACACCTGCGATTTCTTCAGCGAGTATTCCCGCAGCCGTCTCTGCGACGAAGCCGAATACGAGGCGAATGCCTTCGCCGCTCATCTGCTAATCGACGACGGGGAGCTTGACGAGGCGCTGAACGGCGGCGCGGACAATATAGTCTCGCTCGCCGCCGCCCTTAACGTCAGCGTCAGCCTTATGCTTATCAAGCTTCACGAGGCCGAGCGGATGGGGCGCCGCATCAGGCTGCCCCACCTTCCCCGCGCAGATTTTATGGGCAGGGTCGCCCGCCGGCGCTGATATGGGTGTATATATGCCGCTGACTTTGTGCAAACATGCCGTTGCCCGCATACACATCTGTCCAAGCTGTCACGGCACATCCGCCGCAGCGCAGACTGTTAAGCATTTATAAGAAACCGCCGAAAGCGGGAGAGAATTTTAAATCCTGTCTCCTGTTTTCGGCGGTAAAGTGCCTTCGGCATAAAATCCGGACACTCGGGGAGCGATCGGACATTTGCTGTAATAAGCTTAAAGACTAAACGATAAA
>Ga0123335_1001083_pt1 | contig 45584 bp, 35 predicted proteins | sample BiotimSIPDNA_2_FD_89707 | JGI IMG/M metagenome (GOLD analysis project Ga0123335, IMG submission 89707) | Anaerobic biogas reactor microbial communites from Washington, USA - Biogas_R2 time_0 SIP DNA | ecosystem: Engineered > Bioreactor > Anaerobic > Unclassified | place: Washington, USA...
AGTGCTTCAGCCCCGAGATCATTCCCGAACTGCAGGAGGAGAACAAAATCACCACCGCCTACGCCGACCTGCTGGCATCGGCTGAGATCGAATTCGACGGCAAAGTCCTCAATATCTCGCAGATGAATGTGTACCGCGAGTCGCCCGACCGCGAAATCCGCCGGGCATCCTGTGAGGCTACCGGCAGATATTATGAGTCCATCGGAGACAAGCTCGACGATTACTATGACAAACTTGTGAAAATCCGCACCGGGATCGCCCGGAAACTGGGTTATGACAGCTTCACACCGGTGGCATATCTGCGGCGGAGACGCAACTGCTACGGTCCGGCGGAGGTCAAGGCATTCAGGGATCAGGTGAAGTCGGATATTGTGCCGCTGGTATGTCGGCTCAAGGAGCTGCAGTCGAAGCGCATCGGCATAGATGATATGAAGTTCTGGGACGACCTCTACAGCTATCCCGAAGGCAACCCCATGCCCCGCGGCACCGCAGAGGAACTGCTTGAAGCGGGACGGCGAATGTATACTGAGATGTCACCAGAGACCGCCGAATTCATAGATTTCATGTACCGATGCGAACTGATGGATGTCATGGCAAAGCCCGGCAAGCAGGTGGGCGGCTACTGCACCGGAATACCGTCATATCAGGCGCCCTTCATCTTCTCAAACTTCAACGGCACATCGGGAGATGTGGACGTGCTTACCCACGAAGCGGGTCACGCCTTTGCCGACTACATGAACTGCGGCAGGGAACTGTTGGAAAACGCACAGCCGACCATTGAAGCCTGTGAAGTGCATTCCATGTCGATGGAGTTTATCTGCTGGCGCTGGCTGGAGCTTTTCTATGGCGAGGACGCGCCGAAAGCAAAATTCCGCCATCTTGAGGACGCGCTGGTCTTCCTGCCCTACGGCTGCATGGTGGATGAATTCCAGCATATCATGTACGATAAACCCCACCTTACCCCGGCGGAGCGCCACAAGGTATGGAGTGATCTCGAAACGCAGTACCGCCACTATCTCGACTACGGTGATCTGCCCTTCTATTCGCAGGGGCGTTACTGGCAGCGCCAGGCTCATATATACGAACTGCCCTTCTACTACATAGACTACTGTCTTGCCCAGACGGTGGCGCTCATGTTCTGGGCGGAGACACAGTGCGACTTCGACTCGGCATGGAAGCGGTACATGAGTTTCGTCAGCCTCGGAGGAACCGAAACCTTCACCGAACTCTGCCGCGCCGCCGGACTGCCTACCCCCTTTGACGAGGGCAGCCTGCTTTCAGCCGTCAAAGCCGCCGAAAAATGGATAAGCGACAACAAATGACTTTTCCCCGCGGGTCGAGCAAATAACCCGCGGGGAATTTGTATGCGTTATTACGGATATCTCTATTGCGCAGTTTTGTTTATCTCTCTATAACAAGTCTTCCGTGGGCGGGTATATCGACATTGAGCAGCCTGCTTCCGTCCTTTTCCCAGGGGAGCATTATCTTGCCGCTGAAGGCATCCTTCGTGAAGTAACCGACGACGCGGTTATCGGCAAATACCGTGCAGTCGGCATCGCAGAGAATATCGACTCCGGCGCGTTTGGCTAAACTGCGCAGTTCAGCCGCCTGCAGTGCCGGCGCGCAGCAGACGCATACATTATCCTTGATGACACAGTTCGGCAGACCGCCTATACCTTCAAGCTCATCGGGATAGCGCAGCAGCACCTCGCCGCCTTCGATTTCCGGCGTAAAGAGGGGGAAATCGCCGGAAATGTGCCTGTGATTGCGGCAGTAGCGGCGCCCGATGTCTTCGGGATAGCCGTCATACACATCGTTTGGGCGAGGCAGCTCACGGAAGGTAAATCCGGTCAGTGCCGTGAAGTTATCGGGGTCATAATCGGGCGCAAGTATGCCCGCAGCAAGATGCCATACCGCCAATTTGCCCTCGAGAGCAGCCTTCAGACGCTCGCGCCGCTCCGGCTCGATGAGAAAGCAGTTCGTAAAGACCACCAGTTTGTACTGCGAGACATCGCACTCATCCAAATCAGACAGCCGCAGGGTATCTACCGGCGCGCCGGTGAGCTTTAACTCGCTGTGGAGATTGTACATGAGACCGTGGTTTAATCCATAGCTGATTTTCGTGCGGGCAAGCGATGAATCGTCCACTACAAGCAGAATCTGAGCAGCCGATACACGTTCGACGCGGTTAATGCGCTTCTGCAGCTCCGACATGGCGGTAATCTGCGCCATCAGCTCCGGATCGGCGAACCAGCCTTCGCCCAGATCCATCCACCAGAAGCCCTGACCGTGGGTCAGGTTCTTGATGCCTTCGCGCCAGAGCAGAGTTTTTGACTCCTCCATATTTGCCGCGCGCCCGTCAGGTCTGCGGTCAAGATGGGTGTGATTATCGATCTCGTCGAGCCATGCCTTTTTGCGGGCGATTGATTCGGAGGGTCCCTGTTCTCCGCCGGGATCGCCGGCAAGACAGCGGTAATAACCCTTGGGTGACGAGACAAAATCGATATATGGCGAGTCAATTACCCGCTGTATAGCCAGATGCCCCGCGTTGGGCGACTGAGGCAGATACATGTAACCGTAGAAGACGCCGGCGGCAAGCTCGCGGCCGAACATGGAGGACGCGTCCTTTACCACCTTGCAAAAGGCTTCAATTGCGTCCACATTGGTCTCGGACAGAAAATCGAAGTAATCCGATTCCCGGCTGTCGGCGGCGAAGAACAGACTTTCAACCGTGTCGCCGGGATTCTGCCGGTTTATCGGCGGCGGCGGCTCGAGACTGCCTCCCCAGGCTTCACGCGCCGCTTCCTCGCTGCCGTACTTGTTTACTCCGTATTCAACGAATCTACGGCAGGCATTGATGCCGAAGTCGCCTCTCCGACCCTCACCCAGCGGTGCCCAGGAGCCCCACATGTTGGTCTCGCCGCACATGCTGTACGCCACGTGTATTCCGATTATTCGGTCGGAATATCTGCTTTCGCTGAGATGTTTAAGCAGCCGCGTCAGTGTCTCGGAGGCATCCTCAACCCATTTGCGCGAGCTGTGGGACTGGAGCCCGATGAGCCCGCCGTAGTTGACCCGGTCATCTCTATACACACCCTTGCCGCCGTTGACGCCGTAACCCGCCATGTCCGAGCCGAAGTAGTCGTGGCGCGGCGTTTCTGCCAGCGACGCTATGACCTGCGGGTGGCGGGGACTGTAGTAGTATAGGAAAGTATCTTCAGGATGATTGCGGCACCAGTCGGGCGGAACATTTAACTTGACGCGGGGCATATAATAAATATCGGGATTGCCCTCAAAGAGCGCGTCGAGAATCTCGTCGGTGAGCGAATAGTCATATTCACCGTCGGCAACCCAGCCGCTGTGAAGTATGGTGGTGTGGTACTTAACCCCCGCATCCGCGAAATCGCGGTGAACTTTGTTATACTCATCGTAATCGCGCGAGAAAATTATTGGCCTCCCCTCGGCGTCGCGTCTCGGAGGATCGTAGCAGAAACCGAGCCGTGACCAGAAAAAGGGGGTGTCTCGCAGGTTTTTTATGAAATCATTCATGTGTTATCCTTTCAAATCATGAATTCCGAGCTCCCGGATCCACTGTTTCAGCTCGTCATCCGATGTATTACGGCGAATAACCTTTCCTTCCCTTAAATTGGCGCCGGGACAGCTGGGCGCCAGTCGTTCATTGGTTTTGCCCATGCCGCTGCTGCCCGATGTAGCGAAGGGAATCACGGTCTTTCCGGAAAGGCAGCAGCTTTCGAGAAAGGTGTTGACAACAGTAGGCACCACATACCACCATATGGGGAAGCCAATGAACAGAGTGTCGTAATAGCCGATATTGTCACACCTGCCGTTGATTTCGGGGCGCGAGTTTGGATCTGACATCTCAAGTGAGCTGCGGGACTGCTTATTGCGCCAGTCCAGGTCTGCGGCGGTGTAGGGAACCGCGGGGGTGATTTCAAACATATCCGCGTCCATAAGCCCGGCCAGGCGTTTGGCTGCGGCCGCGGTATTTCCGCTTGCCGAAAAATATGTCACAAGTATCTTTCCCATGTAATAACCTCCTTGTCCTTGCATAAGTGTTTGTCTTTAAAGTAATTATAACCGTTTCACAAAGACATTTCAAGCGTTGAATTATAAAGGTCTGCCGCAGAGATTGTGGCAGACCTGAGTTGCTTATATTGTTTTCTTCTATTTTGAACCCTTACCGTCATTTGCCGAAGGCTTCTTTCTCTTCCAATCGGTGAAATCCTTTGTCACTTTGGTTACGGTACCCGAGAGGGCAAGGAGAGCGATAAGGTTGGGGATTGCCATAAAGCCGTTGAGGGTGTCGGCAATATCCCATACCAGCTGCATCGACAGAGTGGAGCCCACGACAACTGCGGCAATAAAGAGTATCTTATAGACAATGCTTAGTTTAGTGCCGAAGAGATACTCAAAACAGCGGGTGCCGTAAAGCGACCAGCTGAGAACGGTCGAGAGGGCGAAGAGCAGGATAGCCGCCGCAATAACCAGCGCGCCCGGCTTGTTGCCTATGACAGAGCCGAAAGCAGCGGATATCAGATCTGTTCCCCCCTCGCCGCCCCAATCCGGAGTAATGCCGCCACGCGCAGCCGAGGTCAGGAGTACAAAAGCGGTAAGCGAACAGATAATCATAGTGTCTACGAACACCTCGAAAATCCCGTAAATGCCCTGCTTTACCGGGTCGGTTTCGGAGGTTGCGGCATGAGCCATAGGGGCGGAACCGAGCCCGGCTTCATTAGAGAAAACGCCGCGCCCCACACCCTTCTGTATGGTCGTAAGGATGGTTACGCCGACAGCACCTCCAAAAGCAGCCCTGACGGTGAATGCATTGGTAAAGATCATTAATACACCGATCCGGGCGGACTGCATGGGAACGCCGTTCACCCGGATCGGTACATTTATATATCGGTTAATTCCGCTGCTTGCGTGTCAGTCTTCCCACATGAATAGTAATGTGTCGTATTTAATCGCATCAACGGTCAGCGTATTGTCATTGACTTCATAGGTTCTGCCGCTGAAAAGCTCGATCGCCCTGCCCGAACGGGGAAGATTAATTGTAAATTCACCTTCGCGCGGACTCTGGAAGGTGAAGAAACAGGATGAACAGAAGAGTGAAGAACCGCCCTCGGTCATTATGTTTACACCTGCAATTCCTGCGATTTCGTGCCAAGCCTGCCATGACAAAGGAGATACTTCACAGAGGAGATTATCGCCCTTGACCGCCGCGGCGGGCTTGCCCGAGCTTTTGTAGCGTCCGATAACCCGGGCGTCAGGGTCGCATATCGCAAGCACCGGGGTAATCGGTCCGCTCAGGGCACAGTCGGTGCCGAAGAGCTCGGCCGCACCGCCCTCGGAGTCCGGTATAATCTCGGTTTTAATGCCGCAGACAGCCTCAACCGCGTCGGTGGATTCATCGGGCTCCCAGCCCGGCGCCATGAGCCATACCTTTAAAGCAGAGCCAAGCTTGTCGGCTATAAATGCGAGGGTTTCGGCTTTGGGTGCGAAGGAATAGGGCAATACAGCCAGCTTGTAGCGTGAGCAGTCGAGGCTGGGAAGGTCGTCAACCGAAAGTATGTCGAAGGGCGCGCCGCAGAGCCCAAGTGACATGAGATTCTTTGTTACCAGATCGCGGTGAATGCCGTACGCTTCTCTCGTAACCGCAAAGGAATCGGAATCGGTGAAGAAGGCTATCTCGGCAATGCTTGTGTTTTCGCAGCGACTTTCCCGGGTTTTCAGCATCTCGAATATATCGCTGCAGAGACGGATTTCGTTTTCCAGCACGGGATGACCGTAGTAGCCGCCGAAGAAGTCGAACCACCAGAGTGCGGTGCCGCGGCAGATTGAGGCTGCAACCTCACGGCGCAGAACACGCACGGTCTCCTCCATCGAATGCAGACAGTCGCCGATGTGGCGGTAGCCGATGCCAAGGTATATATGACGGTCGTTTGTAGGCTTTTCAAGCGGGTAGTAGGCGAGGGGTGTGCGATGGTCGATTTCATGCACATAAAGCTTGCCGCAGTGCGCCAGGGAATCCACCTCCAGCTGCCAGCCGCAGGTATTATGCTCGCGTCGGAAGTCGCCATAGGCAGCGGGGGAGAATATCATGTCAAGGTCGGCACATTCGAATACGCGGCGGTGTGAGTTATGGCAGTTGAAGGTCTGACCGCAGTCGCTGAATATTGTGTAACCGTAGAAGGTGCCGATGGGTTTTCTATGCTTAAGGGTTTTCTGCAGTTTGGCGGAGAAATAACATACAAGGTCAGCGGAGGTATCCGCCATGAAGGTGGCATAGGTCATCTCGGGGGAAGACGGGGAGCGATAGAGCGAGTCTGACTTCTCCTTAAATAGAGCAGCGTCGGGCAATTCCGCTTCGGGATTTCCGGTGTACCTGCGGTATGCCGCCAGTTTGTCGGGTGAGGAGTTGACCTGCCAGTCGCGCATGAACCACTCGCAGGAGCGGCCGGCAGTGAAGGCATAGGCAAAGATGCGGTCGCCGTATTTTTCCTCAGCATATGCAATGAGAGCGTTGGCATAGTCCGAGGCTTCCCGTTTCCATTCCTCATCGAACATTGCGGTGTCCAGTTTGTAGAAGGAGTCGATATCCTCGGGGTTGTCGGTCACCCTCGCTGCCGGTGTGTCCAGCTGAATAAAAGGACAAAACAGACCGTCGGGAGCCCAGCGCAGGAACATCTCCATCTGACAGTCAAAAGCTTTGAAATCGTACTTGCCGTAGTCCAGCCACACCGGCGGGTACAGCGAGTAGGGAATCTGCATTCCGCAGTCGCGTCCCGATATGAGAAATTGGAAGAGCTTAACGCCGTTTCTGGCGAAGAGACTGACGTTGTCGGGACGGGGTCGGAAGGAACGGAACATAGCGGGCGCGTAAAGCGCGCCGTCAATATCGAAATACGACAAACCGCCGCGCTTGACAATTCTGACTTTCATAGTTTTTTCCTTTCGGGCAGCCGGAACGTCCGGTTCCGGTATTGCCATGTTGATTTATAAGTGTATACCATGTAACACCATGCGGCGCAGAGTATTTTTATACAAATTGTATCAGAATATTGTATATTTGTCTGTAAATAATAATAAAAGCGCGATTTACCTATTGCATTTTAATGAATATTGTGTTAAAATAGTCAGAGGATGCGGGATAATATCCGCATACCTGCCACCACATAATTTATTGGAGGAAATATTATGAAACGCATCATGCGAATTGCCGCCCTTGTTCTGGCACTGCTTCTCGCGACCATTCTGTTCGCAGGTTGTGCAAGCACCCCCACGGTTGATGTCATAAAGAGCAGAGGCAAACTCGTTATGCTTACCAACGCAGGCTTCCCGCCCTTCGAATATGTATCCGAGGGAGCTGTATGCGGCGTTGACGTGGACATCGCAAGAGAAATCGCGGCAGAGCTCGGTGTTGAGCTGGAAATCCAGGATATGGATTTCGACGGCATCATCGGCGCTATCAAGTCCGGCAAGGGCGACCTGGGTATCGCCGGCATGTCGGTTACCGAGGAGCGTCTGAAGAACGTTGACTTCTCGGTCAACTATGTAGACTCCAAGCTCGTCATTCTCGTTAAGGACGGCAATACCGAGATTACCGGCGCCGATACTCTGTCCGGCAAAAAGATAGGTGTTCAGTCGGGAACAACTTCCGACGTTATCGCTACCGGTGTTGACGGCGCCGAGATTCTTCGTTACAAGACCTTCCTTGACGCAGCTACCGCCATGAAGTCGGGCAAGTGCGACGCCGTTGTTGTTGACGAGATGACTGCCAACGAGATACTTGCAGTCAACAAGGATATCGTTATGCTTGAGGAGGTTCTATCTACCGAGCAGTACGCTATCTGCATGAGAAAAGGCAACGAATCCCTGCAGGAGGTTGTAAACACCGTACTCAACCGTCTCCTCGCCGAGGGTAAGATCGACGAATACATCGCCAACCATATGGCATCCGGCGAGTAATCCGCAACCAATGCTATTCGCGGCTGACAGCGTAAATCTGACTCAGCTTGCGATAAATCACATTTTATATCGGATATATAAGAACGTGGGGCTGCCGCAGCACTTGCGGCAGCCTCGCTTATTAGTGAAACTCAGCGCAAGTCTTTGTTGAGGCCGGGAAATGGATTTTTTGAAAGATATATTTAAAGACATAATCGATAAGCTGAACACAGCCCTGATTGTCGAGGGACGATGGAAGATGCTCCTCGGAGGTCTCGGCAATACACTGGTGATTGCTTTCTTCGCGCTCATCATAGGCGTGATTCTCGGTATCATTGTCGCGGTCATCAAGGTTGCTGCGTCAATGAACAAAAAGTCGAAGATACTTGCGGTTCTTGACTTTTTAAGCAACATATATATTAACCTGATAAGAGGAACACCTGTGGTCGTTCAGCTTATGATAATGTATTATGTTATACTGGTATCGACAACCAACTCCGTACTTGTGGCTATTATTTCTTTCGGTCTCAACTCGGGCGCCTATGTGGCGGAGATAATGCGAGCCGGCATTCAGGCTGTGGACAAAGGGCAGACAGAGGCGGGCCGTTCACTTGGGCTCAGCAGCCTCGTCACAATGAAAGAAATTGTCCTCCCGCAGGCAATCAAGAACATCCTTCCCGCATTGGCAAACGAGTTCATCACACTTCTGAAGGAGACCTCAATTGCCGGTTACGTCGCCATCAGCGATCTTACAAAGGCGGGCGACCGTATAAGGTATTCAACTTACGACCCCTTCACGGCGCTGCTTATTGTCGCCGGTATTTATCTTGTGCTGGTGCTCGGGCTTGCCAGGCTGTTCAGCATGCTGGAAAGGAGGCTTCGCCGCAGTGAAAACCGATAACATAACAAACGGTGAGGTTCTCATCAAAACAATAGGGCTGCACAAATCCTTCGGCAGCAACCATGTGCTAAAGGGAATCGATGAAGAGATTCTCAAGGGCGAAAAGGTTGTAATAATCGGCCCGTCGGGCAGCGGCAAATCCACCTTCCTGCGTTCCCTTAATCTGCTTGAGGAGCCGTCCGCCGGTGAGATATGGTTCGATGGCGAGTGCATAACCGACCGCAAATGCAATGTTGACAGGGTTCGCACCAAAATGGGTATGGTGTTCCAGCACTTCAATCTTTTCCCGCACCTTACAATACGGCGCAACATCACTCTTGCTCCGGTAAAGCTGGGACTTATGGACGAGGAGGCTGCCAACGCCAACGCCGACCGTCTTCTGATAAGAGTAGGACTGCTGGAAAAAGCCGAGTCCTACCCGGGACAGCTCTCAGGCGGTCAGAAGCAGCGTATTGCCATAGTCCGCTCTCTGGCTATGAACCCGAAGGTGATGCTCTTCGACGAGCCGACCTCGGCTCTTGACCCGGAAATGGTGGGTGAGGTCCTCGATGTTATGAAGGAGCTTGCCAACGAGGGTATGACAATGGTGGTGGTTACCCATGAGATGGGCTTTGCCCGGGAGGTGGGAACCCGTATACTCTTCATGGATGAGGGTATCATACTCGAGCAGAACACGCCCAAAGAATTTTTCGCCAATCCCAGGCAGAAGCGAACCATCGAATTTCTCAGCAAGGTACTGTAAGTCTTACGACAGGATAGCTATATGTATTATTGAATACAAGAGCACGCCCCGGCAGTCTGTCGGGGCGTTGCTTTTGGCAGTTTCCCGTCTTGGTTCGTCGGAATGCATAAAAAGTTAATAATATAGTCATATCTAAACAAACATCGTGTGATATCATTCTATCGGTTGTACTCACACCGACTAACAAAGATGGATAGATATAATATGGGAAAAGCCGTTAAGATCGGCTTCGTGTCTCTCGGATGCCCCAAAAACCAGATTGACGCCGAGGTAATGCTCCACGATCTGGCGGAGGCAGGTTATGAGCTTACGGGCGAGGATATCGAAGCGGATATTGTAATAATAAACACCTGTGCTTTCATAACCAGTGCGAAACAGGAGTCAATCGACAGCATACTGGATGTGGCATGGCTCAAGGAGCACCGCAGGCTCCGCGGTATCATTGTCACCGGCTGCCTTGCAGAGCGTTACCGGGATGAGGTAGCCAAAGAGCTGCCGGAGGTGGACGCCCTGCTGGGCTGCGGCTCAATCCACGACATAGTCGAGGCGGTTAAAACGGTTGACGAAAAAACCGGGGGCAGCAGCGGAAGCAATTGCGGATCGGGTTCAAGGAAAAAGGGCAGCAAAAAAACCGGTTCACTGATTTACTCCTCATTCAAGCCTGTGGAGGAGGTTGAACTCGGCGGCGCCCGGGTGCTGACAACCCCGGACTACTACGCCTACTTAAAAATCGCCGAGGGCTGTGACAATCGCTGTACCTACTGCGCAATCCCGGGAATACGCGGTCGTTTTCGTTCGCGCACAATTGAGGATATCGTCGGGGAGGCGAAGACCCTTGAGGCTTCCGGCGTTAAAGAGCTTGTGCTGGTGGCGCAGGATACCACCCGTTACGGCATCGATATCTACGGCGAGTACCGGCTTCATACGCTGATACGAGCTATTACCGACGCGACTTCAATTCCCTGGATACGACTGCTCTACTGTTATCCCGACAAACTCACAGATGAACTGCTGTCCGAGATAGCGAACAATCCGCGTGTACTGAAGTACATCGATATACCGATTCAGCATGTAGACAACGAGGTGCTCACCCGTATGAACCGTCACGGCGGCGAGGAGGCGGTGCGTTCGGCTGTCAGATGTCTGCGCGAGGCGGTTCCGGGCATCATCCTTCGCACAACGGTTATAACCGGCTTTCCGGGCGAGACCGAAGAGCAGTTCAGCCGTCTTTGCGAGTTTGTGCGCGAGACGAAATTCGAAAGGCTGGGCGCTTTTGCCTACTCGGAAGAGGAGGGAACCCCGGCAGCCGGATTCGACGGTCAGATTGACGAGCAGACAAAAAACGACCGGAGTGACTGCATTATGTCCATTCAGGCGGATATATCGGCAGAGCTGTGTGAAAAAAAGCTGGGCAAGGTCATTACCGTGCTCAACGAAGGCTACGATGCGGTGTCCGAAACATGGTTCGGACGCTCTGCTGACGATGCCCCCGAAATTGACGGCAAAGTGTATTTTACAACTATACGAAAACCAACCCCCGGAGAGTTCCTCAGCGTGAAGATCACCGAAGCACTCGACTACGACCTTATAGGCGAGGAAGTCGCATTCTGAGACGTAGTGAAACAGATGACTATTTTACGGAGAGAAATATGAAAAAGCTGAATCTTCCCAACAGACTAACCCTGCTGAGGCTGATACTCATCCCGTTTATCATGTTTTTCCTGATATTTCCCATACTTCCCGACACCTGGTCGCGGATTGCCGGCGCGGCGCTCTTTATCATCACTGCATTTACCGATTTTCTCGACGGCTTTCTTGCCCGCCGTCTGAATATGATTACGGACTTCGGTATATTCCTCGACCCGCTTGCGGATAAACTGCTTATCTTCGGCGCGATGCTTGGAATTATGGTAATGAACAGTTCGGATGCTGTATTTACCCGTGTGTTTGTGTGGTCGTTCTTTGTGGTCATATTTCGTGAGCTTGCGGTGACCTCGTTACGTCTTGTTGTGTCAGGCAAGGCTAATGTGGTTATCCCGGCCAGCTTCCTCGGCAAGTTGAAAACCATCTCCCAGATGATATGCATGGTGGCGGTAATTCTTGAGCCGGTAATTATACCGGATTCAAAGCTTATAGTCTCCTACTGCCTGATCATACTGATGACCCTGTTGACCCTACTCAGCGGGCTTAGCTATTTTAAGGCATACTGGAAGCATATTGATCCGAACGCGGAACTCGGTACTAATGAAACATCGGTTACCCTCCCGGTGAAAGGTAACAAAGGAGATTGACATGCAAACAACAGGAAATATTCAAATAATGAACGGTAGTTATCAAATAATGAACGGTAATTATAGCTATAATTATAAGAAAAGCAGCTCGCTTGCCAAGCGCAAATCGAATAATATAAGGTATCTGCTGGGTGTTGCGGCGATAATCATAATTCTGTTCTCAATGACCCTGCTTGTAGTTGCATATATTAAATTTTACCAGCCGGAAGTTGACAGCAGCGTCCCGTTTAATACCGGCGGAGAGCCGGTAAAACAAGATCACGGATATAAGCCCGAAGTCGGCGATAATATACCCTATGAGAAGGACGACAAGACGCCTTCAAATGTTTACACGCGCCGACCCGATGTATATAATTTCATGGTTGCCGGTCTTGATGAGGTAAACGAAAACCATACCGACACAATGATGGTAGTCAGCTTTGATGTGGCAAACAAAAAGGTATCGGTCATGTCGATACCCCGCGACACCTATATAAATGTCGGCAGGAACTTCTATAAGCTGAACTCCTACTTCACCGGCGAGTATAACAGCACAGTCAAGAAGGATGTTTCCAAAAGAGGCGACGAAGCGCGCCGTTCCGCAATGGCGTCTCTGGCATCTCTGGTCGAGAAGAACATGAACATAAAGATTGACTACTGGGTTATGGTCAATCTCAAGGGTTTCCGCAGCATAGTCGATATCCTCGGCGGAGTCGAAGTTGATGTGCCGATTGATATGGACTATGAAGATCCGGAGCAGGAACTGTATATTCACCTGCGAAAGGGGCTTCAGACTTTGAACGGTTCCCAGGCGGAGCAGTTTGTGCGTTTCCGTGAGGGCTATGCCACGGCGGACAAAGGACGCATGGATGCTCAGAAAATTTTCCTGTCGGCGCTGCTCCGCACGTTGAAAACCAACATTTCAATTTCCAATCTGTCGGGATTGATAAGCGAAGTTTCCGAAAACCTCCTGACCTCCATAGAAGCCCGGGATATGCTCTACTTCGTCAAGGCTGTATATGGTGTCGATTTATCGGATGTAACTTTCGTTAATCTTCCGACCGAAAGCGTACAGTCCATGACAACATCAGCTTGGTATGAAGTTGTGCTGCGTGCCGATGCAATCGGCGTCATAAACAAGTATGTAAATCTTTATGACAAGAACATCACCAATTCGATATTCGACAGCAACAGAATTTTTACCAACACCTCGCAGAGCTACATCGATGATGTGTATAACAAACCTGCAAGCGAAGCAGGCAGAGAGGCTGATACAGCTGAAAGCAAGCTTTTGAACGAGCCATGACACAGGCAGGTGCGCAGGCACCTTAACTTAGGTTTTCAGAAACAGCCGGACGGTCCGAAAAGGGCAGCCCGGCTGTCTTTTTTTGATTATCCGACAAGACACACATTCGGGTGGTATATGTCGGCAGAGAATGTGATTCGGGAAATTTGGCTATTGCAAAATAGTCTGCCGTATGTTATAATGACCCGAAATAAATCAAAGGAAAATCTCCTTCGTTAGAAACCGACGGAGAGGTGAAATCCGAATGCCGATTAAAATTCCTTCAGCACTGCCGGCGCGTGAAACGCTGGAGCAGGAAAACATATTCGTAATGGATGAGCTGCGGGCGATCCACCAGGACATCCGTCCTCTGCGGATTGCCGTGCTCAATCTGATGCCGACCAAAATTACTACCGAGACTCAGTTGATCCGACTTCTTTCAAACACACCGCTGCAGATTGAACTCACTCTGCTGAGCACCGCATCACATACTCCGAAACACACTTCGGCGGAACATATGTCAACCTTCTACAAGAGCTGGGAGAATGTCCGCGACGAGCGTTTTGACGGTCTGGTTATCACCGGTGCGCCGGTTGAGAACATAGAGTTCGAGGATGTGGACTACTGGGATGAGCTCTGCTCGGTCATGGAGTGGTCAAAAACGAATGTATTCTCCACACTGCATATCTGTTGGGCGGCGCAGGCAGGGCTTTACCACCACTATGGTGTCCATAAGCAGCCTCTTAATGCTAAGCAATTTGGTGTTTTTCTCCACCATGTAAATGATCCCCGTCACCCCCTTGTTAGGGGGTTTGATGAGGAATTCTACGCGCCGCATTCCCGCCATACCGAGATATGCCGCGCCGAGCTTGAGGCGCAACCGCAGCTGAGCATACTTGCAGAATCTCCGGTGGCGGGTCCGTATCTTATAGCGGAGGAAAATTCCCGCATGTTCTTCATCACCGGTCATTCGGAATATGACTGGGACACGCTTTCCAAGGAGTATTTCCGCGACCTCAACAAGGGCCTTGATATTGCAATACCGGTGAACTACTTCCCGGATGATGACCCCGAACGCCGCCCGCTTAACCTGTGGCGCGGACATGCCCATCTTTTGTTTTCAAACTGGCTTAACTATTTTGTATATCAGGCAACTCCGTACGATCTCAGTATGATCTGACCGCCGAATCACGGTATAGGATAATAATATGGTATTTTCGAGTCTTGAGTTTCTGTTCTTATATCTGCCGGTAACGCTTATCGCTTACTTTGCGGTGCCTCCCAAGTACCTGAAGTGGCGCAATGTCGTACTGTTTGTCGTGTCTCTCATCTTCTACGGCTGGGGCGAGCGAATATATGTCTGGCTCATGCTGGGGTCTATAATTCTTTCCTATCTTTGCGGTCTCGGCATAGACAAATACAAGAACTGTCCCGAGCAGACAGACAGAACCCGGCGATTGGCGAAATTCTACATGATTCTGGCGGTCGTAATCAACATATCCATTCTCGGATTTTTCAAGTATTACGACTTCTTCGTCACCAATCTCCGGCTTATACCCGGGCTGCAGAATCTGCCGCTTCTGGGACTGTCGCTGCCTATCGGTATCTCCTTCTATACCTTCCAGATTCTGTCCTACGACCTGGATCTCTACATGGGTAACGCAAAGGTTCAGTACAACATCGCCTCCTTCGGCGCTTATGTCACGCTTTTCCCGCAGCTTATCGCAGGTCCGATTGTCCGCTATCAGGACGTCGACGACATGCTTCGCGAGCGCAACGAAAATGTGGCGCTTATGGCGTCGGGTCTGCGCACATTTATAGCCGGATTCGGAAAGAAGATACTGCTTGCCAACACCGCCGGAGCTCTTTGGGATTCCTTCAAGAACGTTCCCGCGGACGAGCGCACTGTTGTGGGTTGCTGGCTGGGAATAGTCTTCTATACCTTCCAGATTTACTTCGACTTCTCGGCATATTCTGATATGGCAATAGGACTCGGTAAGGTGTTCGGCTTCAAATTCCTTGAGAACTTCAATTATCCCTATATTGCCAAGTCAATAACCGACTTCTGGCGCCGCTGGCACATGTCGCTGTCCACCTGGTTCCGCGAGTATATCTATTTTCCGCTGGGCGGCAGCCGCACAACTACCTTAAAGACCTACCGCAACCTTTTCATTGTATGGTTCTGCACCGGTTTCTGGCACGGCGCAAGCTGGAACTATATCATCTGGGGTCTCTACTACTTTGTTCTGCTGGTGATCGAGAAGACGTTCCTGCTTAAGCGGCTGCAAAAGGCTCCGGCGTGGATGCAGCATGTATACACCCTCTTCTTTGTGTTTTTCGGCTGGCTGATATTCGTCTTTGAAGATTCGGCTGCCGGCTGGGTATGGCTGACAAATATGTTCGGCGTCAACACGGTTGCCTTCATCTCAATGGCAAATGTTTACGACATACTCAGAAACCTTGTGTTTATCGCCATTATGTGCATAGCGGCTACCCCCCATCCGAGGAACTTCTTCTACCGTCTGTACGAAAAGTCTGCAGCCGCCAGAACCTGCTTTGCATGCGCTTCCTTCGGAATTTTAGTGCTGGGTGTTGCGTACCTGGTTGACTCGTCTTTCAACCCCTTCCTGTATTTCAGATTCTGATATAAGCGAAGTTTTGACGCATATCCATAAGTGCCGCCATTCCGGCGCGGAAAGGAAAACATATGACAAGCAAGCCTACCTTCCTTAATCAATCGAGACCGCTGCTCACCTGCCTTATACAGAACAGCTCGGTGGCGGATGCGGTCAACATCGCAATTAACGCCTCATATGAGTGTCCCGATGCCTACGCCTATCAGCTTGAGTGCCTGGCTAAGGAGGAGCGCACCGACGAGAACATCCGCAGAATCTTCGGTGCCATGGGGCGAAAGCCGATTTATGTCACAAACTACCGCGGAGGAAAGAACGGCGGCGACACCGATGAGCAGCTCTCGGAAGGCCTCTTCTGGATGCTGAAAAACGGCGCCACGCTGCTGGATGTAATGGGAGACTACTACTGTCCGCATCCGATACAGATGACCGATGACCCCACCGCTGTTGATCGTCAGAAGGATCTCATCGCACGCATACATGACGCGGGCGGAGAAGTGCTGATGTCATCCCATGTGATGAAGTTCATCCCTGCCGAGGAGGTTATCGAGATCGCCAACAAGCAGATCGAACGCGGCGCCGACGTTGTCAAAATAGTCACCGCCGCCAACTCCGAAGAGGAGGAGTTCGAGAATCTGCGCACCACAATGCTGATGAAGCAGCAGGTCAAGGCGCCCTTCCTCTTCCTGTCGGGCGGCAGCCACAACAAGCTGCACCGTCAGTTGGGCATCTACTTCGGCTGTTCACTGGCACTCACCGTCTACAACCATCAGCCCGGCACCACACCTGCACAGCCCCGTCTCGCCGGTATGCGCAAGGTCATGGACGGACTCAACACGAACGGAATATTCTGAATAAAACCTGGGAGGAATAAAATGGCTGTCGGAAATTGGTTCAGAGACGCGAAATTCGGTCTTATGGTACACTGGGGGCTTTACTGCCTGCCGGCCGGTGAATGGAAGGGCAAGAGAATGTCCGGCATCGGCGAGTGGGTACAACAGTACTTCCGTATTCCCAATGAGGAATACCACAAGCTGGCAAAGGTCTTCAACCCCATACTCTTCGACCCGGAGGAGTGGGTAAAACTGGCTCAGGACGCCGGTATGAAGTACATGGTAGTTACATCCAAGCATCACGACGGTTTCGCAATGTTCAAATCGGAGGTTTCGCCATTCAACATAGTCGACGCGACCCCCTTCGGACGCGACGTTATCGGCGAGCTTGCCGAGTGCTGCAAAAAGCGCGGTCTGCGTTTCGGCGTTTACTATTCGCAGGACCTTGACTGGTCGGAGCCCAACGGCGGCGGCTGGCCTCGCGGCAAGACATGGGGCGGCGGCAGTGCCTACTGGGTTAACAACTGGGACTTCCCGGACGACGACAAAAAGGATTTCACTCAGTATTTCGAGAGCAAATCCAAACCTCAGGTCAAGGAACTGCTCACCAAGTACGGCGATCTCTGTCTCATCTGGTTCGATACCCCATGTACCATTTCCCCCGAGCAGAGCAAAGAGCTGTTCGATCTGGTTAAATTCTACCAGCCCGACTGCCTCGTCAACTCTCGTATCGGCAACGGTATGGGCGACTATCGTTCCCTGGGCGACAATCAGGTCACTATCGACTTCACCGCCGGTGATCAGCTCATCGAGTGCCCCGCAACGCTTAACGACACATGGGGCTACAAGGCGTTCGATCAGAACTGGAAGAGTGCCGAGCGCCTGAGAGAGATCAAGAAAAATCTCAATGACCGCGGTGTGAACTATCTGCTTAATGTGGGTCCCGACTACCTTGGACGCATTCCCGGCCCGAGCTGCGATATGCTCAGAGAGGTCGGAAGAGCCTGACATTTTATAAAAGGGGTGCCGCTTACAATGCGTGACACCCCTTGTTTATAGAAATACAAGCCCCAAAATTTAAATCTTCTGAAAACGGGGCAGTATTAACATGAAAGGAAACGGTTTTTATGAAAATAACGGCACTGATCCTTGCGCTGACCCTGCTTATCGGGATGCTTGCAGCCTGCGGCGGTGGGGGTAGTGAGAACATGGCGGTCACCGATGCCGATACCATTACCGAGGTCGAAACCACTACTGCCGAGACGGCTCTCACCCCAGACATTCCCGACACAGACCTTGGCGGCAAGGAGTTGCATTTCTACGTTATGGGCCCCAAACGCAACGCCGCCAACTACTCGGTTGAGATTTACGCCGAGTCGGAAAACGGCGATCCCATAAATGACGCGGTATACCGCCGCAACTCGCTGATGCAGGAGAAATACAATTTCGTCATCTCGGAGACCCAGTCCACCGCGGGTACTATGAGCGCAGATGTTCAGAGCCTAGTGCTGGCGGGCGATGATGTGTATCAGGTCACTATGCTCAATCTGATTGACAGCACCCCGCTTGTAAAACAGGGAATGTTATACGACCTCAGCGATACGGCGTATATCGATCTTGACAAGCCCTGGTGGGACTCGGTCATGGCAGACGAGCTGTCCATCGGCAACCGCCTTTACTACGCCATGGGCGATATAAATATAATGGATAACAACGCCACCTGGGCAGTGTTTTTCAACAAGGAATTGATTAACAACTACGGTCTTGTGTCGCCATATGACGATGTATCGGTCAACAAGTGGACAATAGACCGCCTGTATGAGTACTGTACGGCAATTGCGCGCGACCTGGACGGTGACGGCGTCATGAGCGACGAACATGACCTGTGGGCTATGGTGGGCGAGTCTTACAACGCATTTATGCTCTATATCGCCGCCGGTGAGCGCCTTACCGTCAAGGACACTGACGATCTGCCGGTGCTGGATCCCCCGGATTCCCGCGCAGTACAGGCGGTTGAGAAGATCATCAGGGTCATGACCGACAAAGAGCGGGTCATAAACGCACACGATTACGCTTCCAAATACGCCAGCGTTTTCAACGACCTTATCCGCGGCAACTTCAAGAAGGATCAGGCTCTCTTCTACATTGCGGGTCTGCTTACATTCACGCTTCTGAGAGACATGGAATCGGCATACGGTATGGTTCCGATGCCCAAGCTGGACGAGAGCCAGTCGGAGTATTATACCTCTCTCAATTACAGCAACCTGAGCACCGTGAACATTCCGATCACCAATCCCGACCCTGATGCCACTTCCCTCATTCTCGAGGCGCTGGCATACGGTTCGGCGGACACCCTTACTCCCGCATATTACGAGACTGCGCTGGAGCGCAAATACATGCGCGACGAGGAAAGCCGTGAGATGCTGGAGATTATACTCGACACCCGTGTATACGACCTCATGTCGCTTTACAACTGGGGCGGTATCTACGGCATATTCGGCAACATGGTAACTTCGGCAAGCACTGATTTTGCTTCCAAATACGCGGCGCTGCAGACGGCTGCCGAGACAGCTATCGCCGCCACGCTTGAAGACATGAAGTTAGGCTGACGATAATATACAAATTAAAGCTCCGTCACATGGCGGAGCTTTAATTTGTGTGCATTCGCAAATGATGTGAGACCAAAGAAATAATAAAACAATTGAGGTTAAGTCAGGAAATTGAATTTACTTTATTTGAGCAACAGGACATCCGGGGTGTTCGCTTGCGTGTACAAGGAATGTAGGATTACAATACATGTGTTACATATCGAGAAAAAGAACAGCAATTGAGAGCCATATGTGTTATAGTTAAGCTGCCACACAAAAAAGCAACAAGGCAACAATGGAAGGTTCCCGATTGCAAGTAGCTGTATCAATATTTTTGTTTTAATACAGCCCCTGTAAGATTGAACATAAGCTGATCCGACCGTTTACTCCTCGACATAACAGCAAGGCGGAACACTCGCACCTTAAGGATAACGAATACTTCCATGCTATCCATACCCCTTTATTCATTCCATGATTTTAAGGCTCAATGGCTGTATATCTCCGTAAATACAACAATTTTCCCATACATCCGTATAACTGGAACCCGCCTAAACAAATTCTCTGCCAAACCGTTTGTTTAATAATCAAAAACTTTACAATAATCTGATGACATCGAAGACAATATGTGCTATAATTCCTGAGAGGTGTTGTGTGCATAATATCTGCCGAAGCGCGGCAGATTACAATGCCTGTGGGGTTCCGGCGCTGAGCCGCGAATCAGCATAACTATTTTATTATTTATACAGTTTTGGAGCAGAATGTCAAAATGACAGAAATCACGGTAATTACCGATTCGGCAGAGCAGACCGCAATGATTTTCGGCAGCTTTGACGTTAATATCAGAATAATCGAGCGGTATTTCAATGTATCGGTGGTAAACCGCAACGACGGCGCTTCGGGCGGCAGCGCACTTATTGTCTGCGGTGAGGATGCCGAAAAGGCTGAACAGGCGGGCAGAGTCCTCACGGCTCTCAAGCGCATGTCGGAATACAGCGAAAGCATAACCGAGCAGAATGTGGATTATGTCATCCGGATGGTAACCGACAACCGGGACAGTGAACTTAACAGCTTCGACGACGACTGCATTTGTATAACTGCCCGCGGCAAACCTATCAAGGCTAAGACAGTCGGTCAGCGCAAATACATAGAGCTCATCGAAAAGAACACGATAATCCTGGGCGTTGGACCTGCGGGTACCGGCAAGACCTTCCTGGCTGTTGCAATGGCTGTAAACGCACTGCGCAGACGCGAGGTTCAGCGAATAATACTGACACGTCCGGCAGTCGAAGCCGGAGAGCATTTAGGTTACCTGCCCGGCGATCTGCAGAGCAAAATCTCCCCTTATCTGCGCCCGCTTTACGATGCGCTGCATGAGATGCTGGGCTTTGAGAGCTACCAGAAACACTTCGAGAAGGGGACAATAGAGATTGCCCCTCTCGCATATATGCGCGGCCGGACACTCAACGACTCATTCATAATACTCGATGAGGCACAGAATACCACTCCCGAGCAGATGAAGATGTTCCTCACCCGTCTCGGATTCAACTCGAAGGCAGTGGTAACCGGCGATATTACACAGACCGACCTGCCTTTCGGCAAAAAATCCGGTCTTATTGAAGCCACTAAGGTTCTGCGCAATATTGAAGGAATTGCGGTACATAATCTCACCGACCGTGATGTGGTGCGCCACAGGCTGGTTCAGCGGATCATACTCGCATACGAGAAATACGAAAAAGATAATTTTAAGGACAGAGATAAACGCAATGAAGAAACTCCGAAGCGTCTGCGCCGTTTATATTAAAAACGAACAGGACCGCCGCCGTATCAGCTACCTTACACGCACCCTTATGCGTGAGGCTGTGCGCCTGACATGTGTCATGGAGGGTTACATGCCACGCCTTTGCGAGGTGTCGATTACCCTAACCGATGACGCGTCAATCCGCGAACTGAACCGCGACTACCGCACGGTTGACCGTCCCACCGATGTGCTCTCCTTCCCGCTGTTCAGCGATTATGAGGAGCTTGCCGGCAATCAGCGCGTTCCGTTAGGCGATATTGTTATATCAGCCGAACGTGCTGCCGAGCAGGCAGAACGGCTCGGTCATTCCTTCGAGCGTGAAATGGCTTTTCTTTGTGTTCATTCTATGCTCCATCTTATGGGTTACGATCACGAAACCTCGCCTGAAGACGAGAAGATAATGTTCAACAGGCAGGAAATGATTATGGAAACCCTTATCTGTCATGTACGGCCGAGCCTGCGCCTGCTGCTGAGACGCTGATATATAAGATTTTAACACTTCAGGTTTATATATTATGAAAAAGACAGGCTTTATTGCCATAGTCGGACGCCCGAATGTGGGCAAGTCCACACTGCTGAACGCTCTCTTGGGCGAAAAGGTTGCCATAGTCTCAAACAAGCCCCAGACCACCCGCACCCGTATCACGGGCATTCTCACCAAGGGCGAGAACCAGTTTGTGTTTCTTGACACCCCCGGTATGCACAATCCCAGAAACCGTTTGGGCGAATATATGATTAAAACCGTGTCCTCCGCCATTGGTGATGTGGACGCGGCTCTGCTCGTTGTTGAATGCGGCAGCCGTCCGACCTCGGTGGAGCGTAATTTTCTACAGCGCTTCGACCAGCTCGGTTTGCCGGTTATACTCATCATCAATAAGATCGATATGGGCAACGCCGCGAAGGTAGCCGAGACCATCACTGCATATGCCGCCGAGTACAAGGACTACGCTTCGGTTATCCCGATATCGGCGGCAAAGAACGACGGTGTCGACATTGTGCTTGATGAGGTTGAACAGTTCCTTGACGAAGGCGAATGGTACTTTGACGAAGACGAGTTTACCGATCAGCCGGAGCGTCAGATCGCCTCCGAGATAATCCGCGAAAAACTGCTCCGTTCGCTTAATGAGGAAGTACCACACGGAATCGCGGTAGTCATCGAAGCGTTTGAAGAATCGTCGCGGATTATCAAAATCCGCGCTGAGATTTTCTGTGAGAAAGAATCACACAAGGGTATCATCATCGGCAAGCACGGCGAGACCCTCAAAATGATAGGCTCCCGCGCCCGCGAGGATCTGGAGCGATTCTTCGATGCAAAAGTTTACCTTGACTTATGGGTCAAGGTAAAGGTCAAATGGCGAGACAGCCCCGCTTATCTGCATAATTTCGGGTACGACGAAAAGGATATATGACAAGTTCGGTCAACGGTCTCATCATCCGGGCAGCCGACTACGGGGAGAATCACCGGATATTTACCCTGCTAACCGCAGAATACGGCAAAATCTCCGCCGGGGCATACGGAGCAAGGAGTCTGAAAAATCCCCTGTCCGCCTCACTGCAAATGATGAATTACTGTGAGCTGCATCTGAGCGAAAAGCGGGGAAGGGTAACGATATCCGAGGCTGCAGTTATCGAGGATTTCCGCGAACTGCGCCTTGACGCTCTGTCGATGGCTGTCGGTCAGTATTTCTGCGAGGTATCGGACGATGTCACCCTTGAGAACGAGCCTGCGGAAAACATGCTGCGCCACACTCTCAACAGCCTCTGGGCACTGGCGCACGATCCTTTGAGAATGTTTCAGATAAAAGCTGTATTTGAAATGCGTACCGCCTGTATAAGCGGTTTTATGCCAGATCTCGTCGCCTGCAGAAAATGCGGGTGCGGGTGCGGAGATAATGATGCAGGTCAGAACGCCGGCATTTTCGACATAAGCGACGGCTCTCTCCTTTGTTCCGACTGTCACAGCCGGCTGCCGGTCGAAGCTCTGTACTACGAAAACGGTACCATGCGGCGTATGTTCAGGCTGAGTCCGCCGCTGCTCAGTGCTCTGCGCTATATAATCTCCGCTCCGGACGGCAAACAGCTTGCCTTCCGCACGGACGATGAGACCGGGAAAATGCTGTCGGAGCTTTGCGAGCTGTATCTGACAACGCATCTCGAACACAGCTACAAATCTCTCAATTTCATAAACAGGCTGCAGACATTGAAGGCGTCAGCGGACAGTGCTCAGAACGAAGATACAAACAAATAATAACATGGCTAATTTTGATAAGGCATTAAATACACTCGAATATCATAAAATACTCGAAATGCTTGCCGATTGCGCCACAACCGACGGCGCCAGGGAGCTGGCAAGGTCACTGCGTCCTACCGACAGCATTCCCCGAATCTGTCTGCTTTTAAACCAGACCTCCGACGCAAAGCATTTAATAGCGCTGAAGGGAACTCCCTCATTCGGTTCGTCGCGGGATATCATTGCTTCTGTTGATCGCGCTTTAAAGGGCGCCGCACTCTCCTGCCGCGAACTGCTGGATATCGCGGGTGTGCTGCAGACCGCGCGTCGGCTGCTTGATTACCTCAACACCGAGCATCAGCGGAAAACCTCACTTGATGTCATCTTTGAAAGGCTTTTTGTCAACCGCCCGCTGGAGGACAGAATCACCCGTTCCATTCTGGCAGATGATCTTGTCGCCGACGAAGCCTCCCCGGAGCTTGCCTCCATACGCCGCAAGATCCGCACAGCTACCAACAGAATCCGCGATATATTGCAGAAATACACCGGCGGCGGTCCCCAGACTAAGTATCTGCAGGAAAACATCGTCACCATGAGGAACGGCAGATATGTGGTTCCGGTAAAACAGGAATACAAGAACGAGTTCAAAGGTCTGATTCATGACACCTCGGCTTCCGGCGCAACGGTTTTCATAGAGCCGCTGGCTGTAGTTGAGACAAACAACGAGCTTAAAGAGCTTGAGAGCCGCGAACGCCACGAAATCGAGCGCATATTGACCGAACTTTCGGGTGCATGCGCCGACTACTCGGATGAGCTGGATCTAAACTACCGCAATGTTACCGAGCTGGCGTTCATATTCGCAAAGGCAGAGCTTTCATATCGCATGAAGGCTGCGGAACCTGTTGTCAACAATGAAGAAAGAGCAAACACTCCCCGGCGCATCGAGCTGTTCAATGCTCGGCATCCTCTCCTGCGAACCGAAAAGGTTGTGCCAATCAATATCTCACTGGGCGGCAGCTACAGTATGCTGGTTATCACCGGTCCCAACACCGGCGGCAAGACAGTGGCGCTTAAAACCCTGGGGCTTTTCTCACTGATGGTTCAATCGGGGCTGCATATACCCGCCGACGATATCTCCGAGGTCTGTGTGTTCGACGAAATCCTCGCTGACATCGGCGATGAACAGTCGATAGAACAGTCGCTTTCAACTTTCTCTGCCCACATGGTCAACATCGTCTCCATACTCTCGTCGGCAAATGAGCGCAGCCTTGTGCTCTTTGATGAGTTGGGTGCCGGCACCGACCCGGTGGAAGGCGCGGCGCTTGCCGAAGCGATACTTATGAACATTCTTGAGCGCGGTTCGCTCTGCGCCGCAACAACCCACTATGCCGAGCTGAAGGCTTTTGCGCTGGAGACCCCCGGAGTTATGAACGCAGCATGCGAATTCAATGTTGAGACCCTGCGTCCCACCTACCGGCTGATAATAGGCACACCCGGCAAATCCAATGCCTTCGCAATATCACAGAAACTGGGGCTTGACGAGAAGATAATCGAGTCGGCTAACGCGCTTATTTCAAAAGACAGCAAGCGTTTTGAATATGTAATCGAGGAACTTGAACGCCGCCGCGCCGAGATGGAAACCGAGCGGGATGCCGCCGCGAAAATGCGCCGCGAATACGAATCCTATCGGGTCAATGCAGAGCGTGAGCTTGACGCAAAGATTAAAGCTACAGAGAAGGAACTTGACCGTGCCAGAGCTCAGGCAGTGCGCACCGTTGAGGGAGCCAGAGCATCGGCGGAATTCGCTCTGCGCCAGCTTGAGGAGGTCAAAAAGAAGCAGGAGTCCTCCCGCTTTGCCGATGAGCTGGACGCGGCGCGCCGCTCTATACGCCGCACGCTGCGGGAAGCCGGCGAGAATGTGGATACAGTGCTTGAGAATCCCGCCGCTGATGGTTATGTACTCCCCCGTCCGCTTAAAAAGGGCGATGAGGTTGTGCTCATAAACCTCGGCACTCACGGCACTGTCGCCGATGACCCGGATGCCAAGGGGAACGTGACGATAACCAGCGGTATCATCAGTACCAGAACAAATATAGACAACCTTATGCTCGCCGAGGATGCCATGACATCCTTCACCGATGCCAAAACGAGAAAGACTATTCCTGCCCGTCAGTATGCGAACCGCCAGCAGGCAACCGTGAAAACTTTTAAGCCTGAGATTGACCTGCGCGGTATGAACGGCGATGATGCATGGTTTATGGTGGATAAATATCTCGACGATGCCAGGATGTCTGGCATTCGTTCGGTCACCCTCATTCATGGCAAGGGCACCGGGGCGCTGCGGGCCGCTATTCAGCGTTATCTCAAGTCCGATCCCCGGGTCAAGAGTCATAGAGCCGGTGTCTACGGCGAGGGAGATTCGGGCGTCACAGTGGTCGAACTTAAATAACACTCAAATAAATAACAGGCAGCCGAGTATCCCGTGTTCATGCGGGGCATTCGGTTGCCTGTTTTTTCATGATTCTTTACCTATTTCTGCCGCCGCCCGGAAAGCCGACCGGACCGCTTGGAGGAAACATGCCCCCGACCGGACCGCCGAAATTATTGCCGCCTTCCGGCTGTTCGCCGTCTGACGTGAACAACGATATGGGTGAGGTCAAAGTCAATTCCGAGAGAAGCGTCTCATCGTTCAGTTCACCCGATGTATAATATACTCCGAACGCCGGTTCACCTCCGCCGGTGATAATACCGCCTCTGCATATGCGTATGGTTTTGCTCTCTTCCGCTCCGAGCAGATCTGAGCAGACAGCCAGACACTGAAAATCCTTCTCCGGGGCGAAGGCAAGAAGCAGCCTGCCTTCTCCGTCACAGACGGAAATTAGGATTTCGCCGTTCATTGTCCTGTCAAATGTATACATTACCGATCGGCAGCCGCTGACCGATGTTGCCTGCTTCGCCATACCCGAAGCTCCTGCCGCAAGTATGGTGCCGCCGGTAACATTTAACTCTGTTTCATAGTCTAGCGCGCCGTTCCTGCTGTCTGTGGGACCGCTGACCAGCAGAGTGCCGCCCGATACGTTTATATCATTATTGCTGTCTATGCCGTCGCCGTCGGCGTTTACATATATCAGTCCGCCGCTTATGTCTATTGTGCAGTCCTCAACTTTACCCATAAAGCCGCGGCTGCCGGTATAGCTCGTGTCGCTGCCTCCCGCGCAATTTATGCCATCATCCGCGGCACGCACACTGATCGTGCCGCCCGAGATAAAAATGTTCTGCCCTTCGATTCCTTCGAAAGATTTCAGCACTTTTATAACTCCGCCGGATATGGAAACATCTCGGTCGGCGTGAATGCCGTCGTCACTTGAGGAGACGGTCAGAGTGCCGTCGTTTATGGCAAGCGAGCCGCCGGCATGCAGCGAGTCATCCTTTGAATCGATGCTGACCTTGCCGCCTTTGATTATTATGTCGCCGGCGCACTTTAATCCTTTGCAGCTGTCTGTTTTTCCCGAGGAAACGTTCATCGAATCAGCCGAACCGCCGCCGGACTTAATGTTTAACAGACCCCCGCTTACGGTCAGAAGCGATTCCGCCTGTACGCCGTCAAGTTCAGATGAAATCGATGTACTGCAGCCTTTGAAAGCAATATAGCCGCGATCCTCATCCTCGGTATTGTTTGACCGAATGCCATCACCGTCGGCGGTCACAGACAGTTTTCCTTTGCCGTCCACAATAACGCAGTCTTTGCCCTTGATGCCGTCACCGACAGAAATAACCGTGAGTATGCCATCAATGTTCAGTAACAAATCGTCCTTTGAACGTATTCCGCACTCATAGTTTCCGATAACCGTCAGTTCACCGCTGCCGCGAATCTCAAGGTCTGTCTTGCTGAAAATCGTAGCATCCGGCTCGTCGTCGGTCGGGTCTGCAAAGCTGTAAACTTTTCCGTCCGACAGGATATTTACAGAATCATAGGTTGTCTCGATCGCTGCCTTGCCCGCTTTGACAATGTTTATGGCGGAGTAATCGGGGCAGGAGATATTCACTCCGTTCAGTATCAGCACAACATCGTCATTCTTGCCGGCATCAACCTCAATGCAGCCGCTGAAACTGCCGGTAAGCTCATATATACCGCCCGAAGTTATGGTTACCCGGGAATCGGTTATACTGATACCGGAAGCCTCCGATGATGCGGAACTTCCGTTTAAAATAATACGCACCGCCCTGTCGGAAGGCTTACCCGGCTTGACGGCTGTATTAATTTCGGTTCCTGGCGGCATCAGAGCGCTTATACTCTCAACCGTTACAAGTTCCGAGGCGTTATTCTCGCTGCCGAGGTCGCCTTGTGCGCAGCCGGCAAACATCCATGCGCAGAGCAGCAGCGACAGAAGGATCGCAATATATCTATGTCTTTGCATCACTCATATACTCCACATTCAATACTCTGCATTGTGCTGATATAAGACATAAAGGTACAATAATACGAAAGAATCCGCCTTCACTGATGAAAGCGGATTCTGGCAGGGGTAGAAAGATTCGAACTCTCGACACGCGGTTTTGGAGACCGCTGCTCTACCAGCTGAGCTATGCCCCTATATGATTTGTCACGGCTTCTTCAACCGCCTTAAAATTATACCACATATTGAGGGATTTTGCAAGAGCAATTAATCCGTCACATGGCACAATATTGAGGTAATGTTATTGTGCACTATATACATTCCGCGGCGGTGCCTGTTCAGAATGGGCTAATGAGTAAGTCTCCCGTGCCATATCACGGGAGACGCTCCTGCCCTACAGGTTTTTAGCTAATACGCTTATTTTCTCTTCTTCACAGAGAGAACAGCACCGGCGGACACAGCCATCGAAACGATAGCCATTACGGCGGTGATATCGGCAGTCTGAGCTGCAGCGGCCGGAGCCTTCTCAGCCGCAGCTTTGGTAGCGGCAGCGGTGGTCTCGACAGGCAGCTCAACAGCTTTGCTTGAAAGGGTTACCTTGTCGTCGCAGGACTGCTTGCCAAAGGCAACGATCTTCTCGGGTGGGTCGAGGAGGTCGTTGAACTGGCAAGAAACCATGATGCTGTCGCCGGCTTTCTTGCCCGAGATCGGAACCGCGAACTCTACTATGTAACCGTCTTTAGTCTGGCTCGTTGCTGACTTACAGCCTTCGAGGAGTTTGGCGTCTGTGGAGTTGTCCCCGTAGATACCCTGATTGAAGGCGTCGTTGGCAAACTTCATCTTACCTGTGGTAATGTTGATCCAATACTCGGCGGCATCCTGCTTCCACTGCTTGCCTTCGCCCTTCTTGGACATGGTCGTGTCACCCGAAACTACGGTGGCAAGATAGAAATAGTTGTCGTCGTAGAGGAAATATGTTACTGCGGATGCCTTGCTGTCGGTAGCGGTAGCGCCGCCAGCGGTATAGAACGGAGCGCCTCCGGTCTCGATCTTTCCGGACTGCTTCCAGAAATCTTCGAGCTTACCGTCGATTACCGGGGTACCCTTAAGTGCCTCGATGTCGACAGCCGAAACGCTGAACGGCATAGCGAGTGCGAGAAGCATTGCAGCGAGAACGATGCTGACGATGATTTTTTTCATAGGACATTCTCCTTTAAAATTGACTTCCGCCGCACGCTATATGGCGCGTTCGGCATATCCGGCGGACAGTGAGGGCAGAATCAGGCCGAATCGCCCGATTCTATGTCCGCTTACACTATTATTTTACCACGAATAAAGCGATTTGTAAATACCTTTTATTTTATATTGCGTAAGCAGGCGGTTTTCGTACTTACACATAAGATTCCGTATACATCGCTGCGCTCGTCACGAACCGTCGTGGAAACTCCGTATTCTTCGAAATACAGACAGGCAATCTTGCGCAAACCGCGCTTGACATAGAACGCCGCCGGGAATATAATAAAGACAGCCAAAGAGATTCGATTGAAAGGAGATTATAACATGAAGCAATTTTATATCGACGGTATAAACCTGAAGGTAAACGATATCCCAACGCTGGCGGCTGTCATGGGCGGAGCAGAATTTGTGCTCTCCGACGGCATGCACGAACTGGTAGAACCTCTGAAAATCAGCGGTGTTCCCGTTAAGCTGACTGCTGCTGAGGGAGTCTCTCCCGTTATTTCCGCAGCGAGGGAGATACGCGGATTCTCGAGCCATAGCGTAAACGGTGTTACCGTCTGGGTTGCACCCGTTCCCGAGGAGTGTCTCGGTGCAAATCAGGCATTTACTCCTGACGGGAGGCGTGTGCCCCGTCCCAGGCTGCCGAAGGATGGCTTCTACCTTGTCAGCGGCATTCCCGGCTTTGACGAGCCCTTTAAGACCGACCGCAACACCCGTTCGCCCGGCATCAATTTCCTCGACGGTGAGCTTCCGAAACTGCGCTACCCGCAGGATGTGGATATCCGCGCCTTCCACTGGTGGACGGACGAGCTGTTAAAAATCCGCGAGATAGACTATGATGCCCATGTCATAACCTTTGTCGACCCGTCAATATCCTCTATGCGCTGCGAGAACAGCGAAACTCACGGCGCACGCTGGTACGCCGACAATGTCTTTGAGGCGCTGGGACAGGCTGAGGGACAGTACTACCTTGACCGCGCGGAGGCTCTGATCTACTATGTTCCCACGCCGGAGGATGACATTGACAGCTTCTCGCTCTGCCTGCCTGCCCTGACATCGCTGCTTGAAGTTCGCGGTGCCATGGGAAGCGAAGAACTGCCGGCTCTGGAAGTCGAGAACATCGCCTTCGCCTGCTCCGACTGGGAGTATCGCGAGCGGCTCCATTCCCAGTCGGCTTCCGATACGCCCTCTTCGATCTATGTTGCCGACAGCAAGCATGTCATATTCAGGGGCTGCGCATTCCGCAACATCGGATTTTCGGCGATCTGCATTGATACCGGCGCGGCATGTGTCACATTTGACCACTGTTCGTTCACCGACATAGGCGGCAACGCGATAAACATTGCCGGCAACAACGGCGACCCACATACAAACCACCTTTATCCCGAGTGGAACAACCGCGATTACAAGCACTGGGGCAATCCAAACGATGATAAGTTCGGCATTATCCATGACGTTAAGATCACCGACTGCCTTATTCGCAGTTACGGGCGGGTTTTCTTCAACGCCTGCGGCATACTGCTGCGCTATGCGCACCACTGCGAGATAAGCCACAACGAAATCAGCGACGGCTATTATACCGGCATCAGCGTCGGATGGATCTGGGGCTACACTCACAGTGAAACCCATCATATCCGAATCGAGAAGAACCACATATACAACATCGGTCAGACCCTGCTTTCCGACATGGGCGGTATATACACTCTCGGCCGGCAGCCGGGCACGGTCATCAGCGGCAACCTCATCCACGACGTGGAGATGGACAGCTACGGCGGCTGGTGCATATATCCCGACGAGGGCAGTTCGGATATGCTCATAGAAAACAACGTCTGCTACCGCTGCACGGCGCAGCCCTTCCATCAGCACTACGGTCAGGGCAACCTTGTCCGCAATAATATCTTCGCCTTCGGCGAGGGCGGTCAGATGATTGTAACCCGTTACGAGCAGCATCTGTCTATAATACTCGAGCGCAATATACTTGTATCGAAGGGTACCGCACTCTACGCCAAGCCGGCAGAAGGTCTGCATATCGCCGACAGCGGCAATCTGCTTTGGAACTATGACGGAGAGGCGGTATCCGGCTCGATGAACTTCAATGTCATGACCCGCGAGTATTCCTTCCCGGAAGAGAACCGGCGCACACCCGAACAGATGCGGGCAGGCGGACTATACCGCGGCGCCAAGATTGCCGACCCGCTTTTTGCCGATCCCGAGAACGGTGACTTCACGCTGGCTCCCGACAGTCCCGCCTTTGACATCGACTTTATACCGATTGATCTGAGCGACGTGGGAATCAGGAACTGACATATATATCAAGTGAAAGAGGCACATTTACCTATGAACATAAAATATACACTTAAACCCGCGCTTTTCAAGCTCAACTCAAACTATTCCGTCGATGACTGCACCAATAAACTATCGGCAGTGGCTCTGCGCAACGACAGTACGGCGCTGCAGTTAATTGTCACCTCGGACGAGCCATTTGCTCTGCTCACCGGGCGCAGCAACTGGTTCTCAAAGGATAACCCAATGGCTGCTTTGCGCATCAGCGCCGATTGCAATTTTGATGTAAAACTCAACATCGTCGACATGCACACCGGCGACGGCGGCGAGGTGAAATACGCCGATGCCCTGCTTTCAACCGATACCCTTGAGATACCTGCCGACACCCCCACAGCCGTTTACATTGAGGCAGCCATTCCGGCTTCTGCCGAGGCGGGCAGCTATCCGCTAAAATTGCGGCTTTTCGGCGGCAAGCTGTTCGAAGACGAAAGGCTGCTTGGCGAAGCATGTGCCGAAATCGAGGTGCTGGACTATATTCTGCACGACACGAAATTCAACAAGTTCCATCTCGACCTGTGGCAGCATCTCTCGAATATCGCCCGCAAGGCGGAGGTTCCCCTCTGGAGCGATGAGCATTTCACCGTGATAGAGGGCTATGTCCGCTCTCTCGGCGAACTGGGACAGAAGGCTGTCACCCTCATTGTAACCGACGCACCATGGGCGGGTCAGGGCTGCTTCCGCGAGAAGGAATTCCCGGGCAATCTTTTTGAATATTCGATAGTGCCGGTCTGCCGCAATGCCGACGGCAGCTTTGAATACGATTATTCGATAATGCAGCGCTATATCGACCTCTGCGCGGCTTACGGCATCGACCGCGAGCTGTCGGTCTACGGCATATGCGGCACCTGGAAGGCTGAGGATGAGGGCTTCGGACGGCTTGCGCCCGACTATCCCGACGCCCTGCGAATCCGCTACCTTGACAGAGCCGACGGCTGCTATAAGTATATGCGCACCGCCGCCGAAATCGACGGCTACATCGCCGCACTTGAGCAGTATTTCGTCACAACCGGACAGATCGACAGGGTGCGTATTGCCGCAGATGAACCGGCTGACATAGAGGCATACCGGGCGATTCTGGCGCATCTGGGCGAAATCGCTCCCGAATTCCGCTTCAAGGCTGCCATAAATCATCCCGAGTTTGTGTCCGAATTCGGCGAGGAGGTTTACGACTTCGCTCCATCCTACGGCTCACTCTGCACCAAATTCAACGAGCTTGACAATTACCGCCGTACCATGAAGGGGAAGCGTTTCCTTTATTACATCTGCTGCGGTCCATCTTTCCCCAACAACTTTTTAGACAGCGACCTGACTGAGAGTCTTTACCTCGGTGTGATGGCGTCATACGCCCAGTTTGACGGTCTGCTTCGCTGGTCCTACACCGTCTGGAACGACGATCCCCGCGCCGACCTCCGTTACGGCTCCTGGAGAGCGGGCGACACCTGTCTTGTATATCCGCAGAAAAACGGCCGGCCGCTGCTCACCCTGCGCTGGAAGGCTCTCAAGCGCGCGATAACCATCTATGAGCTGCTGGAAACCCTCCGCGCCGCCGATGCACAGTGGCTTAACCACGCCTTTGGGCTGGTCATGCGCGAGCGCGACATTACAAAGTGCGCCTCGGTGCCGCTTGATGAGCTTTGCTCCACCGATCCCGCAGATTATGACGCGCTGATTCGTTTTGTAACCGACAAACTCATTCGCGGTTACAAAAAAGCATAAAATTACGTTAACGAAGTATCCGCGACATTCGATATCCTCAAGCAGGCTGCTGTTGATCGGAGGTAAGAACGCTTTGAGAGCGCTGAGGCAAAAGGTTTCGATTGTTCTTATCTGTATTTCCGCCTGCGTCTGCGCGACCAGCTTCTTTCTCCTGCCAGACATAGCGGCGGTACAGTGGAGCGGCGGAGAGGCAGTAAATTTCCTGCCGGGTTTTGCGGTACCGATAATAGGATTCGTAATTACGCTGCTCTGCAACTTCGTTTGGAGCGTTCTCGCGCCTAAATTGGACACCGCGATGGTTTACACGCCGATGAGGGTACTGTTGTTTATACTCGGCACACTGCTCGGCGCATCCGGAATTATCTTTAACTTCATTATTCTCCTGATGAACTGAAAAGCACGACCGCACCCCATTTGGAGTGCGGTCGTTTTGTATTATACGGTCATACGGTGACGCCGGCTTTGGTTTTTACCACTTAGCCTGCATGTTATGGAAGGGCTTGCCGATGAAGCCGACCTGTGCGAAGTCCTCGGGATTGTTGCGGATGATATAGTCGATATATGCCGCGGTCATGCGTGCGGTGAGCATATAGCCCATGGGGTTCATGTGACCGCCAAGGTAGAAGTTGCGTCGGAACTCGCTGTCGTATACCGGACCGTATTTGCGCAGGTCTATGACATATGTATATTCGAAATGCTTCGCCATGGTGCGGAGCAGCTCGGCGTGCCTGTCGCCGACCTCATCGCGGGCTGTGTCGGAACTGCGGGGCATGGTCATGAGGAAGAAACGCGCCTTTGGCTGCATGGATTTAAGGCGCTGGATTATGCGGGCGTAGTAGCCGGCGAAATTCTCGGCGTTTTTGTTCCAGTCCTCGTCGCAGATATCCTCAACCGAGCCGACTTCCATCTTTCTGCCGAAAAGGTCGTTTACTCCCAGCGCGATGATGTACGCCTGACAGATCTTATCGGGGTTCCAGCAGTCGTTATTCTCTGCCCAGCCATTCCAGTATTCGATTGCTGTCATGCCGCCGCGGGAGAAGTTGTAGACAGTGGTTCCTGCCGCGCGGGCTATATACTGCCCCCAGGAGTATTCAAACATATCGTGATAGCCCTTCTTACCCTCGGCGTCGGTGGACTCAAACTCACCGGAGGACAGCGAGTCGCCGATACAGCCGATGGTGCGGAAGATGGCGGTAAATCCGCCGTCGCAGGGGATATTTTCGAGCGGAAGCTCACCCGGAATCGCAAGATATCTTGAAAGGTCCATTTTACATCTCCTTTATGTGTGTTGGTTTTTCACAGTTCAATTATACTATCACCCAAACCGGTTGTAAACCCCGAATAAGAAAAAAACGCATTGTAAAAAGCGGGGAAACCGTTTATTCCCGGTATCCCCGCTGCGCATTTGTACAGTAGAATTATTCGATCTCGATTCCGCTGCGTCTTGCCGCCGTCCAATCAACATTCAAAACATTGACGGTGTTGCCGTCTTTAAAGGTTTCCTCTGTCTGGTAACAAATACCCTTGTCAAGCATGTCTCTTAATGTTTTTGAAACATCCGATTTATTCAACTTGTAGTATCTCGCCACGGCATCGACAGTGCCTGCAAAAGTCGGATATGCCTTCTTTGAACGGGATTTGTTCGCATCATCGATATATCTCAGATTCTTGAGTATGGCACTCGCATGCCGGACGAATTCCGGCTCCGGTTCAGGCAGCTCGACAGAATAGCTTGCCGTATTCTTTAGCTGACGGCTGAGCGCGCCGCGTATCGAATAAATGCAAACTTCCTTTCTCAGACGATTGATTATGAAACTGACCGCCGAACTGAAATGGCCGTCACCTGTAAAAAGAATAAAAACATCGATGCTGTAATCAGTAACAGCCTTCTGGTATATTTGATCGAGCATTATAAAATCGGTGTAATCCTTTTTTTTGTACTGGGTGGCGTTTTGAGTTTCAACAATGTAGTTGCTGACCTCACGGATGCGCGGTATCTCCGTTCTCAGCGATTGGTTTGAGAAATCCGCGAAAAAGATAATCTCAATAACATCGTATTTCTCGGCCAGCTCTTCGCGCCACGCCTTGATGTCGGGTCTGGTATTATACATATTGTCAAGGGCTATATACCAGTGTTCATAATCGACAAATGCGATAGCTCTCGGTTTTCCTTCGTTTCTTCGTTTAAACAGTTTGAACATTTCTATCACCTCCTTCCCTCTGGTTATTATACCACTCATAAACCTTTTTTGCAATAGAAAAAATCAAAGCTCCGCCATTTGACATGATTTTAAACAAACAGGCGCTTGTATTTATAAGCGCGGCGATGTATAATTACATGTCAGAGAAATTTTATGATAATCACGGAGGGGACGAATGAAAAAGGCGAGACTGATTTCTATGCTGCTTCTTGCGGCAATACTATTTGCTGCCCTTGTATCCTGTGGGAGCGGTACGGAGGGCGGGGAAGTGACTGCAGCAGACGAGACCGCTGCCGAGACCGAGATAACCACCTCGGTATACGACAATCTTCCGACCGGCGACTACGGCGGATATAAGTTCCGGGTACTTAACAACTGGTCCAACTTCGCATATACCTCTTTCGGTGAGGAAGGGCTTACCGGCGAAGTTCTGGACGACGCAATCTATGAGCGCAACACCATGGTTGCCGATCTTCTTAATATAACTTTTGAAATTCAGCAGCTGCGCTGGGATGACAACGACAAGGCGTTCAAAAACTCGGTGTTGGCGGGCGATGATGTATACGACATTTATTTCAATGAAGGCTCTTACGAGGCGGTACACGCGCAGAACGGCTATGTTGCCGACATGAAAGATATCAAATCACTTGCCCCCGACGCTCCGTGGTGGAATCAGGTAGCGACCGAGTCGATACGTATCGGCAGCCCGCTGTATTATCTCTACGGCGATCTGCATCTGATGTACTACGAGTGCTACTGCGGTATGATTATGAATACCACGGCATGTCAGAATGTGGGACTCGATACGCCTTATGAAACAGTAAGCAGCGGCGGATGGACTATTGACCGGGCATCCGAGTATGTAAAGTCCGGCTATCTCGACCTGAACGGCGACCTTAACATAACCGCCGATGACCAGTTCGGGCTGGGCATGCATTATCATAACGCGATATCCTTCATCACCGGCGTGGATCTGGAGATTGTAGGACGGGATTCCGACAATCTGCCGGTGTGGAACGGGCTTGACGATCGTTTCGTCACACGATACACTGCAGCCGCCGAGAAGATTTTCGGCGATAAAAGTCTGGTATGCAACAGCGACACTCCTGGCATCGGCAGTCTTGAGCGCACGGTCAATACCATGTTCGGTCTCGGACGGCTTATATTCTTCGTTGAACCCCTCGGTGCACTGGGGTTATACCGCGACTGTGACTTCGAGGTGGGGATAATACCCATTCCCAAATATGACGAGGCGCAGGATGAGTATTATTCATACATATACAGAGGCGCGCCGGCTATGGGCATACCGATAACCAACACCGACCATGAGCGCACGGGTGTTGTTGCCGAGAACCTCTGTGCATACTCAATGAAACTTGTGCGCCAGACCTACTTCGATGTGACCCTTGACTTCAAGCGCATCCAGGACAAACAGTCACAGGAGATGCTCGACATAATATTCGCCAACGGCAAGGCTTCGCTTGCCAATGTCTACGGCTGGGCAAACTTCGCGGGGGATCTGTCCACGCGTATCGGCAAGGGGGATATCGACATAGCCTCCTTCGCCGCCTCAAAGGAGAGCAGTCTTGTCGCCGCTATTCAGGCGACCATAGACTGCTTCAGTAAATAAACCAAAACAAAAATATAGTAGATATTCAGGAGTTTGTATGATGTGCATTTGTATATACTCAGAAAAATAATGGCTATGAGTTAATCAGAAGGAATTGACCGTGTCCGATCTATATATAACTCAATAAGATTGTAATTGAATTTACAATCTCAAAAGAGAGTGTGTATTCATTCAGGAGAAGAACTATGGGATATTTGCGAAAAAAACTAAGCAGCAATCGTTTGAGTGAAAGAATAATATGGGCTGCCGTTATGTTTTTTGCGATGTTTTTCGGAATTATGTTGGCAAGCTATTTTTTGCTTCCTGAAGGACTGCTGAAAAACAAAAATCCATTACAGAGTTGGAACACTTCTGATAGTGCTCTGATTCTTGCGCTGCAGATTTTCTTATACAATCTATTGTCGGTATTGATAATTATTCTGGCGAGTCTGTTTGCTCGGAAAAAGTCAAGCGAAGCTGACTATCTTTCAGTGGGGTATATGGCATATTATACACTGATTTCAATCAATAGTATTGTCCTTGGTACCTGGTCATTTTCCGTGGAAACAGAAGCTGTTCCTCTTATTGACAGAGTTGCCGGTACATTTGACATCATACACAGGGCGGGCCTTTGGGAGATGACGGGACAATTGCTTATAACATGTGCCATCGCGCATATCTCCGTGGTACGGAGCAGCGGAAGCGATACGATAAAAAGGAATATCAGAGAAATTCGATTGGCAAATTCAGAAAAAGCAGCGCTGTTGATTGGAATTGGCTTTATGTTGATTGGCGCTTTTGTAGAAAGTATTTCTATAAACAATATGGGACATTAGATTCAAGACCCTAACAAGCAAATTCGGCTAAACAGATTAACTTAACACCTCAATAAAAGACAGCAGTCTGTTTTTTGGCATTAGGATTTTCCCGCCGTTTTGAGTCGGTTTAGACCACCTCTTCATAAAAAATGAGCTGCAGCAAATTCGCGTTTTGCTGCAGCTCAGATTTGTTTATACAGTGAATTCCTCGACCTTTGCATCTATCTCCTCGGAAGCAATGCCCAGCATAGGGATGATGCGCATAAGTGTCATGCGGTAGCGCATGTAGGGATGCCAGCGCACACCTTTAACGCCCAGCTCCCGGCTGACCGATATATCATCAAGGGTTGTGGCGGCGCCTGCGCGCTTCATCAGACTGACAAGCTGCTCGTCAGTCGGGAGATCTTTTTTGACGATGCTTCTCAGCTCCTCCCAATATTTACCGATAAGCTCGGGTGAGGTCTTGTCGGTAATCACCGGATTGTTCAGCCGGCGCACATCGCCGATGAAGTTCGGACCGTAAACCCGCTCAAGGGTTTCCCAGTCGATGACGTCGGGAGTGGGGGTAATAGTCTCGCGCTCCGCAAGCCAGTGGTAGATTCTGTTTGATATAACAGTCGCAACTCCCACCTTTTTGCCGTGGAAATCGGAGAGAAGTCCCTGTTCCAGCTTTTTTATCTCCCAGAAGTGGGATATGATATGCTCGGTTCCGGAGGCGGGACGGACCGAATCGGCAAGCTTCATGGCTATGCCGGTGAAAACCAGCGACTCCATGACAAGCCCGGCGGTCTCTTCATCTGAGGATGTTATGCGGTCCGCAAGCGCGCAGAGACGGTCAACGGCAGTGCGCGTGAGGTTGGCTATGGCATCGCAATAATGCTCGCCCGTGAGCAGATTTGAAACCTTCCAGTCGACCAGACCGATTATCTTGCCTATCATGTCGCCGAAGCCTGCGGAACGCAGCTCGGCAGGTGAAGCGGCAAGTATCTTTGTATCGGCGATAACCACCGAGGGCTGACGAGCGGGGTAGGTGACCTTGAAGTTATGAGCCGTGATCGGTGAAGTGCCCGACGCAAAGCCGTCCATAGAAGGAGCCGTTGCGAATATCGCGAACTGCTTGTCGGCTTTCAGGGCTGCCAGACGGCATATATCGCTGAGCGAACCGGTGCCGACGGCAAGGATGCCTTCGCAGGGTGCACTGAGGGCGGCGATGCGATCAACCTCATCCATTTCGGCAACGCGAAGATCGTCAAACAGCCGCAGTACGCAGTCAAAGCCGCCGCTCTGCAATATGTCAATGATACCGTCAGATGCGGCAAGAGTGTTCTTGTCCGCAACGACAAGCAGCTTGCGCGGGAAGGACGCGTCGGCGAGAATCTTTGCGGTGTCGCGGATTATGCCCGATCCGATCTCGACATTGCGCAGATCGGCGGTGTGTTCCTGTCCGCAGGGACAGCCGCGCAGAGAGTCGATGATGGCCTGAATATTCATAAATCTGACCTCCAAAACAGCGAAAAGTCAACGGGCTGCCGCAAACGAATTTTGTGACAGCCCGGCTATGCGACTAATAAATGTAATATGGTTTCCGGATATTTCGAGCCGGTTTTCATAAATGCGTTAAAATCGTCAGTCCGGCTCATTGAAGCGCGGGTATGATACAATACAAGCGGCAAGCTGTTGTGATTATCTGCCGCGGTATATGCTGAGCTGCGGAATTTTCAAGGATTTCGCCCGTCTGAGATTTTTAGAGACCCGGCTGAACTCCGAAGGCATATGCAGATCGGTACCGTATATAATCGGGCAGCCGTACCGCTCCAGCCTGCGCAGTCTGATTGCCGGAGGTATAAAGCCGAAGCACTCATAGTTAAGCTGAACGACCGCCCCTTCAACAGAGGTGATGACAGCTTCCAGTTGTGCGTCCGAGTACTTTTTCCAGTATCGATTGATATGCGCTAAAACCGGTCTGACTCCGTGTACCGCTGCCACATTGTGAATCTCATCAGGTATCCAGGGCTGAAAACCTGTGTATGGCAGCTCAAGCAGAAGCAGATTCGTGCCCTCCAGGCAAAGCGCGTCGAGACGGGAAATCTGAGAAATACCCTGTTCAAGGCGAACCTCCGCGCCGAGTCTCAGTGTCGGAATCATAATGCCCGACTGACGAGCTTCTGTGAGCACACTGCGGAGCGCACTGCGGCGCTGCTCGGTAAATTCGTTCAGGCTGATTCCGATATGCGGTATATAGTGGGGAGTGCACAAAACCGTATCGAATCCGCACTCATGGAGGAATTTACATATTTCAAGCGAATCGTTTACATCCGAAGCTCCGTCGTCTATCTGCGGCAGAAGATGACAGTGATGATCGGTCATCGATATCTTATGAATCAGTCAAAATGCTCGGAATCACGGTTCGGCTCGGCTCTGTCATACCCATAGCCGCTGTAACCGTACTTCCGGTACTTGTAATAACCGTATTTATTTCCGTAGTATCTGCCGAGAACGGGAAGTGTCAGGCTGTCCTCCTCCACACAGGACATCATGAAACCAAGCAGTTTTACATTTGCGAGGCTCATGCTTTCAAGAACGAATCTGATCTTATCGTGTGTTGAGTAATTGGGACGCACCGCCATCAGCACTCCCGAGGTAAGGGGAGCCACTACCATCGCGTCAGACACGACGGTAAGGGGCGGAGTGTCTATGAATATATAATCATATATATCAGCCAGACCGGACAAAATGACCCGCATAGACTCAGAACCCAACAGTTCTGACGGGTTCGGCGTAATGACACCGGCGGGCAGCAGATCCAGGTTCGGCCGAATATTGTGTGCCACTGCATCCGAGAGATTATCCTCACGTATAAGTACGGTAGATAAACCGCGGGTGTTGTCAACATTCCAGATACGGTGCTGTACCGCCTTGCGCATGTCGGCATCCAAAATCAGCACCCGCTCCTGCTTGTCTGCCATGGTCAATGCCAGGTTGGCACAGGTGGTTGATTTACCCTCTCCGGGAACGGTACTTGTGATGGTAATAATATTGGTCGGATGTTCGTTGGGGTTGACCGACGCCAAAGCAAACAGCAGGTTGGTTCGCAGCGTTTTATAAGCTTCTTTTATACGGAACGGGGAGTTCTCGTCCAGAAGCGTGGAGGTGCGCGATATCCTGGTGCTGTTTTTATTTTTCCTGCCGGCTTTGATTTCCGGCTTAGCCGCTTTGGCTTTTTCTGTGTTATTGCTGTTTTCGTTCATAATAACTCTGATAATTGTCACCAGACTTCAAGTTGAATGTGGGAATCTCACCAAGCACCGGAACGGAGTAGTTTTCCTTGATATCCTCGGTACCCTTTACCCGTCCGTCCACCAGGTATACAAATATAATAAATACTCCCACAGCGATCATTGCAATAAGCGCGTTGCGAATGGAGGTGTTGAATGACTTGGGGTTATCGGGATAGGATGCCGGTTCTGCATAATCGATCACCTCGGCTACACCCACCTTGACAATCTCGGTGAGGGCACCGGGCGCCACATCCATTACCGCGTTGAGAATCTCGGCAGAACGGTTCGGATCGGAGGTTCTGACAACAAGCTCCATTATTTCGGTACTGCCCGCCGAACCGAGACCCAAGACGCTGCTAATATATGAAGCGGGATATTTGTTATCAAGGCTCTCGGAAATATCGTTCAGCACGCGTTTGCTTTTCAGCACCTTCATGTAAGTGGTAAGCAGTGTTCGTGACGCGTTGGGGTCATAGGAATAACCGGTGCTTGATATTGTTTCCACCTCGCGGTTACGGATGAACATCGTACCGTAGGATGTATACATCAGAGTCTTGCTGTGTTCTGTCAGATAGTAGGTGCCTACAAAGGTGATAACACCTGCTATAAGCAGGAACCACCAGAACCTTAAAATCAGCTTTACAGCCGTCAGAATCTTAATATTACGCTTTACTATTTTAACCATTATATGCCTATACGCTCCGATATTGCATATTCTCACAAACAACTAATATAATATCATAACGCCGCAGATAAATCAATAGTATTTAGGCAAATAATCCGGAAAATCCGATTTTGCCGACATATCAAATATTTCATACATTCGCCAAAAGTTAATGTTTGCGGTTGTTGACAATTTACAGCCGAAGTGTTATACTAAAATCGTTAATCGTTAAACTATACAGGCGGAGTGATTGATTTGAAATTTTCCAGAGAAATAGAACGTACCGCTCGATATGATATCGCAGTTGTTGGCGGAGGTGTGGCCGGATGCGCCGCTGCGCTTGCTGCTGCACGCTGCGGAGCAAAAACCGCGCTCATCGAACGCGACGGTGTTCTTGGCGGCACAGCCGGGGTCGGTCTGGTTACGCCGATATCCTCGGTGAACGACCGCAGGGGACGCCCATTCGGGGGTATTCTGAAGGAGTTCTGCGGCGAGGTTGTCCGCCTGTCGGAATACTGCCGTCCGCCCGATGACAAGGGACCGCTGTCAAAGACTTCCGTGCCACACATCGCGAAATATGTGCTGCTGAAGCTGCTTGACGATGCCGGAGCGGATATCCGTTTCCATACCGTCTTTATCGATGCGCTGACCGAGAAAAACATGATTTCCGGTATTGTCTGCCATGACAAATCCGGACTTATCCTAATAAAAGCCGATCAGTATATAGATGCCTCGGGCGACGCCGACCTTACGGTGGCGGCGGGCGAGGAGACGGTGCTCGGTTCCGAGCCGGGTGTCTACGAATCGCTGTATCAGACCGGACTTGACAAGGTTCATGAGTCCGACAGCAGTTATTCTGTGGGCGAAGCGGTGGGACTGATGCAGCCCTGCTCGGTGTTTTTCACCATGGGAGGCGTGGATATGTCAAAGGCACAGTTTTACAACAACAAGCCCTTAACCTATGAAACATTTGGTCTGACACGGGAGAGCTACGCGGAGCTTTTCTATGCCGGTGAGTGCGGCTTCGAACAGGACGACAGCGACCGTCTGCCGCTGCCCCAGGGACGGGTGCTGGTATTCAACGGCTCCCGAGGAGACCACGCCGTAATAAACATGTCCAGGGTCGTAGGTATCGACGGCAGCAATGCGGAGGACATCAGCCGCGGCGAACTCTTGGGTCAGAAGCAGGTGCTGCATCTGGTGGACTTTCTGCGGCGCTTCGTGCCAGGCTTTGAGAACTCATATCTGATTGAATCCTCGACCTCGCTGGGCATACGCGAGACGAGACGTCTGGTGGGACGTTCGGTGCTTACAGGCAGACAGGTAATCGACGGCGTATCCTTCCCCGATACGGTGGCTCACGGCAACTATATCATAGACATTCATGACCCCACCGGCAAGCATAAAGCCATAGGCGGTCATATTAAAGGCGATTACTACGAGATTCCTTACGGCGCGCTGCTGCCCAAAACGCTCAACAACCTGCTGGTGTGCGGGCGCTGCATATCAGCCGACCATGTGGCACATTCCGCGACCCGTATCCAGGGCTCCTGCATGCTGACAGGGCAGGCTTCGGGCACCGCCGCTGCTATGGCGGCAAAGGGCGGCATAGCTCCCGCGGAGGTGAATGTTTCCGCGCTTTGTGAACGGTTGATTGCCGATGGCGTTAATCTCTGAGAACTGGCAACTAATTATATAATTTACAACAACGAGAGGTAAGTCCCATGAAAAAATTATTTTCACGCATTCTTGCCGTGTCCCTTGCGGCGCTGATACTGATCGCCATGCTTGTGAGCTGCGGAGGCGGCAAGGGCAATGATAAGGCGGATGCTGCCGTTACCACTGCCGGTGAAGCAGGAGATACTGCCGAGACCGGCACCACCCGAATCGAGCCCGATCTGCCCGAGAAAGATTTCGGCGGCTACAAATTTAATGTCCTTACCAAGGGTACAAGCAATGTTCACTGGAAGTCGAAGGATATCTTCGCCGCGGAGCTGAACGGCGAGATTATAAACGACTCGGTGTTTGAGCGCAACAGCAAGATAGGTGAGAAGTACAACTTCTCGATAACCGAGCAGATTACATCTCAGGGCACCTGGAACATGCATAGCGATGTGTCAAAGATGGTGCTGGCGGGCGAAGACACCATAGACATGTCGGCAGGCGGTCTGACCGGCGACTTACGAACTCTGTCGAGCGGCGGTATGCTCATCGACCTGAAAACTGTGCCTTACATGGATCTGACTCAGCCCTACTATGACCAGAACTGCAATGCTCAGATTTCGATAAATAATCATCTTTATGCCACCACCGGCGACCTCATTGTCATGGATAATGAGGCTACCATCGCCATAATCTACTCCAAGAAGATGGCTGAGGACAATCAGCTGGGCGATTTCTACGAGGATATTGACAAAGGTTCCTGGACAACCGATCGCATGCTTGAGTGCGCTACCGTGGTTTCCGCCGACCTTAACGGCGACGGCATACATGATGAGTTTGACGCCTGGGGAGTAATCGGTGAGGTATTCAACACGCTTGTCTATATCTACGGTACAGGCGAACGTATAATCGAGAAGGACAAAGAAGACCTGCCAACCCTGGCACTGGAGAACGAGCGTTTCTACACCGCCTTCGAGAAATCGATTGCCATCAACGGCAACTTTGATATCTGCTTATACGCCAGTAACTACACCAAGTATACGGATGTCTGGACCGACTGTATCGATAAGGCTTTCGCCGAGGACAGAGCTCTGTTCAATACCGCGGGTCTTGTTCGTGTCACGGTTTTCCGCGGTAAGGATACCGACTTTGGCATACTTCCGCTTCCTAAACTCGATGAGAAGCAGACCGAGTATTACTCTCCGGTCAGTGTAGGTTGTTCAAACTCCATCACAATTCCGGCAACTGCCTCCGACCTTGATCGCACCGGCATTATCATCGAAGCCCTTTCCTGCGAATCCATGTATACCCTGACTCCCGCCTATTACGAGATAACCGTAAAGGGCAAAGCCATACGTGATGAGAAGTCAGCCGAGGTTCTTGACATGATCTTTGCGAACCGCGTCTACGATCTGGGTTACATGTACGACTGGGGTTCCATCGCTTCGAAAATAATGGGTCTTACCGGATCAACTTCCCCCAACATCGCCTCCACCATCGCGTCAACGGTGGGAGCGGCAGAGACAAAGATGCAGGAGACCATCGACCAGTATCTGGCGCTTGACTGATTGCAATTATACGTAACGAACAACATACTACAACCGATAGAAAGGAAGGTACAGTATGAGCTGCAAGAACGAAAAAATGTGGGTATCTCTGCTCCACCTCGGCATGAACATGTGGACCGACCCGGATGCTCCGGTGCCTGAGGGAGGACCATATGTCGGCAACAGCTACTACAGCCGCAAGCTTCGCTGCGACAGGGACGTATGGACCGAAGTCACCAACTATATGCCCACAGTGGGACTCAACACAATTCTCATCGACATCGGCGAGGCGGTTATTTACGACTCCCATCCCGAGCTTGCCATCGAAGGTTCCTGGACTCCCGACGAACTGAAAGCCGAGTTGGCACGTCTGCGCTCCATTGGTCTCGAGCCGCTGCCCAAACTCAACTTCTCTGCTTGTCACGATGCCTGGCTGGGTGAATACTCGAAGATGGTATCTTCGAAGATATACCTCGATGTGGTACGCGACCTCATAAACGAGGTGTGCGAGATCTTCGACAAACCGAGATACTTTCACCTTGGAATGGACGAGGAAACCTGGGATCATCAGAGCCGTTACGGCTACTGCGTGGTCCGCGGCGAGAAACTCTGGTGGCATGACCTGCTTTACATGGTAGACATCTGCGAAAAGAACGGTGCCCGCGCCTGGGTATGGTCTGACTACTATTGGCATCATCCCGAGGTATTCGTGAAGAACATGCCCAAGACGGTGGTTCAGTCCAACTGGGGCTACGGCCGCATGCCCGCAAAGGACGCAAGCGGACGCTATCCGGCTCAGTATGTTCAGACCTATGTAGACTTCGCCAAGCTCGGCTATGATCAGATTCCCACCTCATCAACC
>Ga0123335_1001089_pt1 | contig 45405 bp, 47 predicted proteins | sample BiotimSIPDNA_2_FD_89707 | JGI IMG/M metagenome (GOLD analysis project Ga0123335, IMG submission 89707) | Anaerobic biogas reactor microbial communites from Washington, USA - Biogas_R2 time_0 SIP DNA | ecosystem: Engineered > Bioreactor > Anaerobic > Unclassified | place: Washington, USA...
ACCTGCATCCAATAATTCATTAAAATTTGTTCTTGACATATGTTTAACTTGTTTACATTCTTAATTTGTCAATCCCGGAGTAGTTTCATCAATGAAAGTCACCGGAATTTAGATACTAAACAATCTCAGGGCTTAACGTTTACTGAACTGGAAGCGTTTTCTTGCTTTCGGGCGACCGGGCTTTTTACGTTCAACTTCCCTGGAATCGCGTGTAAGCATCTTATTTGTTTTGAGAACAGCCTTATTTTCAGCATCAACTTTTACCAATGCCCTGGCAATGGCAAGGCGAACAGCTTCAGCCTGTCCTTTTGTACCGCCACCATAAAGGTTGACATTAATATCAAATTTGCCCTCGGAATTGGTAAGGGCCAATGGCTGTGTTACAATGTACTGAAGTTGCTCGAATGGAAAATATTCTTTATAATCCTTACTGTTAACAATGATGTTCCCTTTGCCATCATTAAGATAGATCCTTGCAACTGCTGTTTTTCTTCTTCCTAAAGCATTAACTGCTTCCATATCTTTTATTTAATTGTATCCAGTTTAAGTTCTGTTGGTTGTTGTGCCTGATGTGGATGCTCAGTGCCGGCATATACATAGAGATTTTTGAAAATTGCATTTCCGAGCCTTGATTTGGGTAGCATACCCCTTACAGCTCTTTCAATCACTTTGGCGGGGTCGCGGCGCAATAGGTGCTCAACAGTTTCTTCACGCTGTCCACCTGGATATCCGGTATACCTGACATATTTTTTATCGCTGTATTTATTACCAGTAAGCCTTACTTTTTCAGCATTTATAATTATTACATTGTCGCCACAATCAACATGTGGTGTATAATCAGGGTTATTTTTACCACGAAGGATCATTGCTACCTTAGTTGATAATCTCCCCAATACTTCGTTTGTAGCATCGATGATAAACCATTCCTTTTTAACAGATTCTTTATTCACCGACCTGGTCTTGTAACTCAAAGTATCCACTTCTCAATAATTTAATTAATTTGGTATTCCTTACCACCCTAAATTTGTGGAGTGCAAAAATACAATTATTTTTATGAATTAAGCAAACGAAAAATAATATAATTAATCTGACCTGCAATTAAGAATTGCCCCAGGTCATATCTTTTACCCCAACCATAATTCAGTTTTTTAAGGAAATCTTTCTGTTGCACAGGTTAAATCACTTATTTTGCATAATAATTCTAGAATATGTTACCAGGAAAAACTCATTATTACATATTTATTTCTGGAACAGCCCTATTGGTAGTGAGTTTACTTTTTTCTCAGTTCATGCTGAGTATTTCAATTCTTCTTCTTTCTGCAAACTGGGTACTGGAATGCTTTCCCTTCGCAAACAATAAACATAAGGCTTTGGAAAAGTGGAAGTTGATTAAAGGAAGGAAGGCCATATGGCTTTTAGTATCCATCTATTTTATTCATGTCTTCTGGCTATTCAATACAACGGATTTTGAATATGCTTTCAATGATCTCAAGGTTAAACTTCCGTTACTGGCATTACCCATTATTTATGGCGGAAGTGCTAAATTAAACAAGCCTGCATTCAGAAACCTTCTGCTCCTGTTTATTGGAGCCGTATTTGCCAGTTCCCTCATTACGACTTACATATTGATTGGGTTTTCAAAATTCGATTATATTGATTTTCGTTACGCCTCATTGTTTATTTCCCATATCCGGTTCTCACTTCTTGTTGTTCTTTCAATTTACAGCTTGTTTTACCTTGCATTCTTTTCTGATATTCAGAGCGCCAGGAGACTTAAAATTTGTTATGTCATATTGATCGCCTGGTTTATTTGTTTTCTCATATTACTCCAGTCATTCACAGGAATTTTTATTTTCCTTCTGCTACTACCATTTTCGTTTATCTGGTTTTCCTATCATAATGGAAGTAAAAAAGCGATTAAAACTTCTTATTCCATTAGCGTATTACTGGTTGTAATGATAGTACTTTATGGTGTATCAAGCATCTGCAGGTATAACAGAAAGCATATTGATTATGCCATCCATCTTCCTGAAAAAACAATCAACAATAATACATATATGCATCAGCCTGATCTGGAGGAATATGAAAATGGATATAAAATATGGGTGCTTATCTCCGAGGTAGAATTGCAAAGGGAATGGAATAAAAGAAGTTCTTATGATTATTTAGATAGGGACAGAAAGGGACAACATATCCGAACTACCATAATCAGGTATATGACATCGAAAGGGCTTTCAAAGGATTCGATGGGTATTTACAAACTCACAGAGAAAGATATTGAGATGATTGAAAAGGGATATACAAATCATTTATATAAAAACAGATTTGCCCTTTATCCAAGAATTTATGAACTAATGTGGGAGGTTGAAAAATACAGGCAGACAGGAAATCCCAGCGGACAATCATTAGGTCAGCGGCTTGAATATCTTAAAACTGGCATGCATATTATAAAACGTTTTTTCTGGTTTGGCACAGGTACTGGTGATATCGCACAGGAGTTTTATAATCAGTATAGAATTGACAAATCCCTGCTCAATTTTGAATGGCAGCACCGGACCCATAATCAGCTCCTTACTTTTCTGATTACTTTTGGGATTTTTGGTTTTTTATGGATTTTATATGCAATTTTTGCTCCCCCATTTTTTGAAAAAAGATACTCGCACTTCCTTTTCGTTACATTCTTCCTGATAGCATTATTGTCGATGCTCAATGAAGATACGCTTGAATCGTATATCGGGGTGACCTTTTTTTCCTTTTTCTATTCATTTTTTCTTTTCTCATTTCCACATGATAAGACTTGATGAAACCTTCTACATGAGGGATGTTCTTGTTGTAGCTCCGGAACTCATTGGAAAGCTTCTTGTAAAAAATGACGGTATAAACACCAAAAGCTTTATGATAACAGAAGTTGAGGCGTACAAAGGTATTGAGGACCTTGCATGCCACGCCAGTAAGGGAAGAACTGCACGAACTGAGATCATGTTTCAATCCGGGGGACATCTGTACGTCTATTTCATTTATGGAATGTATTGGATGCTAAATATTGTTACCGGTCCGCGTGAAACGCCTGAAGCTGTTCTTATCAGAGGTTTGGAAGGCATGAGAGGCCCCGGAATCGTAGCGAAAAACCTTGGCATCGATAAATCCTATTACGGTGAAAACATCTGCAAATCGGATCGAATATGGGTAGCGGATGCTGGAATTAAAATTGAATATACAACTACCCCCAGAATAGGAATAAACTATGCCGGAGAACCTTGGGTTTCAAAACCATGGCGTTTTTTACTCAAAAACTGACGAATACAACGAATAGTTGGATGTCATAGATCATTGCCAATTGTTTTTTTATATATTTGCACCTCAAATTTTGTCCCGTGGTGTAATGGTAGCACTGCAGATTTTGGTTCTGCCTGTCTAGGTTCGAATCCTGGCGGGACAGCAGATAAGTGAATTTCCTTTAATTTCTTTTTTGGTTTAAAATCCCGTCGAGTAATCTAACCATTCCTGTTTCAATATTTTGATATGATACTATTGACCTGGAAATATAAAGAAATGCCACCATCAGGTTGGTATTTTTTGCATCAAGTCTGTCGATAATGATGCCTTTATTTAACCTGTAAGCCTCACGCATTCTTCTTTTTAATAGGTTTCTGTCAACAGCTCTCCTGAACAGACTTTTGGGAACCGAAAACAACACCTGTACAGGTGCTTCCAGCTCTTCATTGCCAAAAAGATAAACCATTCTGATACAATCGTATGATTTTGATTTACCTCTGGTGAAAAGCAGGTCAATACGCCTCTTTAGCTTAAGGTGTTCGTTCTCCCTGAAGGTATTTTTCTGCAGGATGCCTTTTTTCACGTGCTTATTTTCTAAGAACGATACGTATTGTAGTACCTTTTCCCATATCTGAACCAGCAACAAATATCTTTCCTTTATGATACTCTTCAATAATTCTTTTTGTTAACGACAATCCGAGACCCCAACCACGCTCCTTGGTCGTATATCCCGGCTTAAATATATTCTTAAACTGTGGCTTCGGGATTCCTTTCCCGTTATCAGCAATATCAAGGGTTACCGTTGATCCGTTCTCTGAAATACTAATAACAATTTCACCTTTGCCTTCTATAGCATCCATGGAGTTCTTGCAAACATTTTCTATAACCCATTCAAAAAGTGGAGGATTTACAGGTATATCTATTATCTCATTTTGCACTTTTATGTCGAACCTTATCTGTTTCGACGATCTGCTGCGAAGGTAGTTTATGGTGTTTTCAACTATCGGTATTAAATTGTTAACGGCCAGTGAAGGCTGTGATCCAATTTTCGAGAATCTTTCTGTGATCTTGTACAAGCGTTTAATATCCTTTTCAAGTTCTTCAACTGGTAAACCCTTATCATCACTTTGTTTTATAAGCTCAAGCCAGGCCAACAGGGATGAAATAGGTGTGCCTAACTGATGTGCGGTTTCTTTCGATAATCCAACCCAGACCTGATTTTGCTCAGCTTTCCTGGAAGAACTGAAAGCAAAATATGCCACAAGAATAAATAAAACAATGACTCCCAGTTGGACAAACGGATAATAAGTTAGGTTACTGAGAATAATCGATTTGCTGAAGTATAAATATTGTTTTTTACGTGGAAGATACTCAATTTCAATAGGAGCATTCTCCTGCATCATATCATACAGCCTTTTTTCAACATATTCTTTATTTAAGGCCTTTGTGGAATCAAGATTCTTTGAGTAGAGAATATTGGTATCGGCATCGATAAGTATTACCGGAATCGTTGAATTCGATTCAATCACTGAAAGAAGAAAAAGAAGGCTTTCGCCGTCAACTTCAGTTTCAGGGATCAAGCTTGTAGCTTTTGCCCAGAGTTCTATTTTAATTCTTTCCTGCTCAGAAAGCTTCTTTACCAGTTTGTTGGTATATAAAAGTGATCCTATGCCGATTGCAATCGCACATAAAAAAAGAAAAAATTTCCAGCGCAACTTTTTTTGGTAGATATTCATTATTAAAAATTTTCTTTAATAAGTAATCCAGAATAAGAGTATTTAATCATCATCCCATCGTATTTCAATAGCTTCATCTTCAATATCCGGCTCTTCTTCAACAGATGAATTGTCAGGCCAATCGATTTTGTACTGCAGGTTAGGCTGTTTTTCAACTTCGGCAGGTGCAGTAAGATCTTGCCATACCCGCTTTTCTTCATCTATCCTTTCTTTAAAACCTGTGCCGGCAGTCTTTCTGTCATATCTTACATCAAAAACTGTATCTTTTCCTGAAATGACCAGAGGCAATAGGGTATATTTTCTTTCGTTTTCAAGAACATATCCGAATTCTTCATCCTGAAGTTTTTTCTTCTTTGCTTTTTTCCATAAAATATCTGCAAGCCTTACCTGTATCCTATACTCATAATTATTTTTGAAATCATGTTCACCTGAACCGGTAATGGAAATTGCAGACGAAACGATAGATGTCTGTCCCAGGTTAGCCTTGCTTTCAGCAATAGTTATAGAAGCTGCCAGGTCGTTAAACTTAATATGCTTAAGTTCATCCAGTTCTATATAATCAGATAAATTATAAAGAGGCTGGTAATTTGTCAACTCACCTTTTTTTATTACAATATCTGATGTTACCCTGAGCAGATCATAGCGAGGTTTAAGCTCCAGTGTCCATGCAGCATCAATAATAGCATTGCCTGTAACTGTGCCGCTTATGTAGTTATGGGTTATAACTTTCTGTCCAAAATCGTTACATGCAAAAAACAGATCTTTAATATCAACCCCTGCTACCGATGTCGTGAAATGGGCCCATAATAAATTGGTCTGCTGGGTCAGGGAGATATTGCTTCTGATGATCCCTTTCTGACTATTCATAAGAAAATCATTAATAACCAGGGTCTTGGGAAAATAATGAATCTTTCCCGAAACATCTGTTGCTGAAAAATTACCGAATGAGAATGATTTCAGCAATACAGTTGCATTTGCAGTCAAAGAATCAGGAAAATTAAATCCAATATTATTACTCCCCGATACTGACATGAAATCTTCAACCCTGAAATTATTTGAGGCTATACTGCCCTCCAATACCGGAAATTGAGAATGATCGCTGATAAAATATGGCAGGTTCTTTATCATGCCATCTATTTCCAGGTCAGATTCTCCCCTTTTTAATAGAATACCATTCAGATCAATATTGGAAAGTGACCTGAAATCCACACTACCTGATAAAACTGAAACCTGATTATTTAGAGGATTATATGCAACCTCTTCAAGATTGATATTGCCTGTAATTTTAAGTTTCTGTATTTCATTAAAGGAGATTTTTTGGGAGATTGGCAGAGGTCCGTTTATACTTAGACTCAAAGTGATATTTCCTGCCAGTTCCATTTTACTGCCAATCGCTTTAATAGAATTGAGTTTTTCAAGTTCCAGATTTCCATATAAGCGTCCTTTAACAACAGGTGAGTTCATGTGAACTATGCTGCCTTTAAAAGCCAGTGAAGAGCCCCCTGATTTAACATATAGTGAATCAAATACCAGAGTTGATTTTGCCTGTATGTTATCATAATTCCCTTTGGCATAAATCTTTTCAGCTTTCAGCTTTTTATCATGATGTTTCAGAACGCCTTCACGGACCAGAAAATCAATTTTATAATTTGGGAGGCCCCTTTTTCCTCCTGCGATATTAATTTTTAAATCAACAGTTCCTCCTGCAGGTTTGAAGGGTATTCCTCCGAGGCTTTTTTTAATAAAACCATTACTCATCCTATTTATCGGAGCGGATGAACAGCCCATTCTGAAATTGTAACTTCTTTTCTCGTCATCATAGGTACCCTGTGCTTTAATTTCAATCCCGAAAAGTCGTATCATTCCATCTGTAAAGGAGTAAATATTTGCTTTTCTCCCGATTTTTGATCGCAGTGCTATGTTTTCATTTGTCAGAATTTCATTTCTATTGACTTTTAGCGAAGCCTCATCTATTTCCAGGCCGGTTTTTAAACTAAATAGATCGCCCGTAAATACACCGGCCATCTCCGACTTTTTTACATGTCCTTTAATGAGGGTGCCATTATGCAGGTCGGAATAATAAATGTCTGCATGCCTGATATCAATATCCCTGAGGTCTATTTTTATTGAATCCTGCGCTTCCCGCTCCGATACTTTGATAATATTGTAATTGGCAAATCCCTTACGATCCTTCAGCAAGTTTATGCTGGCATTATCCATATCTATTTTATTCAGCGTATAGTTTCCCGATAATATACTTTTCAGGTTAAATAATAATGAAATCTTTTCTGCATAGAGCAGGGTATCGCCAGACACATAATTAAACTCTTCTAAATTGCATCCGGGTGCTGATCGTACAAAGATATTTTTCAATTCAATGGTACCATAGGGGAAATTTCGTAACAGATTTAATTTTATGTCGTTGCGGTGAATATATATCTCGGTATTCAATTGCCTGCTGATCTGGTCTTTGATCAAAAATATCAGGTGGTCACGATATTTTCCCCCAGATATATATACTATTCCGAGCAGTACCATCCAGATACATGCCAGCAGAATAATGATCCTTATAAGCAGCCGACGGCTCATATATCAAAAGTTTCAACAATCCGATATAAGATAAAATGCTAAGATACCGAGTTTTATTGCATCAGAAAATTCATATTTTCACCAGGCTCTGCTTCAAAAGGCTCGTTTCCATAATGAAAAATACGGCACGGCTTATTCCCGGCTAAGTTAATCTGATCATCTGCAACACGAAACAGGGTGCCTTCCCTTAAACCTGCAACATAGGTATTGCGGTTTACAAGGATGTACTCATTGAGCCTTGTTTCACGGGTTTCTCCGGCATGACCCGGGGGATGAAAATCGGTAAAATGAGGATTGATCTGAAAGGGTATTAGTGCCAATGCATTTAAATTCACAGGCTGCACAACAGGCATATCGTTGGTAGTGCAAATTGTCGGACAGGCGAGGTTGGCACCTGCACTCCATCCGATATAAAGACAACCTTTTTTAACTGCATCTGAAACTTCGTGCAGTAAATCAGCATCCTGTAAAGACTTCAGCAGATAGAAAGTATTACCTCCGCCAACTATGATAATTTCTGCATCCTGAATTGCTTTCTTTTTGTCTTTAAGGGTATGCAGCGGATTAATTTTAACAGATATTTTTTCCAACCGGTCCTTTACAAGGGTGTAATATGAATCAAAGCCCAATGAAAATCCTGCGAAAGGAATAAACAATGCCTTTTTAGTTGTTCCACCAAGAAAACTGCTGATGTGAGGGAGGGTATAGGCCATATAATCTTCCCCGGCATTTGTTGAATTACTGAATAACAACAACTTCCGGTTCATTGCCTTCCTGTTTTCTGATAACTGCTTATGGTTAAATTACTTGTTTCCTGTTTCCTGTGAACAGAAATTTTTCCGGGAATGAACTGCCCGATTTTATCCAGAATTTTTGCAGGATCAACAGGCTTTGTTATATAATCGTCGCAGCCGGCCAGTATGCATTTTTCCTTATCACCGTCCATTGCATAAGCAGTTTGTGCAATTACAGGCAAGGTAGGCCTAAGCTTCTTTATTTCCCTTGTAGCAATATATCCGTCAATTTCCGGCATTTGAATATCCATTAAGACCAGATCAATAGACTGTTCAATTTTGATGGCCTCAATGGCCTCCCTTCCATTTGTGGCATGCAGTATGGTCCCTCCCGTTTTTTTTAGTATCTCACGCAGAAAAATGTATGCATTATGATCGTCCTCTGCAATCAAAAATGTTTTGTCCGGCCAGGAATATAATACTTCTTTTTTATCAGAATCAGCTTGTCTGGTCAGCAGCATGTCTTCTGTTACTCTGGCATAAGGAAGGTGGAACCAGAACCTGGTACCTTTACCTGAAACTGAACTAACCCACATCTGTCCTCCAAGCAGTTCTACAAGACTCTTTGAAATCGCAAGTCCTAATCCGGTACCGCTTATATTTTTTTCCTCCGAACGCTTTGTCCGCTTAAACCGGGAAAATAATATGTTCATCTCTTCCTTTGTCATGCCCATTCCTGTATCCTCAACAGATACTTCAACAAACCGTTCATTTTTGATTTCACACTTTACTGTAACAGTCCCTTCTTCAGTAAACTTTATTGCATTACTGATCAGGTTGGTAACAATTTGTTTTAATCTGAAAGGATCGGTTTTAAAAATTACACTCTCTTCGGGTAATATGGTCTTTATAAGAATATCGGGTTTCCCCAGAGAGTTTTTATAACCTTCAAAAGTATTTACCAGTTCACGGATTATTTTTACAGGCTCACAGGTAGAAGGTTTGATTCTTAACTCCCCTGCTTCTATTTTGGCAATATCGATAATATCATCTATAAGGTTCAGGAGTATTTTCCCACTAGACTGTATATAATTAACAAACTCCAGCTTTTGTTTTTCATTAACAGAACCAGCTGATAACAAGTTTGAAAAACCTATTATAGAGTTCATCGGAGTCCTTATCTCATGGCTCATATTGGCCAAAAAGGATGATTTCATCCTGTCAGAATAAACTGCTTTTTGGGTTTCTTTTTGTAAGGTTTCAATATATTTATTCCTGAGTGTTGCATCAATAATAATTCCTCTGCGTCCGATAATTTTCTCGCCCCTGATGATGGTGTTCGAATAAACTAAGGCAGGAAAACGGCGCCCATCTTTTCTTATGGCGATATAGTCCGAGTTCTCTATTTTATCAATGCCAAATAAATTGTTTTCGTTGTTTGTCTGAAGAAATTCGATCATGTTCAAACCTTCTGAAATATCTTCAGAAGTATATCCAAATGAAGTATGCCAGGCTTTATTCGCATATATGATGTTGCCTAATCTGTCTGTTTCAAAGACAGATTGGGGCAGAAGGTCTGTCAATTCATAATACCTTCCCTCTTTTTCTAAAGCATCTGCCAGAGCTGCATCACGTTGTTTTTCACGTATCTTCAGCTGGGCAACCAAATGCCTGAAAGCCATATAGATCCTTCTTATTTCCTTACTGCTATTCCTGATATTAAGCTTAGTGACCGGAGTACCTAAATTCTCAACAGATAAGCCGGTAATATAAGCAGTCAGGTTTTCAAGTGGGTTGAATACTTTCCGTGAAATGAATCTTCCGAAACTAAATATGAAAAATAACGATATAGTTGTCAGATAAATCAAAAACCAGATACTTTTCTGTCGCCGGCCGATAATCCTGTCCTCCAGGACATATAAATCTTCTAATAAATTTTCAATTTCATCGCCCAGGCTTACCATTGCGAACATTAAAGTCTCCTGTTCTGGTCCGACAGAATTCAGGTATAAGTTTTCAATATTTATGCATAGATTTAAATATTTTTCTTTGATTATCAATAGGATATCTTTCTCGTGATGGCTTAAATAATTGCCTTCGGCGAGTGCATTAATGCTTTCCAGGACCGTATTTTTAACGGAAGTATGTTTCTCAATGAATTTTTCTTCAGAATTTAATACTAACGGCTTAAATGCAGCATTTAAATCGTAAAGGTAACCGGTGTGCACGTTGGCAAGCAGGATTGCCTTATTATTACGGATCAATTCCTGGCTGCGATAGAAATATTTAAAGATGAAAACGAAACCTGACAGAATGATAATAATGAAAAGAAAAAAAGTTAAAACCCTGTTTTTTAAAGAATTAATCATTTTCCTGCAGGTGGTTTTTCAGGCCATAAAATAAAGATTCTCCTCTTGATAATTTTTAATTACAATTAAAAGTTATACACAGTTTCAATGTAACCTTTTAATAACCTCCATAAGGCAACAAATGATCATGTCTTTACCTGAAATTTTCAGGATACCTGTTGATTTGAATAAAGTTTGAATTGTATGTATGAGTGTTGATAATCAACATTTTACCACTTAGATTTGTTTCCATTCCCAGCACTACCTTTATCACTTCATTGGCCATAACAGCACCACATAAGGATACTACTGAACTTGGAGAAGAATAACCCTTACCGGTGCCTGTAAATATTTTTTCATCTACACTTTTCAACATGCACCTCACTGAAGGTCCGCCCATATAATTAAAGACAGAGACCAGCGCTTCCGTTTTATTCGTGAAGCCTAAGATAAGTGGCTTCTTCATTCCAATAGCTACATCATTTATCAGCTTATGGGTATCCATATTATTACTGGCATCTACCAGGATATCATAAGGTGCTGTAATTGCATTAACATTCCTTTCGGAAAGCCATATATTGTGCAACTTAAAATCCGCCATACTGTTGATCTCCGAAAGTTTTTGCTTCACAACAATGGCTTTGTGCTTGCCAAGATCTCTGTCACCAAAAAGATGCTCAAAAATCAAAGCTTCTTCCGAAATGATTCCATTATCACAGATACCAATTGTTCCTATCCCGGAAGAAATTAAATTTCTTATTACAGCACTTCCTTTTCCGCCTGCACCTATTACAATGATCTTTGCTTTTTTAATTTTTTCCTGTCCTAGAAGCCCAACCCCGGGTATATCTATTTGCAAACGGTACCTTCTTATTTCTTTGTCAGACAGGTAGTTGATGCTAGCAGCCGGGTTGACTTTTTCAGCCATATCAGGGTTTTATTAACAAAGATATGTATTTTTAAAACCAACCTGTTTATCCATTATCACGAACCTTTTGTGAATATCAAGGTCATATGAATGGGATAATAATTAACAGAAACAGAATATTTTGTTAATAACCTGTTAGTAACTTTCGCCAGGAAGGATTTTTTTTATTCTGGCTTTGATTTTTTGATCTTTTTCGGAACAGATTGTTTAAAACAACGCACCCAGTCTATTTCAAAATCAGCAGGCAGCAATTCACTTTTTACATCTGTCTCCAGTCCGGCACTGAGTAAGAGATACATCGGTTCATCAGGTACCCCGTGAGTAGTATTTGCAATCTCAACGCCATTAATTTTCCATCGTAATCTGTCGGATGTCCATTCAAGGGAAAAAATATAATAATCTTTCATTAAAATATTCCTGCGGACTGAATCTGTGAATCTTTGAATAGAGGTGCTGTTTTTCCATGCATTACCAACCACCAGCTTTTTACCGGCATTAGCTATGTCAATATGTGGGACCATCGATTTGCCAACCATCCAGAAAGCATTTCTGATCTTTTTTGATGAATGGATCTTTATCTTAGCCTCAAAAGTTCCGTATTTCTGGCGGAAACTTTCGCCTGTAGACACTAATCCAGATGTATATCCGAATTCGCGAGTTAAAAATCCACGGGAGGCATCCCATGATTTACCGGTAACATTTTCTTTTCGTGTAATTATATGTAATTTACCATTTTCAAGTTTCAGGTTTTTACCGTCGGTTATTAAGTGTTTATCCGAACTCAGTGAATAGCTGTCTTTCAATATCTTATCGCCATAGTAATATTTGGTGAGCCATTTCCCTTTATCCAGCTTTCCTGATGAGAAATCTTCAAAGAAAGATTCTTCCCATTGACGGAACCACTCGAATTTAGGTGATTCGATATTATTAAGAAACCATTTGATTTTTTCTGATTTTTTGGTATTTACATATTCGTTGAAGGTCTCAAATTCCTTCGATTCCAACCATCGTTTTTTTGGTGACTTCAGGCAATATGCTTTAAATCTTGTAAATTCCTCACTTTCAATATGTTCATTTAAAGCCTCAAACTTTGAGATTCGGTCCGATCCTTTAAGAGCAAGATAATTTTTATATGCTTTTGAATCTTTAAATTTAAAGTAAGATTTAACCGATGAAGAATTTTTGAGATTTTGATAATCAAGGAATGAAGCATATTCTTTAGTATCCTTAAATGTTCTGCTCTCAACTTCCTTTCTTTTTCTCTTAAATTCATCAGAATTGATATATTTTTCCAATTCCAGATAAGCTTCCAGTTCATCTGAATCAGCAACCTTTTCGTAATAGTTCTTAGCCGGTGAGTTGACAAGTTTCATGTAATGCTTATAATCCTTCGATTTACGAATTTCCTTATAAACATCCAGTTTGTTTTTTTCAACTGAGGATCCTGACTTTATTTCCTTCTCGAGTTCTTTTAACTTTGATGACTGCTTTGAATTGATGAAAGCTGTGTAACCGGCGAAATATTTACTTCCCTGAAATTTATAATAATCAATAATCTTTGCATTTTGCTTTAGCTGATGATATTGTTCATAAGGTTTATAAAGTTCAGAGTTAATGAACTTTTGTTTGGATGAAACAGAAGCAGCCTCCCTTGCTGAAGAAAACTCTTTTGAACTGATGAATTCTTCGAGCTGATGAAATTTTTTCAGCTCTGCTGATTTTTCGTATGATTGGAATTTCTTAAGTTGTTCAGATCCATGAATCAGATAGTATAGCTTAATATCGCTTGAGTTTTTTAACCTTATAAATTCTTGTTCTTTTTGGTAATCATCTGTGTTTTTATACCTGAGCGAAAAAATTTCCTTTTTCCTTTTTGCAAAGTCTTCAGAATTAATTTCTTCCTCTAATTCACGAAATTGCCTCAGTTCCTTGGATGATTTAAAAGCAATCAGCGCTTTATATTCATTCTCAAGTTGGTTGCGTTTGCTTTCGTATTTGCCAGTTTTAGGAAATAGTCCGAGTAATGCTCTTATACCAGCCATTTAATTGGATTAATTATTATTATAAATAACTCAGTATGAATGTAAAGATTGTATAATAAGACAATTTTCTAAGTTAAAGTTATAAAAAAGAAAATGAAATATTTCATGCTCAATTACACTGCCTGTTAGAAATCCTTACAAACCAGTTCTACGCTCACTTTAAATAAATGTTACCAAATATTTTATATGGAATTTACGGCGTTTGCAATAAGTTCTGCATTATGGTCCCTCATACAGCGAAAATGTTTTTCGGGACATTTGCTAAAGCCTATTTTTGAGCAGGGCCGGCAATAGAGTTTTTCAATTTGGAAGAGTTTTGAATCAGGTCCGGGAAGGTAAGGATACATGCCAAATTCAGGTATAGTATTACCCCAAACTGAAACAACATTCTTTTTAAAGGCAGAGGCAATATGCATCGCTCCAGTATCGGGGGTAACAATAACGTCAGACTGCTTAATGACCGATGCTGTCTGCCCGATATTCAGTTTTCCCACTAAATTGAAAATATTTTGTCCCGTGGTCAAATTCCCTGCTTTTGATATATCCTCTTTCCCACCAAGAAGGATAACACTGCCCTGAATATTTCTAATCAAAATATTGAGTATCTCAAGGGGTATTTGCTTAGTATAATGGCCTCCTCCAATAACAACGCTGACAATTTTTCCAGTCTTCAAATTTGCCTTTAAACCCAGGTCATATTCATCTTCTGGTCTGATAAAATAGTCAAGTCCTTTATTGTCATTATCCACTGAAAAGTATTTAACTGTTTCAAAATACCTTTCAACAATGTGTATATCAGGTAATTTATTCCACTTTAAGTTAACTCTGATCCATTTGCGGACATTCAACTTGTTGAATGAGAAAGATAATCTGCGGAGTGCTAGTTTTACTCGAAATGAGCGTATATTCCGATGAAGGTCAATAATATAATCTATATTCTCTTTTTTAAGCTCACGGACCAGCATTTCCAGATTTTTATCCAAGGAATGGATTTTATCAATATAGGGATTTGCTTGTAATACCTCTTTAAACCTGCTTTTTACAGCGAAATGGATCTCTGCCCCTTCAACCTGCGTTTTAATACACCTGATGACGGGTGTGGTAAGCACAATATCGCCAATTGAGCTGAACCTGATAATCAGGAACTTAACTTTCGATGATTCATTTGTTTTCAAAATCCCCTGATTTTTTAAAAAATAACTATAGTTGTTCCCTGAAGTGCTTTTTTATTCTGCAGTGTATGATATTGCAGGTTAAGTCAGGAAAGTAAAAAATCCGATCATGAAACATAGGGAAATAAATACGCCAGTTAATCAACCAGGATAATGATCTTGTTCTTTTTTACCTCAATAATACCACTTTCAATTTCGAAGGCATCTGTATGGTCATTTCCCGTAACATATTTTATCTCTCCCTTTGTGAGGGTTGAAATAATAGGTGCGTGGTTATGCAGTACGGTAAATGGCCCCTTGGTTCCGGGAACACTTACAGAAACAACTTTCCCTTCAAATATTTTTTTCTCAGGAGTAAGAATTTCAAGGTTCACAATAATAGATTCATAGATTAGACCTGCGACAATAATTTCTCGCCTTTGGCAATAGCTTCTTCAATAGTCCCGACCAGGTGAAACGCTGCTTCAGGATATTTATCAACTTCTCCATTGATAATCATATTAAACCCTTTTATGGTGTCTTCTATTGATACAAGGGCACCCTTCAGGCCGGTAAATGCTTCAGCTACGTGGAAGGGTTGGGATAAAAATCGTTGCACCCTTCTGGCTCTGTGTACAACGAGTTTATCCTGTTCTGATAATTCATCCATCCCAAGAATAGCGATAATATCCTGAAGTTCATTATACCTCTGCAATATTTCTTTTACCCTTTGAGCTGTATCATAATGTTCCTTACCAACGATATCTGCAGAAAGAATTCTGGATGTAGAATCCAGGGGATCAACCGCCGGATATATACCTAAGGCAGAGATTTTCCGGCTTAATACTGTGGTAGCATCAAGATGCGAAAAGGTAGTGGCAGGAGCGGGGTCGGTTAGGTCGTCAGCAGGTACGTAAATAGCCTGTACAGACGTAATTGATCCTCTTGTAGTTGATGTAATCCTTTCCTGAAGATCTCCCATTTCAGTAGCAAGAGTAGGTTGATAGCCTACTGCTGAAGGCATACGTCCCAGCAGAGCTGAAACTTCGGAACCTGCCTGGGTAAAACGGAAGATATTATCTACGAAAAAAAGAATATCACGCCCGCCGCTTTTTTCATCACCATCACGAAATGATTCTGCAACGGTAAGTCCTGACAATGCAACACTAACGCGTGCTCCGGGCGGCTCGTTCATTTGTCCGAACACAAGTGTAGCCAGAGACTCTTTAAGCTTGCTCTGGTCTATCTTGGAAAGGTCCCAGCTTCCCGCTTCCATACTTTTTAAAAATTCATCTCCGTATTTAATAACCCCTGACTCAAGCAAATCTCTCAGCAGGTCATTTCCTTCCCTCGTACGTTCACCAACACCTGCAAAAACTGATAAACCGGAATATTTTTTTGCAATATTGTTGATAAGTTCCATGATTATAACTGTTTTCCCAACGCCAGCCCCTCCAAAAAGACCAATTTTTCCTCCCTTGGAATAGGGTTCGAGCAGATCAATAACTTTAATCCCTGTGAAAAGTACCTCAGTAGTTGTGGAAAGTTTTTGAAATTGCGGTGGTTTGTTATGGATGCTGTAACCGCCTTTTTTATCCAGTTTCCCAAGACCGTCAATAGGGTCGCCGGTGACATTCAGCAGTCTTCCCCTGATTTGTTCCCCAACCGGCATCCGAATTGCTTCTCCAAGACTGCGGGCTTTGAATCCACGCTGCAATCCATCTGTTGAATCCATTGCAACTGTTCTTATTGAACTCTCACCAATATGCTGCTGGCATTCTACAATTAGTACTTCATTGTTTTCTTTAATGATTTCAAGAGCATCGTGTATTTTAGGCATCTCATTACCCGACTCTTCAAAACTGATGTCCACAACTGGGCCGATGATTTGTGTTACTACGCCCGTTAATTCAGCCATTTCTTAGTTTTTAATAAATGAATTGGTAAAAATATCAATTTCCTTATTAATAAAATTAGCTAAAATGAAGTAATCAGCAAAGAAAATGTTGTATTTCACCGCACACAAAAAACTCATACTGTATTAAGAGATTGAAAAAATATGCTGAAATTTATATATTCAGGTCGTTAAAAATCCAATGTTAATTTGGCATTTTATTACCTGGTACAAAGGATTTATATTTGCCCAGCAATTTTATTCTGAATGATGCCATTGACCGGAGAAATTAATATGTTAATAAAAGAATAGCTTTTAAACGTCACAGGTTTGAAACTTTTAACGGGGAAGTCGTATAATGTGCTGAGATATCCGGAAATATTTTGTTAAAGATGGATAAATTAATATTCTTTGTCGACGATGATAAGATGATGCTCAATCTGATGGAGTATACTTTCAAATGCCGTGAAGGATTTGAGGTAAAATCTTATTTTTCGGGCGAAGAATGTATTCGTAACCTCCCTCTTAACCCTCAACTTATAGTACTTGACTATTACCTTGGCAGTGCAGGTGAAAATTCAATGTCGGGTCTTGACACCATGAGAAAGATCAATTCCATCAACAAGAATATCCCCGTTATAATACTCAGCAGGGAGAAAGACAGGGGTACCATTGAAAAGTTTATCGAAGAAGGTGCCATGAAATATGTTGTTAAGGATCATTTTTTTATTGATACCCTTATCGAAACCATAGAGGAACATTTTGCTAAATAGTCCCAAATAGCCTGAAATTCAAAGCTCTCCACACAAAAATAATTTTTTTTTTATTCTGATAAATATTTCTACTTTTGCACGACTTAAAAAGGGTGGAGTTGAAACTTGCAGATCAATATAATATACGATTTGCCGGTCTGAGAGAAGGTAGTCATAAGTTTTCATTCGTTTGTGACAAAAGGTTCTTTGACGATTATCCTGTACTTGAAGCCCGGGATGGAATTGTTAATGTGTCAGTTACGCTAGAGAAAGGGAGCAATATGCTTTCGCTTCAGATAGAGATGGATGGTTATCTGGAAATTCAATGTGACCGGTGCCTTGATTATTTCAAACTCCCTCTCAGGTATTCAGGAAATCTGGTGGTAAAATTCAGTGAAGATAAAAATGGCGGAACTGAAGAACTCTGGGTTATGGATCCAGGTGAATACCAACTGGAAATGAAACATCATTTTTTTGAATGTATAGGGCTATGCCTTCCTATTCAGCGTATGCATCCTACGGATAAACAAGGGAATCCGGCATGTAATGATGATATGTTAGAACTTCTTCAACAACATCATCATTCTAAAAAGGATGAAAATGAAGGAGATCCCCGATGGAATAAACTGAAAGATTTGTTAAACAATAATAATTAATACGAGAAATGGCACATCCTAAGCATAAAATATCGAAGCAAAGGAGAGATAAAAGACGTACACATTACAAAGCTGTCGCCCCCACAGTAGCTACCTGCCAAAATTGTGGCGCCACAGTACAATATCACCGTATATGCCCCGAATGTGGATTCTACCGGGGCAAGCTAGCCATTGAAAAAGAAGTGTCCTAGTTCGTTACTTAATGAAAATAGGCGTCGATATACTTGGTGGTGATTTTGCTCCTGAAGCAACTGTCGAAGGATCTATCCTAGCCAGTCAGCAGTTAGGCAATAAGGTTTCCCTGGTGCTTTTTGGTGACAAGAACAGGATCATTGATATTTGTACCAGAAAAAATATTGACCCTTCAGTTTTCGATATTGTTCATACTTCAACCATGATTGGTATGGACGAATATCCTGCAAAAGCATTCACCCAGAAGTCCCAGGCAAGCATTCCGTTAGGGTTCAGTTACCTGAAAGCAGGAAGAATTGATGGTTTTGCCAGTGCCGGAAATACCGGTGCAATGATGGTGGGAGCAATGCAAGTGGTTAAATCGATCCCGGGTGTTATAAGACCCTGTATTACAGTCAGTCTGCCAAATAGTAAAGGTACGCCTACCATACTTCTCGATGTAGGAATTAACCCCGATTGCAAGCCCGACGTACTCTATCAGTACGCCATTATCGGCTCACTTTATTCGGAATTGGTATATGGTGTGAAAAACCCGCGTGTAGCTCTTTTCAATATTGGAAAAGAAGAAGAGAAGGGCAATTTGCTTACCAAAGCAACATATCAGGCTATGAAGGGTACTACGGATTTCAATTTCGTTGGAAACGTTGAAGGTAATGATCTGTTCAGCGAAGAAATAGATGTTATCGTATGTGATGGATTTGTAGGCAACTCATTACTTAAAACTGCTGAAGCTTTCTATATGCTTTTACAAAAACGAAAAATAAAAGACGACTTTATTGATAAATTCAATTACGAAAATTACGGCGGTACACCTGTATTAGGCATTAACGCACCTGCTATTATTGGACATGGCATTTCAGGTCCGGGTGCTATTAAAAACATGATCATACATACAGTCGACGTCGTTGAAGCAAACCTTACGGAATCTATTAAACAAGCTTTTAAATAATGACAAACATAAGAGCAGCAATTACCGGTGTTGGTGGATATGTTCCGGATTATATTCTGACAAATGAAGAATTAAGCAGAATGGTCGATACCTCCGATGAGTGGATAACCCAGAGGGTTGGTATTAAAGAAAGAAGGATCCTTCGTGAAAAGGGAAAAGCAACCTCTTATCTGGCAACAAATGCAGTTAAAGAATTACTTGAAAAAACCAATACAGATCCGAAAGATGTTGATCTGTTGGTTATATCAACCATTACCCCGGATATGAGGTTTCCTTCGGCAGCAAATATCACAGGATATAATGCAGGACTGGTCAATGCTATTACATTCGATCTTAATGCTGCTTGTTCAGGTTTCATTTACGGACTGGAAGTAGTCAGCAGACTTATTGAATCAGGATCTTATAAAAAGGCTATACTGGTAGGGGCTGATATGATGTCGACCATTACAGATTATACCGACAGATCAACTTGCCCGCTATTTGGTGACGCAGCGGCAGCTGTTTTGGTTGAACCTTCTGATTCAGGATATGGTGTCATCGACAGAATAATAGGGTATAATGGCATCGGCCGTCAGTATTTATATATGAAAGCAGGTGGTTCCCTACATCCGCCAACACATGAAACCATCGACAATAAAGAACATTATGTTTACCAGGATGGCAAAAGTGTATTCAAATTTGCTGTCGAAACCATGTCAGATATTTCTGTTGAAATAATGCAGAGGAATAACATTTCTCCCAACAAAAATACATGGCTGGTGCCTCATCAGGCAAATATGCGCATCATTGAAGCTGTTTCCAGAAGAATGGGGCTTGATAAAGAGCATGTACTCATTAATATCGAGAAATACGGAAATACAACCGCAGCAACCATACCCCTTTGTTTCTGGGATTTTGAAAAACAATTGAAAAAAGGGGACGATGTTATCATAACTGCTTTTGGCGCCGGGTTCACCTATGGTTCAATTTATATAAAATGGGCTTATTCTTCCAATTAGCCCCGATCATCATTTTCCGCTCTGAAACATAGCTTTTGCCGATACTTGTGAAAAAAACTTCGTGACGTTCTTACGATATTTTTTATATTTACCGTTCATTGAAGAAAACAAGCAATTAAAATCACTGATATGGCAAAAATTATGGAACAGGAAAACAATACCATTAACTTAATAGGAGCCGGTACAACAATTAAAGGAAATATCGATTCTTCTGGAGATATCCGTATTGACGGTAATTTAAATGGAAATCTGCACACAAAAGGTAAAGTTGTTATCGGTACAACCGGCCTTATCAAAGGTGAAGTTGATTGTAAGAATTCAGACGTGGAAGGAAAAATAGAAGGTAAAATTCATGCACAGGAACTATTGTCTTTGAAATCTACTTCTGTTATTCTGGGAGATATAAGCGCCAGAAGGCTGGCTATTGAACCGGGGGCCAAATTTACCGGAAATTGTAATATGTCATCAGAAATGAGCAGCAAGGATGCCGGACAACAACCTCAACAAGAAGAAAAAAAGTCTAAATGATTATACCAGATACAGCAATCTGGTATTTCAAATGGCAATTATTATCCTGCTTGGAACTTTCGGTGGTATTAAACTTGATGATATTCTGAATAATAAATTTCCCATTCTAACTGTGATCCTGTCGTTTTTATCCGTGATATTGGCTTTATATGTAGTCCTGAAAGAATTTATTGGCAAAAAATGACTGTTAGAAAAAGATATATCCTTTGGAACTTAGTGATCTCAATCCTATTTGTAATTCTTGGCTTTTTCCTCTTCTGGTTTTTTCTTGCTGATTACTTTAATATCCTTTATCCCATTCTTCTCCTCGCGGCTTTCATTATCAATATTGTATCCTTTCATATAGTTGAAAGATCGGAGAAAAAAAATATCAATGCCATAATGCAATCTTTATTCCTTCGTTTTTTCCTTTATCTGATTATTGCTATTATATTTCTTGTTACTGAGGATAATATGAAAAAACGCATGGCTTTTATCATCTCAATGTTTTGTATCTATCTTGTATATTCATTTATCGAAACAAGAAGTATTATTAAGGTTTTCAACACAAAAAAATAAATTTTAACTGTTGGTTATGAGCTTACTGAAATGATTGAGATTTGAAAATCTTTCAGGATTGATATAATGAATAAATTCTTTATTAACTTTAGTAATAATTGGATTTCGCTATAAAATGCTAAGAAAAGCGCTAAAAAGTTATATCATTTCATTTCTGGTCATCCTGGGAAGCTTGCATAAGGGATTTGCATCTGATCAGGAGATCTTTAACAATCCTGACACTATTACTGCCATTGCAGAACATCATGCGGAAGCTGACGATCACCATAAAAAGTTCGATCCGGGAACCTTTATCTTCGATCATATTGGTGATGCCCACGACTGGCATTTAATTGATATTGGTAAAACCTCGATAGCAATTCCCCTGCCTGTGATCCTGATCAGTAAAGAGAAAGGCCTGGTGGTTTTTATGTCTTCAAAGTTTCATCACGGCCATGAGTCTTATAAAGGATTCTATCTTCATACTGATGGAGAGTATAAAGGTAAAATTGTAGAAACCCTTAATGATGGGACGGAGGTCGTTCCCTTTGATCTGTCCATAACCAAAAATGTTGCTGCTCTTCTATTTAGCGTTGCCCTGATTCTATTTATATTTATAAAGATAGGAAATGCTTATAAACGGAATCCTCTGGCCCCGCCCAAAGGTTTACAGTCGCTAATGGAACCTGTCATTCTTTTTGTACGTGATGAAATTGCCCGCCCTTCCATTGATGAAAAAAAATATGAGAAATTCATGCCCTATTTGCTTACTGTATTCTTCTTCATCCTGATAAACAATCTGCTCGGGCTGGTACCAATTTTCCCGGGTGGTGCCAATGTTACCGGCAATATAGCAGTTACGGGAGTTTTGGCTTTTTTCACTTTTATCATAACAACCATTAATGGCAATAAAAATTACTGGAAGCATATAATAAATATGCCCGGAGTACCTTTATGGCTGAAAACTCCGCCCCTGCCGATTATGCCTATTGTAGAGCTGATAGGTATTTTTACAAAGCCTCTTGTGCTTACGATCCGGCTTTTTGCAAATATAACAGCCGGGCATGTCATCAGTATGGGGTTTCTGGCGTTAATATTTCTGATGGCCGATATTAATAAGTATCTTGGCCTCGGAGTATCTGTTGTTTCTGTCTTGTTCATTGTATTTATGATATTCCTTGAACTACTGGTAGCTTTTATCCAGGCTTACGTATTTACTTTTTTATCAGCACTTTATTTCGGAATGGCCGTGGAAGAACATCATTAATTTTAATTCTAAATATATGTTTTTAACTATTTTATTACAGGTTGCTGCAACAGCAGGTTTGGCAAAACTCGGAGGTGCTATTGGTGCCGGTATGGCAACAATAGGTGCAGCAATGGGGATCGGTCGCATTGGTAGCAATGCTGTCGAAGCCATTGCGCGACAACCGGAAGCCGCTGGCGATATTCGTACCAACATGGTAGTCGCCTCCGCTTTTATTGAGGGTGTTGCTCTTTTTGCAGTTATTGTGTCACTGCTTGCAGTGCTTTAGGAATTCTGCAGGGAGATATGGCGGTTGGCCGTTTTCTCTCTGCTTACTTTAAATTTTAAAATTATGGGCCTGATAACACCACATACAGGGACGATAGTCTGGATGCTAATAGCTTTTCTGATTGTTTTCTTTGTCCTGAAAAAATTTGCATGGAAACCTCTTCTGGGTGCGCTTAAGCAACGTGAGGAATCTATAGCCCGGTCACTTCAAGCAGCTGAAAATGCAAAGAAAGAAATGGAGATGCTTAAAACCGATAATGAAAAGATTTTGGCAGAGGCAAGAAGGGAAAGAGATCTCATAATTGCTGAAGGAAAAGAAATTAAAGAATCTATTGTTAAACAGGCTAAAGAAAAAGCTTCTGAAGAAGCAAATAGTATTATTGAAAACAGCAGGAAGACAATCCTGGCAGAAAAAGAAGGTGCGTTAAAAGAAATTAAAGAACATGTTGCCGGCCTGTCAGTAAGCATAGCCGAAAAACTCCTGCAAGAGAAATTGGCCAATGATAAGGACCAGAAAGATTTGATTGATAGGTTATTGCGGGATGCTAAATTAAATTAAACGGTTCGTACCAATGAATGAAAGTCTGATAACCGTTCGATATGCCAAGGCGTTGTATAACCTGACCTCCGAAATCGGAAAACAGGACGAAATCCTTGATGATATCCGGCTAATTCTGGAATGCATAAACTATTCAGAAGAACTTAAATTCTTACTTGAAACCCCTCAGATCCGGTTTGAAGAGAAATACAGATTGATTAAGAAACTTTTTGATGGCAATATCAATACTTACAGCCTTAACTTTATCCAACTTCTTATCAGAAATAAACGTGAATCGTACCTGAAAAATATCTGCTACTATTATATCTATTATCATAAAACCAGGATGGGCATTCAGGAAGCAGAGATTACAACAGCCCGGCCACTAAAAAATGAGCATCGGAACGAGATTCTGCAATATATCAGTAAGCAATTAAAAACTAAAATAGAACTGTCGGAGAAAATCGATCCAAAAATTATTGGTGGCTTTATTCTTCAGATTGAAAATCAGCAGATTAATGCAAGTCTTAGCAGTCAACTGGAAAAAATTAAACGTGAATTGATAAATAAATAAGCATAATGTCAGCAATTAAACCTTCCGAAGTTTCTAAAATACTTAAGGAGCAGTTAAAAGGAATCAACATTGATGTAGAACTGGAAGAAACCGGTACGGTGCTTCAGGTTGGAGATGGAATAGCAAGAATCCATGGTCTTAACAATGTGAGGGCCAATGAAATGATAGAATTCCAGGACGGTACAATCGGAATTGCACTTAATCTTGAAGAAGATAATGTTGGTGCAGTTCTTCTCGGTGCATCAGAAAATATTAAAGAAGGGGATAAGGTGAAGCGGACCAACAAGATTGCATCCATCCAGGTAGGTGAAGGTCTCCTCGGCAGGATTGTTAATACCCTTGGAACACCAATCGACGGAAAAGGCGATGTTTCCGGCAAGACTTACGATATGCCATTCGAGCGAAAAGCCCCAGGTGTTATTTACCGTCAACCCGTTGATGAACCCCTCTATACGGGTATCAAAGCCATCGACTCAATGATACCTATCGGCCGCGGCCAGCGTGAACTTATCATCGGCGATCGGCAAACAGGAAAAACTGCAATAGTACTCGATACCATTATTAACCAGAAAGAAAATTACGACCGCGGCGAACCGGTTTACTGTATCTATGTTGCTATCGGCCAGAAAGGTTCAACAGTTGCAGGTATAGCAAAAACCCTGGAAGCCAACGGGGCTATGAATTATACAGTTATTGTTGCAGCGAATGCATCCGAACCTGCAGCCCTCCAATTCTATGCTCCTTTTGCAGGAGCTGCTATTGGGGAATTTTTCCGCGATACCGGCCGGGATGCCCTTATCATTTATGATGACCTCTCAAAACAAGCTGTTTCTTACAGGGAAGTATCATTATTGCTTAAAAGGCCTCCTGGCCGCGAAGCCTATCCCGGCGATGTTTTTTACCTTCATTCGCGCTTACTTGAAAGAGCAGCTAAAATATTAGAAAACAATGAAATAGCTTCCAAAATGAACGATCTTCCTGAGTGTATCAGGCACATGGTTAAGGGGGGTGGTTCTCTAACAGCATTACCTATCATTGAAACACAGGCAGGAGACGTATCAGCATACATCCCTACCAATGTAATTTCAATAACTGACGGACAGATATTCCTTGAATCGAACCTTTTCAACTCCGGTGTTAGACCTGCCATCAATGTTGGAATTTCTGTTTCCCGTGTAGGTGGTAAAGCTCAGATTAAATCAATGAGAAAAGTTGCTGGTACTTTAAAACTCGATCAGGCACAATATCGTGAACTGGAAGCTTTTGCAAAATTTGGATCAGATCTCGATGCAGCCACACTTGCTATTCTGGATAAAGGAGCTAAGAATGTTGAAATACTAAAACAAGGGCAATATAAACCTTATCCGGTTGAAAAACAGGTAGCCATCATCTTTTGCGGTACCAAAGGTTTGTTATCGTCAATACCTCTTAAGAAAGTAAAAGATTTTGAAAAAGATTATCTTGATATTCTGGAACTCAAACATAAAGATGTCCTCGCCAGGATTAAGGAGGGAAAATTTGATGAAGAATCTGAAAGGCTTTTAACATCAGCTGCAAAAGATATAGCTGAAAAATATCAATAATACACATGGCAAGCTTAAAGGAAATACGCTTAAGGATTGCATCGGTACAGGGGACCAGACAGATAACCAGTGCCATGAAAATGGTTTCTGCAGCAAAATTACGTAAGGCTCAGGATAATATCATCCGTATGCGACCCTACGCCAATAAATTGAATAAAATATTATCACACCTGACATATAACCTTGGAGAAGACAGCGATATTGCACTGCTGAATCAAAGAGAAGAGAACAGAGTATTAATCATTGCCATATCATCAAATAAAGGACTATGTGGCGCATTCAATTCCAATGTGGCAAGGAAAACTTTAACCCTTTTAGAGAATGATTACAGAAAGTTGCATTCAGAAGGTAAAGCAGAACTGTTACTCATCGGCCGAAAGGTCTTTGACGTCCTTAAAAACAAAGGATTTAAAATAAAACAGACACGGCACGAAATTCTCGATAAACCCAATTTTGAGGTTATCCGAAAGTTGGCAGAAGAAGTAATGTCGGAATATGAAAAGGGAAAATACGATAAAGTATTGCTTATTTATAATCAATTCAGGAATGCCGCCGTTCAAACTCTTGTAACTGAGCAATTCCTTCCAATGATACCTGTTCAGGATCAGGAACCTACGGGTTCAAACCAGGAAATATATTATATTTTGGAGCCATCAAAGAAATCCATAGTCAGGGAGTTGATACCAAAAGCATTAAGAATCCAATTTTACAAAGCCTTCCTTGACTCTTTGGCTTCTGAACACGGGGCTCGTATGACAGCGATGCATAGTGCCACTGATAATGCCACAGAAATTATCAGATCATTGCAGCTTGAATACAATAAGGCCCGTCAGGCAGCAATAACCAAAGAAATTCTCGAAATAGTTGGCGGGGCAAATGCCCTGAAAGCTTAAAGTTTTTTTACCGGTCGATTGATTATATTTGCTGCGAAAATGGCAGTATAATGTTATCTATAAGACACCAACTTATATTTCCCCTGCTTTTCCTTCTGACCCTGCTTATTTTTCTCCTTTCGAGAAACATCGGGATGTTCTGGGACAATGTCCTGTTTGCTTCAAAAATGGGTAATCATTTATATAATACCGGCATCTTCAATATATCGATGCCCGATTCATTTGACCCCGGCCACCCACCTTTCCTTGCATTTATTAACGCACTTGGATGGAAACTATTCGGTCATAAACTCTGGGTGAGCCATCTGATGATGACTCCTTTCGTTTTTGGTTTTTTCTTACAGCTATATAGGTTCATTAATTACTTTTATAAAGATACCATTCTGATAGCAGGAGCTTTTATTCTGATCTGTGCAGACCCAACCCTGGCTTCGCACCTGATTCTTGTTAACCCTCAGATTATTCAATTGTTTTTTGCGTTGCTTGCCATCAATGGAATCCTGGAAAATAAACCAGTGCATAAGATCATTGGCTTAGGGCTGCTTGGTATTGTGACTTTCCGGGGAATGATGATGTGTGCCGGGATAGTATTATTCGATCTCGTAAGAGTATCATGGATAGAGAAAAAGAATCTGAGGTCATTTTTTAACTTCAGAAACCTTTTCCATTATTTCCTGTCAGCTTTACCGGCATTGGCTTATGTTATCTGGCGCTTTTCAACAAAAGGGTGGTTGCAAACACATCCGGATTCACCCTGGGAAAATTTATGGCATCTAGCCAATATTGAAGTCATTTTGCGGAATATTCTTGTTCTGGCTAACCGATATCTTGATTTTGGGAGGATCGGTATCTTTCTGTTCATTTTTTTGGTCCTTATTTTTAAAAGATCGCTGTTTCGTGAAAAACAAACAAGAACAATATTTCTTCTGGCATTGCTTGTTGATATAGTCACTGTTATCGTCAGCCTTTCTGCCACCAATACCATGGGCCACCGATATTTTATTGCTTCAAACTTGTGTTTTGCTTTACTGGCTTTCAATCTCTTAATTCAACTAAGACCAAGGATTAGCCTCTATATAGCTTTACTGCTTGTCCTGGGTACAGGAAACCTTTGGATATATCCTGAAAAAATAGCGCAGGGATGGGACTCAACACTTGCGCACGTTCCTTATTTCAGGCTACGGACTGAAGCCCTTGCATATATGAATACCCATAATATTCCTGTTGATCAAACGGCTTCTTTCTTCCCGAATTGCACAATAGTTGACTTTGTTGATCTTAGTGGCGATCAGCGTTCATTTGTTCCCTTTAATGGAAATAACCGGTATGTTTTTTACTCTAATGTATTCAACATCTCTGATGAGCAACTGTACATCTTAAGCAACCAGTATACCCCGATTGTAAAGTTTACAAAGTGCCGCATCCATGTAACACTTTATAAGTCTGATTAAATTAGAAATTCCATTTGAACCTGAGGTACCCGAAATTCATATTAGTCCATTTGCTGTCTGCAACATCCTGGTATTTAAAAGTAAAGAGTTGCCAAATTGCAGATAGTGAAGTATTATCACCCAGGGAAACTTCCAGGCTTGGGCCTGTATAAAATCCTGATAAATCATCATCAAAAAAATATATTCCACCAATAGTTCCGTTAATTATGGGTGTGAATGGATAAGATAACTGAGCGAAGATATTATACTTTGTAAACGCCAGATTCTTAATGTTTTGTGAGCCGGTATAAATACTAAATACAGAAGAAGTTGCCTGGATCTTGTCGTTAAAGAAAAACTCAAACATCATCCCCAGGTTACCTGCCAGGGTAAAATCAACGGTTGTACTTAACAGTAACTGGTTTGTAGAATCATTATTTTTCCGGACCGAAGTAAGGTAGGTCGCTTCGCCCCTGATACTCATAATATTTATTCCGGTTGAAAAACCTAAACCGGTAAAAATATCCTCTGTTTTCAACGGAGTAGGAACATAAGCTTTGTTGCTATAATAGCCGGCAAGCACCTGAAACTCCGTGTTCCATTTTGTAAACCTGAATAATCCACCCCCGGTAAAGTATCCTGCGCTATCCAATTTAGCAGCAATCTCTAAAGATGAAGTATTCCCAGTATAGTACTGCAACCTGATGGCATCGGAACCTTGTCTCTCAGGATAGTCGAAGTCAAAAAAATTATAAGTGTTAAAAATATCATTAGGATTCCAGACAAAAGTCTGTCCCCAGTTGATCCTCTGCCGTCCAATTGTAATCACTAGTTTATCGAGAGTAAAATCAATCCATAACCTGTCCAATTCGGAGGATAGAAGTAATTTATCTCCGATTTTTTTTTTGAAGGTAAAGGGTAGAAAATAATTTCCTGTGCCAAGACCTATTTCAGGTTGCATCAGTTTAATAAAATCACCCCCTATAACCTGATTACGCATCTGGGCCGTAATACCTGTTTTTTCATTTAAATTCAATGCAAGGTTCAGCCTGTTATGAATTATTGCCTGCCAGAGTGTAGAGTCATTCGTCAGGTATAATGAAGGCATAGCAGATAAATATCCATTGAAATTAACATTTATTGATTCGTTAGCCGGTAAGGTTAAACCCGCAAGAGAAAAAAATATGATGCTGACTAAAAGTCTCATGATAAAACACTTACCTGTTCAAAAAAATAATTCCGAAGGAAAAGCAGCGGTGCCATTATCTGAAGAAACAGTATGGAATTTATAACCACATTAAAGCCAATACCAAAATGTGCAGAGATTGCTGAATCAATAATATACCAGGCTAAAACCGGGTAAAAAACACTTCTCCATGCCCACTTTTCATGTTGACGGAAGGAATGATTAACAATATACAACATTGATAATCCCCAGCTAAACATGACTGCCCCGGTAACTCCGGTAATCCATCTCGTAAAGGCGGGTACCCCCTCCGGTACACCTGCAAGAAAAAATTCCTTGTAAAGTTGGTTATCAAGAAATGGAATATTTATAAACTGTGGAATGATAGCTAAAAAGGCCCCGCCAATAATCACAATGATCATTGTTACTTTGAGCCATCCAAGCCAGAATTTTTCTGCGTTCATGATTATAAGGTTTATTTGGTTTTTGGTTATTAATTTCGTTTTTCATCACTTATTATTTTTCCATCTTCAAGCGTAATAACCCTGTGGGCTTTTTTTACAACACGGGCATCATGGGTCGAAAAAATAAAAGTGATTTTTTCCTCCTTATTTAATTTCTCCATTATATCGAGTAAGTTCTCCGTAGACTTCGAATCCAGATTGGCAGTTGGCTCATCAGCCAGAATAAATTTGGGTTTTGATGCCAGTGCCCTTGCAACTGCAACTCTTTGTTGCTGGCCGCCAGATAATTTTGCCGGCCGGCTGTTGAGTCTGTCTCCCAACCCGACCGCTGTCAGCAGTTCTTTTACCCTGTTGGTTCTTTTCTCTTTGTCTACACCCTGCATTTGCATGATAAATTCAGTGTTTTCCTTTGCTGTGAGTACTGGAATAAGATTATAGGACTGGAATACAAAACCTATATTATGCAATCTGAAATCAATGAGCTTTGAACCTCTAAGGCCGCTGATATTGGTCCCGCCGATGATGATTTCACCTGAAGTCGGGTTATCAAGCCCCCCTATAAGGTTGAGAAGTGTTGTTTTACCCGAACCTGAAGGGCCAACAATGGTAACAAATTCTCCTTCCTCAAACGATACAGAAACATGATCGACAGCATGTACCTGTATTTCAGAGTCATTATATATTTTCTCAACATCTTTAATTTCAATCACTTTCATTTTGATAAATTTTTATGATCAATAATTTTTATTCGGTACGCAAAGCTTCAACAGGATTCAACCTCAGTGCCCTCCGGGCCGGCCATATCGAAGAAATAATACCTGTAATGATAACAAGCACAGTTATCCAGATGTAATTTTCAATAGTTACAACAGGATATACAATGGAGGCATAACCTATACTTTCCAGCCCTTCTCCCCACATCCCGAAATTGATACCAGTTTTCCCGAGCAGTGCGAGGATAATACCACTGAAAACCATACCCGTTATGGCTCCTGTCAGTGATAAAAACACAGATTCCAGCATAATCATTCTGAAAACCTTTTGCCTGTTCATCCCAATTGCCATCAACATTCCCAATTCCTTGAAGCGTTCAAGAACAGACATCATCATGGTATTGATAATGCCAAAAGCAAGTGCAAACAAGATAATGACTATATACACATACGCAATAACGTTGCTGAAATCCGTATATAAAGCAATATCCGGAGACAGTTTACGCCACGAAAGAACTTCAGATTCCGGCAGAAAAGATGATAATCTTTCAGATACGTCAAGTGCAGTTTCATTGTCGGCTGTGAGAATGGCAATCTCATGCACTTCACCATCCCCGAAACCAAGATAACCACCGAGTTCATTCCTGTCAACAAAAGCATACATCCCGTCGAACGCCTGATTATTTGTTTTATAAATGCCACGCAGACGGAATACAGGATAAGAAATGTTCCCGTCTTCATCCTGAAGGGTTATTTCAAGGTTTGCACGCATTCTGTAGAAAGAAAAATAATCTGTAAGGCTCGCAGCGTATCCGGAGTATTCTTCCGGTGATAGGATTTCATTTAATCTTTGTTGAAATTGCTTCTCAGTACGGTATCTCTTCGAACCTATATCGTTAAGTTTTTTTATGAGTTCCTGTGGATAAACTTCTTTTTCAATAGAATCTATCTTTTCTGCAGTAACCTGATAATTTAACAATTTCAGGTTCTCAGCAATCTTACTTCCTATCACTATTGAAGGATGTCTTCCAGGCTCTCCGCCTAAGAACTCTCCTTCTATCATATGCTTATGAATCTCTGAAACCCGGACTTCCTTTTCATGATCAGCACCAACAAGCATAAAACCAGATGAAGCACCTGCAATTTTAGCCATCACAAATTGTTTTATCCTGGGTGAGTATGCTGATACCCCATACGTTGTGTCAAGTATTGAAAGGGTCTTTTCAAAATCTTTAATGGTATACTGAATCTCCTCATTATACATGTATCCGGGATTATGTATCTGGATGTGTGACACTTCATTATGAATGCTGTCGTGGATCCGTTGTTCTATCCATCCATTCATGATGCCTGCCGCCATAACCCCACCAAAAATTCCCAGGAGCATTGCAATAACCACCACCAGACTTCTTGTTTTATTACGCCAGATATTTTTCCAGCTCAATGATAAGATCATGTTTCAGAATTTTATATTTAAGCCCTTAAGGCATCAATTTCTTTTAATCTCAATACTTTGTGCAATGGATAGATACATGCCAGGACTACCATCAGCGCTACTATAATGCCTTGCCATAGTATATATAAATCAACCCACGCCAGTGGTATAATTGCTTCCCAACCCATTTCTTCCATGATATTTGCCATATCTCCTGTAAGATGGATCGGATTATTATGAAAGTAATACAGGAATGGAAGGCTGATAATAATTCCGGAAACAACACCCATAAGTCCCATCAGAAACATCTCATAAATAAAAGTCCTGGCCAGTCTGCCTTTCCGCATACCTATTGAAACCAACACACCGAATTCACGGTGCCGCTCATGGATCATCATCAATACGGTCCCGAATATTCCAAAGAAGATGATAAAATACAATAATGCCATAAATGCTTGCCCACTCTGACTATCACTGTCAATTTGCTGTTTCAGGACCTCGTTGAATTCTTTCCAGTTTCTCACAGTAATGTCAGGATTAATAAGTCTGCTACTCAATTCATGCTGGAAATTCTGCATATTCTCATCACTGTTGTCAACAAGATTTATGGCCAGGGAAGTAATTTTACCGTCCAGTTCAGCAAATTGCTGAGCACTATGTATCGATATATAAATCAGCTTGTTATCAAGATCCGGACTTGGTATTCTCACTATTCCCCTGACAGGGTATAAACCGGCGGATGAACTGCCATAATAATCCTGTCCAATAAGTATCAATGTATCACCGACCGATAATTTCAGATATTTTGAAAGCTTGTCTGAGACCAACACCCCGTCATCCTTTTCTGTAAGATATTGCCCTGGAAACGAGCATTCTTTGGCAATGAAATCAAATAATTCAGAATTTTCATCAACATCCGTACCAAGGTCTCTTGCGATGGCTTCAATGGTACAATACGATTCTCCTGAAATGAATTTAAGTCTTTCTTTAATCTCTTCGGAAACCTGATGATTTTGTCTGATTTTTTCAATTACCTCTTCACCGACCCTGTACTTAACCATAAAGATCTCAGGATCAGACAAGCTGTGTTCCCGTTCCGGATCGATTCCCAATACAGCAACTCCTTTTGTCTGATTTCCGGAAGAAGCCAGAGCAACCATTTCAACTCTTGGAACCACTCCTCTTACCCCATTCATGCTTTCAATAACATAAATCAGTGAGTCGTTTGAAATAAATGAATTCTCAAGCGATGGATCATCTTTATAGTTCCGATGCTGTACCTGGATAAAGCCTGAATATGACTCTACTACATTACTAATCATATGGTCGTAAAAGCCAAGTTGAAATGACCTCATGAATACAGCAAAAAACACCGCAAAGAGAATGGAAGCTGAGGTAATCAGTGTTCTTCTTTTATTACGCCAAAGGTTTCGCCAAGCTATTTTTAAATAGTTCATCATTAAAAACCGTTAAATCAGTGAAATCATCTTGCTCTTTGAAGTTTATCAGTGAAGCTTTTTCATGTTCTGAATTGAGAAAAAGCTGTCGTCAATTGGTACATTGAACTGAATATCTATAAGGATTAACCTTGTTTCCTGATTTTCTTCATCGGCAGGTATAAGTTTAAATTCAGTCGGAATGGTGCGCCCTCCCATGTTTTTGATTTTTGCCGCAATTTCAGTTTTAACAAGATATTCATCTTCATCAAAGTATTCCGACTTCAGAATATTATAGTCATTCTTTGTGATCCACAGAATTACTTTTCCCCATACAACGGCTGCATCATCTTTTGGTATTAATTCAATGACATGACAGTCACGTTCCTCCAGCCTCCCACTGCCGGTGATTCTATGGGAATAATCCGTAACAATTGAACTTTGATTCAAAACATCATCGTTGGTTAAATCTGAACCCATCCAGCCCTGCGAAAGCATTGAAGGTGGCAGTTTGATGGTCCGGCTGATTGTAGGGTTCCAGTTCCACATTTCCCTACCTGTTTTAAGAAACGACTGCCCTTTTTCCTTTGCAGGGGCTGTGATAAGGACCATCGATTTATCAGTACCCTTTGACCAGCTTTTGAATTCTATCGTCCGTTCCCACGTGGGGCGGATAACCTGCATACGCATGGTACTTATGCCCGAGCTTTCGCCCCGCATTTTATCATCGGCCCGTTTTACAATCTCAGCAGCACTTTGACCTGTTAAAACATGAGGAAATAGTAATGAAATAATAATCAGAACTTTTGAAAACAATGCAAAAATCTTCATAGGTGATCTTATTAAATGAATTTATAAAACCTTTTCTTAATATCTTCCAGTGGAAAATGCCTCGGATCCAGCACATAATTAAAGCATAGTCCATCGAGTGCTGCAAGTACCAACCTCGTATCAGCTATCGGATTATCAGATCCATTGCTTATATAATACGACATAATGGTCTTTGTATAAGGATCAAGTTTTTCCAGCAGCTTATCCCTTATAATTTCCATGACACTTGGCTGCAACATCACCGTGAAATATAATCTCCAGTACCTGAGGTTGGAGCGCAGCATATCGAATAAACCATTAATAAAATATATTGCCTCATCACGTGTAAGAACACCATCGTGATTGGGATCAAAAACCTCCGTTATCCGGTCTATACCATCAAACATAATCTCCTTTATCAACTCCTCCTTGCTCTCATAATAATTATAAAGCAACCCCTTCGAGATCCCTGCCCTTTCGGCTATCTTGCTTATCGAAGTTCTTTGGACTCCCTCTTCACATATAATTGCCAGGGCTACATCTTTAATTTGTTCCTTACGGATTTCACGGATTTCCTCAAACTGTTTTTCAGTTCTGGGCATATTTAATTTTTTAATTGACCGAGTATTCAATAATAAAACACCACTAATTAATGGTGTATAAGTATATTTTTTTTGGTTGAACGTTCGGTCAAATATAAAATCATTTTTTCAATTAGGAAAGAAAAAAAGGAAAATTTTAAGTGTGATTTTTTGGGTGATTTAATAATCTGATATTTTTATGAAATAACAGAAACTAACTTTTTCTTTCTGCCGGACTTTATTTAGGATGGAAACATGATATTTTAAAGTCTCCGGCGGAATATTCACTCTAAATATTTTTCCCAGACTGACTGTGGCATTCTGATATTCAAGCTCAGAAGACTTGCTCTCTGCATATCTCTCACAAGGGACTGATCAAATCATATAAAAATCTGTCTGTTACAGCTAATGAATTATCATGACCTCCTAAAATTGATATAAATCTTTAATGCCTATGCCAGCCAAATACAGTCGATTTTCCTGAAGGGCATTATTCCACTCATGTTTAAAATATTATATACTAAATTAGCCGTTCTAATCAACTTATTTGGAATTAACAAACGATGACCGACAATTTCACAATAGCATTGGTACAAGTAAACCTAAACGATTCTCCTGCCAGAAATCTGGAGAAATGTGTTGAATGGGTGAAAAAATCCGGGGATTCCGGCGCTCAAATCGTTTGTTTACCAGAATTGTATAGTTCACATTATTTCTGTCAGAAAGAAGATACAGAGAATTTCAGGTTTGCCGAGCCACTTTATTCTACTTCATATAAAGTTTTTAGTAGACTGGCAAAAGATCTGAGTGTTGTTATTATTGTTCCTTTTTTTGAAAAGCGTGCTGCCGGGCTATATCACAACAGTGCCTATATCATCAATGCCGATGGCTCAGAAGCAGGACTGTACCGTAAGATGCATATTCCTGATGATCCCGGATACTATGAAAAATTCTATTTCACCCCGGGAGATCTGGGCTTCAGATCATTCAAAACAGATCATGCCCGTGTAGGAACCTTGATATGTTGGGACCAGTGGTATCCTGAGGCAGCAAGGTTAACTGCCATTCAGGGAGCTGAAGTTCTGTTCTATCCGACAGCCATTGGCTGGCATCCGTCAGAAAAAGAAGAGTATGGAGCAAAGCAAAGGGAAGCATGGATAACTGTCCAGAGAGGCCATGCAGTTGCTAATGGAATATATGTGGCTGCTGTTAACAGGGTTGGACTTGAAAAACCTGATCAGAATTCAGATGGCATTGAATTCTGGGGGTCTTCCTTTATCGCAGGTCCACAGGGTGAAATTATTGCACAGTGTTCAGCCGATAAAGAAGAACTAATTCTGGGCACTATCGACAGAAAATATATGGAAAATGTTCGCCAGAACTGGCCTTTTCTGCGTGACCGCCGTATCGATGCATACAACAATATTCTTAACCGCTTTACAGATTAAATACAATGACTTCAGGTTTAAGGCTTCCTGCAGAATGGGAGAAACACCAGGCAACTCTTCTTTCCTTTCCATTTGAAGGGGCCGACTGGCCGGGAAAATACGCAGCCATCAAATGGGCATTCATTGAAATAATCAGGAAAGTAGCAGAATATGAACCTGTTATGCTACTTGTAAAATCTGAAAAACAACAACATGCTATAGATCAGATGCTGGAAAGAGCGCATGCCGACAAGTCCGTGATCTCTTATATAATACAACCCACAAATCGTTCATGGATGCGTGATTCAGGGCCAATTATAGTAAAAAATAAAGATGGGGAAAGGCTTGCTTTGAAATTCAGGTTCAATGGCTGGGCGAAATATCCAAACCACCGTCTCGATACAATGGTCCCCGAAGCCATAGCCCGATCACTTAACATCCCCCTGCAAAGGATAGTCCATAAGGGAAAACCTGTTGTGCTTGAGGGAGGAGCGATTGACAGTAATGGAGAAGGTGTGCTTGTAACCACTGAAGAATGCCTCCTCGATAAAAATATCCAGGTGCGGAACCCCGGCTTTAGCAAATCCGACTACGAATCTATCTTCCAAGAAAACTTTGGAATTACACAAACCATCTGGCTTCGGGATGGAATAGCAGGCGATGATACCCACGGACACGTGGATGATATCTGCCGATTTGTTAATAACGATACCGTTGTTGTCTGCACTGAACCTGATAAATCAGACCCCAATTATAAAAAACTGGATTTGAATCTATCCATTTTAAATAATACCATCCTCAACAAGGGCCGTAAGTTAAGCGTTATGAAAATTCCAATGCCTTCACCCATACATTTTGAAGATTTAAGACTTCCTGCCAGTTATGTAAATTTTCTGATCACTAATGGTTGTGTACTTGTTCCAACCTTCAACGACTTAAATGATTATGTTGCCATTGGTGCTATCAGGGAAGCATTCCCAGACAAAGAAGTTCTTGGTATCCATGCAGTTGATTTAATATGGGGACTGGGAACATTGCATTGCCTGAGCAGGGAAATACCTCTGGCTTAAGGTTCTGCTAAAATTTTAATAGGTTACGCAACTTTTTACACATTTTTCTATCTTTATTTGAAAACAGCTATCCTATGAAAACACCTAACCTGATTTTCTCGTTATTTATCCTTTTGTTATTCAGTTCGGCTGTCAGTGATTCCGAAACTGATTATACTCCGGTTCTCATGAAACGGGCCGACCTTGAAAGAAGTGTAGTGCTCCTGGAGGCCAGGGCTGTAAAAAACCCGGGAAAGATATACTATAAAGACCAGATGATTTTTCTGAATGAAAAATACAAAGGTGTGCACATCATCGATAACCATGATCCCCTGCATCCTGTAAATATTGGTTTTCTGAATATACCGGGATGTTTAGATATTGCTATTAAAAATTCCCAAATGTTCGCAGATAATGCAACGGATCTTGTTTCAATAGATCTGAGTATTCCGGGAGAAGTATCAGTTAGCAGCCGGAAAGAAAATGTATTTCCTGAAAGGACGCCACCTGATCTTACTTATATACCTGCCCGGTATACAATTTCTAACAGACCTGAAAATACTATTATTGTTGGCTGGGAGAGGACTGATAAATAAAAATGAACATTATGAAAATCAATATATTGTTTACCGCGCTAATGCTGTTGTTTTTAACAGCTTGTGAATACCAATCCTTAGACTATGCCGGAGAATATATAAATGATGTCGGTGCCGGTGGTTCGCTGGCTAGGTTTACTGTCGCCGGCAATTATTTGTATACGGTTGATTTTAATACCTTGAAAACTTTCAATATTGCTGATGAAAAAAATCCTCAGTTAATAGATGAAATTCCTATTGGATATACAGCTGAAACGCTTTTTATCTATGGCAATCTCTTGTTGCTTGGTACGCGTTCAGGAGTTAATATTTATGATATCTCTGAGCCGGCAGAACCTCAATTTTTAGCGAGCTCAGTACATATATACAGCTGCGATCCTGTTGTAGCTAAAGATAATTATGCGTATGCAACTCTTAACTCGGTACGTAACTGCAATGGTTATACCAATGAGCTTCGGGTAATCGATATTTCAAATCCTTCCGATCCTGTAGTTGTAGATCAATATACGATGAACGGACCCCAGGGACTTGGTATTAGTGGAAATTTATTATTCGTATGCGATGACAGACTCAAAATCTATGATATAACCGATCCGTTAAATCTGCAGCCTGTGTTGGAAATTAATATCCCGGCAGTGGATGTAATTCCTATTGATACGCTGCTGCTGGTTGCTACTGAACAGGGACTTGCAGAATATGCAATAACGGATGATTACCAATTGACATTTTTAAGCTCTATTTACTAACAAATAATTCTGCCTTATGAAGAAGATCTTTACCCTATTCACTATCGTCTTGCTATCTATTAACTCCTTTGGTCAAGGTGATTCCATAAAAGGGACTATTTATTCATTTGTACCACAATATCTTATTAACAGAGGTATACGTGTCGATCTTGAAAAACAAATCGCATCAAATCATCTTCTGCAGATCTGTCCACAATTTTATCTGGCTGATAAAAAAGAAGGTTCGGATTTCCTGCATGAAGAAAACAGTTTTAATTATCTCATCGGAGGGGGACTGAGCCTTTATGATAAAATTTTTGCCTTTGATGATTTCAAAAAATATGGTCTCTATCTTAGTTATGGCGCCACCTACAACTTTTTTCATATCGAATATATCGACAATCCCGGTTCAAATCCTATATCTGCCACTGCAAAAATTCATAAGGTCGGTGGAGATCTGATCATTGGTTATCAGGTTTTTATACGTGAAATTGTATCCCTTGATTTTTACACAGGTGTGGGTATCCGTTACAGCAATATGGATACAAATGGAACAGATATGAACCGTTTTAATACCGGATACTACGGATATAATTACACCGGGAATATTATGCTTCTCGGTTTTAGGATTGGCGTAATTCTGTAATCTATGCATGAAATGAAAAAACTGATCATAGTCCTGATTGCACTATACCTGTTCCCGGTTGCCCGAATTTTTAGCCAGACAGGCTTTTGGAACAGGGAAAAGAAGGAACACAGTTTTATTTTATCGGGAGTACCACAATTCCTTGCTTCAAATGGATTGAGAATCGATTTGGATATTCAAAAGAAAAATACGGCAAAATGGTTTATCATTTCTCCATATCTTTACTATGATAAGCTATCCGTTGATCCTTTGAATCTGGGCGGAAGTGACACTTATTTTGACAATTACAGCTATAAACAGATGCTGGGAGCAGGATTAGGTCTCGGACAAAGAATTTTTCTTTCGAAAAAACCTATATCTCATGGCGTTTATATCTGGTTTTCAGGAACATACAAGTACTTTAATATCTCCGGCGATAATGGAACTTTTGTAGAGTACGTTGATGAAGAAGATGGCCTGACTTATCAGCACATTGAGGATATCAATTATACAATTAACATTCACCAGATGAGTTTAGGTGCTGTTGTGGGTTATCAATTTCAGATTATTCCTACACTCTATATCGATCCGTATATCGGTTTCGGAATCAAATATTCTTTCCATAATTCCCCGCAAAATGCCACATTGGAATACAACAGAGGTGTGGACGATTATGGATTCACAGGTACACATATCTCAGGAGGTATTAGATTTGGTTTTGGCCTCTGATTAAGTTTTTTAAAATCACACGATAACCATCCGGGAAAAAGTATAAAACATTTTCCCGGATGGTTTATTTTAAACAGTATATTTTTACCCTGTAACTTTTACCATTGGACGACCGTCTTAAATCCGGAATCAGGAACGAATGACCATAGCTGAATATAATCTGGCAGTTAATGAATATGCCGACCGTCTCTTTAGATTTGTTCTGAAAAATATCAGGAATGAATCTACGGCAGAGGATATTATTCAGGATACTTTCGAAAAGCTATGGCTGAAGTATGAAAATGTGTCTTATGCTAAAGTTCGGTCATACCTGTTCACAACCGCTTATCACACGCTCATTGATCATACAAGAAAATTTAAAAAAGAAGTGATAACTGAAGAACTTATTACATCTGAAACAATGGAAACACAGGATCTTTTCGACCTTAAAAAAAATCTGGATGTCGCTTTTCAGCAACTTCCGGAAATTCAACGCTCTGTGATCCTGTTGCGCGATTATGAGGGCTATTCCTATCAGGAAATTGGTGAGATCACAAATCTTTCTGAAAGCCAGGTAAAAGTTTATATCTACCGTGGTCGCATAGCCTTACGAAAATTAATAGGAAGTCCGGAAGTTTTTATTTAAAACACTCAGATGAAGATCGACAGAACAAATTATGAAAGTTACATCATAGATCAGTTTGATGGAAAACTCAGTCCGGAGCAGGAAAAGGAATTGATGTGCTTCCTGAATCAAAATCCGGATATAGCCGGAGATATCAAATGGCTGTCGGATGAATACAAAAATATTGAAACAAAGAATGAGCATAAAGATTTTAGCCGCTTACTGAAAAATTTCAGTCATGTGGAAAACATAAATGAATCAAATATCGAAGAGTTTTGTGTTGCCTTCCATGAGGGTGACCTGGATGAGAAAAGTAAGCTTAAGCTACAGGCATATCTTGAAGAAAATCCTGATAAAAAATCACTCTTCAAAATGCACGGCAACTTACACCTGAATGCCGATCCGGGTATTCAGTTTGCCGGTAGAAGAAACTTAAAAAAATCGATAGTTGTATCTTTAAGGAAAACAGCATTTTATATATCTGCAGGAATAGCCGCTGCAATTATTATTTCAATCTGGCTGTTACCTGAGAAGGATGTTTTAGAAAACAATAATTACCATGTAAACATACAACATTCTGAATCAGAGTCTCAAAGTATTGTTTTAGATAATACAGACGAAGTAATTTTAAATGAGGCTGATGAAAAAACAGATAAACAAAAAGAAACACTTCAATTAGCTGCAATTGATACCGCAGATTCAGGAAAGCAGGATAAAATAGTGATTGCTTCTCTTGATCCTTTGCCCTTACGGCACTTTGAGAATACTATCACTCCTGCAACAGCTCCTGTTTTTAATCCGATACAGGAATTACCGGCTACAAATAATGAAAACGAAAGTAAAAAAACTTCCCGGAAATTATTTGACAGAATTTTACATCCTGATAAAGAGATATTATTTAGTGCGTTGAATGCCGGGGTAAAAGGTTTTAATACGCTCACTGAAAATCAAATGGCCATTGAAACCTACAGGAATGATAAAGGAATGGTCACAGAAATCATTATTGATGGTAACAATTTTGAACTGGTAAGAAAAGTACAACGAAATATTCAAAACTAAAACACATGAAAATAGCGATTACATTAATGGTCGGCTTGATTATGGCAGGATTAATGAACCTTTCAGGTTCATTCTATAATACTGTTTATCAGCAGGATAGCTTTATTAACGATTCCATTGAAATAGAAATGGAAGAAATTGAACAGGTACCTGAGTCCGAAGGGTATGAATATGATTATGAATACTCCACATCTGACTCGCTTTCTGGTGAGATGCCTGATAAGGAGGTAGTCAAAAAAGGTGATACCACTTTCATCAGCATAGGAGGAAAAAAAATAAGGATTATTGAACAGAATGGAGAAACTGAAGTCAAAATTCAGGATAAAAATGGAGATGAGGAATATGAGTCGGAAGGTGATATTGATGAAAGTGCAGACAGCTGGTTAGAAAATCTGGACCCCGAAAAGAAACCCTATAAGGATTTTAAAGGACACTGGGCTGGATTCGAATTTGGCCTCAACAATTATGTGGATAAGGATTTCTCATTTAACCGCATCCCTGATGAAAATGAATTTATGGATATCAATACTGCAAAGTCATGGAATTTCAATCTGAATTTTGCACAATATAGCATTGGTTTTGGAACAAACAGTGCCGGGTTGGTTACCGGAATGGGTATTGAATGGAGCAACTATCATTTCAATGATACCAATTCAATTCAGAAACTAAATGGAGTGATTGATGCGTTGGCAATTCAGGAGAATATTACCAAAAACCGCCTCCAGACCACCTATCTTACAATTCCTCTATTGCTGGAAGTGCAGCTTTTCGGCAAAGACAGGGATGACCGTTTTCACCTGGCAGGAGGTATTATAGGAGGTATCAGACTTTTCTCGAATACGAAAACAAAGTATATCGAAAACGGCAGAAAACAAAAAAACAAGGTTAAAAGCGATTATTATCTCTCACCACTCAGATATGCTTTTACCGTCAGAGCAGGTTACAAAGCTGTGAAGCTCTATGCAAATTATTATCCGGTTTCTTTATTCCTTGCTAACCGGGGACCCGAATTGTATCCGGTTGCCGGTGGCCTTGTAATTTCCTTTTAGACCAAGACTATGTTTTTTGAAAACCCCGGCAGATTTTGTCGGGGTTTTATTGTGTTTTATTGTTTGATAATCAATGTTGTAAAATTCATTACCAGATTCTTTAATTTAAATTAAAACCGGTACGCAACTTAATGGAAAGAATTGCATCAATATGATATCAAACAAAATATCAATAAATATGAAACCTAAATTTTTTCTTGCCGTAATCCCCATTTTTTTCATCATTTTGGTAATTCCTTTTCAGGCATGTGAACCAGATAACGAAAATGATACCTGCGAATGTGATACATGTGAATTGGTACGAAAACCCAATATCTATCTTTATCCTGAAACCACTACGCAGTTGGAACTAACGCTGGCCTTTCCTCTGGGTGGCCATATTGTAACTTCAATACCTGAATATGGCACAGGATGGAATGTATCAGTGGATCCTGACGGAATCATTAATAGTGAATATTCATACCTGTTCTATGAAAGTGTACAACCTGATGTATGGCAAACAGCAGAAGGATGGATCATTCGTAATGCAGACCTGAAAAACTTTTTCACGGATAACATGAAAGCATATGGATTTTCGGATCGTGAAATAAAGGATTTTAACGATTACTGGATCCCACGTCTGACAGGACATCAACTATATGCTATCTATCCACAGGATGCATCAATAATTGAAAGTGTAATTCAACTGAATTTTTCACAGTCCCCTGAGTATTTATTAAGGATATTTTATATTATTAAAGGTTTAGATGAATTACCTCAGATTAAGATATATGATCCTCAAATAGTAAACAATTTCAAAAGAGAAGGATTCCATGTTTCGGAGTGGGGTGTTATTCTCTGGTAAAGGTCAAAATATCCAAATTAATTATACTCCTTCATTATATTCGTACAAAGCCCGGCATTTTGTTTGCCGGGTTTGTTCTCAATCAAACAAAACATCCATTTCCGGATGCTCATGGAAGCTGAACATGGTTTCTATCTGTTCTTTTGTAATGCGTAAAACTGAAAGTGGAGGTATTTTATCCCTGCTTATCCAGTCGGCTTCTGTGGTTTCCATGCCTGGATGGATATCTTCTCCCAAGTCCCTGCAAAGGATGAATATTTTATAAACATGAAAAATATCCGGTGGATGAGAATGTTTCATTTTATCAAAGACAGCAAGAACTCTCTGAGGAACAACATGGATGCCGGCTTCTTCAAGAACCTCCTTTGCTGCATTTTCGGAAGGAGTATATCCAATTTCTGCCCAACCTCCGGGAAGGGTCCATTTTCCATCCAGAAGTTCACGAACCATCAATATTTTGCCATCCCTGAATACAACACCCCGTATATCGACTTTCGGAGTCTGGTAGCCTTTTTCACTGGCAAAAAGGTCGCGGATTTTCTCAAAAGGCATATCGGTATAATCCTGAACCATTTTTATGCTCAGGTCTCTCAACCGCTGATATCTTTCCATATCGAAACTGTTTGAACAATATGTAAGACCTGCCTGGGCAATTGCCTGCATTTCCTTAGCGATCTTCAGCCATTCATATTTCATCAATGTTATTTTATTAATGCGTTTTCAGGATGGTATTCATCCCAGCTCTTAATTTTAATATCCTTAATAGTAAGCTTGCATATGGCCGTGAGATAAGCCACTGCCAGATTGGTATTTGTGATCAGTGGAATATTAAAATCAGCTGCACTTCTCCTGATCGTATAATCATTACTAAGTTCACTTGAAGTAAGGTCCTTGGGTATATTGATTACCAAATCGATAAGACCTGAACGTAAATATTCCAATGCATTAGGTTTTTTATTCTCATCCGGCCAGGCTAATGTAGTACATTGAATTCCGTTCATTTCAAGAAATTGGGCTGTACCCCTGGTTGCCAGCAGGTTATATCCTTTTTCAAACATCAATTTACAGGGATTTAAAAGCTCAGCTTTTGATCGCATAGGACCTGTGGACAGAAAAATGTTCTTTTTAGGGAAATTGTATCCTACTGATAACATGGCTTTTAAGATCGCTTCATAAAAATCATCGCCGATACAACCGACTTCGCCTGTAGATGCCATATCAACACCCAAAACAGGATCAGCTTTTGATAACCTTGAAAAGGAAAACTGAGACGCTTTTACGCCAATGTAATCAATGTCAAAGATGTTGGAACTCGGTATTTCAACATCTTTACCCAACATGACCCTTGTGGCCAGGTCGATGAAATTGGTCTTAAGAACTTTCGATACAAAAGGAAAACTCCTGGAAGCCCTCAGGTTGCATTCAATAACTTTAATATCATTATCCTTGGCAAGGAACTGCATATTAAACGGCCCGCTGATATTCAACGCTTTTGCAGTCTGACGGCTTATTTTTTTTATTCTCCTTAAGGTTTCAAAATATATCTTCTGGGCAGGAAAAACGATAGTGGCATCACCAGAATGTACTCCTGCAAATTCCACGTGTTCGCTTATCGCATATACAAGTAATTCCCCGTTTTTCGCAACAGCGTCAATTTCCACCTCTTTTGCCTGTTGAATGAATTCAGATACTACCACTGGAAATTGCTTGGAAACTTTTACTGCCAGATTCAGGAAATGTTCCATCTCATCCATGTTGGAAACTACATTCATGGCTGCTCCGGAAAGAACATAGGAAGGCCGTATTAAAACCGGAAATCCCACTTCATTTACAAATCTCCTGATATCATCAATACTGGTGAGTTCCTTCCACCGTGGCTGGTCAACATTAAGGCTGTCGAGCAGACTTGAAAATTTATGCCTGTCCTCCGCGTTATCAATATTTTCTGCTGAGGTCCCCAGAATTTTTACGTGCTGCCGGTGTAACCTTAATGCTAGATTATTCGGAATCTGGCCTCCGACAGAGAGGATAACTCCCATTGGTCGTTCCAGATCAACTATATCCAGTACTCTTTCCAGTGTAAGCTCGTCAAAATACAGACGATCACACATATCATAATCGGTACTTACGGTTTCAGGGTTATAATTGATCATTACCGACCGGTAACCTTCATGATTTATTGTTTGCAGGGCATTCACGCTGCACCAGTCA
>Ga0123335_1001091_pt1 | contig 45384 bp, 36 predicted proteins | sample BiotimSIPDNA_2_FD_89707 | JGI IMG/M metagenome (GOLD analysis project Ga0123335, IMG submission 89707) | Anaerobic biogas reactor microbial communites from Washington, USA - Biogas_R2 time_0 SIP DNA | ecosystem: Engineered > Bioreactor > Anaerobic > Unclassified | place: Washington, USA...
CTGCCGGTTGAAAAAAAGGATCCACCTGTTTCCAGGTGGATCCGCCTGTTTTGCTTAATCCATGAGGACCCTCGGAATGTAGAGGGAAAGATCGGGCAGGTAGACTAGTAACAATAAAACTAGAAGCATAATCAGAATAAATGGAAGGACTCCTCTGATTACCTCCTCCAGCCTGGACTTGGCCATAGCGGTCACCACAAAGAGGTTCAAGCCCACGGGCGGCGTAATCATGGCCAGTTCCATGTTTACCGTCATGACGACGGCGAAGTGGATCAGGTCGATGCCGAGGACGTTAAGCATGGGCAGCAGGATGGGCATAGTTATCAGGGTAATGGCAACCGCCTCCAGGAATGTGCCCATGATGAAGAACATCAGGTTTGTGGCCAGGAAAAACATGTATTTGTTCAGGTTGTTTTCCGCAATCCAGCGGGCGGCATCCATGGGTACCTGGTTCACCGTTAGGTACATGGCAAAGACCATGGCTGCCGCAATGATCAGGAAGATCATGGAGGAGATGTTGATGGCATTGCGAAATACTTCTCTCATGTCCCGCAACTTCAATTCTTTATATACAAACATCGAAACGATAATAGTATAAAAGACGGAGAGTACGGCGGCCTCGGTGGGTGTGACGATGCCCATGTAGATGCTGCCCAGGATGAAGACGGGCAGGAAGGCCCCCGGCAGGGCTTTTATAGATTTTCGCCAGCGCTCATCCCAGGAGGCCTTGGGCAGGCGGCCGTAATTATTTTTCTTGGCTATTAATATGGCGGTGGTAATCAAAATACCCGCCAGCAGAAGGCCGGGGATAATACCGCCCATGAACAGCTTGCCGATATTTTCCTCTGTTACAACACCGTAGATAACCATGGTCACACTGGGCGGAATGAGAATGCCCAGGGTGCCGGCAGCGGCCACAAGTCCCATGGCGTAGCGCTTGGGGTAGCCTCCCTCAATCATGGCAGGCAGCATAATAGCGCCGATAGCCGCGGCTGTAGCCGGGCTGGAGCCGGAAATGGCCGCAAAAATCGCACAGGCTAAAATGGTCACAACAGCCAGGCCGCCGGGCAGATGCCCGAACCAGGAACGCAGGCCTTCAATCAGGTATTTGGCAATGCCGCCCCGGGACATGGCCACACCTGCAAAGACAAAGGCGGGAATGGCTAAAAGGGGAGGCGACAGCAGGGAGGCGAACATTCTCTGGACAATCATGTGGAGGCTGAAGTCGCTGGTCAAGGCCAGAATAGTAATGGCAGCTACAGCCAGGGAGATGGCGATGGGGACATTCAAGAGAAACAGAACGATGAAAATACTAAAAAGCAGCGCTGTCTCCATCTGTACGACCACCTCCTTTTTCCATTTCCTCCATCCATTTACGGCCGCCGTTTTTCAGGATCTGATAGAGTTTATCTATAAACCGGATGGAGAAGAGCAATCCGCTGACAGGTAAGATCAGGTTTACGATCCAGAGGGGAAACTGGCTGTCTGCGGAGCGCTGACCCGAGTTTAAATAAGATTCAACCAGTTTATAGCCGTAATAAGTATAAAAAATGCAGAAAGCAAGCCCCAGGGTGTTGGAGAAGATACTGACCAGCCACTTGACCCGCAGGGGCAGGATGTTATAAAGCATGTCCACCTTGATGTGGTGATTGTCCCGCAGGGCTACGCAAAATCCCAGGAGAAGCCCCCAGATGATAAAATAAAGTGAAAACTCATCAAGCAAAGACTGGGGGCGGCCCCAGAAATACCGCAGCACAACGTTCAACATGATCATACAAAGTCCGATGAAGAGCAAACTACCCGACAAGTAATCTTCAAACGCCGCGTAGGCCCGCTTCAAACGTTCCATTTGTTTTCCACCTTCCTAATCCATTGTCAAATCAGGGCCTAATAAAGCAAGGGGACGTTCCGGCACACCCGGGGAAGACGTCCCCTGAAATGTGTGCTATTTATTGCAACTTTTAGCTGCTTCGATGTATTCCGCACCAATCTTGTCGGTATATTCGTCATAGACCGGCTTCACGGCTGCTACAAATTTCTCCCTGTCCTCTTCCGTCAGGGTATAAATTTCCATCTTGCCGCTGGCTTTTAATTCTTCAAAACTTTTCTGGTTTTCTTCTTCCGCCAGCTGGCGCTCATAGAGGCTGGCTTCCTGCATGGCCTCCTCCAGGATCTTTTTATTTTCCGGTGAAAGGGAATTCCAGAAGGTCGTATTGGTGAGAACCACGTAGTCCAGGCGTCCGTGGTTGGAAACCGTCATATATTTCTGGACGTCCTGGTAGTTCTGGGTGTCGATATTGTTAAAGGTATTTTCCTGACCGTCCACGGTTTTGTTATTGAGACCGGTATAAACTTCAGCAAAGGCCAGGGTCTGGGAACCGGCTCCCAGGGCCCTGAACTGGGCGTCCAGAACACCGCCGCTCTGGGTCCGGAATTTTAAGCCATGAAAATCTTCCGGAGTTTTCAGGGGCCGCTTGGAATTAGTGAATTGTTTGGTGCCGTTGGGCCACCATCCCAGGCCGAGCATGCCCTGGGACTCAAGGGAATGCATCAGCTTCTGCCCCGCGGGACCATCATAAAAATCATAGGCTGCCTGGTCGTCTTTAAACAAGAAGGGCATATCCACAATTTGGAAGGCCGGTTCAAAACCAACCAGTTTGGTGACAGAAGGAGCAATAAACTGAACGTTGTTGGCCATTAACTGCTCCAATTCCTCTTTATCGCCGTACAGCTGGGATGCCGGGAAAACAACTACTTCAATTTTACCGTTGGAATTCTGTTCAACTAGTTCCTTAAACTTTAAGACAGCTTTCCCCTTCGGGGTAGCTTCGGCCACAACATGCGTAAACTTAACTTTTAACACATCATCCCCGCCTGCTGACGAGTCTTTTCCGCAGCCTGTCAGGGACATGATCATTAATCCGGCTAAAACAGCGCATAAAAACATTACCCAGTTTTTCTTTTTCATTGCCTGCCTCCTAAAGGTGTATTGTTTGGGGAAATAGGGGAATAAAAAATGATGCAATATTTGTTTGAATAAAAGTTTGCTTTTCAATTCACCTCCCGGTTAATTTTCAGTAGCAACGATAATATTTAATCATTACTGACTTTACCTTTAAATTACAAATAATATTGAAATACTGCGGAGTAATAATTATTGATCATATATATCATCCATTTGATAGAGACTAATTTAATAAGTATCTAAAATGTCTTAATTTTCATAATACTTAGCACATTTTAATAAGCCATCAAACATATTATTTACTGTAAATATTGTCTAATGTAACTAAATAATACTAATATTCCATTTTAGATTAATAGTTATTTTGAGATACATACTAATTATAATGATATTACTAACATAAAAAAACATTTTGTTCATAAAAATACAAAGATTTTATAATTTTGTGTTAATTCTAAATTAATAAATGATTATTTAAAGATTTAAAGATTTAAATAAAAAAGCAACCCTAAGTAAGGGTTGCTTTAACAGATACCATTTATCAAGCAAATTTTCAAGTAGTTTTGTGCTTTTATTGCTTTGTTATAGTTTTGAAGTTTTGACAGGAGGTAGTAAGAATGTGGGCGAGCAGTATGTCGTATAATAATGTATAGGTCGGGAATTGTTGCCGGCGCTCTCATTCTTGGGTTTAATATAAATATGGTAACATGCAATAACGTACACACAAAGGTAGGCAAGCATCGTCCCTAAAAAAATATCAAACCACACCATTCATTTTCCCCCCCTTTATAAAATTTTTTATTTCCCCTAGTTATATTGTATACAATATCCTAATTTGCGCAACCCTTCACAAGATATTCGCAATTGTAAGTTAATTTAGAAGAGATGAATAATATAGAAATAAGCCATTACAGCAAGAACGAGCAGCAAAATTCCATTTTCTTTTTATTTTAAATAAGCCCGGCCGGGCAATCAAGCAACCAGTTTTAATTCAATCAAAGAGGTCCACATTTTGGTGGACCTCTTTCAAGTAAGCAGTCTATCAAGTTCTTTCCGGTCAAATCCGACAACAACCTGTTCTCCTACCGTAATTGTGGGCACAGCCATGCGGCCGGTTTTTTTAATCATTTCACTGCGCGCGTCATCATTTTCAGCAACATTTAGTTCCCTGAATTTAACCCCCTTTTGTGAAAGAAACTCCTTCACGTGGGTACAATGGGGTCAGGATGGTGTGGTATATACTGTTACATTCCCTAGCATAACTCAGCCTCCAGAATTTTTTATTATTATAGGACGCCCGCTCAAGAAATATACAAATACAGCAATAACATCAGTTTATTGACTATTATCCGGCCTGCCGATGCCTTTATATATAAATCCTTTTTCCCTCAGCGTCCGGGGATCAAAGATGTTTCTGCCGTCAACAATTACGGCCTGCTTCATGACGCCCTTGAGCTGATTACAATCCAGATTCCTGAATTCCGCCCATTCCGTGACAATAATTAGAGCGTCAGCATCATTTGCTGCCTCTAAGGCACTGTGCTCGTAAGTGACAATGAGTTCCGGATGCTGCCTTTTGCATTCATCCATCGCTGCCGGATCATATACCTTAACCACGGCCCCTTTTTCCAGCAGGCCGGAGATAATTTCCAGACTCGGGGCGTCCCTTAAATCATTTGTATTGGGTTTAAAGGAAAGGCCCAGGAGCCCGATGGTCCGCCCTCCCAGATCCCCAAGCAATTCCTCCAGGTCTTGAACTATTTTTTGACGCTGCCGGGTGTTCACCTGAACCGCTGCGTCAATTATCTGCGGGAAATAACCATAATTTCCTGCTGTATGAAGTATAGACGCAAGATCTTTACCAAAACAACTCCCGCCCCAACCGATGCCTGCATTTAAAAACTCCGGGCCAATCCTGGAGTCCAGGCCGATTCCCCTGGAAATAACGGTTACATCTGAGCCTACCCGCTCGCAGATATTGGCAATTTCGTTGATAAAGCTGATTTTTGTGGCCAGGAAAGCATTGGCCGCATATTTGATCATTTCTGCGTTTACGGGCGTTGTGATGATTAATTCGACCCTTTTCAACTGACCGGGCCTGGGAGGGATACCGGGCAAGTTTCCAAAGGATTGTTCAATGATGGGCCTGTAAAGATCCCTCATAACTTTAACAGAACGCTGACTGCAGGAGCCGAGGACAATCCTGTCTGGGTAGACAGTATCCCAAAGGGCGTTTCCTTCCCGCAAAAATTCAGGGTTGCTGACTACCCCAAAGTGGCTTTGCCCGCCGTTTTCTCTCCGGCTGCTGAGGATGGAGGTCAGCTTACTCCAGGTTCCGACGGGTACCGTGGACTTGGTAACAACAACCGTGAATCTTTCTGGATCAAGGGATTTTCCAATTTGCCGGGCCGCTGAAAAAAAACTGCTGAGATCCGGTTCCCCGGTTTTCAGGGCTGGGGTGCCGACAGCAATAATAATCACGTCAGAAATTTGATAAGCCCGCTTGGGAGAGCAGGTAAAGAGGAGTTGACCGCTGTCAACATTAACCTCAACGAGCTCTTTCAATCCTTTTTCATAAACCGGCACAATCTTTTTTGTCAGTCTTTCAATTTTTGCAGGATCCCGGTCATAACAAAAAACTTTGTGTCCAAAGGATGCCAGGCAGGCCCCTGTAACAAGTCCGACATAACCCATACCGACAACCGAGATATTCATACCCACAACCTCCGTTGACAAACTAATTAATTATCTTTACCAATTATGATAGTTTATGTCAGGATTTGTTTTTTTGCCATGCCTGCTTCAGGGGTAATTAATGAAGTTTGCGGATAAATTATCCATTTGGCCCGTCACCGAAAGAGGCAGAGGTGAATAGTCTAACACGAGAGTTAATCATACTCTTTTTGGTTCTGCAAGAATTGTTTACATATATAACCGGAACCATTTTGGGCCGGCACGGTAAATAACTGCTCCGGCAGATTAAGAATGAATAAAGTTGAACATGGCCGGCCGGGACGGTTTTGGCGAAATCAGGAACTATATGTACTTTTACGGAGGAGATCGCTTAGTTTATGGCACATGCCAAGCATCAAGGAAAAAATGGGATGTCTTTAAACTTTAGAAAAAATATGACCCTGAAAGTGACAGGTACAGATGACCCGGAAGATTAGAATGCTGTTGTTGATGGCCCTGGACGTGCTGCTGGTCAATGCGGCAACAGTGTCCGCCGTCCTGCTCGTCTCCAAAGTCAGCCTCCTGAGCGGTCAGGCCGGGATTGGAGCTTTTGCCGCAGTTACAGCGGCAGGGTCCTTGTCTTCATTTTATTTTTTCGGTCTCTATAACAGGATCTGGGAATATGCCGGAGCGAAGGAGCTTTATGCCATAATCAAGGCTGTAACTTTAACAGCATTTTTCCAGTTTTGCCTCAACCTGATTCTCTTTAAAGCTTATTTACCCGGCAGCGTGTTCTTAATTAGCTGGCTTTTGATGTTGTTTTTTGTAGGTGGTTCAAGATTCTGCTGGCGGCTTATGCGCGATCTGGACAATTTCAGGCTTCTCCGGCAGCGCAAAAAACCTGTTTTGATTGTGGGCGCCGGAGGGGCGGGAGCTCTGGTAGCCAGAGCCATACAGGATAATGAAACAGATCTTGCCCCGGTGGGTTTTGTTGATGACAGCGACTTCAAACAAAATATGAAGATGTACGGCCTGCCTGTTTTGGGAAAACGGGAGGATATACCAGCCCTTGTGGAAAGGCATGATGTCGAAGAAATTATTATTGCCATTCCTTCGGCATCCAGCAGGGAACTCCGGGAGCTGGTAAACATCAGCAGTCATACGCCGGCCCGGCTTAAGATTACCCCCAGCGTGTTCAGTTATATCAGTGGAAATATAAATCTGGGGCAGATCCGGGATGTCGAGGTAGAAGACCTGCTGCAGCGTGAGCCGGTCAGTGTTAATTTGCAGGATATAGCCGGTTATTTAAACGGAAGGGTGGTTCTGGTAACCGGCGCCGGAGGCTCGGTGGGCTCAGAACTCTGTATCCAGGCAGCTTCTTTCGGGCCGCGCCTGGTGGTACTTTTAGGCCGTGGAGAGAACAGTGTGTATGAGGCCAACCTGGCTCTGGAAAGCCGTTACCCCGGCGTCAGCCGGGAAATTGCCATAGCGGATGTCAGGGACCGCTACCGGATTGAGCATATTTTTTCCCGCTACCGTCCGGACGTGGTATTCCATGCGGCTGCCCATAAACATGTGCCGCTCATGGAAAAAACCCCCTATGAAGCTTTCGTCAATAATGTTATCGGTACACTGAATGTAGCCCGGGCGGCTGAAATGGTTCAAACAAGCGTCTTCATCCTGATCTCCACCGACAAGGCTGTTAAACCGAAGAGTGTTATGGGCGCCACAAAGAGAGCGGCGGAAATGATTGTCCAGGAATTTAACCGGAATTCTACCACAAGGTATTCTGCAGTACGCTTCGGCAACGTGCTCGGCAGCAGAGGCAGTGTCGTGCCCCTGTTTAAAAAACAGATAGCCCGCGGGGGGCCTGTCACCGTAACAGATCCGGAGATGGTAAGGTACTTCATGACCGTATCCGAAGCTGCACAGCTGGTCATTCAGGCCGGCGCGCTGGCCAGAGGAGGGGAGATCTTCCTGCTGGATATGGGCGAGCCTGTAAGGATCGCCGACCTGGCCAGGGATTTGATTAAGTTATCGGGTTTTCGTCCTGACCTCGACATTCCTATTGTATATACCGGAGTCAGGCCCGGGGAGAAACTTTTCGAGGAACTGTTTACGGAAGACGAGCGGGTAGAAAAAACCGTCCACGAGAGGATTCTGGTAAGCCGGTCAGAGGAGACCTCTTTGCCTGTAGTAAAAGAGCTCATTAATTACGTGGATTTACCCGGTTATAGTTTGAACGAGTTGGAAGCACTGGAGCTGCTTCGAAAACTTATACCTGGTTTCGGCCATGCCGAGAGCCTGACCTTAGTGGAGGGAAAATAAGAGAATGCAAGCTGGCAGTCCTATGGAAGAATTAAAAAGAAAAATCGAAACCCGCCAGGCAAATATTGTTGTTGTGGGTCTGGGTTATGTGGGCCTGCCCCTGGCCGTAGAAAAAGGAAATGTGGGTTTTCATGTTACAGGCATAGAAAAATGTGAGGAACGCGTCAAACTTGTCAATGCGGGCAAAAGCTATATCCCCGACGTTGACGGGGAAGAATTGCGGAAACTGGTTGAGCAGGGCAGGCTTTCGGCTACTTCCAGTTTTGATTGCCTGGACAATGCCGACATCATGATCATTTGCGTACCCACTCCGCTTACCGCCACCCGCGACCCCGATATTTCCCAGATAGTTGCCGCTACAACGCAAATTGCCGGCCACCTCCATAAAGGCCAGTTGTTAACCCTGGAAAGTACCACTTATCCCGGGACCACCCAGGAGGTTATCCTGCCTCTTCTGGAATCAAAGGGGTTTAAGGTTGGGGAGGATTTTTTCCTGGCTTATTCACCGGAAAGGGTCGACCCGGGGAACAAGCGGTTCAAGACCAAAAATATTTCCAAAATCGTAGGCGGGGTAACGCCCTCCTGCCTTGAGCTAGCCTGTCATTTTTACGCCCAGGCCATAACCGAGGTAATCCCGGTTTCCTCACCGGCAGCTGCGGAAATGATCAAAGTTTTCGAGAATACTTACCGGGCTGTGAATATTGCCCTGGTTAACGAATTAATGTTCCTCTGCGACCGCATGGGGCTGGATGTTTGGGAAATCGTAGAGGCGGCAAGCACCAAGCCCTTCGGCTTTCAAACCTTTTATCCCGGTCCCGGGGTGGGAGGCCACTGTATTCCGGTGGATCCCTATTATTTAACATGGAAGGCCAGGGAATATGATTTTTACTCCAATTTAATTGATCTTGCCGTTCAAATTAATATCAAGGCTTCCTACTTTGTCGCCGAAAAAGTGCGTCAGGCTTTAAACCGGAATAAAAAAAGCATTCGTGACGCCCGGGTGCTTGTTTTGGGGGCTGCTTATAAAAAGGATATTAACGACAGCCGTGAATCGCCTGCCGTCAAGATCATGTCGCTCCTGGCCGGTGAAGGAGTTGATGTATCTTACCATGATCCCTATATCCCCACAGTTTCCCTGTCTCCAACCCGGGTTTTAAAAAGTGTCCGGCTGACAGAAGAGGAAATTGCCCGGTCTGATTGTGTGGTGATTGCAACTGACCACAGTTGCTTTGATTATGAAATGATCCTCAATCATGCCCAGGTGCTGGTGGACGCGCGCAACGCCACCAGGAGGCTCCTGGAGGGGAAAGCAAAGGTTATTAAGATTTAGGCAGGGGGTACCAAGGTTGTCTATACCGCTAATAGATCTGAAGGCACAATATAAATCAATTAAAGATGAGGTTCTGGCAGCAATAAACTCGGTGCTGGACAGCGGGGAATACATTTTAGGCCGGAACGTAGCCGCCCTGGAGTCTGCCGTGGCTGAATTATGCGGAGTCAAGCACGGAATCGGGGTGGCCAGCGGGACGGACGCGCTTTTGCTGTCATTAAGTGCCCTGGGCATCGGGCCCGGTGACGAGGTCATTACAACTCCCTACACCTTTTTTTCTACAGCCGAGGTTATTTCAAAGGTTGGGGCTACCCCGGTATTTGCTGATATTGATCCGTTGACCTACAATCTGGACCCAAACCAGGCTGCCAAAAGGATTACATCCCGCACCAGGGCTATTATCCCGGTGCACCTTTTCGGCCAGGTGGCCGATATCGATCCCCTCCTGGCCCTCGCCCGGGAGCACCGGCTGGTAATAATCGAGGATGCCTGTCAGGCCATCGGGGCCCGTTACAAAGGCCACAGGGCCGGCTCCCTGGGACATACGGCATGTTTCAGCTTCTATCCCACCAAAAATCTGGGCGGTTACGGCGACGGGGGAATGGTGGTTACAGGTGACAGTGAAGTTGCAGCCAGGCTCAGGTTGTTAAGGGTGCACGGAAGCCGTACCCGGTATCATCATTCTATCCACGGTTACAACAGCAGGCTGGATGAAATCCAGGCCGCCGTCTTGAGGGTTAAACTAAAACACCTGGACCGGTGGAACAGGCAGCGGCGGGCCCGGGCGGCACTGTACGACCGCCTCCTGAGCGGCAGCGGTATTGTCACACCCCATGTTGAACCATGGAATGAAAGTGTTTACCACCTTTACGTGGTGCGCTCCCCGCAAAGGGATCAACTGAGAGCGCGCCTGTCCGGGGCGGGCATCGGCAGCGGTGTTTACTATCCTCTGCCCCTTCACCTGCAGGAGGTCTATAAAGGTCTCGGCTACCGGGCCGGCGATCTGCCGGAGGCCGAAAGAGCTTCCCGGGAGACCCTGGCTCTACCCCTGGATCCGGAGATTTCCGAAGATACTGTCCGGCTTGTTGTCAAAACGCTCCTGGGTAATTGAGTTGCTATGAAGAACAGTCTCAGCTATCAGGCGTTTTTACTGACAGCTGCCAAGGCGGCGGACGCCTTTACCCTCCTGGTCCTGGGGATGATCCTGGCCCGTGTGCTCACATTGGAGGATTACGGGACCTACAGGCAGGTATGGCTTTTATATTACACCTTGATCCCTTTGTTCACCCTTGGGATAGCCACCAGCGTTAACTATTTTGTACCAAGATTTGAGCCCGGACAACAAAAAACTTTTATTTTTCAAACCTATTCCGGGCTTTTCATCCTTGGTTTTCTGTTCGCGGTATTTTTGTATACGGGAGCTGATTTTTTCGGCTCCAGATTCAATAACCCGGCCCTGGGTCAGGTAATCAAAATATTTTCCCTGGTCCCGCTTTTAACCATGCCGACGTCTTACTACCACAACCTGTACATTTGCCTTAAAAAAGCCGTCGTCGCGGCAGGCATCCTGACTTCGGCAACCCTGGTCAGGTTCGGCGTAATTGCTGTTTCCATATCTATCCAGCCTTCCTTGAAAAATATTTTTACGGCTCTGTTGATCTATTATGTTCTGGAATTCATTGTCCTTTCGCTGTTGATTTACCGTCCCTTTAGAACCGTGCCGCTGGATTTGAAAAAACAGAATATCCTGGAACAGCTCAAGTTCACCGTACCCATCGGACTGTCCTCTGTGGTGGGAGCTTTCAGCCGCCAAATCGACAAGCTGATCATCTCCGGGTATTTCACTTCCCGGGAATATGCAATCTACGCCAACGGAGCGATGGAACTGCCCCTGGCCAGAATCCTGAACGCGGCCGTAATGTCGGTCCTGATGCCGGAGCTGGTTGTGCTGTACAACCAGGGAGAGTATCAGAAAATGCTTGCGCTCTGGCACCGCTCCATTCGCAAAGTCTCCCTGATTATTTTGCCGGTTATGGTTTTCCTTTTTATTTTCGCCAGGGAGTTCCTGGTCCTTTTGTACTCCGAAAAATACCTGGAAAGCGCGGGTATTTTTCAAATCTACCTGCTGACCCTGCCGATCCGGGTTACCACCTTCGGCTCCGTGTTGCTGGCGGCGGGGCTTTCCAGGGTAATTATGTACTACTCTGTTTATACCGTAATCATTTCCGTAGTCTTAAACATAGTCATGATCCGGCTGTGGGGTGTCTGGGGAGCGGCTCTGGCCACAGTTACCGCCATTTATTTCATGACCTTTCTCCAGCTTGGCAAAATTTGCTCTGTTATAAACTGTTCCTTTAAAGATGTGTATCCCTGGAAAGTAACAATGCACATCCTGGCGGTATCCCTGGCGGCCGGACTCGTACCCCTGGTGGGCAGGGCCATAATTGATAACTGGTTTATTTCCCTGGTAGTAAACAGTATCGTCTACCTCTTGATTTTCGCGGGGCTTGCTGCCGGGACAAAACTGCTTTCAGCCGGTGAAATTGAACAAATTAAAAAGAAAGTGAGGTCGAGGCTGGGTTGTTTGCGAAAGCCAGGACGAAAATAGATGAAATGAGCCGGGAGAAAATTATGATTTTCCTGAAACGGCTCTGGTTGGTCACTCTGGTGACGGCCTTTTTCGGCCCGCTGCTGGCCCTGGATGCCTACCCGGGAATATTTGCTTTTAAAATACTCTTTTGTCTGCACCTGGCGCTGTTTTGCTTTTTTCTCGCTTTCCGGAAAATAACCCTTGAGATAAACCGCGAAATATGGCCTAATTTCGTATTTTTCCTGGTCTGGCTGGCCTGGGCCGTGTTCTCCCTGCTCTGGGCCGGTAACATCCCGGACGGACTCAGGAACCTCTGGTACCTTTTTTCCGGGCTGAGCTTGATAGGCTTTACTGTTTTTTACATGCGCAAGGAGGAGGACCTGAAAGCACCCCTTTTCATCCTGGTGGCAATTCTTTTAATCATTATGGGTGTGGGAATCTGGGAATACAAAACAGGACTGCACCTGAAAACAGCAGGACTAATACCTGATGCAGGCGCGATTTCGAAAACGCCCCGGGGCGTCTTTAAAAATCAAAATGATATGGCCACCTACCTGGCTTTATATCTGCCTTTCCTGTTCATTTCAGCAAAGTATCTTTCGGTCAGGCTGAAGACCCTACTGCCTGCGCTCGGCTTACTGGCCTGCGCCGGCACAGGGATATTCCTGCTCATAAATACGGGGTCCAGGGGTAATTTAGTCGCTTTGGCCTTGAGCCTGGTTGCTGCCGTAATCATTTACTTGATTCAGGGGAAGTGGAAGGCCTTCAGGAACGTCCTGGCAATGGTAACCGCTCTGGTTGTCCTTTATCTTGTGCTGGCAAATACACACCCTGCCCTTCACTACCAGCTTAAGCGGCAATTCAGGATTGCCCGGCACCATCTTGTATCCCTTGAACATGTTGCCGGGGAGAACTCGGCCAGGATGATCCTGTCCCGTAACGCCTTACAGGAACTGCATAAGCATTCTTTGCTGGGGGTAGGCGCCGGGAACGCTGAAGAACATATGAAGGCATACCGAACGGAAACGTTCCAGATTCTGGCCCTGCACAACTGGTGGCTGGAAATCCTGGTCAACTACGGCATCTTTATTTTTGTCCTGTATGTCGTTTTTACCGGCAGGCTTCTGGTTCAATTGTACCTTGTAGCTGTACGGGCGGGACCGGGTGTATTGAAAGTAGTAGCCGAAAGCGCCCTGGTGGGCCTGGCGGGCTTTCCGGTTGCAGCGGTCAGTTCCAGCAGTCTGGCCTACAGCAGGGTAATGTGGATTTTTTTCGGCTTCGCCCTTTGCGCCATAAATCTGTACTGCAGCAGCAATGCCGTTCAGGCAACTGAAGAGGGAGAGAAACTTGAGAGTCCTGTGCCTGTCCAATCTTTACCCGAATAAGCACAATTCCCTGCGGGGCGGTTTTGTAAAAGCCCAGGTTTCCAGCCTGACCAGGTTGGGGTGCCAGGTCAAAGTAGTTTCCCCCGTTCCTGCCGCCCCTGCCCCCTTCCGTTTTATCGTTAAAGAATGGAGGGGGTATAACGAAATTCCGGGAGTGTTGGATGACGGGACAATCCAGGTCTTTCACCCGCGCTACCTGCTTTTGCCCCGAAACCTGCTTTTTGCCTACAGCGGCTGGTTTTATTACCAGGCCACAAAAAATCTGATCAAGGAAATCAGCCGTGTCTGGCCCTTTGAGCTGATCCATGCCCACACAGCCCTGCCGGACGGATATGCGGGACTGCTCTTTAGCCGTATTCTAAAAAAACCTCTGGTTGTTACCATTCACGGGCGGGACCTGCAGGATACGGTGTTCCGGAACAGCAGGTGCCGCAGGGCCGTTCTGGAGACGCTGCAAGGAGCTGAAGCAGTTGTGAACGTAAGTCATAAACTCGCCGAATTGTGCAGGTCCCACCTGGGGGGGAACGATAAAATTAAAGTGATCGGAAACGGGATCAACCCTGCGGAAATTTACCAGGGTCACAGCCCGCTCAGGGAAAAATATGCCGGGAGCAAAATCATCCTATCCGTGGGAAGCTTAAAAAAGACAAAGGGGCACGACATAACTCTGCGGGCTTTTAAAACCGTAAGAGAGCAGTTCAACCAGGTTATCCTCCTGATTATCGGCGGGGGGGAGGAGAGGGAAAACCTGCAGAGTCTGGCGAGGGAACTGGGGATCTACCAGGCGGTTGAGTTTATCGCGCCCCAACCCCACAGTAAGGTTATGGAGTATATGTCCGTATCTGATATGTTCGTGCTGCCCAGTTGGAATGAAGGCTTCGGGATTGTCTATCTGGAGGCGATGGCCCACGGCAAACCTGTAATTGGTGTCAAGGGGCAGGGTATTTCAGATGTCATTCAAAACGGGAGTAATGGTTTGCTGGTGGAAGCCCATGCTGAACATGAGCTGGCCCGCGCCGTCCTCGGACTGCTGAAAAACGAAAATTACGCTCTTATTCTGGGCAAAAGGGCCAGGGACACGGTGCTGCAGGATTATACCTGGACCTGCAGCGCCCGGAAGCTTCTGGATCTTTACCGCTCCCTTATGGCCGGGAGGGACGCGGATGTTTAAACGGATTTTGGTGCTGGCCCCGCATACGGACGACGGCGAGCTGGGCTGCGGCGGCGCAGTGGCAAGGTTTCTGGAAGAAGGCAGGGAGGTTTACCAGGCCGTATTTTCAGCAGCCGCCAGGTCGCTGCCGGAAGGCCTCCCCTCCGATACCCTGGTCCGGGAATGGGCAACTGCCACTTCCACCCTGGGTATCCCCGCTGGGAACCTGGTCAGGTACGATTTCCCGGTCCGGGAATTTCCCGCCCGGCGCCAGGAGATTCTGGAAAACCTTATTATCCTGCGGCGGGAGTTGGATCCTGATCTGGTTTTGCTGCCGTCCCTGGAAGATCTTCACCAGGACCACCGGACAATTGCCCGGGAAGGAATCCGGGCCTTTAAGCAGGTATCTGTCCTGGGCTACGAGTTGCCCTGGAATAATCTTGAGTTCAGGAACAACTGCTTTATCATCCTGCAGGAGTCTCATCTGCAAAAAAAAGCTGCGGCACTGGCCTGTTACCGTTCCCAGTCACATAGAAAGTACTGTAGAAAAGAGTTTGTGCTGAACCTGGCCGGGATCAGGGGAGCCCAAATAGGAGCTGACTTTGCAGAATTGTTTAATCTAATACGTCTGGTGATTAAGTGACATACTCATTGACATACTCACAACACCTTGGAAGTGGGGGAGGTAGGGGTCCCTGGGAGCTACCAGCTTAGGCCGGTAGAATTACCAGGCCACCTTCCTTTGTCCAGGGCTTCTTTGCTCTAACAGCCCCCACATGGTTAAAAAGGGGCAAACCTGTTCACGCAAAAGCCTGCTGGGCCTCCTGGTTGGAGACGGGGTTTTAAAGTTAAAAAGGGGCTTACCTGCTCAGAGAAAGGGCGTGCCTGCCTTCGAAAGGGTCTTCCTGCATCCTCGGTGAGGACACAATCCGGAATAGAAAGGAGTTAGACACCCATACCCCTGGGTGCCTGACACCAACTTACCTGGTGCCTGACACCAACTTATCAACTTATAGTATGGTAGCCTACCCCAGGGTCTCTGAGGCAGCACTAGCAAAGTGATGATAAATGTTTATTTTTCAGGATGTAGATTTTTGATTCATTTCTTCTGCCAGGGCAAAAATCCGGCCACAGGAGTATTCGTCAATGCGCACAGCATCCATTTTAATTCCCCTTTTGAGCCTGTTAATCATTATGTTTATATTTTCGGAGTATGCCGGAGTCAAAGAAACAAAGGAATCTGTGGAAACGTTGAAAATCCGCGCAGCAGAGGAAAAAGGCTCTTTTAGTTTCGCCGTTTTAGGGGATTCCAGCACCGTACCCGGCTGCACTGAATGTCAGGGAAATGCGGTGCTGGCGAAACTGGTCCAAAAAATCAATCAAAATCCACCTGACTTTATTGTTTACACCGGGGACGGTCCGGAGCAGGGTGGTCCTATTCTCTATCTGCAGGCTTTCCGAAACTCACTGGGTGAATTAAAGGCTCCCTGGTACCCGGTTCTGGGTAACCATGAAATTATTCGAGGAGCCGCAGCGGACGGCACTAAAGGCGATGGAGAAGAAAATTATCTCAGTGTTTTTAAAGACAAACTCCCGGTCAGGGATAACAGGGGTAAGCATGTCTGCTATTATTCTTTTAATCTTTATGATTGTCATTTTATTGTTCTTAACACGGCCTGGCAGCACAGGAAGGAAAGTGGAACGAAGGGACTCCATCCGGGAGGGGCTCAGTGGAAGTGGCTTGTTGGCGATTTGCAGGAAGCGAGCCAGAAGAGCAGGCACATCTTTATTTTCACCCACGAACCCCCGCTGCTGCCCGGTATCTTCAGGTTAAACAGTAAACACACCTTCAGGGACCGCTGGTTGAACACTACCTGGAACAATCCCCAAACAGCTGCCGCCTTCCTTCAATTGTGCCGGGAGTACGGCGTGGAAGCTGTTTTTTCGGGACACTATCACGGCTATTTAAAGTTCAGGGATGGCGCAAGCACGCACATCATCAGCGGGGGAGCGGGAGCCGCCCTGCACGTGCCCGCATTGCTGGGCGGTTATTATCATTACATCCTGTGCTCGGTCAACGGGGACCGGGTCACCTACGATGTCATCCGGCTAGATTAAAGGGGGAGGTTGCTTGGATAAAAAAAATTTGCTTGTAATATCCGGCCTGGACATCTGGTCGATGGGAAAAGGCAAGGGCGCCCAGTCACTTTATCAAACCCTGGCGGGTTACGCGGGCAGCGGCTGGCAGGTACATTTTCTGACCGGCAACAAAAGCAGGGATTCTGTTTACGACATCCATCCCAATATCTGCATTCACAGGTTTGATCTGCCGGTAATTAAATCCTTCTATTCCAGACGTATGGTCAGCCACCTGGCCAAAAACCTCTGGTGGATTATTTTTCAGATTGTCGCGCTGGTTTACGGGATGGTCCTGGCCCACCGGGAAAAAATCGATCTTTTTTACGGATATGATACACTGGGCGTGCCCTGCGGCTGGCTGCTGGCCAAGATCTACAGAAAATCCTTTATTTCCAGATTCCAGGGTACAACCATCGGCTATTTCAAAGATCAGAAGCTGTGGCGGCTGAAGTACTGGGATCAAATTCTCGCCTTGAAGGTTCCCTCTGATCTGTTGATTATGACCAATGACGGCCAGGAAGAGGATAAACTCTTAAAATACCTGGGGGTAGACATGTCCCGGGTCAAATTCTGGATGAACGGGATTAACAAAGATTATTCCCTGCCGGCCGGTTTCGACCTGCAGGCCTTCAAAACAGACCTGGGCCTGGCCGGAGCTGAAAAGATTGTACTCACTGTGAACCGGCTGCACAAGTGGAAAAGAATCGATCGCGTCATCCGGGCCATGCCCGGAATCATCGAGCGGGAACCCCGGGCCAGGCTGGTGATCATCGGCGAAGGGGAGGAGTACACCCGGCTCGCAGCCCTGGCGGCTGAATTGAAAATAGCTGAAAAAATAGTGTTTGCCGGGTCCGTAGCCCATGAAGAAGTGCCAAAATACCTGGCCCTGGCTGATGTCTTTGTTTCATGCAATGATTCCGCCAATATCGGCAACCCCCTGCTGGAGGCAATGGTTGCGGGAAGATGCATCGTAACCTTAAACAACGGGTCAACTGGTGAATTAATTCAAAATAACGTCACCGGGATACTCATTGAAATGGATCAGCTTGAAACCATGGGGCCTGTCATCGCAGACCTGTTGGGAGATGAACAAAAACGGGCCGCCCTGGGTCACCAGGCCAGGGTTTTTGCCCAAAGGCATTTTTGGACCTGGCAGGAACGGATGGAGGCGGAACTGGCCCTGGCCAGCCAGATGATTGAACGTAAGGACGGCTCAGGAGATAAAACCCCGGTATTTCTGATGAGCTCGGTCCACAGCTGGGACGACCCGCGTATTTTCTATAAAGAAGCCATGACCTTGAAGCAGGGCTACAGCGTAGAGCTGCATGCCCCGGCTCCTTTCAGATACCGGGAGGTGGACGGGATCCGGGTCTACGGGCTGAAACGCTACCGCCGGCGCCTCTTCCGCTTTCTGAACTGGCTGCGCCTGGCTCTGCGCGCCCTGGGTTCCAGGGCCAGGGTTTATCATTTCCACGATCCTGAACTAATCCCCCTGGGCATTATGCTCAAACTGTTGAAACGGCGGCAGAAAGTGGTCTACGATGTCCACGAACATAACAATGTGACAATCCGGACCAGGGAATGGATTCCCAGACCCCTGCGGGGTATCGCGGCCGGCCTGGTGGACCGGCTGGAGCGGGCTTCTGCGGGAATTTTCAGCGGCGTAATAACAGCTGACGCAGAACTGGCCCGGAAATTTTCAGGCGCCCGCCTGGTGACGATAGTCCGCAACTTTCCCCTGGCTTCCTTTGGCCGGGACTATCTGGATGCCGGGAAAAGCAGCGGAACATCCGGCAAGGAACCTGTGGTTATTTATGTGGGAGTCATGGGAAAGGAACGAGGTCTGGAGACGGTCCTGGAAACTATGTCCCTGGTGCGGGAAAAAATTCCAGAAGCCCGCTGCCTGCTGGTGGGAAGAGTCAGCTTCAAGGGACTTTCTCCCGTCAGCCGGGAAAAATTGAAGGAGCTGGAGGAAGAGGGGGTAATCCAGATTACGGGGCAGGTGAGCTATGAGGATGTCATGGGGTTCCTTGCCCGGAGCAGCGTGGGCTGGACACCCTTTCCTCCCATTTTAAAGCACCGCTGGGGGATTGGCACGAAACTGATTGAATACATGGCCATGTCGCTGCCCGTCGTGGCTTCGGAGTACGGGGAAGGGGCCGAAGTGGTCAGAGCGGAAAACTGCGGACTCCTGGTATCCCCTTTAGATCCCGCAGAGCACGCCCGGGCTGTGATCAGGCTTCTAACTGACCAGGAACTGGCCGGAGAACTGGGCCGCAACGGACGGGAGGCTTTTCTGGCAAGGTATAGCTGGGAAAGCCAGGCCGTCAGGCTGCTGGAGTTTTATAGATTGCTGCTGCAAAGCAAAAAACACGAGCAGCTGATCAGTTTTGTCAGGGAAGACCTGTCCAGGGCCATGTCTCCGGTGGCAGATCAAAGCTTCTGGGTCAAGGCGGGCAGGTTCCTTCAGAAACCCGGCATTTGGGCTGTTCTGGGCTATCGCCTGGGCCGCTTCCTTTACCAGCGCCGCTGCCTGCCGGCACGTTTGCTCCTCTTGCTGTACCGGATCCTGGTCCTGCTCCCGCTAAAGCTGATTACCGGGATTGAAATCTACCCGGAAACAAAGATTGGCAGCGGCTTTTATATCGAACACTACGGAGGCATTTTTATCGCTCCTACCGCAGTCATCGGGCGCAACTGCACAATCTTCCAGGGCGTCACCATAGGCGCCGGCCTGGGAGGGCGAAAAGCAGGGGTGATTGGAGACAATGTTGTAATCTGTGCCGGAGCCAAGGTCATCGGCGATATCGTGGTGGGCGACAATGTTATCATCGGCGCCAACAGCGTGGTAACAAAGAACGTTGAGGCCAACACGGTGGTGGCCGGGATACCGGCTGTGGTTATCCGGAGGAAAGAATAAGCAGGAGGGCAGACCCGAAAAGCGGGTCTGCCCTCCTGCTTTAGTGCGTCCTTCAATCCCGGAATTTATTGAGTCAGCACAATATTATCAAAATCGTGATAGCCGCTTTCCGTGGCGGAGAGCAGGTAAATCCTGGTGGTGACCGTTCCGGAAGGAACGCTGATGGTTTGTCCAGGTATGGCTTCCCAGCCGGTTCCCTTATGCCGGTACCTGAAATCGTAAGACACCGTACGTACCCCTGCACTGTTGATAAATGCTACGGCCACACGGGCGTCAGCAGACTTGGCGGTACCCCTGCGGGTAAGGGTGCCCAACCTGTATTCCTGGCCGGGTGTTAAGGCCAGATCCTGGTAGAGCTGCCAGTTGTAACTGTTTGAAACATATTTATTGCCGTTGGCTTCCGTCTTAAGATTTCCGCCGGCTGACCAGCCCTGTTTGTCCCGGCTGAAGTCGCCGTTGTTAAGAAGGTTTGACGGATGCCCGCCGCCGGGCGCGGAGCCGGTCTGTCCGAGGGAGATGTTGTCAAAGCCCACCGTGCTCTGATCCGGGCTCAAAAGGTAGATCCGGGTGGTAGCGGCGGACGCCGGTACGCTGAATTTGATTTCCGGTACATCTTCCCAGCCGGCGCCTTTGATTCTGTACCTGGTGTCCTGGTCCAGGGTCCTGTTTCCTTTGCTGTCAATGAAGAAGACGCAGATCCTGGCCTCTGAGCCGGTGCCCTTTTTAGCCTGGGCCTGCAAGGTGTAATCGCCGGGCTGCAGCTGCAAGTCCTGGTAGAGCTGCCAGTTGTAGTTGTTGACGGCGTACTTGTTGCCGTTGCCCTCTGCAGCTATGCTGCCGCCGGCCGACCAGCCCTGCTTGTCCTGGGTGAAATCGCCGTTGGTCACCAGGTTCGCCGGCTGACCACCATCGCCCGGCTCTGGCTCACCGTCGCCTGGTTCTGGTTCCTCATTATCACCGTCACCCGGCTCTGGAACGTCATCATCACCAGCACCGGGGTTCGTGCCTTCTCCCTTGAGGGAGATGTTGTCAAAGCCCACCGTGCTTGAATCTACGCTCAAAAGGTAAATCCGGGTGGTAGCGGCGGAGGCCGGTACGCTGAATTTGATTTCCGGTACCCCTTCCCAGCCGGCGCCCTTAATTTTATAGATGGTTTCCGTGCCCATGGTCCTGTTCCATTCACTGTCGATAAAGAAGACGCAGATCCTGGCTTCTGAGCCGGTCCCTTTTTTAGCCAGGGCGTTCAAGGTGTAATCGCCGGGTTGCAGCTGCAAGTCCTGGTAGAGCTGCCAGTTGTAGTTGTTGGCGGCATATTTGTTGCCTGTAATCTCAGTTTCCATGCTGCCGCCGGTAAACCAGCCCTCCCTGTCCCGGCTGAAGTCGCCGTTGATCATCAGCTCGTCTTCACCCGGAGCAGGGGTGGTCCTGCCTGATATGGCAACTGCCACAGCAGTTGAGTTCCCGGTATTGCCTGCAGCGTCTCTGGCTACAGCACGCAGGTAATAAGTACCGTCGGGCATGTTCCGGGTGCTCCAGTCTGCAGTCCAGTTCTGGTCCCCCTTGACGCCGCCGGCCAGGGCAGTCCAGGGGCCGTCAGCGCTCAGGGAATATTCAAAATCAACTCCTACTACACCCGTGTCGTCCGTGGCCGAGGCGGCAACACTAACCTGTAAATCCAAAGTTGCGCCGTCAGCCGGTTGAACAATCTCCACCTGCGGGGGAGTGGTATCCCGGGGCGGGGGCGGTTGCGTCCCGCTGCCGGGGCCGTTATAGGCCCAGTTCATGTAAGCAACAACAAGCAGTCCCGGCGCGCCCACTGAGGTATAACCGGACGCCCGTTGATAAGTGGCGTCAAAGAGGGAGGGCACCCGGTCGTTGAAGCGCAGCCAGAGGCCTATTAAGAGGTCGTTGTTGCCGTTGTACTTGACGCTGCTGACAGTCTCGTTGATTTTACCGTCGGAGCGGATTATGTTTTTCCCGATTGTATTGGCAAAGCGCTGGACATCCGTTTCATCGAAAACAATGCCGGCCTGGTAGGCCATCGCTACAAAATCACCGTCAACAGCCCCGTGGCGGAAGTCTTCGTATTTTTTATAACCGCCGTAGTAGGGCGTATTGACGCTGATATTTTGATTGCTTGCCCAGCCGCTGTAGCCCAGGCCCCACCAGTAATACCAGACGTAGCGGTCCCCTTCCAGGGTGAGGTTGTTCTTAAAATGTTGGGCAATCTTTGTTACCCGGTCGAGGTATTTTGTTTCCCCGGTTGCCTGGTAGATATTCAGCATGGTGCGGGCCAGGCCCAGGTTCTGGTTGTGCGGGACACCCACTCCGTCGCACCAGTAGGGAGAGCCTTTTCTGTAAATATAGTAGCCGGCCCCGCCGGATTCGCGCCATTCGTCCTCGTGAACGCTGATGGCGTCCTTAGCAGCCTGAAGGTATATGTTTGCCTTGCTGTTGTAGGCGGATAATCCGGGATCGTTTTTGACAATCCTGGCAAACCAGGCGTAGGGATAAGAAATGTTGCCCGTATCAACAGCAACGTGATAATATTTTCCACCGAGGATGAGCGGGTTGCTGTCGTTGGGCGGATCGGTATGCCGCCAGGCGGGAAGGCTCAAACCGCGGTAATCGGTGACCTTTCTAATATTGTCACGCTGCTTCAGCACACTGTCGGCATGATCTACGAACTTGTCCAAATAGCAGGTGTCCTGGTAGGTCTCATACATCAGCAGGTAAGATTGAAGTACATATGCTTCACGGAAGGCAAGTAAACCGTAATCGTTATTGGAGTTCTTGTTCCAGTCACCGCCCCTGCTGTCGAGTTGGTCGAAATAAGCCCTTAAGTCTCTGACTTCGGCGGCTTGTCCAACGGATGCGGGTAAAAAAACCAGGAAGGCAAAGCAGGCAACAAGAAGACAAAGACGGAATTGCATGGTTCTTTTCTCTGGAGTCAAAGGTTCATCCCTCCATAGTTCAGATGTTTTTAATCAGCTTGCGGACGATAAACCTGGGAGCTTGAAACTTATCAGACAATTAGGTAATTAGTAAAACCCCCCTCTGTTTCGTTTAAGTAGATCAATTTCTACATATTTCGACTTTCGACAATATTAACAAATCCCCTTTTTTAAAAAAGCTGGTAATATCAGGCATAAACAGAACAGCGCCTGCTGCAAGCTGCAGCAGGCGCTGTTCTCTGGTCGTGTTTATTTTAGCTTTATGTCCTCGTACTTCCGGCTTTTTCCCAGATAGCAGGGGTATGTTTGAAAAGGGCTTGAAGCAGACCTTTCATACAGGCAAAATGAAACAGGCAAAAGTAAAAGGGAATATAAAAAACCCTGGCTTTGATTCTATATACCGCCCCGGTAAGGGCCAGGGAGTAAAACGTAATCTGGATCAAATAAAGGATTTGATAGAGCCGGCCCTGGGGATACAGGAAAACATTCAGGATAAAAACCAGTATCAGCAGGAACGGCGCCAGATACCGGAGGAGCCGGTGAGATATGAATTTCCAGGCAAAATTTAAATTGCGAAGAAGGGTGCAGGGCAAAACCGGCGCCTTGATGATGCCGCCCCAGACCCTGGCCAGCATTCTGACTTTACGTTTAAACTCGTCTTCCGCAGTAGTGCCGGCCTTTTCCCAGGCAACAGCCTCGTGAACATAAACCGCCCTTTTCGAGTTTAAGATCATGTGGCGGGGGAATTCAAAATCATGGCTTTGATTATTCTTAAAATTAAAATAGTCCTGCGACCGTACTGCATAAATTGCGCCATTTCCGGCAGTAATGGCGCCGGTGGCCGATTCCAGCCGCCTCAGGAAGATTTCATAGCGCCAGTACAGTCCCTCTGAAAAGCTGCTGGAGCCCTCCCTGGTATTAGTGTATTCAAGCCGGCCGCAGGCATAACCCACCAGGGGATCTTGAAAGGGAGCAACCAGACGTTTTAGTGCATCCTTCTCCCAGATTGAGTTGGCGTCGGAAAAAACCAGGATTTCCCCCCGGGCCTGCCGGGCCGCCTCGTTTTGCGCAGCAGTTTTGCCAATTCTGCCGCCGGTCTTGAGCAGGGTTACCCCGCAATCAGCGAAACCGCCCACAAGCTCATCGGTCCGGTCGTTTGAACCATCGGAGACAACGATAATCTTGAGTTTTTTTTCAGGGTAGTCAAACGCCAGGCAGTTCTCCAATTTCTTATTAATAACAGCCTCTTCATTATAGGCGGTTACGATTAACGTAACGTCCGGTAAATGGTCCGGTGCGGGAAGTGGTTTCCGGGGGGTCAAGGCCGAGAGCAGCAATAACAGCAGCGGATATCCCGCATATATATAAAATACGGTCAGGACAAGGATCCAAAAAAAACATGCCGTAAACAAGTTATTTCCACCTCAAGAAAACAGTATATAAGCATATAACCGGTAAATAATTTGCTGCATAAAAAATGCTCAATAAGCTGAAATATCCCAGTGGGCCGGATTCCGCGTAAATAAGGAAGCCCACCGGTATCCGGGCAGGTATTAAGTCCGCCCGGGTACCGGTGATTGACATACTAAAATACTGAAAAACAGGTTTTTTGACAGCTCCAGCCCGCAACATCGCCTGGCGGCTACGGTGGTAACCGCGTTGATATAGGTGGCGTCAACACGGACTCCTGACAAAACCTCCGGAACAGTTTCCATAACTTCATTCCCAAATACTCAGATCTGACGGATTGACGGATTGTTTCCCGTCCAGAACCGGGTTTGGCCGTAATACTGCAGGCAGTCGTCGCAGCCGCTCACTCTACAACTTTGCCATTTGATTGATTTAAGACATTTTAACTCTTTATGGCTTCGGCTGAATCCCCGGTTACCGGCGACACTCTGATGTCGTCAAAGCAGACACTGCCCTGGCCGTTTGAAAGCAGGAATAGTTTGGTGAAAGCCGCACCTACCGGAACGGTGAATGAGGTAGGGGGGAAGTTTTCCCATTGCGTTCCGGGTATGTGAATAATATCTATTGTACGTTCCTTCATAATCTTATGGTCTTTGCTATAAAAGATAATGCACATCCTGGCTGGGGATGAAGGCTCCTGATCCTGTCTTGCCCGGCAGGTTATTTCATAAGTTTCACCCTGCAGAACCTGCAAAAACTGGTAAAGCCCCCAGGAATATTTTGCACTCATGCACTTGTTGCCGTTTTCCTCTGTTACAATTTTTCCTGCCTGTTGGGACCAGCCGTAATGCCCCATCTCAAATGAACCATTTTTAAAGATCTCCAACTTCTTGCCGGGCTTCTCCGGTTCCGGTTCCCCGTTAGAAGTAATCCCCGGCTGGTCCTGGTCCTGCCCGGGGGCTGTTTGCTCCTCCTGCTGCTGGGCGGGAGTCTGAATGCTGTCAGGGCTGGCCTGCTCCTCTGCTTCCTGGACCGGCGCCTGTGTGCTGCCGGGGGCAGTCTGCACTGGCTGATCACCGGTTGTTCTTGTAGATTGCGATGTGCCGCAGCCTGCAAGGAGACAGAGGAGCATTACCAGTAAAGCTCCGGCAATAGCTAAAGCCCAAATCCTCCTACCTTTTAACCGCATTTTTTAATCATTACCTCCTTGATTTTGTTTTTATATGTTGATAAAACGCCTGGAAATATTTAAGCGTTTTATTCTCAGGCCTTAGATGAGCTACGTTAATAAACGGTTATTAATTATTTTGCGGATACGAACCGGGAGTTTTAGGAATCCGGTTTTTTGAAGCCCAGTTCAAGTAGGCCACTACCAGCAGGCCGGGAGCCCCCACAGTGGATAAACCCGCAACCTGCTGACAGGTATTGTCGAAGAGGGAGGGGGCTACCCTGTGGTAACGCATCCACAACCCGATCAGGATACTGTTATTACCTTTTTCCATACTACTCCCACCGTCTGCGCTCAAGCCGCTGACAAACTCGTTGATTCCCCCATCACCCCTGATCAGGTTATTCTCTAATGTTCTGGCGAAACGGTAGATGTGAACATCTTCTGTAAAGGCGATGCCGGCCTGGTAGGCTAGAACGACAAAATCAGCAGCCACAGCCCCGTGACGAAAATCCTCATATTTTTTGTACCCCCCGTAGGACGGGGTGTTGTCACTGACCTGCTGTTCCACGGACCAGCCGTTATAACCATGTCCATACCAGTAGTTCCAGACATAACAGTCAGCAGCCAGAGTGAGATGTTCCTGAAAGTGTCGGGCGATCCTGGTAATCCTGTCCAGGTACTTTGCTTCTCCCGTTGCCTGCCATATTTTCAGGAGAGTGCGGGCCATGCCCAGGTTCTGGTTAAAGGGGACGCCAACTCCGTCACACCAGTAGGGAGATCCTTTTCTGAAGATATAGCAGCCTTCTTCACCCGATTCCCGCCATTCATCGTCGTGAACGGCAACAGCATCTGCAGCAGCCCGCACATAAATGTCTGCCTTGCGTTCATAGTTGCAAAGCTCCGGATCGTTTTTAACTATCCGGGCAAACCAGGCGAAAGGGTAGGCAATGCTGGCAGTTTCGACAACAAGGTGAGCATACCGCCCGTCCAGAATCAGCGGGTTGGGGGTGCCGGGTTCATTTGTGCGGCGCCAGGCGGGAAGGCTCAAGCCGCGGTAGTCGGTGACTCCACGGACACTGTCCCGCTGTTTCAGCACGCTGTCCGCGTGATCAATGAATTTCTCAAGGTAGCAGGTATCCCGGTAGGTTTCGTACATCAGCAAATATGACTGCATTACATAAGCCTCCCGGAAAGCAAGATACCCCGCTTCATTGTTGTAATTCTTGTACCAATCACCCCCCTTTTGGTCCAGCTGGTCAAAGAGAGCCCTGAAATCCACTATTTCACAGGCCATGCTGTTTTCCGGCACACTTGAGCCGGGATCATTCTCAAGGGCAGCTACCAGTGATTTCGACGGCAGGGACGTAATCAATACGGTGTTGACCATTAAAATGGACATGATCAGGCTCAACCAGCGTTTCGGCTTACCAGACGAAAATAAAAGCATAAATCACCTCTTCCGACCCCGGATTTATGTATTATATGCTTTGCATCTGGAAAAGGTCAGGATTTCACCATTTCCGTTTTCTTACATAAAATGGTGTCAGGACCGTATTAATCTCAGGTAACAGGTGGATCTATGCGAGGATACTCAAATTTTTTCAAAAGGTTATTCGATTTTTGCGCGGCACTGACGGCACTGGTTATTTTGTCCCCGCTCCTGGTGTTAATCTCGCTGGCCGTGGTTTTCGACAGCGGTTTTCCCGTTTTTTTCAGCCAGTGGAGGACCGGCAGGGAAGGCCGGCAGTTTCTTATTTTAAAATTCAGGACCATGACCCGGGCCGAAAACGGGGCCGGTAACGCCTGCCCTTTTCCCGGCAACGACGATGCACGAATTACCAGGGTGGGCAGGGTGCTGCGCAGCTTCAGCCTGGATGAACTGCCCCAGTTTTTTAATGTCCTGAAAGGTGACATGAGTCTGGTGGGTCCGCGTCCCACCCTGCCCTACCAGGTGCAGCGGTACGACTCCCGGCAGAGGCAAAGACTGCTGATGAAACCCGGATTGACCGGCTGGGCCCAGGTGCATGGACGCAATCTTTTGAGCTGGAGGGAAAGAATTGAGCTGGACCTCTGGTATCTTGACCATTGTTCCTTTATTTTGGATTTGAAGATTCTCCTGAAAACCCTGGGGGTTGTCCTGAAGCGGCAGGGTTCGGATACAGTTGATCTGGATGAGATATCGGCCAGGGAAGAGGTGGTCATAGCCGGTGCCGGGGGCCACGGCAGGGTTGTGGCCGATGCGCTGCAGGCGTCCTGCGCTGACGGGTATTTCCTGGGGTTTGTGGATGATAACCAGGAACTCCGGGGGCAAAAAGCCGGCGGCTTTCCGGTCCTCGGCTCAATCGCCGATATTCCGGGGCTTTACCGGGAGCACCCGGCGCTTCTTGCCGTGGTAGCCATTGGTGACAATTCACTCCGGAAAACAGTGGTTAAAGACCTATGCAGCAGTAAGGTTAAGTTTGCCAAAATCATCCACCCCGGGGCAACCATTGCCGGTGATGTAACCATCGGCCAGGGCACAGTTGTGCTGGCCGGCGCCGTGATCAACAGCGGCGCCAGGATCGGCAGCCACGTTATCATCAATACCTCTGCTGTTATCGAGCATGATTGCATCATTCAGGATTACACGCACATCTCGCCCGGGGCCAAACTTGGCGGAGGGGTAAGGATTGAGGAAGGCGCCCAGGTTGGGATCGGGGCTGTGGTCTTGCCGGGCAGGAAGGTTGGGAGCCGGGCCCTGGTCGGCGCCGGCGCTGTTGTGGTCAAGGACATTCCGGCAGATGTGGTGGCTGTGGGGATCCCTGCCCGGGTTGCCGGAAAAAGGGAGCAGTTTGATTAGTTAATACAATTGGAGTGAGGTCAGGCTATGGATGTTTTAAGCGGTTGCAGGATTCTGGTTACAGGGGGAGCCGGGTTCCTGGGCTCAAATGTCGCCCGCCTGCTGCAGCAAAAGGGCGCTGTAATTACGATTCTGGATAACTGCAGGCCGGGTTATGAAAGAAATATTGTAGATCTCCTGGAAAAGGCACAATTTATCCGGGGTGATATCAATGACGAAAATGTAGTTAAAAGGGCGGTTCAGGGAAAAGACGCAGTTGTCCACACTGCCTTTCCCGTAACGCAATGCGACCGTTCCCTGGAACGCCAGTATGTCGGAGTGGGAACCGTAGGGCTCTACAATGTGCTGAAGGAGGCGCACGCCCAGAGAGCGCTGGTGGTATATGCCTCCTCCATTTCAGTATACGGCAGGCAATTATACACGCCCATCGATGAGCGGCATCCCCTGGATCCGGTCCTGCTTTACGGCGTCACAAAGCTTGCGGGTGAATACTATTGTAAGGTTATGGCCAGGGAATACGGCCTGCAAGTTGTCATGCTCCGTTTTTCCGACCTGTACGGGCCCGGCCTGGGCAGGGACAATGCTCCGGTGGTTTTCTTAAAAAGGGCCCGGGCCGGCCTGCCGCTGGTGGTGCGGGGGGGAGGCAAGCAAATCCGCTCTTATCTCTTTGCCACCGATGCCGCCATGGCGGTTTACCTGGCCCTCACAAACCCGGCTGCAGTGGGCGGGGTCTTTAATATCGCCAGTGATGAAACTGTTACAATTAGCGGACTTGCTCAAAAAGCTTTGCAAATAACCGGCTCAAAGGGTGAAATCGTCTACGAGGACGGATGGGTGGACGAAAGGGAGTACCGCATTGATTCCACACTGGCCAGAACGGTCCTGGGCTTTAAACCCCTTGTGGAGCTGGAAACGGGACTCAGGAAAATCCTGGCCTGGCAGGAAGAAGGGGAACAGGCATGACCACGGTAGCCATTCACCAGCCTAATTTTCTCCCCTGGCTGGGTTATTTTCACAAGCTATTAAACTGCGATGTCTTTATTTTCCTGGATGATGCCCAGTTCCCCAGGGGCAAGAGTTTTGTCAGCCGGGTATCCGTCAAATCACCCGGCGGACCTCTCTGGCTGACTGTTCCGGTTCAGGGAAAGGGGAGTTTCCTGCCCATAAAAAACACTGTCATGGTTGATCCGGAAAAATGGAGGAAAAAACACCTTAAAACCCTGCAATCATGTTATGCCAGGGCCCCTTTTTTCGCAGAGTATTTTCCTGCCATCCAGCAGGTTTATGACCTGGAGTGCTCGTTGCTGGCCGATTTCAACATCAGCCTGATCAAGAGACTGGCGGGCGTCTTTTCCAGCTCTCCCCACATGGTCAGGTCATCCGAACTGAATCTTGATTATGACGGTTCCCTGGACCATCTGGTCAAACTTGTTAGATGTATGGGTGGGACCAGGTACCTGACCGGTAAGGGAAGGGGCACCCTGCGCCACCTGGACCAGTCTGCTTTTGCCCGGGAAGGGATTGAGGTGGTTTTCCAATCCTTTGTTCACCCGGAGTATCCCCAGCTCTGGGGAGAGTTCATCCCTAACCTGTCAATTGTGGATCTGATTTTTAATTGCGGGAAGCAGTCAGAAAAAATACTCCTCAAAAAAAGCTGAAAATATATAAAAGCTGAAAAGAATAGTTTTCCTGTTAAAATATTGAACATATTGTTATAAAACAACATATTTTTTTAATCAAACCTTTAATTGACAGTTGAGGTTTTGCCTGCTAAAATACCCAAAAGGGAACATTTGTTCGCTCTTTATCCCCTTAACTAACAAAGGGGCCCCCGTAACGCGGGGCAGACTGTATGATCAACATAATGCTACACTAATAAAGTCCACAGGGATGAAATTTTTAAAATGACTGCTAAATAGAGTTAATTAAAGAACAGCTCTAAAAAAATTGAGACTGGGGGGGGTTGTAATCAGAATTGTAATTGATCCGGGTCACGGTGGGAAGGACCCCGGGGCAGCCGGCAACGGCCTGCTGGAAAAAAACATCAATTTGGAGATCAGCAGGAGGCTGGCGAAAAACCTTTCAGATTACGACGTGGAGGTCATTCTCACCAGAGACAGCGACTTATATTCGGATCTGGCGGACCGCTGTGCCATGGCTAATAAAGTGAAAGCGCATTATTTCTGCTCCATCCATGTCAATTCCGGGGGCGGGACGGGTTTTGAGAGCTATATTTACAGCGGCGCCAAAGCTGATACGGAGAATTTAAGGAATACAGTGCACGGTGCAGTTGCAGCTTATCTCAGAGATGCCGGATTCGTGGACCGGGGTAAAAAAAAGGCTGATTTTTATGTCTTAAGGGAAACAATAATGCCGGCAGTTTTGCTGGAAAATCTTTTTATTGACCATAAAATTGATGCCGCCAGCCTGAAAAACCCTGCCTTTCTTGATGGTCTGGCGAGAGCAATTACAGGGGGTCTGGCAACTGCCCTGGGGCTCCAGCCAAAAATCAGCCCGGCCAGCCCACCTGAAAAAACCGGCGCAACGCCTGTGAAAACTGCTGCAACGGCAGGCACGTCACAGGCCCGCGCTTTCCTGGCCGCCAAAAATCCAAAGGCACCCGATTATGTACAAATATATGCCGACCTGGGGGCAAAATACGGAATTCGCTGGGACGCCGTGTTTGCCCAGTCCTGCAAGGAAACAGGGTTCTGGAAATTCGGGGGTTTGGTCAAACCCGAACAGAATAATTTTGCCGGTCTGGGATCCTTTGGCGGCCAGAAGGGCGCCTCCTTCGCCACTCCCTCTGATGGAATAGAGGCCCAGTTCCAGCACTGGCATGTATATTATTATGGAGGAAACCTGCCGGCCGGGACAAAGGTTCTGGATCCGCGCAGGGATGCCGTGATAAAAAGCGGTTGGGCGGGGAAGCTGCAGTATGTCGAGGATCTGGGCGGCCGATGGGCGCCGTCTGCGGATTATGGCTCAAGTATTGTCAACGATTACATGAAAGTGATGCAGTCCCTGGAAGTCCAAACTCCGGCGCAACCCACTTCAAAACCCTGGGATCCTGCCGCTGAAATTGCCCAACTAAAAGCCGAAGGGCTAATCGACAGTGACCACAAGCCGCAGGACTTAGTAACCTGGGGTGAAATGGCCACCGTCTTGAACAGGCTGCGAAGGCAGATAAAAAAATAAATATTCTTATTGACAACTTCTGTTTCCCCTGATGCAACCAGCTCAACATTTAAGAAAAACGCAGCAATGTCCAAAATTCTGGCAGCTTGCTGCAGATTTTGCATAAATTCAAGAAAGGGCAGGGCGGGGCGGAAAGACCTCCTAAAGTCCAAAAAATTCCTTAAAATATGGTTAAAAACGGCTTAAGCAAGAGGAAATCAACATAATAAAGTCGAATTAACGCAATTAGCATTTAATATTAATATTTATTCCATAAGGAGGTCGGAAATATGTCCAATCCCCCCCGTGGCGCCTTTATCCAGCGGGACAAGAAAAGCTACGCAATAGTACCCAGAATTTCTGCAGGTCTGGTAACACCTGACTTTCTTGAAAACGTAGCCCGGGTAGCCAGGAAGTACAATGTACCATTGATCAAGCTAACTTCTGCCCAGCGGCTGGCCCTGGTGGGTTTAAACCCGGAAGACGTCGAGAAAATCTGGCAGGAACTTGGTGCAGATGTCGGCCCCGCCGTAGGACCTTGTGTCCATTACGTAAAAGCTTGTCCCGGAACAGCTGCCTGCAGGTTCGGAATCCTGGATTCACTGGGGCTTGGTTTACGCCTGGAGAAAGAGTTTTTAGGGATGGATTTACCGGCTAAAGTCAAAATCGGTGTTTCCGGCTGTCCAAATAAGTGTGGGGAAGCCTATGTCAGAGATATCGGCCTTTTCGGCAAAAAATCCGGATGGACGTTTATTTTCAGCGGTAATTCCGGAGCACGTCCACGTATTGGTGACATCATTGCAGAAAATCTGACTGATGACCAGGTTGTCGAACTGGCTCGTAAATGCCTCGACTACTATAAAGCCAACGCACGGGGAAGGGAGAGAACAGCCCGGTTTATTGAGCGGATTGGCATCGAAGAGTTTAAAAAAGCAGTATTATAGTTTAAAGGTTTATATTTAAAGTTTATATAGATAGATTAATTTAACGAATAAAACGCAGGCTGATTAAAAAGCCGCCTTGTCTAAAAGGGCTGCTACAACCCTTGGGTTCATGGGGTTGTAGAAAGCCCTTTTCCTTATTAAGCACCCTTAGATGCCTTTCTGTTAAATGCATTCTTTATCCTGAGCATAGCTACCACTATTCTCTTTAGCCCCTAACTCATTTGGACAGGCCTGCATAACGGTGAACGTAAGTTTCTCTTGAAGTGATTCTCTTCGGTACTCGTTAGAGCAGGAAAAAACATATCTGTCACTATTGAGCCGGTTAAATAACGATCTTCAAGAAATTGCCTGTGTTTATGGTTGACATTACATATAATTGTATGTATAATAATGCTACCAGGTCATTGCGTAAATATCTCTAGTTCCGCTGTATTACTAAGATTAAAGACTTAATTAAGAATGAACATATTGTAAATGCTCCCCAGAAAAAACCAAATGATAAATCATAAAAGAGAAGAAAAGCAAAGTGATAGCCCTAGATGGGCATAGTAAAGCGATTAATATAGTGAATAATGATGGAGTGAAGAGAGGAGAGCATTATTTAAAATGCCAAATGTATTATTTGATAAAAATCAGATTGTTGGTATCACAGAATTGCAAAGGAACGCGAGTTCAGTATATTCCAAAGTTAAAAAACATGATGTTTTGATTCTAAAAAACAATGCACCATGCGCTGTAATGTTGGATTATGAAAGATACGAGGACCTGGTGGAGAAAGCGGAGCAAGCTGAAATTTATGCGATGCTGTTAAAGCGCAAGGACAATAAAAAGTGGTTAAAAACCAGTGAAGTCCTTGAAGGCCTGAGTTTCTCGGAAGGATCTGATTAGTTTGAACGGAGTAGACCTGGCGGATCTAATCGAATTAATCGAGGAAAAGGTGGACTGGCATCCGGATGCAGCTGCAGAGTTTAGAGCATTGCCAATTGAGATGCGCCTGGATGTATTACAACAGTTAACAAGGATAACTATTAACCCTAAGGCAGGAAAAAGTTTGGAAGACAAGCATGGTATGGATCTTACAGGATATCGCAAAATGTATTTTTGGAGAGCAACACATAGAATAATTTACTGTGTTGAACAAAATGGCAAATGCAAAATATGGGGGATAGGCCCTAGAGCTGGTTTTGCTGTTTATGAAACTGTGGCAGATAGAACATCTGATTTATAAAAGCCCTTGATGAGCTTTTATAAATTAAGCTATGTCTGCGGTAAAAACCTCTGAATAGAAAACGGCCAATAATTTTGGATGCTTCTGTCGTACTGAATCCATCGATTACCCTACTGTCCTCCAGGACAAGCCTTGACTCGGTATGCTGTGCGAAGAGCACCCAACCGACCAATGACCGAAAGCTGAACAATAGTAAGGTCGGTCTTGATTTAGCGGTACAGCATACCCAGTCAAGGCCGCTTTACTTCGTTACGCGCAAGTACCGCAGTATTCTGTGTAAATTGGTATTTCCGGAAAAGCTAAGCTATAAATGACTCTTACCTGCCGGGAGGATAGGGCACTGCTGGAGAGCAACCCGAGCACCTGGCATGGTTCTGCCGAGGATAGCAGGGGTAGTCCCAGAGGCTGCCCCGCTATCATTTTCCTGCTATCCTTGGAGTACAAAAGCGGTAAACTCACTATCCAGCCATTAGTTCCGGTTCCAGCCTATCGCTGAAGTGGATGGAGTGCTGGTGGAGAGGCCGTTTGCAGTGCAGAGTTTCAAAAGCTCGGCATCGTCCCCCAGCCGGGGGGTGCGCCTGAAGGGGTATGGCTACAGCCTGAAGCGCAGCAGCGCTTTATTCGGCGATGATGCGCCGGAGTACCTTGAGAAAGTGGAAACCTTGAACATTTTCGGCATCCGGGCTGATTACATGCGCCAGTTTAAGGAGTACCTGGAGGAAGAGGGTCTGTCAAAGGATGATGACTGGTTGCCTTTTGTCCTGCCGGTGGTTAAGTTGCCGGTGGACCGGCGGTTAAAGTACCCGGTAGTGGTGGACTGGTACCCCCGGGTGCAGGCCCAGCAAAGCAGCAGTCGGAGGGGTGTTACCGCTGAGGCGGCAGCCAAGCTTGAAAACGGCTGGTTGACTGGCGAACACCTGGCCCTGCTGGATCTGGATGCGATATACTTTGAACTGGTGCGGTTTAAGAATGAGCGAAACCTGCACAACCTCAATATAACCCGTAGCGTCATTGAGAGCCTGCTCAGGCGGGATGACTGGTATGTCCTGTATATACCCAGGGAGGAGCTAGCCTTTGACTTTCTGGAAAAGGCTCGCCGCTGGCAGGAAATAGCCGTGGCCCTGCTCAAAAAATACTGCGAGCGTTACTATTAAGGCAGATCCGCTGGTGGCAGGATGGACTGACTGAAGAATACTTTGAGGAGCGGCACGTGTTTTTCCCGCACAACCCGATCACGCATGATACTCACAGGACGGATGATGTAACTTATGACCTTTTCGCAGCACACCAGCACAAACTAATCAAGGCTGCCATTACTGGCAGCCTTCCAGCGTAAATTCCCTGGTTAATTTACTCAAGGCCCTTTTCTCTATCCGCGAAACATAAGAGCGGGATATTCCCAGACTCCGGGCGATTTCCCGCTGGGTTTTCCTGGCGCCGTCCTCCAGGCCGAATCTCAGCTCCAGAACTTTCTTTTCCCGGCGCGTCAACTGATGTACTTTCTCCCGGAGGCGCTTCTGCTCAAATCGGTTCTCGACCATTTCCGACACAACTTCCGGGTGGGTGCCCAGAATATCAATCAGGGTTATTTCGTTGCCTTCCTTGTCTACTCCGATAGGGTCATATAAAGAGACTTCCGAGCGTATTTTTTTTGTATAACGCAAATGCATGAGGATCTCGTTTTCTATGCACCTTGCCGCATAGGTGGCCAGCCTGGTCCCTTTCCCCGGGTTGAAAGTGTTGATGGCCTTGATCAGCCCGATGGTCCCGATGGAGATGAGGTCATCCGGGTCTTCGCCGGTACTGTCAAATTTTTTCACTATATGTGCTACCAGCCGTAGATTGCGTTCAGTAAGAACATTGCGCGCCACCTCATCGCCCCGGGCCAGAAGCCGGAGGTATTTCGCCTCTTCTTCTTCGGACAACGGCTGGGGAAAAGTGTTGTTGGCAATATAAGAAACAAGCAGCATCAACCCGTTGACCAGCGACACAATAGTCAAAGCCCAGAGTCCGGGCAGCATCAAACAATCCCCTCCCAAAAATAGCGTGCACTTAATAATATGATTTTGCAGAACACTTTTGTGCACGTCCTGTCGTTAATTGTTTAAAAAGGATTTTATGCATCCGGCGGAGAAATTAATAATTTACACAAGAAATGTTTATAACATAAATTACCGGCCTAACTTACAAATCAATAACTATAGAAAGAGGGATTGTTCAATTGATACAGGCGACGGGGGTAGTTCTGGCAGGGGGAAAAAGCAAGCGCATGGGTTATGATAAGGCTTTTCTGGAAGTTGGGGAGGCTGCGATGATTAAGCAAGTCGCCTCTGAATTGAAAAAAGTCTTTAACGAAGTCCTGATCGCAGGAGGAATTAAGGAGCAGGGTGAACTTCTGGGACTGCAGGTAATACCCGACCGCATCCCCGGCAGGGGTCCCTTAAGCGGTATTCATGCCGCCCTGGGCGCGGCTAAAAATCCCAAGTGCCTGGTTACCGCTTGCGATATGCCCTTTGTCACCGCTGCCCTGGCGCGTTTCATGATCACTCAGGCCGACGGATATGATGTAGCCGTGCCGACCCACGGAATTCACGTCCAGCCTCTTTTTGCCGTGTATGACAGGAATTGCGAAGGCCCTATCGAACAATCCCTGTTGAACAACATCCGAAAAGTTATTGATTTTTATCCCCTGGTGCGGGTAAATTATGTTAATGAAAAGTATTTGCGCGCAATTGCCGACATCGACTTTGCCTTTTTTAACGTCAACACTCCGGACGACTTAGAAAAGGCCAGGAACATGGCGGTACGCGATGAGACAGGAGCATAGTCCTTGTTCAGAATTCTTTATCCAAAAATGTATGTATCATCTGTTAGTGAAATCCAGCCCGTTCTACTGAAAGAGCTGGGTATAAAAGCTGTTCTCCTTGATCTGGACAATACCATTGTCCGCAGGGATGCGTTTCATTTTACCCCGGCCGTGTCAAATTGGCTTTCCGAACTCCGGTCCCTGGGCCTCGAATTGTGCATTGTCTCGAACAACTCGAGGGGAAGAGTTGGCTCCATCGCCGGCCTGATGGACCTGCCGGCCGTGCCCAGGGCGGTAAAACCGTTCGTCTCGTCCTTTCGCCGGGCGTTGAAATTGACGGGAACGTTACCCGGAGAGACAGCCCTGGTGGGCGACCAGATTTTTACCGATATTCTGGGTGGAAACTTAACAGGTCTCTACACCATCCTGGTTGTTCCCATGAAGGGGAAAGAATTCTGGGGAACCCGGTTGTTTAACCGGCCGCTGGAAAAAATCGTGCTGGCCAGATTAAAAAAATGCCCGGAGGTGTTTCATGGCAAGTGGGATTAGCAGCCGCACCAAAGTATGCGGCATATTCGGTTATCCCCTGGAACACACCTTTTCGCCCGCCATGCATAACGCAGCCTTTGAAGCCGCAGGACTGGACTTTGTTTATCTTCCTTTTCCGGTGGATGCGGACAGGTTGCAGCAAGCAGTTGCATCCGTTAGATTCCTGGGACTGGTTGGGGTGAACGTAACCATTCCCCATAAGGAAGCCGTCCTTCCCCTGTTGGACGAACTGAGTGAAGAAGCCCGCCTGATTGGAGCGGTCAACACCATTGTCAACCATTCCGGGCGTTTATATGGAGAAAATACCGACGGCAGGGGATTTCTTTGCTCTCTCCGGAAAACTGCCAACTTCCTGCCTTCCGGTAAAACCGTCTTGTTGCTGGGAGCCGGGGGCGCAGCCAGGGCAGTGGCGGTGGAGCTGGCCCTGGCCGGGGTCCGGAAAATCATCTTAACCAACCGTTCAAAATCGCGGGCGGAGGAAATGGCCGCTTATCTCAGCTCTAGAATCGGAACCTGTACCGAAGTGTTAACCTGGCCTGAACCGGAAGACCTGCTGCCCGGGGAAGCGCTTCAGTCGGCTGATCTTGTTGTCCAGGCCACATCCCTGGGAATGTACCCCTGTTGCGCTCAAACCGTACCCCTGCCTTTCAACCTGTTCCGGCCCGGACAGGTGGCCTGCGACCTTGTCTACAACCCCGTTCAGACTGAGTTTCTAAGACGGGCTGGAGAGGCCGGTGCCACAGTAATGGGCGGTTTGGGCATGCTTTTACACCAGGGCGCTCTGGCTTTCGAGCTCTGGACCGGGAAAGCCGCCCCTCTAGAGGCAATGGGAAAGGCCCTGGTCAAGACTGTTTGGAAATAAATATGCGAATTCGGCTAAAAGCCCTGCGGGGAGGTTGCTGCCTTGCTTAGATACCTGACAGCCGGGGAATCGCACGGCCCGGCACTTACAGCTATTGTGGAAGGCCTGCCGGCGGGCCTTCCTCTTACAGCCGCCTATATCAACCGGCAGCTTGCCCGGCGCCAGGGCGGCTACGGCCGCGGCGCCAGGATGAAGATTGAAAGCGACACTGTGTCTTTCCTGTCCGGAGTGCGCGGCGGACTGACGCTGGGCAGCCCCCTTGCTTTACTCGTGGAAAACGAGGACTGGGCCAACTGGTCGGAAATTATGTCAGCAGAGCCCGGCGCCAGGACTGACGAGCGGGTGGTGAGGCGCCCCCGCCCCGGGCACGCCGACCTGGCGGGAGCCCTTAAATACCGGCATCAAGACCTCAGAAACGTTCTGGAACGAGCCAGCGCCCGGGAAACCGCCGCCAGGGTTGCCGCCGGCAGCGTGGCCAGGAGGCTTCTGGAGGAACTGGGAATTACCATCATCGGGCAGGTCGTCCAGTTGGGCGGCCTGTCTGCGGCTGTAGAAAACCTTGGACTGGAAGAGCTGAAGGCCGGGCTGGTTCAGTCAAGGCTGAATTGCGCCGACCCGGCTATGGAGCAGCGCATGCTTGAGACCATTGACGCTGCCCTGGCTGCCGGAGATACCCTTGGCGGAGTTTTTGAAGTCAGGGCCTATGGAGTTCCCGCCGGGCTGGGCAGCTACACCCACTGGGACCGCAAGCTGGACGGCCGTCTTGCCGCAGCGCTGATGAGTATTCAGGCTGTTAAGGGCGTAGAGGTGGGCCTGGGATTTGCAGCCGCCGGACGCCGGGGTTCCCAGGTCCAGGACGAGATCTTCTATGAACCGGGCCGGGGTTTTTATCGCCTGAATAACCGGGCTGGAGGGATCGAGGGCGGGGTAACCAACGGTGAAACGGTGGTTGTCCGGGGAGCCATGAAACCGATCCCGACCCTTAACCAGCCCCTGCAGAGTGTGGACATGATTACCCGCAAGCCCTCCCGGGCAGCAGTGGAGCGCTCCGATGTATGCGCTGTTCCCGCAGCCTGTGTGATTGGGGAGGCGCTGGTAGCCTGGGAACTGGCCCGGGCCTGCCTGGAAAAGTGCGGAGGGGACAGCCTGGAAGAACTGAAGGATAACTGGAACCGCCACCTTTCCTTCCTGAGAAAGGTATGAAGAAAAATGAGAAAAAACATTGTCCTCATCGGCTTTATGGGAACCGGTAAAACAGCCGTGGGGCGGCGCCTGGCCAGGCGCCTCAAACGCAAGTTTGTTGATACGGACGCCGAAATCGAAAAGATAACAGGAAAAACCATCGCTCAAATTTTTGCCAGGGATGGGGCCACCCGTTTTCGCTCTGAGGAGGCCCTCCTGGTTAAGAAGCTTGCCCCCAAAGAGGGGCTGGTAATTTCCACCGGCGGCGGACTGGTTTTAAATCCCGAAAACGTCCGCCTCTTGCGGGAAAACGGCATTTTTGTCGCCCTCGCGGCCGATCCCGAGGTCATTTACAGAAGGGTGCGCCGCAAAAGAAACCGGCCCCTTTTGTTCAAGACTGATCTAAAGGAAAGAATCCGGGAACTCCTGGAGGAGCGGAAGGGAGTCTACGACATAGCCGATCTTTCCCTTGATACAGGATTATGCAGTATTGACATCACTGTGGAAAAAATCATTAATTACCTGCAGGAAAGGAATCAGATCTGATGAAGACTGTGCCGGTCAACCTGGGCGCCCGGAGCTATACCATATATATCGGGGAGGGACTCCTGGGCAAAACTGGAGAGTTGCTGAAATTCTCCGGCTGCGGCAAAACTGTCCTCCTGGTTTCAAATTCCCAGGTGTTCCAGCTTTACGGGGGCATTGTCCAGGCCAGTCTGGAAAGCTGCGGTTTCGAAGTTGTGCCGGGGATTACCGGAACAGGTGAAGAACACAAGAACCTGGCCACAGCTGAAAAGCTTTATGATCTGGCCTATACCGCAGGAATTGACCGCCGCTGCGCCATTCTGGCCCTGGGCGGCGGCGTGGTGGGGGATGTGGCCGGCTTTGTGGCGGCTACTTACCTGCGGGGCGTGCCCTTGATTCAACTGCCCACGACGCTCCTGGCCCAGGTAGACAGCAGTGTGGGGGGCAAGGTGGCCGTTAACCACCCCAGGGGCAAAAATATCATCGGTGCATTTTACCAGCCCAAATTTGTCCTGGCAGATACGTCTGTCCTCCAAACCCTGCCTCCCCGGGAAATCAGGTCCGGCCTGGCCGAGGTCATCAAGTACGGTATAATCCGGGGTCCGGTTTTTTTCACCTGGCTTGAAGAAAACCTATCCGGGCTATTGTCCGGAAAACCGGAATTCCTGTCCGAGGCCGTTCAAAACTCATGCCGGATTAAAGCAGGCATTGTGGAGAAGGATGAGACCGACCAGGGTCTGCGGGCAATATTAAACTTCGGTCACACCCTGGGACATGCTGTTGAGTCCCTGACCGGGTATGGTGTTTTTAACCACGGGGAAGCTGTGGGAATGGGCATGGTCGCTGCAGCACAGCTGGCCGTAGCCCTGGGCCTGCTGCCGGAGAAGGAGGCGGAACGGATCACCGTTTTAATCCGCCGGACCGGCCTGCCCGTTGAAATTCCCGGGGACCTCCCGGCGGATGCCCTTGTGGCTGCCATGCGGCAGGATAAAAAAGCCTTCGCCGGTCGTCTGACCATGGTTTTGCCAGTGGAAACAGGACGGGTGGAGGTTGTGCGAAACGTGCCGGAAGCAGCTGTCCGGAAGCTCTTGGACTCTTCCCGGTCTTTTCCTGAACTCTCAACCGGTGAAACGGAGCCTGGTTCTTCATAGTGTGGTTTTAAAAATCACGCTCTGCTTTTTTTATAGACGTTCAGCAGGGAAAATCGTGGACAAGAAAAACCTGGACGGGTTTTTTAAAAAATGTTAATCTAAGGTTTAACAGAGGAGCAATATTTAACGAAAACAATTAAGATAGTGATGGTAGTCAACGGCGCCCCTTGATTAAATGGCTTTTATGTGAATTGAGCTGTCAAGGGGTTGACGCTTTGGGAATAAATAACAGCTCCCCCATAACCCTAAATTACGTACAGTGAGTGAGTTCTATTTTGATTGTTGATGAACGTATCGTAACTGCCATATTTTTTTTTCTGGGCCTGATCATCGGGAGTTTCTTAAATGTTTGCATATACCGCCTGCCCAGAGGCGAATCTGTCGTCATTACGCCTTCTCATTGTCCGGCCTGCGGTTCCAGGATCGGAGCCAGGGACCTTTTTCCGCTGCTGAGTTATCTCTGGTTGAAAGGCCGCTGCCGCGCCTGCGGCAAACGGATCAGCCCCCAATACCCTTTGGTCGAACTGCTCACCGGTCTGCTTTTTGCTTCAGCTTACGCGCATACCGGTTTGACGGCCCTGTTGCTGAAACAACTTTTTCTCGTCGCTGTTCTTATTGTGGTATCTTTTATTGACCTGAAATACCTGATCATCCCCGACCGGATCATCGTCTTTTCCCTGGCCTGCGGCATTTTACTGAACCTTTTTGCAGGAGATTTGAGCCTTTTGTCTGCAGTGCTGGGTTTATCAGCCGCGGCCGCCTTCCTGCTAATTCCTGCTTTAGTTTACCGCGGCGGAATGGGTGGAGGGGACATCAAACTTGCAGCTTTAATCGGCTTTTTCCTGGGCTGGCCCAACGGACTGCTGGCTGTATTCCTGAGCTGCCTGCTTGGGGCTGTGACCGGGATAACCCTTGTCCTGACCGGCCTTAAAGGTCGTAAGGATGCCATTCCCTTTGGTCCGTACCTGGCTCTGGGAACACTGCCGGCCATGTTCTTTGGTGACAAATTGCTGGCCTGGTACCTGGGCTTATTTTAACTGAATAATCCGTTGTGCTCAATCAGCTGCAAGGAGCAACGGCAGGGTTGGGACAAATCCACCATTCCCTTGTCAGGCTTGTTTAGAGCCTAAAGCCGGTTCCCTCAGGCTAATGGATTTCAAATACAAAGATTTACGTGAGGTTTTAAAATGACAAATAAAAAGCGACTGGGCCAGCGCCTGCTTGAAAAGGGGCTAATCACCGGGGAGGAACTGTCGGAAGCTTTACTGGAGCAGTCCTTGACGGGTGAAAAGCTGGGACGCGTGCTGGTCAAGCTGAAAATGATCAGCGAGTCAACCTTGAACGAACTCCTGGGCATTAAGGAAATGAGCCCGGGTGAAGCCATCGATCAACAGTTATTGAGAATAATTCCGGAAGAATTAATCCGCAGGTATAAAGTATTTCCGGTCAAAAAAGATAAAAACCGCCTCTACATAGCCATGGCCGATACCTTGAATGTTATGGCCATCGACGATTTAAGGCTGGTTACCGGCCTTGACATCGAGCCCCTGGTAGCCAGTGAGAAGGAAATCAATGCGCTCATTGAAAAGAACTTCGGCATTCCCGAAGTGGAAAAAGCCATGCAGGAACTGGGCATCCAACAGGAGCCTGAAGAACCGGAAGAAGAAGAGGCAGCCGTCGACGAAGCCCCGGTGATCCGGCTTGTTAATTCCATCATGATTAAGGCTTTCGATGAAGAAGCCAGCGATATCCACATTGAACCCTTTAAAAACGGAATCCGGGTGCGTTACCGGGTTGACGGGATCCTGCGGGAGGTCATGAACCTGCCCCGTAAAATGCTTCACGCCCTTGTTTCCCGGATCAAGGTCATGGCCAATATGGACATCGCCGAACGCCGTGTTCCCCAGGACGGGCGGGTTCCCTTAAAGCTGCAAGGGCGGGAACTGGACTTGAGGATCTCCACCATACCCACAGTTTTTGGGGAAAAAGTGGTTACCCGGGTCCTGTATAAAGATAATATTAAAAATTATACCCTGGACAGGCTTGGTTTCTCAGAGCACAACCAGGAGAGGTTCTTAAGTTTTCTCAACAACTCTTACGGCATGATCCTGGTTACCGGACCCACCGGCAGCGGAAAAACCACCACGCTGTACACCGCTTTGAACAGGATTAATACGGTGGAAAAAAACATTATTACAGTTGAAGATCCCGTGGAATACATCCTTGAAGGCATCAACCAGGCCCAGATCAACGTCAAGGCGGGCATCACCTTTGCGACCTATCTACGGACGATCCTGAGGCAGGACCCGGATATTATCATGATTGGCGAAATCCGCGACGCGGAGACTGCGGAAATAGCCATCCGGGCAGCCACCACCGGCCACCTGGTGCTCTCCACCCTGCACACCAACGACGCCCCGGGGGCTGTAAACAGGCTTGTGGATATGGGCATAGAGCCCTTTATGGTCGCCTCCTCGGTGATCGGAGTCATCTCCCAGCGGCTGGTCCGGCGCATTTGCCGGCACTGCAAGCGTACAACCAGTCCCGGTGAATTTGAGAGCGCCTTTGCCGGTCTTAAGCCCGGTGATGTTGTCTACCACGGCGCGGGCTGCGCCAAATGCAACCATACCGGGTTTCACGGGCGGGTCGCTATCTACGAAGTGCTGACCGTTTCCAGCCTGCTCCAGAAGCTGATCCTGGAGCGCGCCTCCACCGAGGACTTGAGAAATGCGGCTATCCGGGAAGGCATGGTTGCGCTGAAGGAAGACGGAATTCAAAAGGCGCTGGCGGGCCTGACCACGATTAAAGAAGTAATTCGTGCCGTATACAGGGAGGATAAACCTTGAAACTAGTTGATGTTTTAACCCAGGCGGCCGAACTTGGCGTATCGGATGTCCATATCACGGTAAACACACCGCCGGTGTACCGTCTGCACGGTGTGCTCTACCCGCTTGATCACCCCGACTTCAAAGGACGGCTCAATTTATTGGGCGGCTTTGAAATCAAACCCCTTACTCCCCAGCAGACGGACGAAATGGCCCGGGAGATAATGAGCCGGGAACAGTATGAAAAGTTCAACATTCAGGGCGAACTGGATTTTTCCTTTTCGCTGCCTGGAAGTGCCAGGGTCAGGGTAAATGCTTTCAGGCAGAGGAACAGCACAGCCCTGGTCATGCGCCTGCTCAACACCCGCATCCCAACCTTTAAGGAACTGGGCCTGCCTGAGATCCTGGCCCACCTGGCCAAAAAGCCCGACGGCCTGGTCCTGGTCACCGGACCCACCGGCAGCGGCAAGTCAACAACCCTGGCTGCCATGATTGACCTGATCAACAGGGAAAAGAGAGTACATATCCTGACTCTGGAAGATCCCATCGAGTATCTGCACAACCACCAGCTTTCCCTGGTGAACCAGCGGGAAATCGGCACGGATACCGGTTCCTTCGCTATCGCCCTGCGGGCCGCCCTGCGGGAGGATCCGGATGTAATCCTGGTAGGGGAAATGCGTGACCTGGAAACAATCAGCATCGCCATCACCGCTGCAGAAACCGGCCACCTGGTCCTGGGCACCCTGCACACATCCAGCGCAGCCGAAACCATCGACCGGGTCATCGACGTCTTTCCGCCGGAACAGCAGCAGCAGATTCGAGTTCTGCTGGCCAATACGCTCCAGGGCATCGTTGCCCAGCAGTTGATCCCCAGGTCCGACCGGCCGGGCCGGGTGGCGGCCATGGAAATACTGGTAGCCACACCGGCCATCCGGAACCTGATCCGGGAGGGCAAGACCTTTCAAATTCAGACACAGCTGCAGACCGGCGCCAGGCACGGGATGCAGACACTGGACATGTCGCTCAGACAGCTTTACCAGAAAAAGATTATCAGCAGGGAAGAGGTTTTACACCGGGCTTACGATCCTGAAAGCCTGCTCAAAGCATTGGGAGGATAGAAATGCCTCAACTGTTTGCCTACAAGGCCAGAAACCTGTCCGGCAAATTGCTCACAGGTAAAATAGAAGCGGAAAGCCGGGACGCCGCAATTGCCCAGTTGCGCAATAGGAACTATTACGTTGTCCAAATCAACCCTGCCATGGATTTTAAGCTTGACCTGGATAAGCTGCTTAATTTAAAAATCAAGGTCAAAGATCTGGCCGTGTTTTGCCGCCAGGCCGCAACCATGATTGAAGCAGGTATCCCCCTGCTGCAGTGCCTGAATATCCTGACCCAGCAGACAGAAAGCAAAAAACTGCGTGAAATATTAAAGGCCGTAGTCATGGATATCGAAAACGGTAAAAGCCTCAGTGAAGCCTTTAGAATCCATCAGCGGTACCTGCCCGGTATTTTCATCGACATGCTCACGGCAGGAGAGGTCAGCGGCACGCTGGACCAGGCCATGGACAGGTTGGCCAACCAGTTCGAGAAGGACCATGAATTAAAGGAAAAAATCAAGTCGGCCATGACCTACCCCCTGGTCATCGGGGCCTTTGCCTTTCTGGCCATGGTTATCCTGCTGGTGGTTGTAGTACCTATTTTCGTCGAAATCTTCGAACAGGTTGGGGCTGAACTCCCCCTTCCGACCCGGATCATGCTCGGGGTCAGCAAAGCATGTACTAATTTCTGGTACCTGATCTTGCCTGCCCCCCTCTTGCTCTACTTTGGACTGAAGAGCTTTGCCGCTACGGACAGGGGTAAAGTTATCACCGACCGTTTGCTCTTAAAACTGCCCGTTTATGGAAAGCTTACCCAAAAAACAATTACCGCCAGGTTTGCCCGCACCCTGGCCACTCTCTTGAAAAGCGGCGTCCCCTTGATGCAGTCGCTGGAGACGGTGGAAAACGTTGTGGGCAACACCCAGGTTACCAAAATTATCAAGGCAGCAAGGGAAAATATCAAAGAAGGGGAAAACATGTCGCCCATCCTGCTGAATGCATCTTTTTTCCCGCCCATGGCTGTAAACATGATTGCCATCGGGGAAGAATCGGGCGCCCTGGACGCCCTCCTGGAAAAGGTGGCCATTTATTACGAGCAGGAAGTGGAAACCCTTGTAGCCAAGCTTTCCAGCATTATTGAGCCCTTGATGATAGCCGGAGTTGGGATTATGGTCGGTTTTATC
>Ga0123335_1001093_pt1 | contig 45357 bp, 33 predicted proteins | sample BiotimSIPDNA_2_FD_89707 | JGI IMG/M metagenome (GOLD analysis project Ga0123335, IMG submission 89707) | Anaerobic biogas reactor microbial communites from Washington, USA - Biogas_R2 time_0 SIP DNA | ecosystem: Engineered > Bioreactor > Anaerobic > Unclassified | place: Washington, USA...
CGAGTCGCACACCGAGATCAAGGTTATTCGCTCCGACAGCTTCGATATCGCCCGCCCCGTGGCCGACCATCTGCTGAACAAGCGCACCGTTGTTCTCAACCTGGATACCGCTAAGGAAGAGGTTATCCGCAACATCCTCTACTTCCTCCAGGGCGTGGTCTATTCAATAGACGGCAGCATAAAGAAGGTTGCCGCCCGCACATTTATAATAACTCCCAACACCGTGCCGATCTCCGATCAGGGCGCTGCCTCCAATCCGCAGGCTCATCAGGCCGGCGACATGGGTTTTAATACCTTCGGCAGCTGAGAGGCTTGCCTATACCGATGCCCCTTGTCAGAATTGCAGCCACTTTCACCAATACGACGCTGGCCGTTCTGCAGCTTCTGCTGTTTGCCAGGGCGATACTGTCCTGGATTCCCGATATGCGCGGCAGCCGGGTAAGCGAGTTTCTGATATCGGTAACCGAGCCGCTCATAATGCCGGTAAGGGCTGTTCTGTCAAAGTTTGAGGCTCTGAGGGGGCTTCCCATAGACATATCCTTCCTTGTGACATACCTGCTGCTTGCCGCGTTGCAGGCGGCTGTATCCGCGGCGATATAGTTTCCGATGTGGTTTCCGCCGCGGCGTGCCGCCGCATCGCGATGAGGATGTGCGCGCCGGTCTGCGCCCGCCGTGAGGGCGGGAGCCGCGGAAGGCGTACCGATGCCGTATTATGTAAATCACATGCGGTTCAGGTGATATAAGACGCCGAAGGGGAAATGTCCGCCCGGGATCCGAAAACCAGACGAATATGAAGTTTTTTACCGAAAGAATAGACGATATGCTCAGGGCGGCAGGCAACGGCGTACCCTCTGCCACCGCCTTTCTCGACCCTGCGGAGCAGTATGAGGCAAAGACGCATATCGCCTCGGTTGGCGGCGAGGGCTGTCTCTTCTGGGGCGGCTATCAGGACGCCGAGCGGGCGATGCTCTTCGTGCTCCCCGACTGGGCGATTTACCAGCCCGAGCCGCAGTACTCCGAACGGCTTTCGGCAGTGAAAATCGGGGTCAGCGGCTATGTGACCCTCAGCCACCGGGATTATCTCGGTTCGCTGCTGGGCTGCGGGATCGAGCGCTCCTGCATCGGCGATATTGTGCCGGTGGAGGGCGGTGCTGTCGTCTTCATGACCTCGGCCGCGGCCGGACTGCTCACCGGTTATGAGAACCCGCTGCTGCGCGTGGGCCGCGATGCCGTCACTGTCAGCGAATACAGCCCGCCGGAGAATTTCGACGCGGGCAGAAAGATTGAGAGGATAAACGGCGTCATAGCATCGGCACGGCTTGACTGTGTCGTGGCGCTCCTTGCCCATACCTCAAGAGAAAAAGCAAAGGCTGATATCGCCGCGGGTAATATCCGGCTCAATTATTCGGTGAATCAAAACAGTGACGCTCCGATTTCCGAAGGGGATATTATATCCGTCCGCGGGGTCGGGCGCTTTGTTATTATCGGGACCGGCGACCGCACGCGCCGGGACCGGATAAAACTTGCCGCCGGCAGGTATATATGATTTCAGCCGGCATATATGTTTGATTTATATTTTGAAAGCCAATAAAACCAATGTTATCCGGCAGACAGACGCATAAACAACAGAACCGGAGCCGGGAGAGAGATTTTGAGGTGACGAATTGATACCGCCGCATGAACTGAAAAAGAAGGATTTTACCAAGGTGGTCAGAGGCTATGCCTCTGTTGAAGTCGACGAGCATCTCGACTTCGTAATTGAGAAATATACCGAGCTCTACCGCCGGAACGACGAGCTGGAGAAACAGCTGTCCGCTGCGCTCACCGAGCTTGATAAATATCACAGGGATGAGGCTACCATCCGCAACGCCGTTGTCAGCGCGCAGCGCACCGGCGCCCGGATCATCGACGAGGCGAACGCCCGCGCCGATCTTTTGGTGCGCTCATCCAAAACCAACTGCGACAAGGTCATAGCCGATTTCCGCCAGCAGCTTGACGTGGAGCGGGACAGGCTGGCAGCCCTGCGGGGCGTGGTGAATGAGTTCAAGTCCCGGATCTACGAGCAGTACAGCGCGCATATCGAATTCCTTGAGCAGCTGTCGCCCGACGATATACTCAGCGGTCTCGAGCTCACCGACGAGGACTACACCCGGGTGGTGATCGCCGCCGTGAAGGACGATATCTCGGCATTTGTGAATCAGTATGCCGCAAACCGCGATATTGCCGCCGCCGGGGAACAGATGTATTCTCAGGGACAGGAGCAGGAGCAGGGACAGGAACAGGAGCGGGAACAGCAGCACCGGTACGCCGCTCCCGAACCCCAACCACAGCCCCAACCCCAACCACAACCCACCCAGCCCCCTCAGCCGCAGTGGCAGCCGGCGGTAAACCCCGATGAGGAGCCGATAAATCCCGACGAGGCGCCTACCAGAATGTTCACCGCCGTGAATCCCGCCGACATCCCCGCCGATGAAGAAGATGAAGCCTGCGAAGACGGCGAGGAATACGAGGACAGTGAGGCATACGAAGACGGCGAGGAATATGAGGACAGCGAGGCATACGAAGACGGCGAGGAATATGAAGACGGCGATGCCAACGAAGACGGCGAAGTCTATGAAGGCGATGACGCCTATGAGGACGACGGTCCCTATACAGAGGACGGGCAGTATACAGACGAAGCCTATGACGAGCAATACGCCGCCGACGAGCAGTATGCAGACGAGCAGTATGCCGATGAGCAGTACACGGACGATGCGGACGGCACCGACGGCGAACAGTATGCCGATGAGGAAGCCGACGCCGATGCTGCCGAAGACGAAGGCGGTATGCCCGTTTCCGCCGAGGTTCACGATGACGATCTGGAGCAGGAGCGCTCCCATCTCGCCGATGTGCTGAGACAGGGAGTGAAGCCGGCACAGAAGGGCGACATCGAGTCGATGCTGGCTAATATGGATAAAACGCTGGGCGGCACAAAGAAGAAAACAGACGGTTCGGTCAAGGCTCAGCTTGACGCCATTTCGAGCGACGACGAAAAAGAATTCGAAGCGATGATGCGTTCCTTCGGCAAGTCGTCGGCTAAGCCCGCCGCCAACACCGGCGTTAACGCCGGCGCAAACAGGCCTGCGCAGACATCCGCCGCAAACACTCCGCCTGCCGCCAATAAGCCCGCATTTCCTTTCAGACCCGGGACGAAGCAGGCTTCCGCGAAGCCGGCGCCTGCGAACGACAGCTTCGACGACGACTTCAACGCCTTCCTGAACGCCGCAAACAAGAAGAAAAAGAAATAAACAGCAGGACGGCACCCGCTGCCGCTGCCGAGCAGGCAGAGACTTTTATCAGAATCAAGCGTATTTGTCCGGACGTCAGACGTTCGGATAAATACTTTATCAGCATAAATTACGGGCAGAGCCCTGAACCGGCAAACCCGTAAATCAGAAACTCCGCGTGAGCATTACAGGAGAGTAATATGTCAACCGATTATACAAAAACGCTGAACCTTCCGCAGACCTCATTCCCCATGAGAGCCGGCTTGCCCCAGCGGGAGCCGGAGTGGCTCAAAAGCTGGTACGAGCAGGATCTTTACAAGCTGGTTCGTGAGCGCAACGCGGGCAAGCCGATTTTCGTTCTGCACGACGGCCCGCCCTACGCAAACGGCGATATACATATCGGACATGCGCTGAACAAGATTCTCAAGGACATCATTGTCCGCTATAAGAACATGAGCGGCTTTGACTCCCCCTACATACCCGGCTGGGACTGCCACGGTCTGCCCACCGAGAAGGCGGTGCTCAAGAATAAAAAGGTTGACCGCAACAAAATGCCCGTAACCGAGTACCGCGATCTCTGCCGCGACTATGCCCTTTCATTTGTGGATCGTCAGCGGGAGGGTTTCAAGCGTCTCGGCGTTATCGGCGACTGGGACAATCCCTACATCACCCTGACGCCCGATTTCGAGGCGAAGCAGATAGAGGTCTTCGGCGCAATGGCGCTGAAGGGCTACATCTACCGCGGCTTCAAGACGGTTTACTGGTGTCCCGACGACGAGACAGCTTTAGCCGAAGCCGAGATCGAGTACAAGGACGACGGCTGCGACTCGATATATGTGAAATTCAAGGTTGCCGACGACAAGGGGAAGCTCTCCTCCCTCTGCGATATCGACAGGACCTATTTCGTAATCTGGACCACCACCACCTGGACGCTCCCGGCGAACCTGGCGATATGCCTCAACGCCGATTATGAGTATGTGCTGATGAAGGTTCCCTCGGGCGAGACCTATATAGTCGCCGCCGAACTGGCGGAGCAGACCGCGAAGGTCGCCGGCATCGATGAATACGAGATCACAGCCAGGCTCATGGGCTCGGATTTCGAGCTGATGACCGCATATCATCCCTTCATCGACCGCAAGTCGGTGGTTCTCAACGGCGAGCATGTCACCCTTGACGCGGGCACCGGCTGCGTTCACACCGCTCCCGGACACGGCGCAGACGACTTCAACATCTGCAAGCATTACGACGACGCCGGACTCACCAAGATAGGCGTTGTGGTTCCGGTGGACGGAAGGGGCGTTCTCACCGAGGAGGCGGGCAAATATCAGGGGCTGCGCTTCGACAAGGCAAACGGCGCGATTCTTGCCGACCTCAGGGAGAGCGGTGCGCTGCTGGCGGCCGAGAGCATGGTTCACCAGTATCCCCACTGCTGGCGCTGCAAGAACCCCATAATCTTCCGCGCCACCAGACAGTGGTTCGCCTCGGTATCGGCTATGACCGACGCCGCCGTCGCCGCCTGCGACAATATCAGGTGGCATCCCGCCTGGGGCAAGGAACGGATGATAGCCATGATCCGCGAGAGAGACGACTGGTGCATCTCCCGACAGCGCAGGTGGGGCGTCCCGCTGCCCATATTCTACTGCCCCGACTGCGGCAAGGCGATAATCACCGCCGAGAGCATAAAGGCGGTCTCGGAACTGTTCGGAAGGGAAGGCTCCAACTCCTGGTACACATATACCCCCGACAGGATACTGCCCGCCGGCTTCAGGTGCGAGTGCGGCTGTGAAGCCGCGAAGTTCGATAAGGAAACCGACATAATGGACGTCTGGTTCGACTCGGGCTCCACCCACGCCGCAGTCCTCGATCAGCGCGAAGGCCACTCAACCCCGGCAGACATATACCTGGAGGGCGGAGACCAGTATCGCGGCTGGTTCCAGTCGTCGATGCTTACTTCGATAGCCTCCAAGGGCATCGCACCCTACCGTCAGATAATTACCCACGGCTGGACGGTTGACGCCAACGGCAAGGCGATGCACAAGTCCGAGGGCAACGCAATCTCCCCCGACGAGGTTATAAAGGATTACGGCGCCGACATACTGCGTCTCTGGGTGTCCTCGGTGGACTACACCAACGATGTCAAGATATCAAAGGATATACTGAAACAGCTCTCCGAGATCTACCGCAAGATACGCAACACGGTGCGCATACTGCTTGCCAACCTGGGCGACTTCGACCCCGGCAAAGACATGACAGCCGTCAACGAGCTGGAAGATATCGACAAGTGGGTGCTCAGCCGCTACAATAAGCTGGTCGCCGGCGTCCGCCGGGCTTACGACGACTACGAATTCCACTTTATATATCACGATATAAACAACTTCTGCACCATAGACCTGTCAAAACTCTACATAGACATCACAAAAGACAGGGTTTACTGCGAAAACGCCGGCTCCAAAGCCCGCCGCCGCGCCCAGACCGCCATGTATATAATCCTCGACGGTCTGACCCGCATGATAGCCCCCCTGCTTGCCTTCACGGGCGAGGAAATATGGGCGGCAATGCCCCACCCCGCGGGCGACGATACCCGTTCCCCGCTGTTAAACGACATGCCCTCGGCGAATCCCGAATACAATTTCCCCGAGATAGACGCAAAATGGGACGCCCTCTTCGAACTGCGCGACGACGTGATGAAGTCGCTTGAGGATGCCCGCGCCGCCGGTCTCATCGGCAAATCCCTTGAGGCGGAGCTGAAGATAACCGCTTCGGGCGACAGGCTGGCACTCCTTGAGAGCTTCGGCGTAGAGACCCTAGCTATGGTCTACATCGTGTCGGGTGTGGAGCTGGTGTCAGGCGAAAACGACGTCTTCACCGCCGAGGTATCGGTAGCCGCCGGCCGCAAGTGCGACCGCTGCTGGGTGCACTCGGTGCCGGGCGAAGAGACCGAGGACGGCGGATTCCTCTGCCCGCGCTGCGCCGCCGCGGTCAGGGCATTGCAGTGAGCAGACGCAATCGAAAAGCAATAATATAACATTATTAACATAATCGGATGTTTCTCTGGATTATCACGGCACTTGCGGTCATCGGCATCGACCAGCTGACCAAGTACCTGACTGTGACATATCTCAAGCCGCTGGGCAGTGTGCCCCTCTGGCAGGACGTACTTCATCTGACATATGTGGAGAACACCGGTGCCGCCTTCGGAATGCTCAAGGGACACCGGTGGCTCTTCATGATTGTGTCGGGCGTCGCCATAGTGGCTATGGCGGCATATATGGTATACATCTGCCGCAGGGACAAGCCCTCGCCCCTGCTGTCGGTCGCCATGGGCATGGTGATAGGCGGAGGCATAGGCAACATGATCGACCGGATAGCCGCGGGCTATGTGGTCGACTTCATCGACTTCACGCTTATCAATTTCGCGGTGTTCAACGCCGCAGATTCCTTTGTCTGCATAGGAGCCGGACTGCTCTTCCTCTGGGTGCTCTTCGGCGAGCTGAAAACCGGGAAATCGGGAAAAAACGAAACGGTGAAAGCCGAAACGGCAGCCAAAGGCAGGGTCGGGAAAGCCGCAAAAGCATCGGGGGATGAAAACGCCCACGCCCATGCCGCCCACGAACCCGGGAACAAAACTGTCGATACCCATGAAAGTGTCACTCCCGATACCGACACCCCCGACAGCGGCGCTCAAACTTCTGACACTCCCGATACTGGATCCGATACCGGACCGTCAAAATGACCGACGACATACTGCTCATCCCCTCCCCGGAGGACGAGGGCATGCGGCTTGACGTTTTCGTCGCCGCCAATACCGATCTGACCCGTTCCGCCGCGCAGAAGCTCATCGAGAGCGGCAGCGTGACGGCAGAGGGCGAGGAGGTGTCAAAGCGCCGCCCGGTAAAGCCGGGAGAGGTCATAAGGGTGAGCCTGCCCGAGCCGAAACTTACCGAAGTCCTGCCCCAGGATATACCGCTTGATATAATATACGAGGACAGTTCGCTCATAGTGGTGAACAAGCCGAAGGGCATGGTGGTGCACCCCGCCCCCGGCAACCCCGACGGCACACTGGTGAACGCCCTGCTTTATCACTGCGGCGATTCGCTGTCGGGGATAAACGGCGTCATCCGTCCCGGCATTGTGCACCGGATAGACCGGGATACAAGCGGTCTGCTTGTTGTTGCCAAGACCGACGCGGCACACCTTTCGCTTGCCGCCCGGCTCGCCGACAGACATATGGAACGGCATTACGAGGCGGTGGCGGTGGGCAGTTTCCGGGAGGAATCGGGGAGCGTGGACGCCCCCGTAGGCCGCCATCCGGTGGACCGAAAGCGCATGGCAGTTGTGCCCGGCGGCAGACACGCCGTCACACATTACAGGGTGATTCGAAGCTATGCCACAAAGTCGCTCGGCAGCTACAGCCACATAGGCTGCTCGCTTGAAACCGGCAGGACCCATCAGATACGGGTGCATTTGGCGTCTCTCGGTCATCGCCTGGTGGGCGACGAGTTGTATTCCGGCTCGCCCTGTCCGCTTGAAACAAAATACCCGGCGGTGAGGGCCGGTCAGTGCCTCCACGCCCGAACGCTTGCCTTTGAGCATCCGATCACCGGGGAATACATGCGCTTTGATTCGCCCCTGCCCGCCGAATTTGCGGCGGTGCTGGACATACTCGAAAAAAACATATAGCCAATAACCAACGACAGAATGAATATTTCGAACATACTTATAGTAACCGACATAGACAACACCTTTTTGGGCGACGAATCGGTTCTGCCCGAGGAGAACGCCGAGGCGGTGAAGCGCTTCATCGCGGCGGGAGGACATTTCACCTTCGCCACAGGGCGCTACGAACCCTCCTTCGCCGAAGGCGTGCCCTGTTACAGGGAGCTGATGAACGCCCCGGGCATTTTCTGCAACGGCGCCTACTGCCGCGATTTCTACACCAAGGAATTTATCGATACCTGCCCGCTGGAGCCGCTGCCCGCCCTTAAACTCAGCCGTGAGATGCTCGCCGCGTTTCCGGATATCGACTCGCGGCTTACCTGCGAGAAGGGACTCTTTTATCTGCGGGAAAAGGGCAGGGATATCCCCGATTCGGAACTGCCGACAGATGAGCCCTGGTACAAGATAATCTTCATGGGCGACCCCGACCGGCTTGACGAAGCGCGGGACTTCATGATCGAACGCTCGGGCAGCCGCTACGCCTTCTCAAAGTCCTATCCAGAGGTGCTGGAGATACTTGAAGCGGGAGCGACAAAGGGCAGTATGCTCCGCTCACTTAAGAAACATATGGAAAAGAAACTGGGCAGACCCCTTGAGGTCTGGGCATGCGGCGATTTCGAAAACGATCTGCCCATGCTTGAAGCCGCAGACGTTGCCTGCTGTCCCTCCAACGCCCTTGAAGAGGTGCAGGCGCTGTCTGAACATGTTCTCAGCCCCAACAATCAGGGCTTCATGGCAGAGATGATAGAGCTGATAATGAACACATACCCCGCCGCCGAATGAGACCGCTGTTTTTAAGCGGATGTGAGGTAACAAAATGGCAGAACGCAAGCAGATAGCGATAATCACCGGCGCGTCCTCGGGAATAGGACGGGAATTCGCCCGACAGTCGGACGCAAGATACAGAATAGACGAGATATGGCTCATTGCCCGCCGCGCCGAACGGCTGCGCGAGCTTGCAATGGAGCTGGACGCCCCCGCACGGATGCTGCCCTTCGACCTGACCGACCCGGCGAGCATCGATTCGCTGGCAGGGATGCTGGAGAAGGAGCGCCCGATAGTCGGCATGTTCATAAACGCCGCCGGCGTCGGAGTATTCGGCAGAACCATTGACATGACCAGAGCCGAGGTGGACAACATGATAGCCCTGAACGTGGCTGCCACCGCCGATCTGACACATGTCATCCTGCCCTACATACCGGTGGGCGGACGGATAATCTTGATGTCCTCCATAGCCGCATATATGCCGATCCCCGGCGGCAATGTCTACGCCGCCACCAAGGCGTTTGTTCAGAGTTACGCCGTGGCGCTGGGACATGAGCTTAAGGACGACGGCATAACGGTCACCGCCGTCTCGCCCTTCTGGGTGGATACCGAGTTTTTAGGTATCGCCAATCCCGACGGCTACATAAAGAATTTCATGCTCATGAAGAAGCCCGAACAGGTGGTGAAAACCGCACTCGACGACAGCGAGAGGCGGCGGGCGGTTTCGGTCTGCGGCGCGGCGGTCAAATGCCTGCGTTCGCTGATGCTCTGTCTGCCCGACAAGCTGCTGATGAGCATCTGGGATAAAATCAAATAACTTCGGAGGGGTCAGATAAAACCGACCCCTCACTTTTTGGCGGGTCGGATATTTGCCTTCCCGCCTTCAGTTATGCTCGTTTATCCTCCACCCGTGAGGCAAGAGCATGTTATCTTAACAAATCGGAGGATAAATGAGCGCAAAAACCCTGTCAAAAAACTTTACGGAGGGCAGTATACCCCGCCAGCTTATACTGTTTGCGCTGCCCTTTATGGCGTCAAACGCCCTGCAGGTACTCTACAGCACGGTGGACATGATAATAGTCGGCGAGTACGTCGGAACGGCAGGGCTGTCGGCGGTGGCACAGAGCAGCCAGATCCTCCACTTCGCCACCATGGTCTGCTTCGGCTTCTCGAACGGCGGTCAGGTGCTGATATCTCAGGCGCTGGGCGCCGGCAAGCGGCGGGAGATGAACGACATAATCGGCACCATGTTCAGTCTCATAGTCATACTGGCGGCGGCGCTGTCGGGAATTGTCCTCTCGGCGAGAGATCTTATAATGACGCTGATGAACATGCCCGCCGAGTCAAGAGATATGGCGCTGGATTATCTTATCATATGCGGCGCGGGGCTTATCTTCACCGCGGGCTACAATATGGTATCGGCGGTGCTGCGGGGCATGGGCGATTCAAAGCGCCCCTTTATCTTCATAAGCATAGCCTCGGTGATAAATCTTGTGCTCGACATTCTCTTCACCGGCATCTGGGGCTGGGGAGTGGCGGGCGCCGCCTGGGCTACCATAATCGGTCAGGCCGTCTCCTTTGTCTTCTCGCTTTTCTACCTGTACCGGAACCGGGAGGGCTTCGGTTTTCATTTAAGCCTCTCGAATCTGGGCATAAACCGCAAATATGCCGGTATGATTTTAAGCCTCGGCACACCGATGGCGATACAGTCGGGCTGCATAAATATCTCCATGCTATATGTCAACTCAATGGTGAACGACCTGGGCGTGGTGGCATCCGCCACCTTCGGCGTGGGCATCCGCATAGACGACATAGCAAACAGGGTTTCCCAGGGCATCCACCTCGCCGCCACGCCGATGATAAGCCAGAATATCGCCGCCCGGAAGGAAGAGCGGGCGCAGAGAGTGGTGCACTGCGCCTGGGTCTTCTCGGGGACGCTGACGGTTATCTTCATGGTGCTGTATGTTGTCTTCGGGAAGCAGCTCTTTATGGTCTTCTCCGACGACCCGGCGGTTCACGAGATGTCGGGGGTGTTCATCCGCGCCATACTCTGGATGTTCCCGGCTCTGGCGGTCATGCGGGGTACCAGCGCATTTATCCAGGGCATCGGGAACGCAAAGCTCAGCATGCTGCTTGCCATGCTTGACGGCGTTGTACTGCGCATAGGGCTGAGCCGGCTCTGCGGTGTAGTTCTCGGCTGGGGCTTCTACGGCTTCGTTTTAGGCTTCGGCGCGGCGGCATACGGCTGCGCCATACCCGGACTTATTTACTTCCTGTCGGGGGTATGGAAAAAACGCCGGATACTGGCGGACGATATATAAACGATATTTCATAAAACGCGATAAAGCAAGGCTTGCGTTCACGGATAAAGGCAACCCCCGTTCCGCGTACAAAAGCCTTTTTGCTCCATACGACCACAGGCGAAAAGGAGGCGGCATGCGGGCATGATCGAGCTTAAAGGCATAAACAAAACTTTCCGTGTTGCGAAGAGGAATCCCGGCTTCGGCGAGGCGGTTAAGGCTCTCTTCAAGAAGGAATACACCTGTATTAAGGCGCTGCGCGATGTGTCCTTCACCATAGGAGAGGGCGAGATGGTGGGCTACATCGGTCCCAACGGCGCGGGCAAGAGCAGCACCGTAAAGATAATGAGCGGCATACTCACCCCCGACAGCGGCGAGTGCGTCATAAACGGCAGAGTGCCCTGGAAGGAGCGGCGGCGCCACGCGGCGGAGATCGGCGTGGTCTTCGGCCAGCGCTCCCAGCTCTGGTGGGATGTGCCGGTCATCGACAGCTTTGAGCTGCTGCGCGATATATACAGAATAAAGGAAGCCGATTATAAGGCAAACCTTGACCGCCTCACCGAACTGCTGGGGCTTGGGGAGCTGCTGCGCACTCCGGCGCGTCAGCTTTCACTCGGGCAGAGAATGCGCTGCGAGTTCGCCGCCTCTCTGCTCCACGACCCGAAAATTCTGTTCCTTGACGAGCCGACGATAGGGCTTGACGCCGTGTCGAAGCTGGCGGTGCGCGACTTCATCCGCGCACTGAACCGGGAGCGGGGCACAACGGTAATACTCACCACCCACGACATGCAGGATATTGAAGCGCTGACCGAGCGGATAATCCTCATCGGCGGCGGCAGAATCCTGCTTGACGGCTCACTTGCCGGACTGCGGGAGAGACATTCCGCTGTCCGCACCCTCACCGTAACATATTCCGGCGGCGAGGATGTGGCGGGTGTAAAAGTTGACGGACTGACCCTGTCTGAAAGCGAATCGAGACCCGGGCGGGCGGTGTTCACCCTTGACACCGAGCGGCTTCCGGTGTCGGCAGCCATATCCCTCATCTCGGAGAAGTGCGAGATACGCGACATATCGGTCAGCGGCGAGAGTATCGACGAGACGGTGGTATCGCTCTATCGGGAATTCGGCATAGGGGTATGAGGGTATAAGAATTAAGACATGAAGAAATATCTATCATTCCTTCGGATACGCTTCATAGCCGGCCTGCAGTATCGGGCGGCGGCATGGGCGGGGATGGCTACCCAGTTCTTCTGGGGCGGCATGACAATACTGATGTACCGCGCCTTTTACAAAAGCGATCCGGCTTCATTCCCCATGTCGATGTCGGCGCTGTCCTCCTACATCTGGCTGCAGCAGGCGTTCTTAGCCCTGTTCATGGGCTGGTACTATGACGGCGAGATACTGGACAGCGTAACCACCGGCTCGGTGGGCTATGAGCTGTGTCGTCCCTGCGACCTCTACGCCATGTGGTTCATAAAGAACTGCGCGGTCCGGCTGTCAAGGGCGGCGCTCCGCTGTCTGCCGATCCTGGTTTTCGCCGCCCTGCTGCCAAAACCCTATTGTATTTCGCTCCCGGCGTCTCTACCGGCGGCGCCGCTCTTTCTCTTGTCCATGGCGATGGGACTGGCGGTGGTGACGGCATTTTCGATGCTGGTATACATATCGGCTTTCTACACGCTCACCACCTCGGGAGTGCGCATCCTCGCGGCTGCGGTCACCGAGTTTTTCTCGGGGGCGATAATACCCATCCCCTTCTTCCCCGAGCCGCTGCAGAGAGTGTTCTGTGCCCTGCCTTTCGCCTCCATGCAGAGCACGCCGTTTCTCATATGGACGGGGCATATTTCCGGTACCGAGGCACTCGGCGCGTTGGCGATGCAGCTTATCTGGCTGACGGCGCTGCTGGCGGCCGGAGGGCTGTTCATGCGCTCGGCTCTCAGACGGGTAGTGGTACAGGGAGGCTGACGGGTTGGTGACAAGACAATGAAGTTATATTTTCGTTATCTCGGCATGCTGCTGCGCTGTCAGATGCAGTACAGGCTGTCCTTTCTCATGACGATAATCGGGCAGTTTCTTGTCTCCTTCACCGCCTTTGCCGGAGTATATTTCATGCTGGCGCGGTTTCATCGGGTGGACGGCTACTCGTTCTCCGAGATTCTCATCTGCTTCTCGGTTGTTCTGGCGGCGTTCGCCTTTGCCGAATGTTTCTTCCGGGGATTCGACTCCTTCCAGCGGCTTATAAACAGCGGCTCGCTTGACCGTTTGCTGGTGCGCCCCCGGGGTGTGGTCTTCCAGGTGCTGACCTCAAGCATGGAGTTCTCGCGAATCGGGCGGCTGGCGCAGGCGGTGATTATGCTTGTCTATGCCCTGTTGACCTGCGAAATCGACTGGAATCCCGCAAGGGTGCTGACCCTGATTCTCATGCTTGTAAGCGGAGTGACCGTCTTTGCGTCGCTCTTTGTGATGCACGCCGGGGTGTCGTTCTTCACGATAGAAGGACTTGAATTCACAAACATCCTAACCGACGGCAGCCGCGAGTTCGCCCGCTATCCTCTTTCAATCTACGGCAGGGGGATACTGCGCATATACACCTATGTGGTTCCGATAGCCCTGTTTCAGTACTGGCCTTTTCTCTATCTGACAGGCCGCTCGGAGGATATGCGGCTAATGCTGGCGCCGCTCGCCGCCATGCTTTTTGTCATTCCCTGCGCGGCGGTGTTCAGACTGGGGCTGAGAAAATATCAGTCTGCCGGATCATAATCCGCAGCATATCAAATACCCTCCGGGTATGCCTTTGACGGCGGACACGGAGGGTATCTTGCCGAATGCATGATGTCAGGTTGACCCATCCTCCCTGTTATCCGCATAATGCCCAAATCGGCATCGTGAATTTCAGCATATTACCAAAATTGCATCAACCACTGGAAATCGTTGCGCCGATGGAGTAAAATGATGCGGACATCAAATACCAGGAAAGACGCAGGTCGCGGCATGCTTTTCAATTCAGTAGAGTTTCTAATATTCTTCCCGATAACCGTAATAATCTTCTTTCTGCTGCCCCATCGGTTCAGGCGTTACTTCCTTTTGGCGGCAAGCTGTTACTTCTACATGTCATTAATACCGAAGTACATCCTCATACTGCTTTTCACCACCTGCGTCGACTATTTCGGCGCCCTGGGCTGCGAGAAAGCCCGGGAATCGGGGTCAAAACGGCTGAGCCGGGGGATTTTCATAACCGCCGTGTCGCTGAACGTGGCATTGCTGGTGGTCTTTAAGTATCTGGGGATGTTCGAGGATACCGTGAACTTCTTCGGGCGGCTCTTTGACATGCGCACCCTGGTGCTGCCCGAAATGGTTCTGCCCATCGGCATATCCTTCCACACCTTCCAGAGCATGGGCTATCTCATAGATGTTTACATGGGGCGCGAGAAGGCGGAGCGCAGCTTCATCGATTTCTCGCTTTTCCTCATGTTCTTCCCCCAGCTGGTGGCGGGTCCCATCGAGCGCAGCAGCAATCTGTTTTCGCAGCTCAAAGCCGAGAGTTATATAAAATACGACAATCTTTCCTACGGCGGCCGAATGATGCTCTGGGGCATGTTCAAGAAGGTGGTGGTAGCCGACAACCTGGCGCTCTTTGCCGATGCGGTTTTCTCCGACCCCCGCGCCTATTCGGGCGGAGGACTTATCATCGGCATACTCTGCTTCACGGTGCAGATATACTGCGACTTCTCGGGCTACTCGGACATAGCCATCGGAGCGGCGAGGATAATGGACATACGGCTCATGCAGAACTTCGACACGCCCTATTTCTCGAGGTCGGTGCCCGAATTCTGGCGGCGCTGGCATATCTCGCTGTCAACCTGGTTCCGCGACTATGTCTATATCCCCCTTGGAGGCAATCGGGTGTCGAAACCCCGCTGGTGCTTGAATCAATTGGTGACCTTCGGCATTTCGGGCATCTGGCACGGCGCATCGTTTACCTTCGTTGTCTGGGGACTCTTAAACGGCGTGTATATTGTCCTGTCGCGGCTGACAAAGGATATTCGGGACAGGGTAAAATCGCTTCTGCGCATCGACCGGATAGGCTGGCTTAACGCCGGACTGCAGATAGCCGTTACCTTCTGCCTGATTTCGGTGACCTGGGTGTTCTTCCGCGCCGAAAGCTTCTCCGACTGCTTCTATGTGCTGGGGAACCTTTTCGCCGGCACGAAATGCGAATTTACGCATATTGAAATATTCCGGGCATACATCGCAATCGGTGCGCCGGTTATCCTTTTCGGCACCGAGCTGCTGACAAAGCTCCCGGCGGTGACCGGCTGGTACACCGGCGGCACCAGGGCGGCGCAGGTTGTGCGGCTGGTATCCTACGCGCTGCTGTTATTTATCATTGTGGTGTTCGGCGCCTACGACAACAAATCCTTCATCTATTTCCAGTTCTGAGCGGGTAAATTATGACAGAAAAACACGAATTACAATCACTGCCCGAATTTTTCATTAAGGGGCTTATCGTGACGGCAGCCGCCTTTCTCATGGTGTTCGGGCTGAACGCCGCCATGCAGGGCTTTCTTGACGCCGAACTGGCGGTGGTGGAGGAGGCTGCCGCCCGTGCCGCCGCAGCCGAAGCAGCCCTTGCCGGCGCGAAAACCGAAGCCGAGGCCGCTCGTCTGGCGGCAGAAGCCGCCGTGCGCAAGGCGGAGCAGTACGAGCAGTTCTATCAGAAATACAAGACCCGCCATTGCTACCACTACTACGGCCAGTTCTACGAGATGTTCGAGAACCTGTATAACGCCGACACCATAATCATAGGCACCTCCCACGCGGCTCACGGCATCAACCCGAAATATCTCGAAGAAGCCATACCCCGGCGCTCCTGGTTCAACTTCGCCCTGAACGGATCGAATCCGAAGTATTATTTAGATTGGTGGAAGGTGTTTCTCGAATCGGGCTACCCGATACCCGAAACGATAGTCTTTTCGGTCGACTGGTTCATGTGCGACGACGGCTGGCTGTGGAGGCGGATTGACTTTGACACCAACCCCGACTGTCCGGCGGCTATAATGCGCAAGATCCGCAAGACCCGACTCATGCAGGCAGAGGACGCCGAACGCGCCGCCGAGATTGAAGAAAAATTAGCGGCTCAGGAGGCGGCCGAAGCCGAAAAAGAAGCCACGCGGGCTGATAAAATCAACTGGCTGGACCTTGACGAAGTGCTGACCTGGGCGTTCAACCGCATACCCGTCATCTACTCCCGCGACCGCATACCCGAGATGCTGGGCTGGTATATCGGGGGAAGGGACGCGGACGCGCTCCCCGCCGCCGAAGGGCAGGAGGAGACGGCTGACGACATCGATTCAGACGCGCCGCTGCCCGAAGTCCCGGTTTATGTCCACGAGCGGCAGGTGGACAAGGACAACAACATAACCAGCGAATACTACAAGGGCTATGTGCCCTGGGAAGCCGATTACAACGGCAGAGCCAAGGATCAGCCCTGCGACCTGAAAGAGGATCAGTGGGCGGCGCTTGACCGGCTGCTGGATGTGTTCGAGGATTACGGAATTCATGTGGTCTTTGTAGAATGCCCCGAGTATATCGAGGGCAGACGGGCGAGGAGCATGGACGATATGGGCAACAGGCGCCTTGAGGAGATAGCCGAAGCCCGTGGGATAACCTTCTTCAACTACAACATTGAGCTGGCGGGAGAGATAAACGCCGACCACACCAATTTCTCCGACTGGGGACACATGAACACAAAGGGCAGCACGGCTTTCTCGAAGCTGCTTGCCGCCCGGCTTGCCGAATATTTTGAAACGCGGGAGTAACCGTCAGACAGTCTTAAGGGAGGATTAAGAACGGATTTCATCAACCTTTCATCGCTTGCGCCGCTGCGAAAAATACGGTGTCTGCGAATGGTACAACGAGCCGGAAAACACCTCGGAACAGGACACCGAGGAGATAAGCGAGCTATACGACTGCGGCGCGGAAAAGGCGATAACCCGGGCGGAGAGCCGATCACAGACCAATAAAAAGAGAAGAACGGAGATGTGCCGATTCGGCACATCTCCGTTCTTTTATATTGTACTTGTTATATCATGCCCGCAAGCGGTAATTCACTCACTTCGCGCAGGCACGGGATGCACGGGATTGTTGTAACCGCTCATTTCCCCCATCCTTTCACTGAAAATCAAGTGTGTAGAGTTTGCCGCCCTGGGTGTTTACCAGCATCCGCCCCCTGAAGAAGGCGCAGCATTCGATCTCCTCATCGGCGAAACAGGTCTGCGACAGGTCGGCTTCAACCTCGAACCGCCGTCCGGCTAAGTCGATGACCCGCAGGGCGTTGGGATATGTCTCGGTTCCGGCGCCGAAAGTGTGGTATATTCTGCCCTCCCGCAGCATGCCCCCTTGAGTAAAGAGGACGTTGAAGGGCAGTGTGAACTGGTCAAGTATATCGCCCGGGCGCAGGATAACCGTTCCGCCCTTCTCCCCCATTTCGGGCAGGGCGAATTCGGTGACTATGTAGGCGTTTATGTCGTATTTGTCGAGAAACTCCTTCTTTGTGCGGTAGCGCGCCGAGAATATGTAACAGCGCCCCTTCTCGACATCCGCCACCCAGGCAGGCCAGCCCCAGCAGGGCGTTTCATATGAGGTATTCTCTATGCCGCTGTTGCAGTAGGCAATCGTCTGCACCGTCTCGGAGGTGAACACGCCCGTCTCGCGGTCAAGGGTGACGTTCTCGACGGCGCAGCGGGCGATATAGCCCGTATCGTCCGCCTCGCCGCTGTTGCCGGTTGTGACCCGGAGCAGAGGGAAATCGCTGTTCCCGGGATAAAACGCCCGGCTGCATTCCAAAAGCGTGACGTCGGGGAACATCGCCTGATTCGCGTGATTTGTATAGCGGGAGTCGGGGTCGCCCTCGTTGTATGAGCCGAGCAGGAACACGCCTGTCGGCTCGGGATTGCGGGCGGCAAGGTCATACACGCCGCAGATTCCGGTATGGAAGAACACAAAGCCGCAATCGCCGTAAGCCGTGAAGCCCTGTATGCTGCGATAGCGGCTCAGAGCCGACGAAAGAGCGGGATTGTCGGCATATTTCGCCTTCACCGATTCACTGCGGGTGGGGTTTATAAAGGGCATGAATAATTCCGCGTGTACCTTCATTCCAGATAACCTCCTCTCGCGGCGATCTCGACCTGAACCGACTCGGCGGGGACATCGCAGACATCGATACCGTCAAGGGCGGCTATCGCTGCTGTTATGCCGGCAGCCTCACCCATGGCTATGCAGGGGGGCATGACCCGAACCGCGGCAAAGGCGTACTTGTCGGCAGACAGGCACTTGCCCGCCGCCATAAGGTTGTCGATATCCCGGGAAATCAGTGCGCCGAGAGGGATGCTGTAATTGCTTTCGGCTTTATAAGTGCTGTAGCTGACGCCCACCTTCTGATGAATGTCGATGGAGTTGGCGCAGACGGCTATCCGGTCGTCGAAGAGGACGGCGTTCATAATGTCCTCGCCGGTGAATATCTTCCTGCCGATAATGCGGCGGCTCTCCCGTATGCCCATGTCGGAGGCGGTGGCGACTAACTTTATGTTTTTGAGAGCCGGCACCGTCTCTTTCATCCAGTTGAATATCTGAAGTATCTGCAGCCGCTGGGATATCTCGACCTTCGTCAGCTCCCCGCTGTCAAGCTCGTTGTAGGGGTCGTCGTGCTGAGCCATGTTGACTACCCAGATTCCGCCAAGTCCCTCAAAGATGCGGAGTTTCAGCGTGCCGCCCGAGAAGCGGCCTTCGCTTTTCGCCTCCTCAATCTCGTCCATGTAGAAGCGGCGGCGCATGTCGCCGTCGAGGTACATGTGTTTGTCCAGCTCCTCTTTATCAACGCCCGATATGGTGAAGAACATGGATGAAGTCTGGACGAAGCCGTCCTCGTCGCCCCGCATGGTGCCGGCGCCCGCCTTGGCAGCCAGCGCCGCACAGCCGGTGGCGTCGATGAATACCAAGGCGTCTATGGCATTGATGCCCTCGCTGTCGGCGGTGTAGACCCGGGTGATATGGCGGCCGCCGTCGGTGTCGCAGCCAACCGCCGTGTTGTGGTAAAGCAGGCGAACGCCGGCTTCAAGGCACATTGCCTCGGTTACCCGCTTGAGCGCCTCGATATCGAAGGGTGTGACGCCGATGTGTCCGGAAGTGCGGTAGCCGCTGCGGCTGTCCGAGCCGGGGCAGTCGAGGTATGACACCGCGCCCCCCTCGCTCACCAGCCGCTCCACAAGTTCCTCAAACAGACCGCGGATGATGCGGTTTTTTCCGGCGGCGTCGTAGCAGGTCATGAAGGGACCCACCATGCCTTTTGTTGCCGTGCCGCCGAGAAAGCCGCCCGGCTCCACCAAAATCACGTCGGCGCCGCTCCTTGCAGCCGATACCGCCGCCGAGAAGCCGGAGACGCCTCCGCCGCAGACCAGCACATCACATACATATTCGCGGTTTATTTTCAGTGTAACGCTGCTCATAAGCTCTCCTTATCTGACGAATCGGATATAGTCGATCTCCATGCTGCCCACCGCGTTGAAGGGATCGAAGCGCAGCTGCTTGATAATGCCCTTCCATGACGGAATGGCGGTAAGGTCGGCGCGCAGGGTCTCCCATTCGCCGCCCGAATCGGTGGAGCTCATGGGCAGTTTTATAGACATGGTTTCGCTCATGGTGCCGTCGCTGTCGGTGGTGAAGTAGACCGAAATATGCTGGGCGTATGCCGAAGTATACTTGTAGCGGCAGCGCACCTCAAGGGCGGTGTATTCGGAGGCGGTGAGGTCGATATCCCCGCCGTAGGAGATTATGGGATCGGTGGTGTCGGAGATAGAGTTGACCGTAAGTCCGCCGCCCGAGACGAACAGCGACATGTGTGATGAACTCCAGCCTTCGGTGTCGCCGAGAGTGTCGAACTCCCACTGACCCTTTATCCGGCTCCCCACATGCTCATAGTGGGCTTTGAGCGGCGTGTCGATACACAGCTCGCCCTTTTCGTTGAGCGAACAGGCGTAGCCCACCGCCTCGCAGAGATCGGCGAGGGGCAGCATGGGCAGTCCGTCTGTGGCGTAGAGGGGATAGCCAAGCTGTCTGGTTTCGCCGTCCAGCGTCCAGCTGTCCTTGCCGACGGTGAATACGGCGGTATGGCCGTTCATCTCGATGGTGAGAGTCTTTGCGGCATAATCCCAGGTATCAAAGGCGCTGAGCCGGTAGTGAAGCGCCACCCTGCCGTCCCAGGAGATGAGGATTTCGCCCTTCTCCGACAGCTCGGGCCAAAGCTGCAGTTCACATTCGCGGCCGTTTATATATATGGTGCGGGAAGGCCGTTCGGGGCAGTTAAGGAACTCGGCTTTGACCAGCCGGAAGTAGTTGTGTTCGGGGTCGCCGGCGCCGGCAGCCGTCTGACCCGGGTCGACGCGGAAGCCCACAACGGTATCCCGCCACAGGTTCTTTTCGCTCATGTTTATGAGATACTCGGTGAGCCCCTCGCCCTTGGCGGTGAACTGGGCGCTCTTGTTCTGCGTCCAGGAGGTGTCCTTGTCGGTGATGTAGAACACTTCGCAGGGGGTGCCCTTCGGCACGTCCAGGGTCACCCGAATATAGGGCGATTCGGAGGCCTTGACGCTGATGCCGCTCTTAATAATAAGCGTGTCGCCGTTTACCGTGCCGCTGAGCCCGTCGGCGGCGAACACCGGATTCAGCGCGCTGCCGACCGATACATCAGCCTTGGAGCTGTAATCAATCTCGAATATCGGGGTGAGGGCCGACACGTCCACCGTCTCGGAGTAGTAGCCGGTCTTGCGCAGCAGCCGCCGGTACTGGGGATAAAGGTGATTTATCCGCTCCCTCTGGGCGGCGGTGGGGACGGTGTTCAGGCTCTCGTCCGGCTCGGCGCCGGCGTAAACCGAACGGATAACGTCAAGATAGCCGAAGCCGCCGTTGCCCGCCGAGGGCATGATATAGGTTCCCTCGCCGTACTCGTTCCAGGTGGAGAGCATGACAAACTTGTCCTGCCAGCTGTCTTTATCCGCGTACTTGGGCAGATATTCATCGCGCACCCAGGTATGGGCGGCGTTGAAGTCCTCAACCGTCATCATCGGGTAGCGGATGCCGTGCCAGGGGATGCTGTTGAAGCCCACGCTTATGGTGGGAACTGTATACATCGACTTGTTGCGGGCGCTGTTCAGTATGCCGTTTACGTTGGTGGCAAGCTCGCAGCCCGAGGTACCCCAGTTATAGGCATAGCTGCCGTCAAAGCCCATCTTGGCAAGCGAATCGGACGCCGAGCCGCAGGAGAGGTAGATCATACCGTCAAAGCCCAGCTTGCGCACCTCTTCCTCGAGATAGTCGAAGCACTTTTTGACATTTGCCTCGCCGCCCAGGGTTTCGCTGAGCCGTCCCGCGCCGAAAACGCAGAGCACCGGCTGATTGTCAATCACCATATGGCGGCTGTCCTTGATGTAATATTCAAGCAGATAGGGCACGAAATAGTCGCGCCATGAGTTGAAATTCGAGGGTCGGGCGGCGTTCTGGCACTCCCAGATAAGGCAGTACTTCACCGCGTCGCTGTACTCGGCGTACATGTAGCCGTCGTGCAGCTGGGCGGCAAGGTGGCCGGCTTTCAGCGGAGCGTCGGAAGCGGTGGCGTACCAGCAGAACGCCTGGAAGTCGATGCCGTGCTCGGCCATATACTTTAATTCCCAGTCGGCGGTTTCGGGCACGCCCTCATCGTAGTAGCCCAACACCGGCTCGGGATCCTCATATGCCGAGACGCAGCTCCAGCCCCAGTGGGTGCCCTCTTTCCAGAGGGAGCAGACGTTCATGCCCACGGTATATTCGCTCTCGCCCGCCGGTTTTACGGGTGCGGCGGGGTAGTCGTCGGCGAGTATCTTCTCGAACACCGACACGCCGTCGAAGCTCACCGGAGAGCTGTCGGAATTCTCAATGCGCACGCTGTCGATATGATTTGTCACGGCAAGCAGTGGAACTTCGGCTGTTTTCCTGCCGTTTATCCATATCAGCGCCGATGACGCCGCCGTGTCGATGTCCATGCGCAGCCGGTACCAGAGATTCGGCATGTAAGGAGTGTAAATCTCGCTGCCGTTGGCGTTGAAAGCGATTTTATCGGTGGTGAATGACACCACCGGCTCGCCTCCGGCCGCCGCGGTGACGGTTATCGCCTGGCTTCTGGTAAGGTTGAATTCGGTGAGCAGCGAAACCACGCCTCCCACCGGCTCAAAGGAGCGCTTTGCATAACCCGATGTCACTTTGAGCATGCCGCCGGATGCAGCCGCGCCCTCGCCCTGCCAGCCGAAGCCGAGGCTGCCCTCGGGGTGGGTTCCGAAGTCCTCGTTCACGGCGTAGTTGGCGGTGATGCGTATCCCGCCGAGAGTCGCGATGGCGGTGCTTGCCTCGTCGGTGGCGAAGCGGAAGTTCAGAATATTGGCGGCAGGTCCCAATTTTATCAGCGAACGGTTGTCTCTCTGTACCCCGTCAATATATGTAATGCTCTCGCCCCGGTCAAAGTCGATGAAAACCCGGAAGCTGTAAGACTCGCGCCCCGAGGCGCCCTCGATCGGCACTTCGCCGCTGTCGGTTGCCGCGCACCAGCCGCCGTTACGGGTTATCAGCTTATACACCGGCTCATCGGCGTCGTTGCGGAACTCCAGCGAGAACCCGTCGAAGCCGCCGGTGAGCGAAACCGAGGTCTCGAGCATCAGTATGCCCGAGTCGATGCGGTTGAATTCGCGTATCATGGCGGTGCCGTATTCGGTGCTTATGTCGGTCAGGGTGCCGTAGTTCAGTTTCAGCTCCTCGGCGGGTATACCGCCCCGGCAGTCATAGCGCCAGCCCGAGCGTATACCCTCTTTTGCCCCGTTGTAGGAGGTGTCGTGGAGCAGCAGGTAGGAAGCGGGGCGCTTCGTCACCTCTGCGTCGGGAATCGTGATCTTCTGTGTGGTCTGCATGGCTGTAACCTCACTTTCGTTTGTTGTTTCGCCGCCCTCCGGGCTGCAGGATAACAGCAAAAATCCCGCCAGCGTCGTCAGCGTCAGCAAAAATATGATGCCAAATAATATTATTTTTTTCATGCCGTCACTCCTTGTCATTTTTTATTATACCACAAACCGGGATATATGGCAATCGCGGGTTGAATGTCTTTTTTCGCCGGCATATCGGCTCATGACACATGTCGGTGCCGCGTACACGTCATAAAAATTCCGACAAACATGTCGACAGAACGGGGAATATCTGATATAATGATTAAGATGTAAATAACCGCATCCGAAACCCGCAACGGAGGAAAATAAAATGTCAGAACGACTTGAGGCGCTCCGCTCAGAGGTCAACAAACGACCCGAGGGCGGCTGCCTGCGCAATTATCTTATGTGGAAGGGCTACCGTGAGCACCTGAACGATGCGAATGTCATCGGCAGAGCCTATGCCTTCGCGTCGCTGCTCGACGGAACGGCGACGCCGGTCTACGCAAACGACCTTATAGCCGGCACCATACGCGGCTTTTTCGGTCATGACGCGGACAATCTCGGCGCTTACGCCGACTCTATGGTGAACTCCTACGGCCGCAACCACTTCGGCACAAACGCCGACCATTTCGCCCCCGACTATCCCTACATGCTGTCGAGAGGTATTGGCGGCATCATCGCCGACATCGACGCTTCTCTCGAGCGTCACAAGGAGCCCGAGAAGCAGGACTTCCTGCGCTCCGCCCGGATAACCATGGAGGCATTCTCCCGCCATGCCCTGTCATATGCCGCCGACGCGGAGGCTAAAGGCATGAAAGAGATCGCCGCCAACTGCCGGCATATCGCGGATAAGCCCCCCGAAACCTTTCCCCAGGCGCTGCAGTTCGTCTGGCTGGTGCACACGGTCTACTACCTTGAGGGGCGCTATGCCCAGGCTCTGGGGAGGCTTGACCGCTATCTTTACCCCTACTATGAGGCGGACACAGCCGCCGGGAGACTGGATTACGAGAGCGCGGTGGATTATCTCGCCTGCACCCTGCTGAAAATAGGCGAATCCCGCTATTTCGGCGGCGACAACGTCTGCAACATCGCCATCGGCGGCGTTAAGCGGGAGGACGGCAAAAGCGCGGTGACCGACCTGACCTATGCGGTGCTGGAGGCGGTGCGGCGCTGCAACATTCCCGGTCCCAACCTGTCGGCGCGGCTCCACAAGGACGCCGAACCCCGCTTCCTCGACGAATGTCTGAAGGTAATCGGCACCGGTCTCGGCTATCCGGCGCTGATGAACGACGAGGTGAATATCCCCGCCCTCATGCGCTACGGCTACGAGCTTGAGGACGCCAGGGATTACTGCATGGTGGGCTGTATCGAGAATTTCCTGCCCGGCAAGCAGCCGCCCTGGTCGGACGGCCGCTACAACTCTCCCGTCTATATCGAGCGCGCCCTCTGCGGCGGCTTCGGCTTCGACGGGAAATCCTTCGGCGTGGAAACTCCGCCCGCCGGGGAACTAAAGACCATGGGCGACTTCATGGCGGCGCTGGAGGCTCAGATGAAGCACGGCGCAGACGAATATGTGCGCCGCTTCCGCAACGAGAACGAGCGCTACGACTATAAGAACTATCAGCAGCCCTTCCTGTCCTGCGGCTGTCCCGAGTGCATCGAGCGGGGGCTTGATATAAACCGGGGCGGCACAAAGTACCCTTCGGTACACGGCGCCTGTGCCATGGGCATCGCCACCATGGCGGACTCGCTCTATGCGATAGAGGAGGCGGTATACAACCGCGGGCTCTTCACCCTCGAACATCTGCGCGACATATTGAAAGCCGACTTCGAGGGTTATGAGGAGGAGCGGCAGCTGCTTCTGGGGCTCCCCAAGTACGGCAACGACGAGCCGGAGGTGGACAAGTACGCCGTCTGGTTCAACGAATTTCACTACAATATCTTCAAAAATCACAAGACCCGGGACGGCGGCGGCTTCTACATAGCCATCGCCTCAAACGTTGCCAATATCGGCGCGGGCAGAGAGATCGGCGCCACTCCCGACGGGCGCAAAGCCCACGAGCCGATCAGCGACGCCGCCTCTCCCATGCACGGCAGAGATAAGAAGGGACCCACCGCGGCGGTGCGCTCCCTGTCCCGCCCCGACTACACCTACGCCGCCTGCGGCACGGTGGTAAATCAGAAGTACTCCCCCGAGATGTTCTCCGACGACGACAGGCGCGCAAAGCTGGCGTCGATAATCCGCACTTATTTTAGCCTCGGCGGTCAGGAGATGCAGATAAACTCGGTCTCCCGCGCCGTGCTGAAGGACGCCATGGAGAATCCCTCCGAATACGCCTCGCTTGTGGTGCGGGTGTCGGGCTTCTCGGCATACTATATCCACCTGGGGCGCGACGTCCAGGAGGACATTCTGAAACGCACCGAGCACGGATGATAGTCCGACACGCATAATAGGAAACATAGATAAGACATAACCAGCGAAAGGATTGACATGAATAAAACATCATATGCAGCTATATTCACGGGAATTGACAAGCCCTTCGAGCTTCGAGAGTACCCGGTGACAAAGCCCTCCGCCGGAACCGCCGCCATGAGCCTTGTGGCGTCGGGAATCTGCGGCACGGACCTGCACATTCACAGCGGCAGACTTGGCTCAACCCCCGATCGCATTATCGGCCATGAGTTTGTCGGAAAAGTTGAGGCGCTGGGCGAGGGCGACACCAACGGTCTGGCTGTGGGGGATTACGTCATCTCCGACATTGCCGTTCCCTGCGGCGAGTGCCTGCTCTGCAAAACGGGCGACGACGCCAACTGCGTGAATATGGGGGTGACAAACAGCGGCGACCCCGCCGAAATCCCACATTTCCACGGCGGCTACGGCAGAATGTGCTATGCGCCGGTGTCGAATCTTATCAGGATTCCCGCCGCCGTCAACCCCAGGACCGCGGCGGTGTTCGCCTGCGCCGGTCCCACCTGTATGCATGCGTTCAAACTCGGCGCCGGCGCGGGACTGTCGCTTGATAGCGTGAATGTGGCGGTGGTGCAGGGCAGCGGCGCCGTGGGCTGCTTCGCGGCTATGTATCTTGCCGCCGCCGGGGTGCCGAACCTGCTGCTTGTCACCGCGGGCAGACCCGACGACGGAAAGCGCGCAATGCTTGCCTCCCTTGGGTTGAAACAGGTGTATTCACTTGCCGGTGACGGCGAGGAGAAGATAACCGCTGTCGTCAAAGAGCTTTCAGGCGGACTGGGCGCGGATCTTGTAATAGAGGCGAGCGGAGGGGCAAATGCTCTGCCCTTCGGCATAAGACTGCTTCGCAACCGCGGTGTCTACCTCGTTCCGGGGCAGTATTCCGACCGTGGACCGGTGGCGATCGAGCCACATCTTATCACCTTCAACGCGCTGCGGATCATAGGCTCCTCACAGTATTCATTCTCCGACGTCTACGCCTATGTCGACTTCCTCTGTGAGCATCCCGAGCTGCATGCCGCCATTGCCGCCACCGCCACAGACTATCCCCTTGAGAAGATAAACGAAGCCTACGCCGACCTTGAGGCGCGGCGCACAACCAAGGCTCTGTTGGTATAACATATGGTCAAAATCATCCTCTTCACCGGCGATTCCCACACCTGCGGGCAGGGAGCCGACGGCTTCACGATGACCGACGAAAGCGTGGCGTACAATCCATACAACGGTGAGGGCATCGGGCGCAACATGCGTTTTTACGGCCGCGACTATGTGAACCTTGTGCGCGAGGAAGTGGATAAGCTCACCGGCAGCGAATCGGTTGAATTAACATTCGACCGTCTTGCGGGGATGTTCGTGCTTGACACCCGCTCCGGCTGCGCCATTGTGACAAAGCCGATTACCCTGAAGGGCGATGAGTCGCGCGATTCGTTCTACACCCTGCGGTTCGCCGCCCGTACAGAGCCCGCCGAGGTGCGGCTGACTTCGCCCGGGCGGGATGAAAAACTGACCCTTGCGGTAAAGCAGCCCCGATACGGCGAGCTGTCCTTCTTCGACATTCCCGTATGGCTGGAAGCGGGCGGGAGCGTGACCGTCGCCCCTATAAGCGGCGAGGTGCTGATCGAATCGGCAGCCCGCTACGCGGGGGAGTACGCGGTCATCCGCCAGGGAGTTGGCTGCTGCAGCACGGTTCGCATGGCTGACACATGTTTCCCCTACTGCGCGGAAGTGTTCAGACCGCACATTGTTGCAGCCGAAGCCCATACGATAAACGACTGGCTCACCCGCTGCACCCCCGAGACCTACCGGGAGAACCTTGCCCGGCTGCTGGTGAAATTCGGCGGGATCGCCGAACGGGCTGTCATACTGCTAACCGTGTCGCCGGTGTGCGGCGCACAGGCGATGCCCCATAACGATTCGCCCTACAACGACTTCATCGAAGCCTCACGCGGGGCGGCCGTGGGGTTGAAGATTAACTGTCCCCTGATTATGGCGGACGCCAACGCCGCCATGGAGCGGGAGCTTGCCGGACTCGGCGAGGCGGAGCGCTTTGAACGGCTCTTTGCCGACAACTGGCATGTGAACAACCTCGGCCACCGCATCTACGCGGATGAGGTGATGAAAGCACTGAAAACAATACTTTGAAACGGGAGAATGATATATGAACAGACGCATGGACAGAAGCAGGCTCAATGTAGGAACCTATATACTCCAGCCCTATGCCCGCAGCGAGCGGCACATAAAGGAGTTAAGCGAATGCGGCATAGATTTTGTCGTCTGCATGGGCAACGACCGCCCGGCGCTCGACCTGTTTGAGAAATACGGTGTGGGCGCCATAGTGAGCGGTGTCGTTCCCGGCTGGTGGGGCGGCGACGGCGACAACGCCGGCAAAATGGCGGCGACAAATCCCCTCGAAAAATACGATGCCGCCGCGGCTTCCTTTGCCGACCATCCGGCGATCTGGGGCATCGACGCCGGAGACGAGCCTTCGGCGCTTGACTTCCCCCATTACGGCAAAGTTCTCAACCGCATGGAGCGGCTATTCCCCAATCAGTTCGCCTATCTGAATCTCTATCCGAATTACGCCTCGGTGGCGAAAAACAACGATACCGAGACGGTTAACCAATTAGGCACCGCCACCTATGCCGAGCATATCGAGCGCTACTGCCAATGTGTGGCGTCCGACTACATCTGCTATGACTTCTACATGTATTCGGCGTCGGTAGCCGGGCATTATGAGAATCTGGCGATAGTCGCCGATGCCTGCCGGAATACCGGACGCGGCATGTGGATAGTGCTGCAGGTAAATTCGCTGCATCCCGAAAAGTGGATAACCGAAAACCAGCTGCGTATGCAGGCATATTCCTCCCTGGCGTTCGGCGCGGAGAATATCATATGGGCATGCTACACCGCCGGCTGGTGGCATAATCAGGTGCTTGACGGAGAGGGCAAGAAAACAGAGCAGTACGAAAAGTTAAAGACGGTCAACGCCGAGCTTCGCGCGCTGAGCGAGGAATACATGAAGTTCCGCCGCGTCTCAACCCATTTTGTGGGCTTCGGGGGCAGGGAGGACTTCGCCCGTACCGCTTCCTTCGGCTATAAGGCCGTCGACTCGCTGGATACCGGCGTATTCTTCGACTTCAAAGCCGGGGACGGCTCTCCGCTGATAGTCGGGCAGATGGCGCCGCGGAGCGGCTGCAGCGGAGCGGCTCTCTTTGTCTGCTCTGCCGCCGACCCCTATGACACCTCTCCGGGTATGCATAAGGTGACCTTCCGCGCCGCCGACGGCTGTTCGGTGAAACTGACCGCCGGGTCGGATATTCCCCTTCTAAGATCGGAGGACGGAGTCTATTCCTTTGAAATTGCCTCCTGCGGCGGGGTACTTGTGACCGCCAAGTGATAAGAGGTCGGGCAAACACCCCGATGTATTCGGGGATTATAACAAACTATATATGTACCGCCGCCTGCCGGCACTGTATGTTTTCTTCCTACCGATACAGCAAAAGTCTTCGCGGCGTCGGGGGAATGCGCGACTTCATCACCCGGGAGAAAGCCGGCGAGCTTGCCGAAAAGCTGTCGGCCGCGGGGGTGGATTCGGTGCATATCGGCGGCGGAGAGCCGTTTATCAACTTCGCCGCTCTCTGCGGGCTGATTGAGGCGCTGGGGAAGCGGGGAATCGGCATCGACTACATCGAGACCAACGCCTTCTGGGCAGTTAAGGAGAGCTTTGTCCGCAGACGGCTGAGACGGCTCCGAAAACTGGGCGTGACTACCGTCATGCCCTCGGTGGACCCTTTCCACATCGAGTTCGTGCCGCTGGGGAGGGTGCTGCTTCTCTGTAAGCTGCTGCGGGAAGAAGGGCTGGACTACTTCATCTGGCAGGAGCGCTATCTGCGGCGGCTTTACAAACTCGATCACGGCCGTACGTACAGCCATGAGGAATTATGCGAAATCCTGGGGGACGACTATGTGGCCGCCACCGCCCGGGAATACGGCATCGGCATGAACGGCAGGGCGCTGGAAATAGCCGGGGGAATATACCCGAAGCGGACGGCTCAGGCGTTCATAAAAGACGGGGAGACCTGCAATCTGCTCAGCCCCCGGCACTGCCACATCGACCTTTACGGCAATGTGGTGCCCTCGGGCTGCCCGGGACTGGCGCTTCCGCTGGATGAGTTCTTAGCGGCTCGGGTCGACCGCGGCAGATATCCGGCATTTGCCCGGCTGCTCGGCGGCGGCATCGGGGCGCTGTACGAATACGCCGCCGGTCTGGGCTTCACGCCCGACGGGGGAGGGTACGCAACGAAATGCGCCCTCTGCTTCAATATCCGCGCATGGCTGAATGAAAATCACCCATCGCCGGATATCGCCCCCGGCTGCTTTTACATCGCAATGAAAGACAACAAAACGGGAGGAAAAACCGATGAAACTCTTTGACAAGGCCGAATGGATATGGCTTGAAGATATCGAAAAGGTAAACGCCTACGCAACATTTATCGATACCGTCAGCGCCGATCCGGCGGCCGGACGCTGCACGCTCTACATTTCGGTTGACACCAACTACGCCCTTTACATAAACGGCGAACTCAACGAGTTCGGGCAGTTTGCCGACTACCCCTTCGACAAGGTTTACGATGTGCTTGACATCACCGCCGCGCTGAAGGCGGGGGAGAACGAGGTGGAGATACGCTGCTGGCATCAGGGCGACGACAGCAGCACTATAAGGGGCGAGACGGCGGGACTTATCTATGTTTTGACCCAGGAAAAGGATACCGGCAGCGGCGAGCACGCCATTCTTGCCGCCAGTTCGACCGCTCTGGGCGGCTATGCCGACACCCGCTACACCATGGGCGCCGGAGTGGAGAAGGTTTCGGGACAGCTCGGCTATTCCTTCCGCTGCGACGAACGCATCGATCCGAGAGCGAACACCCGAAAGGTCATACAGACCGACAAAGCGAAGCCGGTACGCGCCCGCCCGATTAAGAAACTCATAGTCGGAGACGACGAGCCGGTGCTGCTCACGGTAAACGGGGGCTTCACCGAGGCGAAATCCGGCGGCACACTGGGTCAGCGCATGCAGTATGCGGCGCTTGCCTACGGCGGCATAAGCCACACCCGCCGCCTGCCTTCGGAGCGGGGAGTAAAACTCACCGCGCCCGAGGACAGTCAGGGCATATTTGCTTTAATAGACACCGGCAGGGAGAACGCCGGCGTGCTGTCGCTGGACATCGAACTCGAAAATGACTGCGAGATACTTGTGGGCTGGGGCGAGCATCTGGAGGACATGCGGGTACGCGCCTATGTGGGCGGCCGGAACTTCTGCGCCTCTTATCATGCCCGCGCCGGACGGAACAGGTTTATCCACACCTTCCGCCGCCTCGGTATGCGATATATGCAGCTTCATATATACGCGAAATCGGCGAATATCTTCTACGCCGGCATCCGCACCACCGATTATCCCTTGGGAAGCGAGAAGGTTTTCTCCTGCGCCGACAGCCTGCACACGAAGATCGACGAGGTGAGCCGCCGCACGCTGCTCATGTGTATGCACGAGCATTACGAGGACTGCCCCTGGCGCGAGCAGGCGCTCTACTCCATGGACTCCCGGAATCAGATGCTCTGCGGCTACTATGCCTTCGATGAGTACGACTTCCCCAAGGCGTCGATCCGTCTGATGGCGCAGTCGCTGCGGGATGACGACATGCTGGAACTCTGCTCACCCGCCCGGGTGGCGATAACCATACCCTCGTTTACCGCCATATTCCTCACCCAGGCGGCGGAATACTTACAGTATTCGGGGGACGTGGATTTCCTGAGGGAGATTTTTCCCGCCCTTGAGACAATAGCACAGGGCTTTATGCGCCGCCTCGGCAACAGGCAGGGACTTTTAACCTGCTATGCCGAGCCTCAATACTGGAACTTCTACGAATGGCAGACAGGACTGTCGGGCTCCATCTCGGGCAGCGTGCCGCCGGAGAAAATGACCTTCGACGCTCCGCTCTGCGCCTTCGTGTCAATGGGTTTCAATTCCCTGGGCAACATCTGCGCGGCGCTGGGAGAATACGAGAAGGCACAGACCTATGTTGACGCCCACTTCGCTCTCAACGAGGCGATAAACAGGTACTTCTGGGATGCGGATAAGGGCGCATATGCCTCCTACATCAGGGGAGCGGGCGTGCCGCTGCCGACGGCTGAAGACGCAGAACTTGAGCGCTTCCACTACGCCGAACTTACCAACGCGCTTATCGTCTGCTGCGGCGCCGCCGGGGAGCATGAGGGGCGCGAAAGGCGGGTGCTGAAGGCTCTTAAAGACGAGACGCTCATACCCGTCACCCTGTCCCACAGCATATTCAAATACGAAGCTCTTATGCAGGAGCCCGAGCAATACGCCCGGTATGTCTTCGGCGACATCGCGGGCAAGTGGGGGCATATGCTCTCGAATAACGCCACCACTTTCTGGGAGACCATCGACGGCGCCCTTGCCTTCGGCGACGCGGGAAGCCTCTGCCACGCCTGGTCGGCGATACCGATATACTTCTATCACGATTACGCCGCAAAGCTGGGCGGAGAGATCACCGGACTCTACGAATGCGGGATTAGCGACAAATAGGCGCCGAACCGTAACGATCTAAGATCTGAAGACAAAAAGAAATCAGGGAGACCGAAAAATCGTGCGGTCTCCCTGTTCCATGTTCGGTTGTATTAAGGTCTGAGCGATCCGTCGGTTTCGACGACATCGGCGTTAAATTCGTTTACCGCCTTCACCAGTTCCTCGTCCTTCGTCAGCAGCCAGACGCCTAATTTTCCGTATTTCTTCACCATGGCGGAGCTTTCGGCGTCCACCGGCTTGTTCTTGTTCCAGGCGGTGTTGGCGTTGTCATAGCGCAGCCAGACGGTGAGATGCTCTTTGTCCACAAGCTTGCCGAGCCGTTCAAGCGTGTCGGCATTTACCGGTCCGTCATAGTGGATATAGGCGTCCGGGAAGCGCCCGAGCACCTCCTCAATGTAGGTGAAAGAGTTCGCCGTGAAGCCCACAAGCCCGTCGGGCATGTCCGCCGCTTCGATGGTGTCGAAGAAAATCTTGCGCTGGTCGGCGTTGTGGGACTGAACCACATTGTCGAATTTCAGCGGTATTTCCTTCTCCTTGGCGAATGTCAGGATTTCTTCAAGGGTGACGAGTTTTTCGCCCTTGAACTTCTCGCCCATCCAGATGCCGTAGTCGTATTTGCGAGCCTCCTCAAAGGTCAGCGAGGATATGCGGATGTCATTCGCCAGAGCGCTGCCGTCGCTGTTTCGGGCGGTGCGGTTTATCGTGTTGTCGTGGAGTATGACGCAGACATTGTCGGCGGTGAACTTGGTGTCAAGCTCTATCATGCCGTAGCCCCGCTCATGTGCGGCTCTGAACGCCGCCATGGTGGACTCGGGGCAGTCGAATGCCGCGCCCCTATGGGCTTCAAGTATGTATTCCTTCATTTTTCCTTTCTCCTTTACCTCCGCAAGCTGTTCGGCGAAGCGGGCTGACGCTTCCTTTGCCTCTTTCAAAGCGTTTTGCCGCTTAGCCTCCCGTTCAGCTCTGCTTTCGGCTGTTCAGCCACCGGCAAACTGATCGAGCACGTTCTGAAGCTCCAGCTCCACGCTCTCCTGCTTGGAGGCGAGGAAGGAGGATATGGCATAGTTGCCCTTTGACATTTCGCTGTAGATGCTGTCGGAGAATTTGACGCCGATTATCTTGATGATATATGAAATGCTGTCGTGGATAAGGTCGAGCATGGCCTCCGACTCCTCGTCGCGGGCGGATTTGCCCTTGAGCATTATGTCGAAGTAGGCGGGCAGAAGGGAGATGCTTGACTGGTATGCCAGCTCTTCCATGACCGTGCCGGCGAACTCGGTGTCGGTGATGGTGACGGGGAGCATCATCGCGTGGGCGTTGGGGGAGACGTTCCAGTATTTCTCCTGATCCTCGGTATATTTGGGAGCGGGGAGAATGCCGAAGTCGGTCTCCATGGCTCTCATGGGTCCGGTGCTGTTCAGCGCCGCCCCGAAGAAGAGGGATTTGCCGTTCATGAAGGCGTTGACATCGCTGGTGAAGTAGTTGTGATCCTTCTTAATGAAGTCCAGCACCTTTTCATATATCTCGGCGAAGCGCTCGGTGAAGCAGTAGAAGTAGGGGTTGCCGTCGTCGCCCTGGAGCATGATCTCGCTGTCGCAGCCGGTGAGCAGCATCTCGCCGATACCGGTCACGCCCCACATAAGGGTGCCGTAGCGATCCTGGTTGTTCCAGACGCCGTTGCCGTCAAGGTCGGCTACGGCGGCGACGCCGCAGCGGAACATCTCGGCCATGGTCCAGGTGCCGTCCTCCACCTTCTCATAGAGGTTGCCAAGCCCCAAGTCATTGACAAGCTGCTTGTTGAAGTAGACGGCGCGGCAGTTGTCCATGTGGGTGAAGATAGAGTCATTGAAGGTGTAATAGAGCTGCCCCTGGAAGGAGAGCTTCGCCTCGGCGTTGCGGTCCCACCATACCTTGCTTAACTCTATGTTGGGCATGTCGTAGAAGTCGAGGCAGTAGCCCGACACCACCATGTTCATTATGTTGCTCAGGTCCACATAGGTGACATGGGCGAAGTCGTCGCCCGCCGCCACATTGCTCTTTATGCGGCCCAGATCGCCGTCGGTGACCTCTATGACGCAGCCCAGCTTCTCCTCGGTGGCGGTGCAGCGCTCGATCATGGAGTCGTTGAGCGACTCGCCGGTTATCTCCTCGGGATAGATATCGCGGCTGATGTATTTGGTCTCCTTGGAGTAGCCGTTGAAAATCTTATAGACCTGTCCGTCGAAGTTGACCTTGAAATCCGGGGGGATTCTGGTGGGGTCGGCGGTCACAACAGGCTCGGTCACCGTCTCGGCGACATCCGAACCGGCGGCGGTCACATCAGAGCCGCTGCCCGAGCCGCCTCCGCAGGCGGTGAGGGCGGTCAGCGCCATAAGCAGGGCAAGCAGAATTGAAGCGATACGTTTGTGCATTTTTTCCTCCTGGTATATGCAATGATAAGTATAGTGAGATGATATTTCTATACAGCCCCATTGTACGCCGAAAAGGGCAATTTGTCAATGATAAGCAGGAAATTGATTGATTTTTAACATGGATTTGATGTATATTTAACCGATTGCCTTCATCTCCATGCGCCCCACTAGGGTGCCCTTCGGGTCGTACCCTTCCGCCATTGTCTGGAGATGCAGGTAGGATATTCCGTTCTCCGGCCGGTATGAGCATCTGACGCCGAATAGCGGCTCTCCGTCGGATAACACCCGTGTCATGCCGCCGGTGTCCCAGATTATCTCCACATCGTGCCATACGCCGGTTGAGAGGGTGTCGGAGGTGAGGTCAAAGGTCATGGGCGAGAGCAGCCGGGCGGTGATGTCGGTGGGGTTCATCCAGCGGTCGAGAAGCGAGACATGCAGTCCGGCGCCCTCGATCCTCACGCGCAGCCTGAGGCTGCCCTTGTGAGCGGCGGGGAAGTTCCACGCCGCGCCCTGCTTCTCGCAGAGCAGCCGCGGGTCGGTTATGCGGCAGATCTGCAGCACCTCGCCGAAGGTGGCGTCGGGATCGGGTATGAGCAGCGCCCCGTCGGTGCGGTTGGCGGCGCAGTGACCGCCGTAGCCGGTGCCCAGGTGGCTGCCGTATATGCTCTTGACGAACATATGCGTGCTCAGGTTGATAAGTCCCTGCTGCCAGTCTTCGGTGCGGGAGCTTTCATACAGCCAGCCGATATCGAATATAGCCATGCGCCGCGCCGAAACATTCTGACCGTACGCCACAAGCACCTTGCCGAAGGGCAGTTCCAGCGCCTGGAACTGATGCACGCTCTTGTCGGCGGAGGACTGCCAGCCGCCCCGCACCCTGAAGTCGGGTTCGTTCCGTATGCCGTTCAGCGCGATTTCCCGGAAGCCCTGCCAGTTTTTGAAGTCGGAGGTTATGGCGGCGTGGGCGGCATCCCGGTTGGTAAAGACGTCCTCGCCTAAGCCCGCAACAGTGCCGCTGTCGAGAGGCGGCCAGACGTTTGTATGTCTGGTCTCGGGCAGCGGCTGGGTATTGTTCCAGAACAGAATCGTTCTGCCGTCGCTCAGCTCGAGGAAATAGGGGGTGGTGAGAGTTCCCCGGAAGCGGGAAGGTTCCCCGTCAGTCCAGCTTTCGCCGCCGTCATGTGAGCGGTATATATAGAAAAAGTCGGTGGAGTTGCGGGCGAGCATCACGAGAGTGCCGTCCTCAAGTTCGGTAACTATCGGCTCGGCGCCGGTATTCTGCCAGCGCACGTCAACATGGGGCCAAACCGGCTCGTGCTTTGGGGTGGACTTCAACTCGGTCACCCGCCAGGTCAGTCCGTCGTCGTCGCTGCGGGCAAAGGCGGGTATGTTCCAGCCGTTGTCCGGGCGGGACATGGAGACCATCCAGCTGCCCGGCCGCTTCATGGGCTTGGGCTGGAACACGTCCTGATAGGGCAGGTCGGAGACCTTCACCGCCTTCGGCTCCCTGTCGTCGGATCCGATGTCCGAGAGAAACGCCCAGGTTCCCTTCTCGCCCCGGTTGTAGTCGTGGGTCTTTATGGTCAGATATCCGCCGGTGCGGGGATTGCGCACCGCGGCGCCCAGAACTCCGCCGCCCTCGATGAGATGCTTCTTCCAGCTGAGCCCGCAGTCCCGGGAGGATATATAAACCGGCCGACCCGAGCTGTGCCTGTAAGGCTGAGTCTGATTCTCGTGGCCGTAGACCCGCAGTTCTCCGTCCGGCATGACGCAGATCGAGCGGCGGCTGTCCTCGGGCTGTACAGCCACAATCTGCGGCGCGTAAATTTCCTTCAAAAGCTGTTCATCCTGCGGGGAGAGCAGCTCCTTCATCTTTTCAAGGTACCACATAAAGTCCTCCTGCTGTATTCATCAGTAAAGCGCTATATTTACCTGTTCGTCAAACTCTGTTCGTATCTATTCGTAAAACGCCGGATCGATCGGGTCGTCGTGCCCGAGCAGTTCGGCGCCCTTCGAGCGGTCGCGTATCAGCCTCATTACCTCTAACATTCCGGCTGCGCTGCAGAGCTGGGTCTTAGCCGCCCCCACATAGCCGTCACGGATACAGCCGTGGTGACGGAAAGCCGGCTCGTACTTGGGATACCAGCGGGAAACCGCCCCTTTGTGGGAGTGAATGGGACGGCTGACGAGCGTTCCGTCTTCGTTCAGTATGGTGGTGGGGCGGAGATGATCGGTGAGCCGGTCGGGGATGCCGAGTATCTCCTCCGCCGAGTGGAGGTAGGTGTTGCTGCCGTGATCCACGCCCACAAGCAGTATATAGCCCCCCATAGCCGGCAGTTTGCCGTAGCAGCCGCCGGGCGCCGTGGATGATTCGGACAGTTCTTCGCTTGCGATATATTTCTTCGCCTTTTCCTCGTCGCCGTACACCACCATAGAGTGGGTGGGATGCCGGGAGCGGTGGGGTTTATATTCTTTGCCGTTTATATATGCCGTATGCCGCACCGCCAGCGTGGGCAGTGTGCCGATACAGGTATAGTCGGAGTTCCGGTCGAGAGTGGGCTTGCCGAGGTCCTCGAGATTCTTCCAGGTGTGGGTGGGTATACAGAGGAGCCCTCCCTCGGCGGTGACGTATTCGATCATGATGTCAAGCAGTCCGCAGCCCCTGCCCTCCACCTCGCCCACGGCGCGCAGGGAGGTGTGCATCAGTATTATCGAATCCCTGGGAACTCCCATCTCGCTGAGCTGTCTGTGAATATCCTGTTTTGTATACATTGTGTATTCTCCTTGTCCGTTCTTATGAATATAATACCACATCGGCAGCCCGCTTTCAACACCGACTTTCCGATTATGACATTATGCCGCGTCGGCACTTGCAATCCCCCGCCCGCTGTTGTATAATGGCACATATATCTGCATTATGTTTTTCCGGTACGGTATAATCATTCATCAGAGGCATCGGCGTATGACAAGCGGAAGCATTTTAAAGAAAATCTGCATATTCGCGGCGCCCTGCATATTGGGCAGAGTGCTGCAGAACCTCAATAACCTGGTGGACTCGGTAATTGCCGGTCAGGCGCTGGACATGAACGCGCTGGCGGCGGTGGGAGCCACCGGCTCGATAATAGGGCTGTTTACCGACACGATAATCGGTCTTATGTCGGGTTTCTCGATAATCGCGGGGCGGCGCTGCGGCAGCGGCGACCACGCCGGACTGCGGAAGGTTTTTGCCAACTCGCTCATCATATCGGCGGGAGCGGGGCTTTTCGTGTCGCTGTTCGGGGCGCTGCTTGCGAGAGGCATGCTGAGCCTTATGAAGACCCCCGCCGACATCATCGACGGCGCGACAGTCTACCTCACCATTATTTTTATGGGCATGTGGACGACGGTGTTCTACAATTTCCTCTGCGAGATGCTGCGCGCCATCGGCAACAGCCGGACGCCGCTGATATTCCTGATTATTTCCTCGGCGGTGCATTTCCTTCTTCTGCTGGTTCTGCTCTTTGTCTTCGATCTGGGCATTGTGGGCGCGGCGCTGTCGACAATTATCTCGCAGGCGGGGGCGGCGCTGATGTGCGCCCTCTATATAAAAAAGAAGGTGCCCGAATTCAGGATTCTGCCGGGAGACATGAAACCCGACCGTGAGGTACTGGGCGAGTGCCTGCGCATCGGCATACCCATGGCGACCACGAATTTCGTCGTTATGTTCGGCGTCATAATCCTCGGGTTCGTCACCAACAGGATAGGCACCGACTATGTGGCGGCGTACTCCACCGCGTCAAAGACCGGCTATATCATCACAACGCCCATATTCGGATTTGCCACAGCCGCCTCTGTGTTCGTCTCCCAGAATCTGGGCGCGGGACGGCTCGACCGGATAAAAGAGGGCGTCCGCAAGGTGCTGCTGCTCATTACGGCAATCAACGCCGTTCTCTTTACGGTGATGCTCTTTGCCGCCCGCCCCCTTATGTCGCTTATGATCGACGGCGGCAGTGTGGCGGTGGACGCGGGAGTGCTGTATCTCAGGGTGCGCTGCACCGCAATGTTCATTCTCACGCTGGCGGCGGTGTTCAAACCTGTGCTGGCGGCGCTGGGCAGGCCGCTCTTCCCAACGATTTCGGGCTTTATCGAGGTGGCGGTGCGCTACATAGTGCCGCTGACACTGACGCCTTTACTCGGGTTTGCCGCGGTGCCGCTGACCGACGCGATTATCTGGCTGATACTGGCGGTATTCCTCACCGGCGCCTATATATTCGAATTCAACAGACTTACAAGAAGCCATGCCGCTTCAAATGCATAGGTGAATATAATGAAAAGCAGACTGTTTGAGATAACGCATAATCCCGAGACCGGCTGTATAACCTCCGTCGTCCTTGCGGGCGACAGCTGCAAAATGAACTGGGTGTGCTGCGACGACGGCTATGAGTGGGGCGGGATAGACACCTCCACCCGCACCCATTCGGAGTTTCACCGTAAGAACGATTCCGAGCCGGTGCTGTTATCATTCAGCGAGGACGATAATTTCGCGGAGGCGGTATATGAAAACAAGCGGCTGAGGGTAACGGTTTCCCGCCGCTTTACCGGGGCGGGCAATCTGCGGGAGAGGGCAGCGATAAAGAACATAGCCCACATGCCCTATACCGTCTGCCGCGATAATTTCTCGCTTGCCTTCCCCTTTAACGACCGCTACACCTATGCCGATGACTGCATGACAAATCGCTGCAATACACACATCCGGTGCGGCGGGAATGTGAGCTATGTGAACGCCCTCAGAATGGGCGCATCCGAGCTGAATCTCGGCATGGTGCTGACCGAGGGAGCGTTTGTCTCATACAGCCAGTACGGCTGCCGCAGCAATGTGCGGGGCTGTTTAGGATTCGAGCCGGAGAGCCGGATTCTCAAGAGCGGTGAGGAGTATGTCCTTGAGTGGGAGCTGTTCCCCCACGCCGGCAAGAGCGATTTCTTCACCCGCCTTGCCGGTTATGACAGCTATATAGGCATCGAAGCGGAACATTACACGGTATTCGAGGGAGAAGCGATAAGATTCAAAGTCACTTCCCACAACGGCGGTGAAGCGAGAGTATTCCTAGACGGCGAAGAGCTTGCCGTTTCGGACGGACATGTGGAATATACGCCCCGGCGGCGGGGATATCACCGCTTCGACATAGCGTGCGGAGAGATATCGACTTTCGCCGAATTCAATGTGAAACCGCCCTTTGCCGAACTGGTGCGGCGGCGGCTCTGTTTCATCGCCGGGCGCCAGCAGTGCCTTGACCCCGACAGCCCGCTTTACGGCGCCTATCTGGTATATGATAACGAAACCGAAAGTCAATATTTCGACTTCTTCAACACAGACCACAACGCCTGCCGGGAGCGGCTGAACATGGCGCTCACCATGATACGCTATCTGCAGCTTCGGGAGGACGAATATCTGCGGGCGTCGCTCGATCTCTTTGTGAAGTTCCTCTTTCGTGAGTTCTACGAGGAAAGCACCGGCGAGGTGTTCAACAACATCGGCAAGAGCCGGGACGCCCTGCGGCTCTACAACGCGCCGGGGGTTATGCTGGTCTTTGCCGAACTCTACCGCCTGACCCGGGAGGAGCGCTATCTCGACAACATACTGCGGCTGGCGGAGAAATATTACAGCATCGGCGGCGAAAAATGCTACTCCAACGCGGTGGCGGTGCGCAAGGTGATGTACGCCTTCTCGCTTGCGGGGGAGGAGCGGGAGGATGACGCCCGGCGGATGCTTGACTTCTTCGGGCTGCATGTGGGGAATATGCTGAAAAACGGCACCTCCTACCCCAAGCACGAGGTGAACTACGAACAGACCATCGTAACTCCCGCCGTCACCTGCATCTCCGAGCTGGGAGTGTTCCGCCGGGGAGCCGAGAGGGAGGAATATCTGCGGAACGCCAAGATGCACCTCGAATGTCTCGACCGCTTCTCGGGCTGTCAGCCAAGCTGCTATCTGAACGAAATCGCTATCCGCTACTGGGACGACTTCTGGTTCGGCGGCGAACGCTGCTTCGGCGACACGCTGCCCCATCACCTCAGCTGTCTCAGCGCCCGGGCGTTTGCCGCCTTTTCGGAGCTGAGCGGCGACGCTTCATACCTGCGCCGCGCCGGCGAGAATATCCGGAACTGCCTCTGCCTTGTGGACGACGACGGTCACGGCTATGCGGCGCATGTATATCCCCACACGGTCAACGGCATAAAGGGCGAATTCTTCGACAGCTGGGCTAATGACCAGGATCTGCCCCTCTACGATGCCATGCACCTGTGCGACAGACTGCCGGAATTCTCGGTGTGAACCGAATCAATATAAATGGGGCTGACCGTTTTCGGTCAGCCCCGGAGTTATTTATGCATACTTGTATCTTACCGTTCCGGCAGGTTCCTGACGGCCTCGATATAATCGTTGATAGCCGCGGTGGCAGGCTCCTCGATCTGAGCGATGAATGAAGCCCAGCCCGAGCCGGATTTGTTGGCGAGATAGGCCTTCCAGCGGGTGTTGATCTCCTTTAGGCCGAAGCCGTATATGGAGCCGAAGTTGAAGAGGATGCCCTCGCGGATTATGTCGAACATCTGAGCCGTCTCGTTGTCGCGGGAATACTTCACCTTCATCGCCACCTCAAAGAGGGCGGGAGCCACGGTGCGGTAGCTCTCGGAGAAGCATGCCTCCATGACGGCGGCGGTGCACTCGGCGTTGGAAGTGGAGGTGACTATGCCGAAGAGGGTGTTGCCCTCGCCGATGGCGGTGTTGTAACCCTCCTGCGCCTCATCCCACTTGAGCAGCGGAATTATGCCGAAGTCGGTCTCCATCTCGCCGAAGGTGGAGGAGGCGGCGCCTATGGAATGGGATATGAACAGGGCGCGGTCGTCCACGAATATGGCGCTGATCTCGCCTGCGATATTGTCGTTGCCCATTACGCAGTCGCCCGAAGTGTGGATATAGGCGTGCATCAGGTCGACCGCTTCTACCCACTTGGGTGTGTTCATGGTCAGCTCGGGGTAACCCTCTTTGTTGTTGGTGGTTATGCCCAGCCGGAAAGCCTGGATGAAAGGCGTAATTGCGTTGCCCGCGAAGATTGCGAAACCGTACTGATCCTCATTGCCGGCAGTGCCGTCGCCGTTAATGTCGGAATATACGCCCTTTGTCATTTCCTGCATCTTGGCGATGACCCAGCTTCCGCTGTCAACCAGGTCGTACAGGTTTTCAAGCTTGTAGTTCTCATGCAGCATCTTGTTGAAGTAGATGCCGTAGGCGCCGGAGATGGATATCTTGGAGTAGGCGCCGCCCACGAGATAGAGCCGTCCGTCAATGGTGGTCTCCTCGATAAGTCCCTGCACATACCAGGGCTTGTCAAGGTCCACATAGGGCAGTTTGGCGATGTCGAGGAAGTTGCCGTCGGGCACCAGCGCCGGCAGAGTGGCGTACTGGCAGGAGGCTATGTCCTGGGTGCCGTCGCCGGCAAGAACCGCCGAACGGATGGTGTCAAGATAGACATTTCGGGTCGCCCAGGTGTAGGACATGGGATTGTTCTGAATCTTCACATTGATACGATCCTCGACGTTCATGTCACGGAAGTAGAGCGCGTCGTTTACGATATCGCCGTCCTGCTCATCGCAGAACTCACGGTTCTCCTCCCACCAGAAAACATTGACCTTTGCGCCTTTGAAGTCAAGGTCGGCAGGCAGGTCGTCGGGCATAAAGAGAGTAGTCTCCTCGGGTGTTGTCTCAGCCGCGGTTGTGTCGGAACCGTCCGGCGAGGTCTCTCCGCCGCCTCCCGAACATGCCGCAAGTGCGCCGCAAAGCAGGACGGACGCCAGCAGCAGCGCTGTGATTCGTTTAAATATCATAATTTAACCCCCTGTGGTGTGATATTGTCATTTTAACATAGTGTGAGTCGGAACGCAACAATTTTTTGTTAATTCGCCGTTACAAATCCCGTTTCACGAACCGCGCCGCCCGCCGCGATACAGGGCGGAAGCAGGCAGAAACATGTGGGGCGTTCACGGTTATTTTACATATCGGCTTTCCGCCCGTTACTTGACAAAATTTCTGATAACGCTTATAATATACAGGTTGAGAATTCCTCAACGTAAAGGTTTCTCCTTGCTGCGGGCGATAATATTAACAGTGTCCGCAGCCTGAATGACCATAAGGAGGTGCAAATAAATGGAGAAGCACAACGCACTTTACGAGACCATCTTCATCGTCAACCTGGCTGACGGAGAGGATGAATGCGCGGCGCTGGTTGAGAGGTTCAAGACCCTCATAGCCGAGCACGGCGAGATCACATCCTGGGACGAGTGGGGCAAGCGCAGACTTGCATACCCCATCAACGACCTTTGGGAGGGCTACTATGTCCTCGCAAACTACAAGGCTCCCTCCGACTTCCCGGAAGAGCTTGACCGTGTCTTCAACATCACCGAGGGTATCATGCGCTCGATGACCGTAGTGAAGGAGCCCCACCATCTGAAGCGTAAGCAGCCGAATCAGCAGGAAGCGCAATAAAGGGCGCCCGATGCCCGTAATATCGGAATGCCCGTGATACGGGTATCCCGACATATATCGGCATAACTGACGATTCGACACAAACCCAAGCATCAAGCATAAGCATAAGCATAAGCATAAGCATAAAGAAAGGAGCGGCGAGATGGCCAACTTCAACTTCAACAAAGTCATGCTCGGAGGAAGACTTACCGCCGATCCCGAACTGCGTCAGACGCAGAGCGGAATCTCGAATGTAAGATTTTCGATAGCCGTAAATCGCAGATTCCAGCGCCAGGATCAGAACGCCGATCCCAACGCGCCGCAGAAGTCGGACGCCGACTTTTTCAATGTGGTCGCATGGCGGCAGACAGCCGAGTTTGTAGCGCGCTATTTCAGGAAGGGCAGCTCGATCTTCGTGGTCGGGTCTGTTCAGAACAACAACTGGACCGACCAGCAGGGTGTGAAGCGCTATTCCACCGAAATAGTCGCCGACGAGATACAGTTTGTTGATTCCCTTGCTGAGAGCCAGAGGCAGTCGCAGCAGAACTACGGCGGTTCCTCCTTCGGAGGCACAGCCTACCAGTCGCCGGCGGCAGCCGGTCAGACTTCCGGATACACCCCGGACAGCTATGCGCCGAGTCAGTCGGCACCCCCGGCGCAATTCGAAACGGTGGAAGAAGATACGGGTCTTCCCTTCTGACGAGAGAGTCGGAACCCCATTTTAACAGGAGGTAATTAAAGTAAATGAATAAAGACAGAGAGAGAGAAGTTAAGGCGGACGAGCAGGATAACGAGGAGTCGGCCTCGACAGAGAATGCCGCCTCGGCCGGTCGCACTCAGAGCCGTCCCTACAGACCCGGCATGAACCGCAGAAGAAGAAAGGTCTGCCAGTTCTGCGTCGACAAGATAGAGGACATCGATTACAAGGACACGGTAAGGCTCCGCAAGTGTATCAGCGAGCGCGCCAAGATTCTTCCAAGAAGAATCACCGGCTGCTGCGCCAAGCATCAGCGTCAGCTTACCATAGCCATAAAGCGTGCCCGTCAGGTCGCACTGCTCCCCTATATCTCCGACTGATGAATAATCGCGCGTTCCGCAACCGGCGGAGCGCGCTTTTTTTGCCGCTTATTGACGGGCGTTCCCGATGTGTGATATAATGCTGTCGACAATTAAAACGGATAGCGGTCAGGAGAACGGTCACATGAAGATAAATATATCGCTGCCCTACGGGAAGGGGCATATAACCGGCGGTCTGCCGAAGAAGCGTCTGAACGGCTTCATCAGAGGGCGCATCGACGAGGTGAAGCCGGATATGCCGGGGATCGACATTGTCCGCCGGGCTATGGAAAACCCCGCCGGCTCCCCCCGTCTGTATGAACTGGCGGCGGGGAAGAAGAAAATAACCGTCATAATAAGCGACCACACCCGTCCGGTGCCGTCGAAAGCCATACTGCCCCCGATGCTTGAGGAACTGAGGAAAGGCTCCCCCGACGCCGAGATAATACTTCTGGTCGCCACCGGCTGCCACCGCCCCACATCGGATAACGAACTGCGGGCGAAGCTGGGAGACGAAATATTCGAAAAAGAGCGGATAGTCATCCACGACTGCGCCGACGAGAGCATGATGGTGAAGCTGGGCACTCTCCCCTCGGGAGGCGAGCTTATAATTAACCGCACAGCCGCCGAGGCGGATCTGCTGGTGGCTGAGGGCTTTATCGAGCCCCACTTTTTCGCCGGCTACTCGGGCGGGCGCAAGAGCGTACTTCCGGGCATAGCATCAAAAAAGACGGTATACGCCAACCACTGTTCGAAGTTCATCGCCGACCCGAATTCCCGGGCGGGCATTTTGGATGGAAATCCCATACACCGCGACATGGTTTACGCCGCCGAAAAGGCGGGTCTGAAATTCATCGTCAACGCTGTTATCAACTCACGCCACGAGGTTATAGGAGCCTTCGCCGGCGACGCCTTCGCTGCGCACGCCGCGGGAGTGAGCTTTTTAGAGGGTCTCTGCCGTTCAAAGCCCCTGCCGGCGGACATCGTCTTTACCACCAACAACGGCGCGCCGCTGGATCAGAATGTCTATCAGGCGGTGAAGGGCATGACGGCGGGTGAGTCGACCTGCCGCGAAGGAGGCGTTATAATAATGTGCGCCGAGTGCGCCGACGGTCACGGCGGTCAGAGCTTCTTCGACACCTTTGCCGGGGGCGATTCGCCTGCCGGGATTCTGCGCCGCATCGAAGCGGTGCCCCAGAGCGAAACTGTTGCGGATCAGTGGGAGGCGCAGGTTCTGGCGCGGATTATGTCGCGTCACAGCGTGGTCATGATC
>Ga0123335_1001098_pt1 | contig 45205 bp, 25 predicted proteins | sample BiotimSIPDNA_2_FD_89707 | JGI IMG/M metagenome (GOLD analysis project Ga0123335, IMG submission 89707) | Anaerobic biogas reactor microbial communites from Washington, USA - Biogas_R2 time_0 SIP DNA | ecosystem: Engineered > Bioreactor > Anaerobic > Unclassified | place: Washington, USA...
TGAGGAACAGCCCGTGTCAGATGTATTTTTTAAGATGGGAAATGGGCATTCATTGCAGCGGGACGAATCTGGATTCCGGTCTTTTTCGCGTTGTACAGTACCGTTCTTCGATGCTGGCCAAAGGCCGCGAAAAAACCGGAATGACGCGGCTTAAGGTTGTTTATAGTGAAACGAAAAAATACGTTGATACGGGCGTGCTCCATGTGTTTCTTTCTGACTGAGATACTGCGTTTTGGTTGCGCCGAAAGCGCCACTTCTTCCGGGCGAAGTCCCGGACGAAGCGTAGGCACTTGCGGTCCTTACACGAACAAACGATCAAGACTTGCTCTTTCCGGGAACACCGCTTTTCCTATTACCTTGACACAAGCCATAAGCCGTAAAAAACCGTTAGAAACCCGCAGCGGTAAAAACGGTTAAGACGGCGGCTCCGTTTAAGCCGTCTAACCGTTTCCGCAAGGTTTCTTACGAGGTAATGGGTCTCCTACTACTACTAGTAAATCCTTATAGGTTTGGTAGTAGGAGGAGGGTTGTTGAACCGGCATCGTGAGGGATTCTATAGCCTCGCTACATCCCCCGTTTAGAAGGTCTGGGTGCAGATGGAGTAGGTATGGTTGCTGGGCAGCAGGTAGCGCCGTTCCAGCACGCGGTTGGGCTGGACCATGAAGTGGTCGGGGCGGGGCACAAAGCCGGGTATGCCCGGCAATTCCCAGGAGACTTCCCGAATGTGGAACCGGATGGGCGTGCCCGGGTCGGTTTCGAGTTCGAGTTCGCCGTTTTTGGAGGAAAGCGTTTCGAAACGGATGTCCCAATTTTTCTCCGCACCCTCGATTTCATGGCCGAAGGCCTTCGCGCGGTACACGGGGACATCGGATTCAAGTCGGATATGGATTTCCTGGGCGTCTCTCGGGGAATCCACGAGGAACTTGAGCAGACGCCGTCCGTTCTCAACCCGTTCCTCCAGCAGGGTGAGAACCTTTCCGTCGAAAGGCGGCATCGGGGCGGGCCCCCTGCGGTATCGCGGGCCATAGTCCCTGCCGGTAAATTCCGCTAGGGACACCCGCTCCCCGCTTTTCGGGAAGTAGTTGCGGGTCCATTCGTCGAGCTGCACATCGCTGCTGACCCACCAGGCCTCGCCGGTGTCGAAATTCACGGCGTAAGAGAGACAGTTCTGGCGCGGCCGCGCCCCGCTTGGCGTATTGGTAAGGCAGGCCAGGGTAAACACCAGCGCACCCGCAAGGGTGATGGCCAGGCCGGCCCCCAGGTGGATTCGGGCGGGCACCAGGGAACATTGCGGCAGCAGCATGGCCACTACCAGCAGTACGGCCAGGAGCAGCACCGGCGCCAAGAGGGCGGTGAGGGCATAACTGAACATGACAAAGGAGGGCGTCAACAAGGCCACGGCGGGTAGAACGGTCACGGCGGCCAGCAGGAGCAGCCGGTCCGAGGGGTGTTCCCGGTCCTCGGAGAGGCACAATACCAACAAGCCGAGTGATCCGAAGACCAGGGGCCATGCGGCCCCGTAAGAACCGTAGGGGGCGAAGTATTGAAACGCAACAAGTATCGCCAGCCACCAGGCCAGGGTTCCCGCGAGAAGATTCTGCGGACGAATCCGCCGACGCAGCACGAATGCCAGCAACACAAAGACCCCTATGCCGAATAGGATCATGCCCGCGGAGAGGGAGTCATTCCGGTACAACGCGTGTTCCTTGAACACATAGTAGACCATCACCGACAGGGGAGCGGTCACCGCCAGTGAAATAACGGCGGTCAGGGGGTAAAGGCCCAGGGCGCCAAGGATTCCAGAGACGGTCAGGCGGCGCCGGATCAGTCCGAAGAGCAGCACTGCCGCGAATAGCGCAGCAGCGGCAAGGGTTATGGGCAGGCCCCAAGAACCCGGATACACGACCATATGCGAACCGATGGTATTGAAGTAGATCGCATTGGGCGCCCGGCACTCCTGAAGGGAAATACCGCCCAGTTGGCGGGCGAGTCCAAGGATGTATTCCCCGTGATGCTGCACACTGGCCAGGCTTACATTCTCCGGATTGTCGAGCTTGGTGTGGTAGTGGGCGAAGTCGTCGATATAGGCGATATTGAGTCCCGGGAAACCCTCGCGCTTGTACGCGCCAAAGTCGCTCCCGAAGGGCATGCGGTCGTAGAAGTCGAACATGATGGAGGTCGCCCGGGGCTTGGATTCGGATTGGGCCAGTTGCCGGATGACGAACCCATTATCCTGGCCGGTTTCAAACATGAGCGCAGGGCCTGACGTGCCGCGCGTTTCCAATCCGAGCACGGCGCGAACGTCCGCGAACCAGGGATGGCGCATGCATAAACCGGGGCCGCCGCCGCCACGCTCCTCCTCGTCGACAAAACAGAAAATGATATCATTCATTAAAGGCGGGCCGGCTTTCAACGCCCGGATCGATTCCAGCATGGCGGCAATGCCGCTGATGTCATCTGCCGCACCGGGCCCATACGGCGTCGAATCGAAATGCGCATCCACGGCGAAGGCGCCCGTGGAGGCGATGCCGGGCAGCCGGGCCAGAATGGCCCCATTGTGCTGTATCCCCCGGCCGTTGCGCTCTAGCTGACGCTCCACCGTCATTTCCACCCCCATCTCCTCTAGGGTCCCGGCAATATAATCGTACACCAGTTCATTGGCGCGGGACCCGGCCGGGTGCGGTTCCACGGCTGTCGCCTGTATGTGTTTCAGGGCGCGATAGGCTGAAAATGCCTCCGGAGGCGCGTCTGCGGGCAACGGCCAAGGCGCCAGGGACATCCACCATGCGAACACCGCGACTGTCAGCACTGTTCCAAAAATCAGGGCCGCCAGGCGGCCGTTCGAACGTGATTCGGTCATGATGATACGCTCCTTTGCCGGGCAAAAAGAGAAGCACCCGCGATCTGCGGCATTAAGGTTTCCGGCAATATAAAGAAAAAGTCATTGAAACCCGCTAAGAATTCCTGTTTCAGGAACAGCGGACTTCGACACACCGCCCAATTTGACCCCGTCCGGGTAACTTCCGGTTTCAACAAAGACCGTATGGCTGCGTAGAAGACTCTACTTTTCCTCAATCCTCTTTACCCGAGAGATAGCGTGATTGCCTCCGTTCCCGGTATTCCTTCTGGGCGCGCGGCGGTACAAAGTAAAATCGGGTCGGGGGCCGGAGTGGTTACCGTATCCCAACCCGATAAAACGCTATCGATGACTGCACATCGGCAGCGGGCGGCTACCGCGCACCCTGCACCCGATACGCTATTTATAGCTGCTGGTCCTGGCCCGACAGGATTACGGAACTGCAACCAGCCGAAACCCGTAGTTGGTGCCCCGACCGCCCGCCGTGTAGCCGCTCCGAAACGCCGAGCGGCAGTAACTGGCGTCGCTACCCCAGCTGCCGCCCCGGACTATCCGGATCGCGGCCCTGGGCGTATCCATCCACGCGCTCCCATCCGCCGGGGCGCCGGTGTAGCCATCGTGATAGTCGTCTTCACACCACTCGAACACGTTGCCGCTCATGTCGTAGAGCCCAAAGGTGTTCGCCGTCTTGCCGCCTACGGGATTGGTCGCGCCCGTGCTATACCAGGCATAGGCGCCGATCTCCGTATAGCCTGGATCGTCGCCCCAGTAGAACCGCGTCTGCGTGTCCGCCCGGCACGCGTACTCCCACTCTGCCTCGCTGGGCAGCCGCACGGTCAGCGGTCCCTGGCCGCTGCTTACCAGGTGCGCGTTCAGGGACGTGTTGAAATCTTGCACATCGTCCCAGGAAATGTTGTAGGCAGGATACGTGTTGCCCAGCCCCCACCCGCTGGACGGCGCCGCGCCCGGCCATGCGCCGCGCACTGCCAGCCACTGTTGTTGCGTCACCTCGTATTTGCCCATCCAGAACCCGTACGCCAGTGTGACATCGTGCTGCGGGTCCTCACTCGATACGCTATCCACTTCGCCCGGATAGCGGCCCATCTGGAAACTCCCGGAAGGCACCCACACCAGTTCGAGCGGCACATCCCCGGGAAGGGTAACGGTCCGCCCCGTCAATTCGATGGTGTCGCTCACCGTCGCGGATTCCCCGCCCGCGAAACGCACCTTGAAATAGATGGTCTTCGTGCCGCCTTCACCCGAAGAAAGCGAGAAGGATGGCGCCGTATCGTAAGGTTGCCAGATTGCACCGCTGAAATCCGAAAACTCGCTCGCCATGTATTCCGTTGGCGCGCCCCAGCAGGTGTTGTTCAGCGTCACCGTCGGCAGCGTGGTGGTCGCATCGCCGTTGTTAATAGCAAACGACGTCATTCCCACCGACGGTTCCGACTTGGCAAGCCGGAACCCGAAGCTTCGGTTCATGTCCGTCGGATTGGAGGTCATTCGTTTCGCGGAACGGCTATAGTCGTGCGCGGCGAGGTAGGAACCGCCCCGAACGACGCGGCTCGAGCCTGTAGCAGGCCCCGTTGGATTCGTCATGGCTCCGCCGCTGTAGTAGGTGTTCGAGAACCGGTCGTGGCACATTTCCGAAACATTGCCGCTCATGTCATACGCCCCGACCGGGCTGGGGCTGTCCACCGTGGCCACGCTGCCGTTCGGACTGACATTGACCCCGTTAAACCACCCTGCGGGCGAGGTGTAGGGATCTGACGTCAAGCCCAGCGGATTGACGAAGCTTGGATTATGGTCGATGTAGTTCGCCCGGTCCTTACCGGTCAGCGTATCGCTGATAAAACTGTAGATCCAATGCTTTCCGCCTCCGGCGGACTCCCAGGCTGCCGCCCGTTCCCACTCCGCCTCCGTCGGCAACCGATAGCCGCCCGGTGTCGCGGGCGCTATCGTCAACGGCCACTCCGGCGAATTCATGTCGTAACACGGCGTCAGCCCCTGCCACTCGCTCAGCCAGTTGCAGAACGCTACCGCGCCGTACCAGCTCAAATGGACCATCGGGTGCGTGTCCATGGCGTAGATCGTCGTGCCCGGCAACCCCACACTGGTCTTGCTGGTAAACACACCGCCGGAATACTGGATGTGGTACGTGGACGAGAATGCCCCAATCACATATCGGCTGTCAGCCGTTCCGCCGGCGTAAATGAAGCCCAAACCCGTCCAAGGCGTCCCGGCAACATCCGTATACAGATACCCTTTCGCTTTCGCCCAGTTCAAGACATCGCAATACTCCTTGTTCGTCACTTCGTATTTTCCGATCTGGTAGGCTCCCAGCGTTACCTCGTGCTGCGGGAGTTCGTCGGCGGTGCCGTACAACGCGTCATCACCGGACGCGGTACGCCCCATCGTGAAGGTCCCCGTGCCCACCGATACCGTGTCCGGCAACACGAAGATCGTGTCACTGGCGACTTCGGACTCCTGGCCGTCCGCACCGCGCAGCTTGAAGTACACCATCCGGCCTCCGACGCCGAAGGACAGCGTAAAACTGGGCGCCGTTCCATAGGGCTGCCAAGTGGCGCCACTGAAATCCAAAGACTCGCTTGCCATGTATTCCGTCGGGCGGTTCGTGGCCGTATTGTCCAGCGTGACCAGCAAATCGGTCGTCGTGGCCGCACCGCCATTGATGGCCAAAGACAGCACCTTGGTCGGCAAAGCGGCGAGGCGGAACCCGATGGTGTTGTACCGAAGATCCGGCGCGGAGTAGGACCGAAATGCCGAACGGCAGGTCCAGGCGTTACTGATACAGCTGCCGCCCCGGCGCATCCGGTACTCAGCCCGCGGCGAGTCCATCCACGGGCTTCCGTCGTTCGGGACGCCGGTGTAGCTCGAATGATAGTCGTCTTCGCACCACTCATAAACGTTGCCGCTAATGTCGTACAACCCAAAGGCGTTTCCTGTCTTGCCGCCCACCGGCTTGCTGCCGTTCGGGCTGTTGTTCCCGCAATACCACATGTAGTCCGTGCGGTTGCCCGGCAATACGCCCGCTGCGCAATCCGTACACAAACCGTCACAGCCCAGGGAATCACCGAAATAGAATCGCGTGGCCGTGCCTGCCCGGCACGCATACTCCCATTCCGCCTCGCTCGGCAGCCGCACCGTTAATGGTCCCTGCCCGCTGCTCACAATGTGCGTGTTCAACGACGTGATGAAATTCTTCGTATCGTTCCACGAGACGTTGTACGCGGGATACGTATTGCCCAGTCCGTAGGTGGAGGACGGCGCCGCGCCCGGCCAGGAACCTTGCACCGCCAGCCACTGCTGCTGCGTGATCTCATACTTGCCCATCCAGAACCCATACAATAGCGTGACCGGATGCTGCGGGTCTTCTTCCGCGTAGCTGTTCGCCTCGCCTGGATAGCGGCCCATCTGGAAACTGCCCGCAGGCACCCACACCAATTCGAGCGGCACATCGCCGGGAAGGGTGATGGTTCGCCAGGGTAGGTTGATGGTATCGCTCACCGGCGCAGATTCCCCTCCCGCGTTGCGTACTTTGAAATAGACGATCTTCGTGCCGCCTTCGGCGGAAGAAAGGGTAAAGGTTGGCGCCGTATCGTAAGGTTCCCAAATCGTGTCGCTGAAATCGGGCGACTCGCTCGCCATGTACTCCGTCGGGCTGTTCGTGGCCGTGTTGTCCAGCGTTACCACCGGATCGGCCGTCGCGGCTGCACCGCCGTTGAGGACGAAAGACACGACCTGGGTCGGCACCGCGGCGATACGGAGCCCAAGGTGATAGCCCGAATTGCCTGGCCCCCAGGTGTACCGATAGGCCGATCGGCATCTAGAAGCGTAGTAGCTCCACTCGCCTCCCCGGTACACCCGGGTAACGCCCCGAGGCGAATCCACCCATGCACTGCCATCCGACGGCGCACCAAGGTAGTCATAATGGCCGTCATCTTCGCACCACTCGTACACGTTGCCGCTCATGTCATACAGACCAAAGGCGTTGGGTAGTTTTCCGCCCACGGGCTTGCTTCCCCCCGGGCTGTTGTTGCCGCAGTACCACATGTAGTCCGTGCGGTTGCCCGGCAGCATGTCCGCTGCACAATCCGTACATAAGCCGTCGCAGCCCAACGAGTCACCAAAATAGAAGCGCGTGGTCGTTCCCGCCCGGGCGGCATACTCCCACTCGGCTTCACTGGGCAGCCGTACCGTCAACGGCCCCTGGCCGCTGCTCACAATATGGGCGTTAAGCGATGTGACGAAACCGCTGGCAGCGTACCACGAGACGTAATACACCGGATAGGTATCGCCCATTCCATTTGATGAATACGGCGGCAACCCCGGCCAGGACCCTTGTACCGCGAACCACTGCTGTTGTGTGATCTCGTACTTGCCCATCCAGAATCCGTACGGCATCGTCACCGGATGCTGCGGGTCTTCTCTATTACTACTGTCCGCCTCGCCCGGATACCGGCCCATCATGAAGGTCCCGCCAGGTACCCACACCAGTTCGAGGGGCACATCCCCGGGAAGGGTAATGGTCTGTCCCGTCAACTCGATGGTGTCGCTGACCGGCACCGATTCGCCTCCAGTATTGCGCACCTTGAAGTACACCGTCTTCGTGCCGCCTTCGGCGGAAGAAAGCGTGAAGGTCGGCGCCGTATCGTAGGATTGCCAGCTGGCCCCGCTGAAATCGGGCGACTCGCTGGCCATGTATTCCGTCGGCGCCCCTACGCACGTGTTGTTCAGCGTCACCACGGGATCCGCCGTTGTAGTCGCGCCATTGTTGATCGCAAAGGAAGTTACGTTGAAAGATGCGGCCAGCCGGAACCCGATCATGTCGGTTCGAAGATGCGGCAGGTAATAGTAACGAAAAGCCGAGCGGCAATTCTTAGCCGCGTACCACCAGGCGCCACCCCTGATCGTCCGGTACGAGGCCCTTGGGGAGTTAATCCAAGCGCCCCCGTCTGCCGGTGCGCCCGTGTAACTCGTGTGGTAGTCGTCATCGCACCACTCCCACATGTTGCCACTCATGTCATACAACCCAAACGCATTCACTATCTTGCTGCCCACGGGCTTGCAGCCCATCGGGCTGTTGTTGCCGTTGTACCACGCGTACATCCCCATCGCTGTATAGGTCAAATCGTCGCCCCAGTAGAAGCGGGTCTGCGTTCCTGCCCGGCATGCATACTCCCACTCTGCCTCGCTGGGCAGACGCACCGTCAATGGTCCTTGTCCGCTGCTTACAATATGCGCGTTCAGCGACGTGATGAAATCCTTCGCGTCGTTCCATGAAATCCAATAGGCGGGATAGGTGTCGCCAATCCCGTAGGTAGCGGATGGCGCGAATTGCGGCCACGAACCGCGCACCGCCAGCCACTGTTGCTGCGTGATCTCGTACTTGCCCATCCAGAAGCCATACGCCAGCATCACCGGATGCTGCGGGTCTTCATTCGAAGCGCCGTCCAGTTCGCCCGGATAGCGGCCCATCTGGTAAGTGCCCGAAGGCACCCATACCAGATCGAGCGGTACATCGCCGGGAAGCAGGATGGTCCGCTCTTCAACCAGATTTATGGTGTCGCTGATGGGTGCCGATTCACCCGCCGCATTGCGCACCTTGAAATACACTGTCTTCGTGCCGCCTTCGGCGGAGGAGAGCGTGAAGGTAGGCGCTGTGCCATAGGCCTGCCAGGTTGCGCCGCTGAAATCGCTCGCTTCGCTCGCCATGAATTCCGTTGCCCGGTTGTCGGTCGTATTATCCAGGGTCACCACCGGATCCGCCGTCGTGGACGCCCCCCCGTTGATGGCAAAGTCCGTCACCGTCGGAGGGAGATCCGCAGCCAGCCTGAACCCGATAAAATAACCCCGAGCGCTCGCCACGCCGGCTAACCGAGCCGCCGAGCGGCAACCGCTGGAAGAACCGTAAGCGCCGCCCCGGAAAAACCGGCTCTCGGCCCGCGGGGAGTCAATCCACGCGCTCCCGTCCGCGGGCGCCCCGGTGTAACTCCAATGCACATCGTCTTCACACCATTCTTGCACGTTGCCGCTCATGTCGTGCAGACCAAAGGCATTCGGCAGTTTCCCGCCCACGGGCTTGGTGCCGCTCGGGCTGTTGTTGCTGTAACACCACGCATAGGTCCCAATCTCTGTGTAGGTCAGATCGTCGCCCCAGTAGAAGCGCGTCTGTGTGCTCGCCCGGCAGGAATACTCCCACTCCGCCTCACTGGGCAGCCTCAGTGCCAACGGTCCCTGGCCACTGCTCACAATATGCGCGTTCAGGGTTGTGATGAAATTCTTCGCATCATTCCAAGAAACAAAATAGGCGGGATAGGTGTCGCCGATCCCGTAGGTAGCGGATGGCGCGAATTGCGGCCACGAACCGCGCACCGCCAGCCATTGCTGCTGCGTCAACTCGTACTTGCCCATCCAGAACCCGTACGCCAGCGTCACAGGATGCTGCGGGTCTTCAATATCAGAACTCTCCGCTTCGCCCGGATACCGTCCCATCTGATAACTGCCCGAAGGCACCCACACCAGATCGAGCGGTACATCGCCGGGAAGCAGGATGGTCCGCTCTTCAACCAGAGTTATGGTGTCGCTGATTGGCGCCGATTCACCCGCCGCGTTGCGTACCTTGAAGTATACCGTCTTCGTGCCGCCTTCGACCGAAGAAAGCGTGAAGGTGGGCGCCGTTTCATACGGCTGCCAGGTCGCGCCGCTGAAATCGCTTTCCTCGCTGGCCATGTATTCCGTCGGGCTGTTCATCGCGGTGTTGTCCAGCGTCACCACCGGGTCTGCTGTCGTGACCGCGTCGTTGTTGATTGTGAAGGATGCCACTTCAGGTATTACAACCCCATCATCCGCCGTAATCAGCACCTGCGCGTTCGGCAGGTCTTCCTCGGGATAGTCGGCGCGGATATCCCACACGATGTGGTAGCCGGTGCCTGTGGTTACGCCGGAAAGATCACCGACGACCGACGTGACGGGATGCATAAAGCCGTCCGCGCCGCCGTCCTTGGACAGGGATACGGTAATGGCGCAGGGACCGTTCGGCGCATCAAGATCGTAGTAGATGTCCACTTGCGTGGAAGTGGCATTGGGCACTTGGGTCATGGTGACGTTGGAGACCGTAGGGGCCTGGGCGAAAGCCCAGGAGCACGCCAGCGTCAGCACGACAAACAAGAAGAACATCCCCCGGCGCTCCGCGCCACCCCCTTCAAAGGGGGACCTGGCGGCGCTTAATCCGGTAGTTCCACCCGTCCTTGCGGTCCATACGGTCCATTCCGTCCATACCCTGGCGCCGCCAAGACGCCGCCGCCACAGTAACACCAAACCCAACATCAGCAGCAGTGCTGCCGCCCAGGGCCAACCCCACAGCGAAAGGCCGGGTTCCGCTTCTACAATCTCCAGCAACGCAGTATTGCTCAGGGTTCCAATATTACCCGCCAGGTCCGCACCGGAAATGTGAATCACCGCCATGCCCAGCGGATCGCTTTCCTGCACTTCATATTCGAAGATATACCCTTCCGCCTTACCGTAGGGCGCGGTGGCCGGATGTCCGTTTATAGTCACTTCCGGATCAGTTTGAAGCGTTTCGGATACGGCAAAGGTAATCGTAACTTTCTCGCCCAACCCCGCTTTGGGCGGCATCACCATCAGGTCACTGAATACCGGCGCCGCGCCCATGCCCGCACAGGACGCACTGTTCGCCGCAGGGTCAATAGGATTACCAAAGGCATCCTGCACGCCTGACACCGTAAGCGTGAGCGAAACGCCGTCGCGCATTTCGCCAGCCGCCCAGTCAAGGGTGAAGACCGACGGACCACCTGACACGCCTGTGGGCGACGGGACCAGTGTACCCGCACCCAGGCCTGACACTACATAATTATTCGGAGTAGTGCCGCCTGGAGCAAGCATGGTTTCGCTGAAGCTCGCCGAAAGGCTTTTATCCGTAATCGACGACACCGATTGCAACGCGGGCGATACTGTCTCCAAGGGTGTCACCGCCGAAGTACCGCTGCCCGTCAGCGCTGTCGCTGTAAAAGAAAAACACACCATTAGCCCACTCATGAAAATTTTAAATAGCATGATTCCCCTCCTTTGAATTTTGCCAATAGTAATAATAGGTGCTTGTGATTTATTCAGAAAAGTATTTTATCACCTTAGAGGAGAATATATATGTAGCGGAATTCCCGGACAGACGTGTCCGGGAAAACCCCCACAGCTGTCAAAGTAGATACTTGCTTTCTCAGGTTTTCGGCGCTCTGGTTATACTCCGCATTTTTGCTCACTTTAACAGAATGACTTAGGTGCACAGACAACGTCCCTGCAAGAAACAGGTCTCCGTGTAAATTACTCCAATAGAAATCGGCGGACATTCGCACGTGAATGTCCGCCGATGATGTCAATGTGCCTCAGTTTCAGCAGAGGTAATCGTTCAGGATATTTTCCAGCAGTTCCTGTCGGCCGCTGACGAGTTTGGGCTCGCCTTTCTTGAGCGTGTAGGCCGCGAGTTCCTCGAAACCGACCTTGCCCTGTTCGATCTGCTTGCCGATGCCCGCGTCCCAGCCGGCGTAGCGCTGCTTGATGAACTTGGAGAAGGCCTTGTCCTTGTGCAGTTGCGCAGCGATCTTGAGGCCCCGGGCGAAGCAGTCCATGGCGCCCACGTGGGCGTGGAAGAGGTCGACCGGATCGACGGACTGGCGCCGGATGTGGGCATCAAAGTTGAGGCCGCCCGTGGTGAAGCCGCCCGCCTTCAGGATGGAATACATGGTCAAGGTGGTGTCGTACAAATCGGTGGGGAACTGGTCCGTGTCCCAGCCGAGCAGCATGTCGCCCCGATTCGCGTCAACGGAGCCGAAAATGCCATTCGCGGCGGCGAATTCGATTTCATGCATGAGCGTGTGGCCGGCCAGCGTGGCGTGGTTCGCCTCCAGGTTCATCTTGAAAATCTTGTCGAGCTTGTAGCGTTGCAGGAAGGCGTAACAGCTGGCCGCGTCGAAGTCATACTGGTGCTTGGTGGGTTCCTTCGGCTTGGGCTCGATGTAGAACTGGCCTTTGAACTTGATCTTCTTCGCGTAGTCCACAGCCATGTTCAGGAACAGGCCGAGGTGGTCGAGTTCGCGGCCCATGTCGGTGTTCAGCAGGGTTTCATAGCCTTCGCGGCCGCCCCAGAACACATAGCCGCCGCCGTCCAGGTACTTGGTCACTTCCAGGGCCTTCTTCACCTTGGTCGCGGCGAAGGCGAATACGTCCGGGGAAGGGTTCGTGGAGGCGCCCGACATGAAGCGGGGATGGGAAAAGAGGTTACAGGTGCCCCACAAAAGGCTGATGCCCGTGTCCTGCTGCATCTTCTTCGCCAGTTTCACGATATGGTCGAGGTTCTTATTCGTTTCCGCCAGCGTTTCCGCTTCGGGGGCGACATCAGTGTCATGGAAGGCCCAGAATTTCACACCGAGTTTCGTGAAGAATTCGAAGGCGGCCTCCAAGGTCTGTTCGGCAACCTTCAGGGGGCTGTCGGCCTCGTTGTAGGCACGCTTCATGGTGGGCACGCCGAACATGTCCGCACCACCGCTCTTGAAGGTGTGCCAGTAACACACGGCAAAGCGCATGTGATCGGCCATGGTTTTGCCCAGCACTTTCTGCTTCGGGTTATAATGCTTGAAGGCGAGGGGATTTTTGGAATCCGGACCTTCATAGGCGATGGGCTTGGAAACTTCCGGAAAATAAACGGTCATGATGTTCTCCTTACGTTGGATACGGATTTATAGGCGCCACGGGACCGTGGCGCACCCCTGAATCACAATACTCTTAAAAGACTGAATTCGCTTAGGCAAAAGGATACAGGAGGCAAGGGGGCATTTTCCAGCGCCGGTTGTCGCGGGTTACACCAAGGGTTTGCATCCGCTTTATTTGTTTTAAACCTTGATGAACGGGATACATGGGATAAGGCCATGATATTCCGTAACCGCTCAAAGTGTCGGCACTGTGGTGCGGGCCGCTCCAAGTTGATCACCTGAGCTCTCGAAATAGCCCGGCACTATTTTTTCGTCGGGGCATCGGAAAGAAAGCGTGGTTTATCGATACCGTTCATCCTGTTCCCCCATGCTACCCTTTTTCTGCTTTCCCCACGACAACAAATGTTCTTTCTTGTTTTCGCCTTCATGTTCGTATAAGGCCAGGCAGCAGAAAGAAACGAATTCATTCACATTGAAAAGGCCCGCCACAGCCATGCTGTGACGGGCCGAAACAATACCTGCGCTCTTTAAATCAACTCAAGGATTCCACCCCGAACACAGTGGCCAGCAGAAGGCCGACCACGGCCAGGATGCCCAGGAAAAGATTGCCCCAGTCCTTGAGATCAAAGGAGTCGCATGCGGTGAGACAATCGCCCTCGGAAATGACCAGGCTTACCGGATACCCCGATACAGCGGTGGCGCCAGCGGCGGGATTCTGCCGGATCACCGCCCCTGCGGGAACCTGATTATTGCATTTGTAACTCACCGCGCCAAGAGTCAGGCCGGCCGCTGCTATTTGCGCGGTGGCGCCTTCCAACGTTTGCAATACCACATCGGGCACGGTGACATTGACCACCTCTTCACCTTCAACAGATTCCCCTTCGCCCTCACCTTCCCCTTCCCCTTCGCCTTCGTCTTCGCCTTCGCCTTCATCCTCCCCTTCAGCTTCGCCCTCTGTCGACTCCCCTTCGTCGGCTTCCCCTTCAGCGGCTTCACCCTCCGCGGGCGCTTCACCCTCGACCATTTCGCCCTCCGCATCCTTTACCGCAAAGTGGGCCGTAACGGAAATATTCTTCTTCACATTGGTGTCCTGGCGCGGATTATCGGTAAGCCCGTCGCCCCATACGACAAAGAGATACCCTGTATTCGCTTCCGCACTGACCGGCAACCCGCTCCCCCCGTGGTTGACCACTTGTGCCGCCGGACCTTCGATCATGCCGCCCGGTCCGGCACTGTAATTCAGAATATAGGTGTTGATCGTGAAATTCGCTTTAACATCGATGTTCTCCGTGACATTTATATCCGTTCTTGGATTATCCGTTAACGCATCACTCCACACGGAAAAGCTAAACCCCTCTTTCGCAACAGCCGCGACCTCGCTTCCATCCCCGCCATGCTCCACGGTCTGCGGCGTCTGGCCGAAGATGGTCCCCCCACCGCCGGCGCTGTACGACAAGGTATAAATATTGACGGCAAAATTCGCGGTAACACTGATATTGGCGGTCACGTTGATATCGGTCCTCGGATTATCCGTAACGCCGTCGCTCCATCCGGCGAAATGATAGCCGTCATTGGCCACAGCCGTGACCGGCTGGCCATTGCCGCCGGAGGAGGACACAGTCTGAGCAACCAGACCTTCCAGCACCCCATTTTCGCCCGCAAGGTAGATCAGAGCAAAGTCGGCCTTTTCTAGGCCGGTCTCATCGGTGGCCATGGCTTCCGGACCCGCCGGCACCATGGCGAGGGCTGTCAACAAAACCAGCATGACTTTTCCGTAAAGGGGGGTATACATAATCGGCAGCTCCTTTTCAGCAGTACGATTCACGGATGATAACCGTGCGCGCAGATATCACCTAGTTATGCCTCCCCGGGGAGGATCACGGGAAAGGATTTCCGGGGCAACCCTCCTGACCGGTCGGCAAGGATTTCTTCATCATACAAGACAACGGGAAGCCTATCGGCTACATCCCATCAAAAAACACGGATGCGGGCCTTCCAAGGCTACCCTCCTTGGGATAGTAGGGAAGATTAACCCGCCGATTCAACTTCTTTTTGTCATTTTTACATTATGAAATATAATACTAAATAATAAAATCACCCTGGTTCACTCCAAGATATCTTCAGGTTTTATACGACCTGCACGCGAATAGTTCCCGTCCGTGGCCTGTAAAAAGCATTGCGGCCTGCCGCTTCAGTAAAGGGGCAGGCCGCATGTAAACAGGTTATTTCGGAAATCCGCCGCCGCCACCAAGGGCGAACAGGCTGATCACGAGCAGTACAATGACAGCGAGGAGGCCCAGGAACAGGTCGCCCCAGTTGAACGAACAGAAGGCACCGCAGGAGCAGGGGCACTCGCCGGTGGAAACGACCAGGTCGACCGGCGCGAGAGGCTCTACAATGGTTCCCGCGACAGGGGCTTGCTCAATCACAGCGCCTTCAGGAACCTCGTCGCTGCATTCCTGGTAAATGTTGCCCACCACCAGGCCCGCATCGGTTATGCGGCGTCCGGCCTCTTCCAGGGTCAGGAGCACCACGTCAGGCGCCAGGAGGATATCTTCTCCCTCGCCTTCACCCTCGACCGGGTCTTGCGCAAAATGAGCGATGACAGCGATGTCGCCCGTCACGTTGGCATCGGTTCTCGGATTAGCAGTTATACCGTCGTTCCATTGCACGAAGTGGTATCCTGCCGCAGGGATCGCGGTTACCGCTTCACCACTGGCGCCATGGGCCACTGTCTGTGGTGAAGGCCCGGACACGGAGCCGTTCAGACCGGCTGTATACGTCAGGGTGTACTGGTTTATGGCGAAATTCGCCGTCACACGGATATCACCGGTGATGTTCGCGTCAGTTCTCGGATTGGCCGTGCCACCGTCACTCCAATCTACAAAATGATAGCCCTCCGCTGGTACGGCGGTCACCGCCTCACCGCTGCCGCCATAGGGCACGGTTTGCGGCGAAGGTCCGGAGAGGGTTCCATTTTCACCGGCACCGTAAGTTAAGGTGTAGGTATTGATGGCAAAGTTCGCGGTCACGGCTATCGGACCCGTCACTGCGATATCCGTCCTCGGGTTGGCTGTGCCAGCGTCGCTCCAGTCCACGAAATGGTAACCGGTGGCGGGTATTGCGGTCACCGGCTGTCCATCGCCGCCGTGAGCCACCTCCTGCGGTGAAAGGCCATCGACCGAACCGTTCGGACCGGCCGTGTAAGTCAGCACATAGACGTTGATGGCGAAATTCGCCGTCACCGACACGGGGCCGGTGACATTCGCATCGGTGCGCGGGTTGTCGGTGCGGCTGTCGCTCCAGTCCACAAAATGGTAGCCGTACTCGGGCACGGCGGTAACCGGCGCGCCGTTGCTGCCATGGTTCACCTCCTGGGGTGAGGGCCCTTCAATTGCGCCGTTCGGACCCGCCGCGTAAGTCAGCGTATAGGTGTTAAGTTCAAAGAGGGCGGTGACGGTGAGATCCTCGAAAACATCCACATCGGTCCTGGGATTGTTCGTCAGGCCGTCACTCCAGCGCAGGAAGTGATATCCTTCGGCGGGAACAGCCGTTACAGCAGTGCCGTCATAACTATAAAACACGGTCTGTTCCGCATCGCCCTCGATGGCGCCGCCCTCGCCCGCCAGGTAGGTCAGCGTGTAGGACCCGTAAATAACCGTGTTGTCCGTACTAGTGGATGCGCCATTAAGGTTTCCGGCGGCATCCTGACAGACGCCGGCCACGATATTGGCGATGACCGTACCGGGATTAGCCATACCTGTGACAGCAACGTCATACACGGCACCCGATCCCGTGACCGTGCCCATACCGGCCCCGGCCGTGCCGCTCAACGACACATCGCCTGTTTCAAAACCCATGATAGGCTCGCTGAAAACCACCGTGAACAGGACAGGACTGTCATTCGTGGGATCCGCCTGCGCCTCCGCCTGGTCAATCGTCACTGTCGGCGGTGTGGTATCCATTTCATAAGCGCCCATGTCGTGGCCGCCGCCCTGGGGCCTGGCGACACCGAGGATATCCGAGCCCGGCGCCCCTGTGGCGGTGCCCGCGTCCAGGCAGGGAGATCCTTCCCGCAGACTCACGATGCCCGCCACATCCGTAAACAGGGGGTCGGCATCGATATTGCCTTCCCCGGCATAGCCGCCCTCAATGCAACTGAAGGTAATAACCGGCGTGCCGCCGTCCACATCCGCTTTTCCCGGGGTTTCCATCTCCACGTTGCCCCATATAATGCAGTTGGTCACCACCGGCGAGGCGCTCTGACTGAACAGGCCGCCGCCGAAAAGAACCGCCGTATTTTTATAAATGGTGCAATTGGTCACGACAGGCGCATTCCGGTTGCTGTACAAGCCGCCGCCGTAACCGGTTTCGGCCAGATTGTCCAAAAAAATGCAATTGGTCACCACCGGCGAAGCGAAGTTATTGTACATGCCGCCGCCGTCATCAAAAGCGGTGTTCTTGGTGAACTCACAATTGGCAACGATGGTATTGACGTTGCTGTTGTACATGCCGCCGCCATCCTCGGTGGCCATGTTCTGGATGAAGGCGCAATTGGTAACGATCACCGTGCCTTCACTGTTGTACATGCCCCCGCCATAATCGGCATAGCCCCGTATAATCAAAAAGCCGTCGATCCGGGCGGCGTCCGCCCCGACAACCCCCCGTCGTTGATCATTGGCAAAAAGCATGGTGATGTTGCCTCTCCAATCCCGCTGTTCCCGGACGGTTTCCGTGCCCGCGAAACCGCCATAGACCGCCACGCCCGCTTTGAGGGTCAGGACCGCGCTGGCCTCGCTGGTATAGACTCCCGCGGCAACCCACACTTCATCGCCGGCCTGCGCCTGATCGACCATGGCCTGAAGATTGCCCGCGTTTTCCCAGGAACTGCCGTCGCCCGTCCCGCTTAGTTTCACGAAATATACGGTCCCCGCAGGAGCATCGTCCGCCGACCCCACAGAAAAGTTCGCGATCACAGCCAGCGGCGCGTCACCGGCGGTATCCAAACGGACCGCAGCGGTCGAACCGTCACTCCAGTCCACGAAGCGATATCCCGGGACGGGTATGGCGACCACCGCCGTGCCGTCCGCACCGGGCAGGACAGACTGACGGATCGCGCCCAGGATATAGCCCCCCGGCCCGGCGCTATAGGTCAAGGCAACGGGATCTATTTTATCCTGTGCCCCGGCATATCCCGGCACCGCAAGGCCTGTCGCGATCACAGCAACAAGCAACATCCCTGTGAAGACGGATTTTAACGCATACATGACACGACACTCCTTGGTTATCTGTTGGCACTCTTGATTAACGATGGGAATAGCAGGCGCTCGCTATCGGGCACCCCGCCAGACAAAACACAGTATATTGTGTATGGAGACACAACATGCCACATCTTATTGTTATAAGAAGTATACCTCCTTATGCAGAAAAAGGCAACATTTTTGTTTTTCTGCCGGGGAGGGAGGGGTGGGCAGCATCGCAGTCAGGGGGAATTATGAGGCTTGCTGAACCTGAAACCGACAGTGGATGCCTGTTAAAAATAGGGACAAAAACTTATGGGACATAAAAAATACACCCATCAGGTGCAGGCCCACAGTCTTTTGGATCCTTATGGCGTCTTGGTTTAGTAATTTATCGCCCCCCAGGGCCTATAAAAAACAAGAAGTTTGGCATGTTGTTCACGCTTTTGTGAGATCTAGGTTTATGGCTCGTGTTTCGTAATCGTTCATCGTAGTCGTGTTTCGTAATCGAATTCCTGTTGTACCTTCTTCGATTACGAGTACGAGATGCGAGCACGAGTTACGAGCACGAATATTATGAGGCGTTGGGTTGCGGGCACAGCCCGCGTTGGAAATAGTCCCAAATCCAACCGCTGGTTTTACGCCTGAATGGCTTGGGGTTGTGGGCAACGCCCACATTGGACTTTCTAACGTGCAAGTTTCCGCGTTTGCTCCGCCAATTTGAGCAGTCCGAGAAGCGCCTCGTTAACCGCCTCCGATGTGGGAAACGCCTTGGCTACTTCCGGACGAAGCAATACGAGATTCGTGCCCTTTTGATAAGTGGCATGATACTTCCCGCGGACTCCTTTTCCCAAGTCTTCACGACGATATTCCGGACGAAGTTCGTCACTGTCAACGGACTTATCCTTCTTCATATATCTTCCTTTCGGCGCGGGTGGCACGTCGCGCGCTGATGATCCGTATTCGGTTTTCCCGTTCCGCAAAAGAGACAACGAGCAAGATACCCGACTGAGAAATGCCAAAGGCTAGAAAGCGATGTTCCCTGACCGAATGCATCGGGTCATTAAACGTGATGGCAAGGGCATCGCCAAAAACAGAGGAGGCTTCTTCGAAACTAACGTCATGCTTGCGAAAGTTGGCGGCAGCTTTGTCTCTATCCCATTCGAATTCCATGCCTCCATTATAGACGGAAGATTACAAAACATTCCAGCCAATTACAAAAACTCCCAGCCAGAAAGACGACCGGAATATTGGAAACTTGGGAACAGCATTATGCCGGTCTACAGGACTCAACAAGAAAATGTGCGCCTGCCAACCGCCACTAAACTGGCGGGCTATCATCAATCTTCCCTGCGGGACTCAAGTTATGGAATGCCGGAAAGGGTTGACGTTGCATGATACAAGTATCGGCCTATTCCATACTTCCGGTGACAGCGAGATTTACGGCGCGGTAGGCGCCGTCATAGATGCCGAGATCACGCAGGCGCCTGATTTGGCAGCAATAGAGGGAGAGCAGGTCGTCTTCGCGCAACAGGAGATCCAGCACCTGCAAGGTCTGCGCGGTGCCGCGGCATTCAGCGGTGCCGTCGCCGAGTTCGGCAGCGCGGATGGCGCCCCAGGCCTCGTGGCCGCCCACGCGTTCGAGCAGCAGTTTGGGGATGGGATAAAAAGCGAGTTCGCTGGGCTTGGTTACCAGGATATCGGCAACGCGCATCAGCATGTTGGTGGTATACACGGCGATGTAGGGATTCTTGCTGAGGAACACATGCAGGCCGCCAGCGGGCCCGGCAGCGGCTTCGCCGATAAATGCCTGGGTCTCCTCCCAGTCGAAATGGGACTGGGCAATATCCGTGAATCCAGGAATTCTGGCATTAAACTTATCCAGGGCGTTCTGATGGTCTCCGCAATTGAGGAACAACGCCACTTCCTTCTTTCTCAACCCGGGCATCAAATGCTCGATAAGGGTAAGGAGCAATTCCTGCTGCGCGCCCGCGCCACCAATGGAGATGAGTAGCCGGCGCGGTGCCCCGGCGCGCATCCGCTCCAGCCGGGCGCCGCAATCAGCATCAATATTCGAGACCAGTTCATGATCCACATAATTCCCCGTCAGAAACAGCTGATCTTCCGGTATCCCCTGGTTCCCGGGTTCCGGCGCGCCCAGATCGCGGAGGGTGCGGAAGATAAAATAGGCGGACGGCGACTGTACCGTGTGCAGGGCGCCGGGCGCCAGATGGAAGCCCAAGGGGCAGTTGTCCGGCACGACATTGACCACCCGCTTCAACCCCGCGTGCAATGCGCCCTGCGCCGTCCAGGGATGGGTGCCCAGATAGGGCGTTTCCGGAGGAATGGCGCGGTGGGTGTCCGCGAAAATGGCCGAAGCCTCCATGATGGGATAATTTTTCTCAAGGGGCTTGTACCATTTGCCGAACATGGGATCCCACAACAGTTTGTTGAACAGTTTGGATTTCTGGGAGAGGCGGGACCCCAGGGAATACCACTTGTCCAGATCGTGGATCATGCGCGCGCCCGCAGAGTCAAAACCCAGCAGATCGAACCAGTAGGGAGTGTATCCTTTTGACCGGGCGGCGGAAGCAAGGGCCATACCGATGCGGTAATGCCCGTAGCCCATGCGGATGGTGCCGACGAAAACGGCCTTGCCGTAGTCGATATCCTCGCCTTCCGCGCCTGAGAACACCTCCTTGAGTCCGATGAGGGGACCGACGGGGGCGTTGTCCCGGGCGAAGAGCGGATAGGCCGCATCAGCGTGGGCGCCGTATTTCTTTTCGTATTTCTTCCGGGTGCGCGCGGCCTTTTTCAGGGTCTTTTCGCTAATGGGAACACCATACACGTTTTTTGGGGAAGAAAGGTCATTGGACATGACAAAAAGCGGTCTCCATGGGTAATAGACTGGGACGGCGGCACAACATTTTCTGACCACGAAACACACGAAAATGTATGAAAAACACCTTGGTTACGGTGATGCAGCGCGGTGTCTCATGCGGCCACACGCGGCCGCGTTAAAATATCCGCTCAATATTACGTGGCGCGACCGGGTTATCGAGATCCGCGGAACCGTCGGGATTCAGGCCCATTTCGAGTTCTTCTTTGCCGGACTCATATTCCTCAATGGAAATGTTGCCGATGATGGACACGCGCAACCGTGTTCCGGCGCTGATGAAAGAGACGCCCGTTCCCTGGGCCAGCGTTTCCGGCGCCGCGTCCGACTTCCATTTTTTCGCCGCGCGCCCGCCCGACCACATGGTAATCACATATACGGTTTTCATGAGACAGTTCCCTGTGGATTCGACAACAGCGCCATGGCCGCCTCAACGACTTGCGCCGGGGGTATTTCACGCATGCACCGGTGGTGTTCAAGGGGACAAACAGGCTTCTGGCAGGGGCTGCATTCGAGGTCCAGCCGGATTACGGCGCCCTTTTCGTAGGGCCCGTCCGTATAGAGGGGCGAGGTGGGCCCCATAATGCAGACGACAGGCTTGTTGAAGGCGACCGCGACATGCCGGGGTCCGCTGTCATTGCAGATCAGCAGATCGCACTGCGAAAGAAGGGCCTTCATGGCGCCGATGCCGGCGATCTCCGGGGGAATTTCCATGAACCGGGTTTGCGTATGGCTTGTCACGGCCGCACGGGTATCCGCTTCCTCCGGCCCTGTTAGCAGGACAAAACGCGCCCCGGTCTGTTTCGCCAGGATATCCACGGTCTCCGCGAAAGCTTCAGGCATCCACCGTTTGCTGGGACCGAAGGCGGCCCCGGGCGCAACGGCAATCAGCGGCCCTTCACCGGCGAGGACGGGTTTCAGCGTCTCCAGGACGGCCGGATTGACCCCCAGTTCCAGACCGGCGCCGTCATCTTCCGCGCCGATCACGCGCACCAGGTCCAAATATTCGTGGGTCATATAGACCGGCGTAATGCGCCCGTCTTCCATATGCGGCGCCAGGCTCCTGGTCAACAACGGCGCCCGCCCGTCGCGAGCATAGCCGATTCTGTGTCCGCTCTTGATAAACCACGCCAGCAGGGCCGACCGGAACGAATGGGGAAAGACCACGGTGAGATCGCGGCCGGCGGGCGCGAGCAGCTTCGCCTGGCGCATAAGCGGCAGGAGCGAGGATTTCGGGAGCAACCGGAACAGGCCGTCTATCCAGGGAAGGTCTTCCAGCAGATCGCAACAGGCCGGGTTGGCGGCCACCGTAAGGACGGCGTTCGGGAACTTGCGGCGCAACGCGCGCAGCGCGGGCGTGCACATGGCCGTATCGCCCAGCCAGTTCGGCGCCAGCGCCAGCACAGATTTGACTTCTTCAGCAACGTCCATGCGTTTAGCGGCCTGTCATGTGGTTACGGTGTCATCGGAAAAGGCCCTTGAGTCGGGCGCGTCCGATGGTTCCGCACCGACACTCTCCTGAACAGGATCCTGCATCGTCCCGTCCGGGGAAAAGCAATCCGCGTTCCCAGCGTCTCCGGGCTTGACCCCTTGAATGCCTGCGTCTCTCCCGTTCAAAGACATCCCGGAACCACCCTCTTCCTCAAGCCCGGCACCCCATTTCGTCTCTCCAACTTCCTGAGGGGAGACAGCACTTTCCTCAGCGACCCCACCTTCCGGCAAGGAAACCGCCGGGAAAATTTCCCGGGCGGGATCCTCAGCGGCGCCACCCGGCACATTTCCCGCCTGTTCGCGATTCAGGGCTTCCAGGCGTTCCGCCTCGGCTCGTGCACGCGCCTCCGCTTCCACGCGCGCCACCGCAAGGGCCAGTGCTTCCGCCTCGGCCCGTGCCTTGGCCTCGGCCCGGGCGCGCACATCCGCTTGTCGCGCTTCCTCGACCAAGGGCCGCCACGCCTCTTCCGTTTCTTCCAGATAAGCCGTCAAGCCGGAGGCCACATATTCCCGGTTAAACTGGTTTTTCGCCTTGAAGGTTGACCGCCAGGTATCGCGCCTGACGATGCCAAACACGGAAGGCCGCTGCAGCAGATAGGCGTCCACCGCGGCATGCAGATTGCCTTTCCCGTAATGCCACACGAAATCGGCCAGCGGGGTGTTGTCCCCGTATGTAGTCCAGAATTCTAAAGGTTCCATGGGCCTATTGTAACAAAAGCGGACCCCTATTTCAGCATGCCCGCAAGAAAGAAACTACGAGAAGACCTAAGGTGGACGTTACCCGGCGGTTTGGTGCTGGATTGGGCATTGTGGCATACTTTCCTCCGGACGTTGCAGCGGGAAATCCTGAGGATTACAGTAAGTAAAGTTATGGAGCCGCACCGGGGATGAATGATATACACGATAAAGGGCCCACACCGGAAGACGAGGCGCGGTTTAAACATGAAAACCGCCGGCGTATCGCGCGTTTTGTGGGGGTGTTTGTCGTAACGACGCTGGTGCTTCTGACCTCCTACCGCTACACCATTCACACACGTATCAATGACTGGTACCTGTTCCAGGCGGCCAGACATACTATGCTTGCCCTCGATCAAATCGGACACGCCGAACTCGAACCGCCGCATTACGGCCGTTTCGAGCCCCGGAAAACCCGCGCCTCCATCGCCGCCTGGACCGAAGGCCGCGACGGCCCCACGGAAGAGGAGATCGCCACAGCCTCGCCGGAGCCTCTCAGCCCTTGGGAACGCTGGTCCTACCGGGCACTTGAAGCACGGCGCGGCAGCACGCCCAGGGTCAACGGGCCGCGCGTATATTTTGTGCTGCGCCAAGGCATAGCTACCCGGATAGACGCCCTTCAGGGGCAGCTGTACGGATTGGAAGAAGATTCGCGCATCGACACGGCGGAGAAAGAACGCCGCGCGGAGGCCTTACGCGATGAAATGAAGGCGCTCCGCGAACAGCAACAGGCGGCGCGCGCGGGAGGCGACGGGGCGGTCAAGGACACCTCCCTCACCTTCCCGTTTATCCTCATCCCGGAATGCGGCGCCATCGAGATCATGGCTATTTTCCTCGCGGCGGTGCTCGCCTTTCCGACCCTGTGGCGCAAACGCCTGATCGGGCTCGCGGCGGGCCTACCCGTCATGTACGGCGTCAACATACTGCGACTCACCGTACTCGCCATCATCGGCGCCGTGGACACAAGCCGCGAATGGTTCAATTTCGCCCATGAATATGTCTGGCAGGCGATCTACATCATCTTTGTCGTGGCCGTCTGGCTGCTCTGGGTGGAATACATTGTAAACCGGGTCCATATCGTAACTAAGAAGAAAACCTGGGGCCTTCCGGGCTTCTGCCTGAGATTCCTGGCCTATATCATCGTACTGGTCATACTGTGGTGGCTGCTGCTGCCCGCTTATGGCCAACTGCTGCTCCAGGTCACGGGAATAACGCTACGCCACCTGCTCGGGGTGGCCATCGAAGCGGGGCGCGTGGAAGCGTCGGGGATGCTGAATACGGGCACCAAAATTGTGTTCACCATCGCCGGTCACGAACGCAGCATGCATATCGCGCTGCTGGCGACCAATGTGCCGCCCTATGTCGCGCTGGTGCTGGCGACCGTGGGACTGGCGCTGCGCCGCCGTATCCGCATTCTGCTCTACGGATGCGGGATTCTCTGCGGGTTCCACGCCCTGTTTATTATTGTCGCCCTTCGCTTCCAGGACATCCTGCTGAAAGCCAGTGAAATTCCCACGGCGATCATCCTGTTCTTCCTTACGCTGCCGTTTATGCTCTGGATTGTCTTCGCGTACTGGGACCGCATCCTGTCCACACGACAGGACAGGCCTGATTCAACACCAAAGGACACCCCGGCGGAAACGGAACATCAATAACCACTCCTCGAGGTTCCTGTAAAGCATTCATTAAGAAAGGATGCCTTCCCCCATGAAACCGATTGTGCTCGTTCTGCTCCTGGCAGGTTTTGCCGCGGCTGCGGCGCCGGTTGATTTTTATGTGTCCACCGAAGGCGATGACGGCCAATCCGGAACCTTTGAAGCGCCCTTTGCCACAGTGCAACGCGCCCAGTCCGCCGTGCGCGACCGCCTCGCGCAGGGTGAAGACGCCGATATCACGGTGTACCTCCGGGACGGCCTCTACGCCCTGGAGGCGCCGCTCCACTTTACTGCGGCCGACTGCGGCCAACAGACCGTAACTTACAAAGCCTATCAAAATGAGACGCCCATACTGAGCGGCGGCAGGCCCATCACGGGCTGGCAACCCGGGGACGGCGGCCAATGGACGGCAACGCTCCCGGAGGCCCTTTCGGGCGCCTGGCCTTTTCGACAGTTGTTCAAGGACGATACACGCCTGCCCCGGGGACGCTTCCCGAACGGGGACGCCCTGATGCGCGTGGCAATCGTCGATGACGCCGTCACGGGGATCAAACTACATGAAACGCTTCCCGTGGCGTTAACCGCCGAAGATAATGCGGAACTGGTGGTCTACCAGAATTGGTCCATCACCCGTGTACCGATCGTTTCCGGGGAAGGCGCATCCCTACGCGTCAGCCATCCGGCGGGTTGGATAGGTCACGGCAGCATGACCACCACCAGCCCGGACAAACCCTGTTACGTGGAAAACGCCGCAGCCTTTGTGGACGCGCCGGGCGAGTGGCACCTCGACAAGCAAACCGGCACGCTGATCTACCAGGCCGCCCCTGGGGAAGACCCCAACCAGGCGCGTTTCATCGCGCCAAAGTTGGAACTCCTCCTCAAGGTGGAAGGCAAAGCGGGCGCACCGGTGAAAAACCTGCGCTTTGAAGGGTTGACCTTCTCCCACGCGGAATGGCCGCTGCCCGAATTCGGCTACATAGGCGTTCAGGCCGGGCATCACGGCACCTCCATGAATGAACCCGCCCACGTGCTTCCGGGCGCGTTGCAGTTCACCCATGCCGAGGGATGCGTGCTTGCCCGTTGCGCAGTGGTTCATACGGGGGCATCAGGTGTTGTGCTGGGCGCGGGATGCAAAAACAACCGAGTCGAATATTGCAGCCTGTCAGACATCGGCGGCAACGGTGTCATGGTGGGGTGGCGGGGCTCCTCGCTTGCCGGCGCCGGCACGCTGGTCGGAGACGGATCCCTTTCGTCGGACTGGGCGTCACCGGACCTGGTTCCGATGCGCAACACGGTCGCCGATTGTACGGTGACCTCCTGCGGCGCCGTCAACCGGGGCTGCGTGGGTGTTTTTGACGCTTTCTGCGACGGCACGCGCATCAGCCACAACCATATCTTCAACATGCCCTACACGGGCATCTCCATCGGATTTCGCTGGGACTCGACCGAAACCTCACAGCGCAACTGTACGGTGGAAAACAACCATATCCACGATGTCATGAAGGTACTTGCCGACGGCGGCGCCATTTACACCCTCGGCCTTCAGCCGGGAACCGTGCTTCGGGGCAACCTGCTTTACGATGTACATCGCAGTTCCTTTGCCCATGGCGGCGCGCCAAACAACGGCATTTTTTTTGACGAGGGCAGCAAAGGCTTCCTGGTGGAAGACAACATCATCCACAACACCTCGGGAGAACCCATCCGTTTCAACCAGACCGGACCGGAAAACCTCACGTTCAACAACAACGCCTTTGGCGTAGCCCCGGAAGATCCCGCGTTTCCCAAAGCAAGGGCCGCCGAAGCGGGCCCCCGGCAACAGGATGAAACAAAATCGTAAAACATCACTTGAACCGGCTTTGGTTGCGGATGCCCCCCGCAATGGGAAATAATCTGTTACTTTTCAACAACAAGCATGTTGTTCGAGCTTCCGTGCGCGTACAAGACATCGCCCCAAAGGCGGCACGCTGCTATTCGTTTCCAACAGGAAAAAGTCATACTCTCGGCGAGCAGCCGCGCCCGTGTTGCCACTATTTTTTATAAAGGAGATCTTTTATGGGTTCCTGTTTTACCCTGTCGTCGGAGCAGGCCCGCGCGTTGCGCGAGACCTACGGCACCCCCGTGTATGTTTACAATGAGGCTACGCTGGAAACGCTGGCCGCCGAAGTACTCGCGTTCCCGAACGCCTATGGGCTGACCGCCCGATTCGCCATGAAGGCGCTGCCCACGGCGGCCGTGCTGCAGGTTTTCGACCAGGCCGGACTGCGCCTGGACGCCAGCAGCGGTTACGAAGCGGAACGCGCCCTTCGCGCCGGCATTGACCCGTCAAAAATTCAGATTACCTCTCAGCAGCTTCCCTGGAACCTGAAGGAACTGGTGGAACAGGGATGCCTGTTCAATGCCTGTTCCCTGCGCCAGTTGGAGATGTACGGCCAACTGTTCCCGGGCGCGGAAGTATGCGTGCGCATCAATCCCGGACTCGGTTCCGGGCACAGCAACCGCACCAATGTGGGCGGCGTCTCCTCCAGTTTCGGCATCTGGCACGCTTATATCGACCGGGTCACGGAAACGGCTGCACGTTATGATCTGCGCATCACGGGAATGCACACCCATATCGGATCCGGCGCAGATCCCGAAGTCTGGCTGCGCTGCGCCCGAATGTCACTTGAAATCGCCTCCCGATTCCCCGAGGCGACACGGCTCAGTTTGGGCGGCGGCTTCAAACCGGCCCGTATGGACTATGAAGACGGCGCTGACCTGCAGGCCATCGGCTCGCGGCTCGTCCCGGAGTTTCAAGCCTTCGCCGAAAAACACGGCCGGAAACTGCGGTTGGAAATCGAGCCGGGCGCCTTCCTCACCGCCACTGCCGGTGTACTGATCTGCTCGGTCATCGACATTGTGGACACGGGGAAGGAAGGCTATACCTTTATCAAAACCGACACAGGCATGAATGACATCCTGCGCCCGGCCCTGTACGGCGCACAGCATCCCATCACCTTACTTCCCGAAACCCCGCGCGATGACACGGAACAGGAATACCTGATCGTCGGCCACTGCTGCGAGAGCGGCGATATCCTCTCGCCCGAGCCGAGCAACCCGGAGGGGCTGAAGACACGCATCCTCAAACGCGCCGAGGTAGGCGATATTCTTATTATCGGCGGCGCGGGCGCCTATTGCGCGAGCATGTCGGCGAAGAATTACAACAGTTTCCCCGAAGCACCCGAAGTGCTACTGGCAAAAGACGGCACCCTGAGGCTGATCCGCCGCGGGCAAACCTTGGAACAGATGGTGGAGAACGAAATTCTTCTCTGACACAACATTTCTATTTGGTTGGGCGGTTACAGGCCGGTCGGACAGTATCAGACACCGTCGGACGTATCGGACAGTTTCGCCCACATGTCCTTATTATTTCCTGGCTTCCCACGCGTCCCAATAGACATCGCCGGCACGCCTCTTAAAGGACATGCCGGCGACATAATTGCTGGTGGAAGCGATACCTTATTCTATTTCTTCTTGAGCGCCTTTCCGGCATCGCCGCCGACGCGGGTTTTGATGCCGAGATGCTTGCAGAGGGCCAGCAGTTCCTGGAGGATGTCGCCGTAACCGACCACGATATGGTTGGACATGTGCGACGCCATCAGTTCGTTACGGCCGTAGCCGGGAATATAGGCGTTGGCAATGGGCCATTGCGGGTCGGTGGCCTGGAGGCGCCGCTGCACTTCGGCTTCCGGCAATTCCAGCATTTCGCCCGTGCCGCAATCCATGCCGATTTCGTTGTAGGCTTCATAGAAGCGCGCCCAGGTGAAGACACCCGGCTTGCATACACCGGAGCAGGTGCCGCCCCCGAGGGGGAAATACCCGGAGGGCTGGCGGTTGATGTGGGTCTTCTTCCAGCCGCCGAAATGGGCGGGCGGCGCGCCGCCGGAAATCATGAGCACCCAGACGAATTTGCCGTCATATTCGCCGCCCCAGCGCACGTCGTGCAGGGTCGTTTCGGCCGGCATCTTTTTCGCCATGTAGATTTCTTTCATCAGGAGCTGGGGCACGCCTGCGCCGATGTCGCCCTCGTTGAAATGTGGGATGACCTCTCCGGGCATCACCGCCTGCTTGGTGTCGGGATCCTTGACCATGGGGCGGTCAGTGTTGTTCAGCATGCCCTCTATCAGGTCGGACGCGGGCACGCAGCGAACCAGTCCGTACTGGTAGGGAATGCCGATGGCGCTCAGGCCGTACCGGGCCACGAAACGGCAGGCGGCGGCGTACATTTTCATCTGGCTAAGCACCTGGTCGTATACAAGTTCCTTGAACTTGTTCGTGCCCCAATGAAAATTGGCGCCCTTGCGAATGAGATAATCCAGGTATTTTTGGGCTTCCTCGTCGCTGACCAGGTTCATTTCCGCGACCAGGTCGCTCTGGTTCAGGTACTCGATGGGCATGCCGACCGCGCCCAGTTTCGCCGGGTCCATGACCGCGTTCATCATACCCATGCAGCCGGGGTCAAACTGGCCCATAATGCGCCGTTCCCGCCTGATCCGCTCCGCCAGTTCCTTGCCGATGGCCTCGGCGCCGGAGGAAAGCTTCACCTGCCTGCCGTCGGTCAGGTGGGCCATGGAATGCTTGATCTGGCCGGTCTTCAGCCACGTCGCGAGATTTTCCATGAAAAATGGATCGCTGGCGAAACTCTCGCTCCAGAGGCGGGAATGTTTCACATTCAGCCGGTCCAAGCTCGCGGAATGGTTGAGTAACGCCACCAGCCCGGGAAAGGTGCCATCGAAGTTGGCCAGCAGCAGAACAGGCCCGCGGTGGGTCTGCAGCGGGCCGGTGATGTGATGGGCATAGGCCCAGATGTTGAGCACAATGATGACCGGCGCGTCGGGGTCGATCTTCGAAAACGCTTCCGTGCCTTCGCACTGCCGGCTCAAAAACCCGTGCTTGCGTTTCTTGTCAAACTTGGGCAGGGCTTCTGAGTCGAACCCAAGCTTCTTAAGGGCGTTCCGCACCTGCTTCAGGGTCTTTTCCTGGAGCGGCCAGCCATTCAGGCAGGCCGGCTGGCGCAAATCGCCGTTCGATACCAGATATACTTTTTTTGCGGTAGTCATAGATGCATCTCCCTAATGGTTATTGAACAGAGGACTGTTGCCAATTGTATGATTTATCGGCACGGACATGCAATATTTGGAGGTCGGAACGGAGGGGCCGCCCGGCCGGAGCAGGCATATTTTGATTCACCCGGATGTTTGTCGTATAAAGGGGAATCAGCGGACCCTGAAAGACAGGTTATGGGATGAGAGAAGCATTCGCCAAGTTAATCAAACGTCTCAAGAAGTCCTACAAGCCCGAGGACCTTGACGTGGTGCGCCATGCCTACCGGGTGGCGAATGAGGCCCATCAGAAGCAGCTGCGCGCGTCCGGCGAGCCCTACATCATGCACAGCATCGAGGTGGCCACGATCCTGGCCGGACTGGGCCTGGACCCGGTGACCTGCGCCGCAGCCCTGCTGCATGACGTTGTGGAGGACACCAAACACAAGATTCCCACGATCCGCAAGGAATTCGGGGACGACATCGCGCAAATCGTGGACGGGGTCACCAAAATCAGCAGCCTGAGTTTTCCGGACAATGACAAGGATCGGGAGGAACAACAGGCCCAGAACATCCGCAAGATGCTGGTGGCGACGGCGCAGGATCTGCGGGTCATCATGATCAAACTGGCCGACCGCCTGCATAATATGCGGACCCTGAAGTACCTGGAATCCGCAGACCGGATACGCATCTCCCGCGAGACGCTGGACATTTACGCGCCCCTTGCGAACCGGCTTGGCATTTCACGCTGGAAATGGGAGTTGGAGGACCACGCATTCCATTTCCTGATGCCGGACGTCTATAAAAACATTTCCCGCCTGGTCGCCATGAAGCGGCATGAACGGGAGGCCTACCTGGAAAAGACCATCACCTTTCTTGAACCGCGCCTGCTGGAGGCGGAAGTCGTCGCCCGGGTTATCGGCCGGCCCAAGCACCTGTACAGCATCTACGAGAAAATGTCGCGCCAGGGCAAGGACTTCTCCCAGGTCATGGACGTGCTGGGCATACGCATCATCACCCAGACCGACGCGGGGTGTTATAACGCGCTGGGCGTGGTACACAGCCTGTGGACGCCGATACCCGGTCGGCTCAAAGACTATATCGCCATGCCCAAGTTAAATATGTACCAGGCGATCCACACGACGGTCATGCGCGAGAACGGACTGCCCATGGAGGTGCAGATACGTTCGGAACAGATGGATTTCATCGCCCGGGAAGGCATTGCCGCGCACTGGCGGTACAAGGAGGGAGAATCAGGCCGGGACGACAAACTGGACACCCAGCTCACCTGGCTGCAGAAGATGTACGACTGGCTCAAGGATGCCGGCAGCCAGGACAACCTGATGGAAAGCATGCGCCAGGACTTCTCCTCGGCCAACATTTACGTGTTCACGCCCCGGGGCGAGGTCAAAGAACTGCCGCAGGGCGCGACCCCGCTGGACTTCGCCTATCTGATCCACTCGCACATCGGCCACCACTGCATCGGCGCGCGGGTCAACGGCAAGATTGTGCCCATCCGCTACAACCTGCAGATGGGCGATTCGATTGAGATTCTCACCTCGAAAAACCAGGAACCCCATTTCGACTGGATCGATTTCGTGGTCACGGGAAGGGCGCGCACCCGGATCCGCCAGCGCCTGCGCGAACTGGGGGAAATCGCCCCCGTCGAAGAAACGAAAGCGCCGGTCCGGCCCAGGCAATACCATGTGTCCCCCAAAACGCCGCCGCCACCGGTCGTACGCGAGGTGGACGAGGCGACCCGGCGCAAACTGGTGCGGGTGCAAGGGCTCAAGGGCATGCAGGTGCAGTTCGCCAAGTGCTGCAACCCCATGCCGGGCCACACCATCGTGGGCTATGTCACGCGCACGCCGGGCATATCCATTCATCGCGCCGAGTGCAAAAGCTTCGCCCGTTCCGCCCGGGATCATTCCCGCGTCGTGCAGGCCTCCTGGGAAGGCGAGGGCCAGATGCTCGCCAAGATACGGCTGGTCACCCGCAACCGCCCCAACCTGCTCGCCGACATCACGAACGCCCTGCGCCCGCTGAATATCGACATCCTCAACGCCCAGTTCGGTCCCGGGGAGGATGTAAACAACCATTTTGACTTTCAGTTCGAAGCCGCCGACGAAGGCAACATCGAGCAGGTCGCCAAGACCGTGGCGCGCGTGCCGGGCGTCTTTGATGTCATTCACCTCGGGGTGCAAAAACCCCAACCCGAAGAGACCCCGAGCCATGCCAAAAATCCGGCCAAAAAACGTTTCAAAGAAGCCGGATGAGGACGGCCTGTTCACCCTGGTCTCCACGTATGAACCCGCCGGAGACCAGCCTGACGCCATTGACGCCCTGGCACGGGGCGTGAACGAAGGGCTGCCGCACCAGGTGTTGCTCGGCGTCACCGGGTCAGGGAAAACTTTCACTATCGCCAATGTCATCGCCCGGGTCAACCGCCCCATCCTGGTGCTCGCGCACAACAAGATTCTGGCCGCGCAATTGTACGGCGAATTCAAGAGCCTGTTCCCGGACAATGCCGTGGAGTATTTCGTCAGCTATTATGACTACTACCAGCCCGAGGCCTACATCCCCTCCACGGATACCTATATTGAAAAAGACTCCGCCATCAACGAGGAAATCGACAAGATGCGCCACGCCGCGACCCGCGCCGTGCTGACCCGGCGCGACTGTATCGTGGTGGCAAGCGTGTCTTGCATCTACGGCATCGGCTCGCCCCAGGCATACCTTTCTTTGCGCGTTTCCCTCGAAACCGGCATGGCTTTCCCACGGGACACGCTCCTGCGAAACCTGGTCACCATGCAGTACACGCGCAGCGACGTTGATTTTCACCGGGGCGCCTTCCGCGTGCGCGGCGACATCGTGGACGTCTTTCCCGCCTACGAGGCGGACCGGGCCGTACGCATCGAATTTTTCGGAGACGAGGTTGAACAACTCAGCGAAATAGACCCGCTGCGGGGCATCGTCATCCGCAAACTGCGGCGTACGGATATCTTTCCGGGATCCCACTATGTCGCGGAGGCGGGCACGATGCAACGCGCCCTGGGCGCCATCCGCGCGGAATTGGGGACAAGACTGGACGAACTGCGCGGCAGAAACGAGGAACTGTATGCGCAGCGGCTGGAACAGCGCACCAACTACGACCTCGAAATGCTCGAGGAACTGGGGTACTGTTCCGGCATCGAGAATTACTCGCGACACCTGGACGGCCGCAAACCGGGCGAACCGCCCCATACCCTGCTCACCTACTTCCCGAAGGATTTCCTGCTGGTCGTGGACGAAAGCCACATGTCCATTCCCCAGGTCGGCGCCATGTTCCGGGGGGACCGGTCCCGGAAAGACAAACTGGTCGAGTACGGGTTCCGCCTGCCTTGCGCCCGCGACAACCGCCCCCTCACCTTCGAGGAATTCGAGGCGCGGCTGAACCAGGTCATCTACATCAGCGCCACGCCGGCCGCGTGGGAACTTAAAAAGAGCGAGGGCGTCATCGTGGAGCAGGTGGTACGGCCGACCGGACTCGTGGATCCGGAAGTCGAGGTGCGGCCCATCGCCAACCAGGTGGACGACCTGCTTCACGAGGCGCGGGCGCGCGCGGAACGGGGCGAGCGAACGCTGATAACCACGCTGACCAAGCGCATGGCCGAAGACCTGACGGAGTACTACCGCGATCTCGGCCTGCGCGTGCGGTACATGCATTCCGATGTGGAAACCCTGGAACGTATCGAACTCGTGCGCCAGCTGCGGCAGGGCGACTATGACGCCCTTGTGGGCATCAACCTTCTGCGCGAGGGACTCGATCTGCCGGAGGTTTCCCTGGTCGCCATCCTGGACGCTGACAAGGAGGGTTACCTGCGCTCGGAAACCAGCCTGATCCAGACCTGCGGCAGGGCCGCGCGCCACCTCCACGGGCGGGTGATCATGTACGCCGACACCATCACCGGCGCCATGAAGCGCGCCATGGACGAAATGAACCGGCGCCGTAAAAAGCAGCTGGCCTACAACAAAAAACACGGCATCACGGCGCGTTCCATCCAAAAGGCCGTGCCCGACCTGCTCGGCAACCTGTGCGAGCGGGATTATGTAACCCTCGCCAAGGCGGCGGAAACACCCGACGTTTACGTTTCCGACGAGGATTTCAACAAGACCATCACTAAACTGCGCAAGCAGATGAAAGATGCCGCCGCCCGCCTGGAGTTTGAACAGGCCGCCCAATACCGCGACCGCCTGCTCGAACTCGAGCGCCGAAAAGTGGAACTTGGGTTATAGCCACAGTTTGCAGTCGCAATTTGAACAAACGGGCGTTGCGTAATTCGAAAACGGCAGCTGGTTTTGGAAAGCGTTTTCTTAACCTAAGGGACTTAAAGGGCATAAAGAAGGACAAGGACTCTCGCACATATCTTGGTTTGTGCATCATCTGTTTTTTCTTACTTTTTATCCTTTATTTATGCAGGCTTTTCATGTTTCAACTGCTATTTTGAGATTCACGACCTGATCCATAATCCCATTCATAATCCCCTTCAAGCTTGACATGCGTCATGGTATCACATATAATACCATTATGATCCAGCCAAGGATAGTAATTGATACTAATGTCTTAGTCTCGGCATTGCGCAGCAAGCACGGGGCATCATACCAGTTACTGATGCAGATGGACAGCGGTTTATATATCCCTTCTGTTTCTGTTCCCCTGGTTTTGGAGTACGAATACGCAGCCAAAAAACTGGTTGGAAATACACGTTTGTCAGAACAGGATGTGGACGCCGTTATTGACTATCTCTGCGCTCAAGCAAAGCTTACGGAAATTTATTATCTTTGGCGACCTTTATTAAAGGATCCTAAAGATGACATGGTTCTGGAGGTGGCGGTAGCATCGGGCTGCAACCATATTGTAACTTTCAACACAAAAGATTTCATAGGCGCAGAAAGTTTTGGCATCAAAATTGTCACACCACAACTATTTCTGGCTGAGATAGGAGCAAAACCATGAGCACCATCAGTCTTCGTTTACCTGACTCCCTGCATGAACATATTCGAAAGGTGGCCGAACAGGAAAATATCTCCATAAACCAACTTGCCACCTTGGCCATAGCGGAGAAAATTTCCGCGCTGGAAACCGCTGATTATCTTCTTAATCGCGTGTCAAAAGCGGACAAGAAAAAATTTCTACGGGCAATGGCAAAAGTAGCAGATACAGTCCCTGAAAAGCACGACGCTCTGTGATGGTATGTTCCACACAGAAAATGGCCCTGAGATATTCATTGAGCAAAAAATGGAACTGCCTCCGACGCGCACGAACGCTATAAGCATTGCATGTGCCCCTGAACCGCGCCGGTGGCTGTCCCAACTTTTTTGCGGACCCGACACCTCAGTCCGACAAAACGGAACAGTGCCGTTGCACTACTGCTCCTTGCTTTCCATTATTTTTTCTATCCCTTGGGTCTGATAGGTATTCATTGTTCTTCGTTTGCCGCCCCCCTAGTGCTTGAATATGCACGGTAGTAATGGTACTATTTTCAAAACAGGTAGTAGTATCGAAATGCGTCATTTTTTATGGCATGCGGGAAAACCCGGAAATAAATGGGAGAAAGTTTATGAGAAACGTAGTGGTTGCATCGGCGGTGCGTACGGCTATCGGGACCTTTGGCGGCACTCTTAAAGACATACCTTCGATTGACTTGATGGGCATGATCGTGCGCGAGGCCGTCAAACGCGCGGGAGTCGCCCCGGAATCCGTGGGTGACGTGATAGTAGGCCAGTGCATGCAGCGGACGGATGAATCCCCGTCAGGCCGTCTGGCGGCGCTGAAGGCGGGCCTGCCCATCGAGGTGCCCGGGCTGACGATTCACCGTAACTGCGCTTCCGCCATGCAAGCCGTCATCTACGCCGCACAGCAGATCATGCTGGGCGACATGGACGTGGTGGTCGCGGGCGGCGTGGAAGTCATGAGCCGGGTGCCGTATGTGCTGAAGGACGCCCGCTGGGGCAAACGCCTGCAGCACGGGGTCATGTCCGACGGCATCTGGGACGGCCTTACGGACCCCTATTGCGGGTTGATCATGGGCCTTACCGCCGAAAACCTCGCGGAGAAATATTCCATTTCCCGTCAGGAACAGGACGAAGTGGCCGTGCGCTCCCATAACAACGCCGAAAATGCCACACTAACAGGGAAATTTAAAGAAGAAATCATGCCGGTGGAAATCCCACAAAGGAAAGGGAACCCGATTGTGTTCGACAAGGACGAGCACTTCCGGCCCGGCATGACCATGGACCAGCTAACGAAGTTAAAGCCTTCCTTCAAGCCGGACGGCACGGTCACGGCAGGAAACGCGTCCGGCATCAATGACGCCGCGGCCGCGCTGGTGCTGGTGGCAGAGGAGAAAGCAAAAGACCTGGGAGTCACACCCATTGCCCGGCTCGTGGGACACGGTCTGGGTGCCGTTGAACCGGAGCTGATGGGCTACGGTCCGGTACCGGCCACGCGCCAGGCGCTGCAGCGCACGGGCCTGAAGCTGGAAGACATGGAGCTGATCGAGCTCAATGAGGCCTTTGCGGCCCAGTACCTGGCTTGCGAAAAACTACTCGGACTGAGCCGGGACATCACCAATGTGAACGGCTCCGGCATCGCGCTGGGTCACCCGGTCGGCTGCACCGGCGCCCGCATCATCGTGTCCCTGCTGCATGAGATGAAGCGTCGCGGCAACCGCCTCGGTCTCGCCACCCTCTGTGTCGGCGGCGGCATGGGCCAGGCATCCATCTGGGAAATGTGCTGATCCGCACCGGTCTTACCAGAGTTCTTTATTGAACGTGCACAACGAAGGTATAAATTTCTTTTCCCCGCTTGACCTTGATGATATAAGGGTTTGAACCCTCGGTCAGCTCGGCGATTTCGAGGATGCTTTTGTCACCGCCAATGTCATATTCATTGACGGCGATCACAATATCCCCGTCCTTAAAACCCGCTTGGGCCAGGAGAGCGATCTTTTCCGGATACTCCGCGCGGATACCGACAATTTTGCCGTCCTCATAACAGGGCTGGGGATTCAGTGTTGCCAGAATTTCTCCATAGTTCTCCCGCCATTCCCTGAGCACATGATCTTTGTGGACCGTGATATCTATGGTGCGAGGATCTTTGGAAGCGGTATCGCTGCCGATACCAGGGGATTCTTCCGACCGGTTAATCAACACCGATAATGGCGGTGCATCGTGAGGAAAGCAGTATCGCATATTTTCAGGTAGTGTGACGTCTTCGCAATCGAGAACAGCCTTGAAATCAACGTTCCAGCGTCCCTCAATTTTCAGAAGCAGCTCATGCCGGCCTGGCATCAATACCACGGCTTGCCCGGCATCCGTGTTTTGCTCTCTCTGCCTGGTCCTGCTTGTAACATCCTGACCGTCCAGCCATGCTTTCCCATTTTCCCACAATTCGATATGAGGAAAAACAGGTATTTCATGTGCAATTTCAAAACAGGTATAGGCGTAAAACAAACTATTGGCTATGTTGGGATACAGGCTGGCAAGTTCCACGTTATTGAACACATTGGGGCATCTGTAATGTTGCCAGACCACGGGCCCGAACTTACCCGTAAAGTCGGTGCGTGCCAACAAGTCGGGTGTCCAGGCGTTTTCTATGATTTCACAACCCCGGGAATCAAAGGGACCGATTAGGAGCCATTCGCGCAACTGATTCGGATCGCGAAAACCCGCGAGAAACTGTTCTTGAAAAGCGGGTATCGAAAACATACAGGATTCGCGCCTGAGCAGTGTTCCTTCCCCGTCCAGGAAGAGTAGGCCCGGAAGTACGGTAACGCCGTATTTTGTCACAAGTTCAGGATGCTCAGCCGCACTCAAGGTAGCCAGAACATAATATGAGAGCAGTTGTTCCCTTATGACGGGATGGCTGTACACTCCTTCTCGAAGATGCCGCATAGCCTCCGAATCGGGAATCGTAACATTTATAAGAACGGGTTTACCGGTAGTTTTGGATTCAGCGAGGGCGGTATCCAGCGACGCATGCCAAGGAAGTTGTTTCCAGTCCTCCGGCTTCCAGGCAAGCATGGCCTCTATCAACCGGACATCCTCATTTTCCCGCCATTCGGGCGATTCACGAAGCATCCCCAACGCCTCATAAACAATCGCGTCCGCCTTGCGGTGCGCCAAATGGTACGCAAGTATCTTACAAGCCTCCTGTAAATCGTTGTTTTCCATCCTGCGGGCAAGGGCCAAAACAAATTTTGGGGCCACCAGCGGCTCACTTCTTATTTGTGAAGGCAGTTTTTTCGCCAGATCGAGAGCTTCTTTTTCTCGTCCAAGTTCCAAGAGAATGGCCAGTTTGGCCGCCTGAAAATCTGCTTCCTCGGGATAACGTGACAATCCCTTTTCACACGCGAGAAGGGCCGACCTGAGGAAACACTTGTCTGTAATCGCCCATCTTTTTATTCGATTCATGAGTTCCTGATACCCCTCCGGCAGGGCCCGCCACAGTTTTTGACCGGACAGGGACGGATCGGACTTTCCAGATTCATACTCATTGACACAGGCCAGCAGATGGGCCGGATTGTACAAAACGCCGTGAACGGAGCAGCAAGGCGCCTTCTCCTCCTCAGATAAATGATACGAACCTCCCCCTGGGCACGAGGCGCCGGAAAGCAGGCTGGATAAGACATGATCCGGGTTACCCGTCCCGGAAGCCTGGTCTTCAATAAGATGCATGCGATGCTGACAGATTCCCCACAGGGGTGCATTCTGTTCCTGGTAAGTTTTTACTGCTTCCATCTGTTCATCGACGGAAACACACGCATTCCCGGGCAACTCCGAATCGCGCCAGGGAAACGCACGGAGAAGCAGCGTTTGCTCCTTGCCGCCCACCGCGAGAACCTGGTCATCTCCCGAAAAGCGGACAAAGCGTATTCCGCCGTTGAACAAGGGTTCATTCAGCAATTGCACTGCCCGGCCGGTGTCCCAGAGCGACAGGACACCCGCTTCGTCGCCCACGGCGAGGCGGGACCCGTCACCGTTAAAAGCCGCCGCTGTTATGCTGTGGCTAAACATGCCGAACTCCAACGGGGTATTCCCTTCCTTCCTGCCAACAATACACAGACTGTTAACGCCTGAAGTAACCGCGATCCTCTCCCCGCGAGCATCGAACCAGCATTTATTGGGATGGTTATCCGTCTGCTTTGGAATTGTCCGGTAACCTATCTCGTAACCTTCAGGTATGCTGTAATATATCACCCGGCCAAGGGCCGTTACCGCCAGCAAGGCCTCATCCGGCGAAAATGCCATAGCGGAAGCCGCGAAATTCCATGACTCATCGCGGGAATACAGCCGTATTATCGAAGATTCCTTTCCGTTTTGCGCATCATATACATAAATAACGGCCGTCTGGGCGAAAATATCCGGCGCCATCAAGGCAATCCATTTGCCGCCGGGGCTGAAAGCCACCGGAGAAGATGTGAAATTATATTTGGGGAATTCTACAAGCGTTTGTTTGGCGTCCACATCGTAAAGCAAAAGCCCTGCGTCTGTCTCAAGCAGCGCCCGCCCCCCCCCGGGACTTAACAGGGCATCACTGGATGCCGGTCCCAGCGGATATTCCTCGCCGTTCGGGTTTGCGCTTGCCAGATTCCAGTCCCCGACGCGCCCGTCCGCTGAAATCCCGCGAATCACCTCGTTCCCGGGGAGCATGGCAACACTTGATATCCCCGATGCCTTCAATCGTTCCACGGCGTCGGGAGCGTTCGTTTTCCAAATTTTAATGTCCGACTCGGTAATGGAAAAAAGCATTTCGCCATCGGGAGAGAAGGCGAGAGAGATTACCGCGTCTTCATGACCTTCCAGGCAATGCAGCAGGCTTCCGGAGAGGGCATCATACAAATAAATACGCTGCGCCATACCTGCCGCGATATATCGCCCGCACGGGGACAAGGCCAGGCCGCCGGCCCCGCTGCCGGGACACCTGAAACGGCACCGTTCTTCACCGGTTAAGGGATCTCCCACCCAGACGGAACCGTCTTCCCCAAAAGCCGCTGCCACCTGCGGCACGCCCTCGGTATCGGTAACGGCGGGAGAAATCGCGAGGGCGACAACGTCGGTCCCGTTCGGCTGAACCTCCCAGAGGGGGGCATCCGTCGCGGGTATCCAGGCCGTTATTTTTCCCTGGGCCGAACCCGTAACCAGCACGTCCTTTCCAGGGACAAAATCCAGCGCCGTCAGGTCGTTTGCGGCCTTTCGTGATATCAACGCGCCTGAGCCGGTATCACGGAAGGAAAGAGTACCCCTGTTCGTGCTGTGCGTTTCAGCCTCGGCGGTTATCGCGGCGAGACAGGCGCCGTTATGGCTTAACCGGGCCTGTATCAAGGCGATCTCATCAAATCCGCAGCGACGAATCCCCTTGTTCAGATCATAGACGGCAATCGTTTCAGGAGATTCCCGTACGACCAGGGTTGAATCATCCGGGCTGAAACTGAAGCTCCAGAGCCAATGGTTCAACAGGGTAAATTTGAGGTGTTCAGACATGTCCTCCGCACGAAACAATGTCGCATGGCTTTTCTCGCGTTCAAGCCACCATGTTCCGGACGGGCTAATACACACCTGGTAATCTTTTCTCAGCGACGACCTGTAGACCTTCCTTTCTTCCCGCGTCATGCTGTCATAAAGGGAAAAATCGGAGGAAACGTTTTCTGTAATGACCCGGCCGTGCTTGAGATCAATGATGTACCCGCTTCGTGCCGCGACCCGGTTCCAGTTAAGCCTTTGATTAAACGAGCGAAAATCGCGGTTACACAGGAACTCCAACCGCCCCCATTCCCAGTTGTAAAGTTCTCTCGGGCATTCAGCCAGCAGCCGGCGCGCCCGATCAAAATATCCTTCTTTGATATTGCTGGCCGCGAGCGCAATCTGGGCATGATAAAGGGCCTGAGTGGATTCTTTTCTGGCGCTTTCCGCTTCACGACGCGCCACTCCTTCCTGCTGCAGCGCATGAAGCGCCTCTTTGCGCGCCGTGTTGGCCGCATCACGCTGCATCGTCACCTGTACATATGAAACGGCCATGATACCGAGCAGGAGGGCTATGACGGCCGCAGCAGCCGCCAGGCGGCCTTTGTAGCGTGAAACAAAGAGACGAACCTGTTCCGAAAAACGATAATCATAGGCTTCAACCAAGGCGCCCGACAGGAACCTGTTCACATCTTCCGAAAGGCGTATCGCGGAGGCATATCGATTTTGCGGCTCCTTTTGCATGGCCCGGTTGCAAATGGCAACCACAGCGCGCGGCGCCCGGGGTTCGTACACCCCGACGGGCACGGGCTCTTCCTGCGTCACTTTCAGCACCGCTTCCTGGATGGTAGAAAAAGTGTAGGGCGTCTTGCCGGTAATAATTTTGTAGAGGATTACTCCAAGGGCATACACATCCGTGCGTTCGCCTATGTTCGCAATGTCTCCCCGGGCCTGTTCAGGCGCCATATACAGCGGTGTTCCGAGCACAGTGCCCGGCATGGTGGCCTCTGAAGGGAATTCACCGGACAGCCCCGTTCCTACCATTTCTCCCCCGACAAAAGACGCGTGGGCGTCGTCCTGCCCAAGTTTACGGGCCAATCCCCAGTCCAAAATTACCGTCTCCCCGTATTCCCCGATCATGATATTGGAAGGCTTCAGGTCGCGATGAATCACACCGCGGCTATGGGCATAGGCAACAGCCTGGCACAAATTAATAAAATGGGGTAACAACGAAAGACGTTCTCGAAGGGAAGCCGCTTCCTGAATTGATTGCGCAAGGGTCTTTCCACGGACAATTTTCATGGTGTAATAGGGCGTGCCGTCGGTGCGGCAGCCAAGTTCATACACGGGAACTATGGAAGGATGCTCCAAGCCGCCGGTAATGCGCGCCTCCTGGAGAAACCGTTGCAGCCGTGGATGGCCAGCGTCACCCGAAGTCGAGTCCCCCGCAACACTTTCAGCAGCCGCGGATTGCTCCGGCAGAAGTTCCTTTATAATGACGTCACGGGCCAATACGGTGTCAAAAGCGATCAGGATACGGCCCATCCCCCCCCGCGCATATTCCTTTGAACCCACATAGCGCCCCTCGGTTTCCTGAACCATCAAGAACCGGCTTGTTTCATGGCCGGTACTTTCGGGCGGCGGGGCGCCTCCTTCCCCGCACGCCTTCCCCCGCAACAGGCCAGGCTCCCCGCTAAAGCAGGTATCCGCATGAATGGAGCAAAACTCTTCCCCTTCCTTATTCTCCATAGGGCCTTCTCCTAACTAACACTTCGATACTTATCCCGTCCTTGAAAGTCATTTCTTTCAGGCGGCAATTCATTTATGTAAACCCGATGCTCCGTTTGAGGCCTGATGAATATCTTTCAAACGTACAATGCCGGACTACCGGGAAAACCGATCGCGCACCAGATGAAATCCGGTTCCGCTTCGTCTGTCGCCGGTGGCATCCCTTCGTTACCCGACAGGCAGTAAACCCGCCCTTCCGGCGGATAATCGTAGTATCAAGCCGATGTATCGGAAATATTTACCCTGATACCCTCGCCTTCTCCCATGACAGTGATAACACTCCCAAAGCCCGCAGGCCCTTCCCGGACCAAGTTCCGGACGGGCTTAAATACAACTTTCTCCAACTTCTCGTTCATGCCTTCAAGGCCCCATTCCCGGCTGTAACAAAGTTTAGATAACACGGCATAAACACTTCCCTGAACGTGCAGGTGCACTCCCAGCGGACGCAGTTCCTTATAAAATTCCTGCATGGCATGCTGCAGAACAGCGAGAACAGATTCCTGGGTCAACGGTTCCAACGTTACATGGACCGGAATCGCTTCGCAAAGCCTTCTTCCCAGGCTGGAGCCAAAAGTGGCAACCAGGGCATCATCCGCGTTTTGATCTGTATTGACTGTCAGAATCATAAGGCATTTCCGCAACTCGAGCCGCTGGCCGCGATTATCCCGAATACAGCCACTTTGCACGCCCCGGAGGAGTTCTTCAATGAAAAATGAAGACCCGTTTTCAATACCGTCAAATGTCACAATAGCCAGCGGCGTGTCGCGGACCACCTGGGCAAACACACCGCTGCCAAGGTCACCGCCAAAATCCTGCGCCGTTCCGAAAAACCGTTCCACCCCGCCTTTGCCCGCGTAATCCGCCATGTTAAAATGAACAAAGTCGTCGAGATTCCCGAGCAGTTGCCGGGCAAGGACCCGCGCCGCGCGGAGTTTTCCAACACCGCGATGCCCGGCGAGTAAAATGACCCCTGCAGGCCGACCGCGGCCGCCGAAATTTAACCGCAGTTGCGTGACGGCGGCGGCGATCGCTTTTATGGCAGCCCCCTGGCTGATAATATGTCTGCCGAGACGCTCCTCGAGTTTCAGTTGCCACCGGTCCGCTTCCGCGGTATCAATATCTATGGCGGTTATCTCACTGACAGCACGCTTGACATCATGGCTGCCCACCTTTATTCCCAAGAGATGCATGGTCGCATCATCCAGCCATTCAGGCGGACAGGATTCGCGCATGGCAATTTTACGCCGATACCGGTTGCAGGCCTGACCTATGACCTCGACCGCCTTTCCCGGGAATTCCTCCCGTGGCAGATACTGCTGCGCAAGTTGAACGGCGCTTGCCAGGGCCTGCCCGCTGACTTTGACCCCATACATCTTTTCAAACATTCCCCGGAGTCCCGTCATTATCTGCAAGGTTGTCTGTGCATCCGGAGGGGCCAGTTCGAGGACAACAGACCGGCTTATCCATTTAGGCACCAGAGTTCTCAGTTCTTTGAATGTCTCTCCAGTCATGGTGACGACGCATTGCATCTGTCCAGAGTCAATAAGGCTGAACAGCTGGCTTGCGGGACATATTTTCTTTATGCCCTCCAGCAACAACGCCCCGAAATCATCCAGAAAAACGACTACATCACCCTGTTCATTGCATAAATTTACAAGCGCTTTCAGGCGAACCGGTATCCTTTCATGATGCCCCTCAAGAACACCCGGATACACCTGAAGCAGTTTTGGGCGGATTCCGTAAGAAAGCCCTGCTTCCCCCAACAGAACCGTCGCGGCGCCATAGATAAGATTGGTTTTGCCCACGCCATCGGGGCCTGTAACAATGATATCTGGCTTCTTATCACTGCAAATGACTTTTAACAAGTTGTCTATCTCGGCATCCCGGCAAAGGGTTGGCTCAAGGAGCCCCCTGCTGGCGGCCGCCTGTAAGTCTCTTAAAAACAAATGCAATTCATTTGCAGCGGGCTTTTCGCCCGGTTCATCGGCCCTATTGGCGGCCTGACGCCGATATCCCGGAAGTACGGGCGGAACATTTCGCCCGCAAAACCGACAGACTACTGCTTTGACATCAATCACAGAACGGCATGCGGGGCAATGACGCATGGTTGCCTCCCGATGATCTCCCTCCATGATAACCGATACTCCTCTTTTGACAAATGGTTTTAGCAGATTCCCATGTTTTAACCGCCGTATTTCTATTCTATCGCAAATCCGCCCGTCTTCATTATTTTTATTTATAGATGGCGTGAATGTCAAATAAAAATACGCATAAACTGACATGGCTCTTGAAAGTTTTTATAGATTGAAGCCAAATAAACGATCCGCCAGACGCTAACGCGATCAAGAAACCACCTGCAATTCCCACAAGATCAGAATATCTGAATTTGGTGTGATTTGATAAAGGAACAATGTTTAAAACCCGTCGAAGGGCTTTCCGTAGCGGCCGAGGGTGTAGGCGCTGTCCTTTGTCATGGGAAACCTGGCGTTGGGGTAGGTAAGAAATTCGACGTGCCCGTCCAGGTAAAGTACGTTACCGCCGCCCGGGATGTGGGAAAAGTCTTTGGGATTGGCGGAGACGTGATCCCACATAAGTGGAATGGTGGTGTAGGTATCCTTGACGGCGGCGGCGCTGTGGACATCCGTAATGAGAAAACGTTCGATGCCCTCCCGCAGGCGATAGATTATATTGCCGTTGCCGGCCTGGGTGCCCGCGAACGTTTCTGAGACCTCAAAGTCCCCGTCACTTGCTGCGCCCTGAGTGTCAATGTTGGCTTGGGCAAGTTCTCCCCACGGTGTCTCATGGAATTCAGCCTCACTGTGTCGTCCGTAGCTGTCCGTGCCCACAGTGCCCACCAAGGGGCCGAGAATGTTTACGTCCTCAGTGATCACCCAACCGGTGTAATGATAGGGCTCCTGTCCGATTTCTTCCGGCTGGATGATGCCGTCACCGTTGCCTTTCATGCCGTCATAGCGTTCCACAATGTCCCGGGTCGCCGACCAGGAGGGGCACCAGATGACATTGATATCCGAGATATACTCCGGAATCATGGAACGACCGTCAAACATCATTTCCGCGCTGAGGTTGCCATAGATATTCCGGATCTGACGATGGGGATAATAATTTCCCCGTGTTTCGTCGGCATACAGTTTCAGAGCGATGCCAAGTTGCTTCAGATTACTTTGGCAACTCTTGCGCCGTGCGGCTTCGCGGGCA
>Ga0123335_1001099_pt1 | contig 45195 bp, 50 predicted proteins | sample BiotimSIPDNA_2_FD_89707 | JGI IMG/M metagenome (GOLD analysis project Ga0123335, IMG submission 89707) | Anaerobic biogas reactor microbial communites from Washington, USA - Biogas_R2 time_0 SIP DNA | ecosystem: Engineered > Bioreactor > Anaerobic > Unclassified | place: Washington, USA...
CAACATCGCCAAGCTAGAAACCCACGATGTCGGCGACGGCGTGCAGAAGAAGGTTTGGGTACACCGAAAAGGCGCAACCAGAGCGTTCCCCGCAGGCCACCCCGACGTGCCGGAGGATTACAGAAGCGAAGGCCAACCCGTCCTTATCCCTGGCAGCATGGGTACAAGCAGCTGGGTACTTGTAGGCACGCAGAAAGCCATGGAACTCACTTTCGGTTCAACAGCCCACGGTGCAGGCAGAATGATGAGCCGTGCAGCCGCTAAGCGACAGTTCTGGGGCGGAGACATCAAAACCGCAATGGAGAAACGCGGTATCTCAGTCCGCGCAGCCAGCGCCCAGGTGTTAGCTGAGGAAGCTGATCCAGCCTACAAGAACGTGGACATGGTCGCAGAAGTCAGTCACCAACTCGGCATCGCTACAAAAGTAGCGCGGTTGACGCCGTTGGCAGTCGTAAAAGGCTAAAACCGCCTTTTTTCTTTCTTTTTCCGTCTTTTTATTGGGGGTGGATTTGGGTAACTCTATTTAAAAGGGCAAGGCAGAGCATAAGGTAACACTACCGAGTCTGGAATCTGCTTTGGGTAATAACGGTACAAGCGGTATCCGCCTAAGATACAGCGGCTTAATCGTTTTCGCCACGCAACTGCTAGGCGTAGTTACAGGCCTCATCTTTACCCTGCTTCTAACACGCAGCATGACCCAGACGGAATTCGGCGACTGGACAAACATCTTTGACTACACACCCTACTTCATCATCGCCAGCGGCATCCTCCCCTTCTGGGTAACACGCTTCATCGCCAGAGACATCAAAGGCACAGTCATAACCAGCACCGTAAGCCAGCTTACCCTCGCCGTTATAGCCACAGTTACCTATCTGCCAATAATAACTGCTGTTTCCTACGCGATTGGAACAAGCCAGTACCTCCCAATTTACCTAATCGCAGGCTTCTACCTTTTGGCTCACTATATGGTTACGGTCTTCGAAGCCGCCTTAACAGCTACAAAGCCCCACGCGACTGGCTACGGTTTCATAATTCAAGAAGTCGTCAAAGTAGCGGTTGCCTTAATCGTCATCTTGGGGTTGGGGCAAATCTTTCTCGGCGCGATTTTAGCGTTAGTTATAGCGCCAACCACTCAAGTGTTCTACTACGTTTACAAGCTGCGGCACTACTTCAAGGAGAAGATTGATTGGCGCTACTTTAAACAGTGGATTAAAGGCAGCCCCGTTTTGCTCTACAACGTACTAGGCACCCAAATACTCGCTTCGTTTTTAATTCTGCTCTACCTCTATGGCGGGTCGGAAGCAAGAGCATACTACCAGAACGCTCTCAGCTTCACCACCATCGTCAGCTATGCTTCGTCAATATCGATCGCACTGTATCCTAAGCTGCTGGCGAATTCATGCTCAAAAGACGACATTAAACTCTCATTCAAGACCGTGATGATGCTGGCGATTCCGCTGGCGACCATAGTGATGACTATGGCCTCTTCGTTCTTAACAGTGCTAAACGTAACCTACGCCGACGGCTGGCCAGTCCTAATCGCCCTCACAGTTGACACCCTGATCACGATGTTAATCACGTTTTACTCCTCGATCCTTATGGGTACGGAAAATTTTGACGCCGCCGGAGAAATCCACTTTAAACGTCTTGTTAAGAGCAGGATTTTCAAGTTATTCAGCATACCCTACGTCCAGTCCGCTGTTGCTTTGCCAGCCGTCTACTTGGTACTCACCCAGCTCAGCGTCGGCAGCCCTGTTACGACTTCAGTAGCGGTTGTCGCAGTGTTAATACTGGTTCACCTCGGCACCTTCATCGCGCTGGCGGCAAAGTCAAGGCGTAGCATACATGTCCCAATCGCTTGGAGAAGCATCGCCAAATACATCTCCGCCGCGTTCATAATGGGCGCCGCACTCGTGCTAGCCCCGACTACTACGACGCTGATGGCGACGATAACGAAAACCCTCGCTGGCTTCGGCCTCTACATAGCGATACTGCTAGCCATTGATACTCAAGCAAGAGAACTACTAAGGCTAATTTGGCGCGAAATCGAAACCAACCTGCTGCACCGCAACACAGGCCAAAACCCGTCAGTGCCGACTGAAAATTAATATCCCAAGAGAAATAATCAACGTATAATCAAGAAAACTGCTTTATCGGTGAATCAGAATGAAGGATGAATGCGGCATCTGCGGCAGAGTCATGCGAACCACCTACATGCGGCAGTGCCAACGCTGCAAAAAACTCTTCTGCAAAAGCTGCATGACACCCGACGTAGCCACCGGCGACCCCAACGCCATGCTCTGCCTTCACTGCGCCAGAAAAATCGTCTCACCCAAATCCATCTCACCCTATATCGGCTTGGAGAGTCACCTGAAGTTCCGCGCAGCATTCACCGACCTCGTTACACTCAAATTCGCCCGAATCGACGGCTTAATCGGCACCAACCTCCCGATGGCGGCTTACCGTGACCCACTCTGGTGGAGCAACACCTCGACTAGCATTCACGCGAAGGCTTGGCTGAACGCTGGCTGGGAAGTACAGGACGTCAACTTTAAAGAGGGCACCGTCACCTTCAAAAAAGTGCGCAAGCTGCCCAGAAAGCCCAAGAAGAAGTCGCTTGAAATCACTCAGCCCTTCACGCCCGTACCCGTTAGACCTCTGCGTTCCAAGATTCCGTCTAAAACTAAAGCAGCCCAGCTCTACGCAAGAATCAAGAACCTTGAGCGCCAACGCAACAGCCCACAGCCGATCAGAGGCTTAAAGGGTAAACCGAACTATCGCAACAGGTTAGACAAATAAACCCCCAGCAGCATATTTGTGTGAACTCATTTGCCGCAAGTAACCCTATATCTTGGAATCGAGGAAGCGTACACTAAAACTAAAGAAGCATTAATCAAAGAGGGCTGCGCCGTAATTTCTGAAGAGAAGAACAGGCAGCTTGTGGTTAAGCAGGGTTCGCTTTGGGGAATCTCGCCTAAAACCGCCAAGAAAACCGTAACGGCGACTTTTGAGGGGGCAGACCAAAAAACCAATGTAATTTACAGCTCTAAGGTGGCGTCTGACTGGAAAAACGTCACCATAATCGGCTGCATCTTAGCGGCTGCACTCATCGGCTTATGCGTTTGGATGGCACTCGACTTATCAGAGTTCATGACTACGGGCGGACCGGGTTTCTGGGCGTGGCTGATAACCGCGGGGGATACCGTTAGGTTCAGCGCAGGAGAAGCCTTTGTTAACCTCACTTGGGGCCTCTCGGTGTTCCTATCAATAATCATAGTTATAGAAGCCGCAATCTACATTCAGGTCAGCCGTAAAATAGAATTATTCGCAGAAGCCGCCTTTGCCCAAGTAGCTTAAGCGATTTGTTTTCCGCATCTCTCGCAGTAAACCGCGCAGTCTCTGTTTGGGGAGCCGCAGAAGATGCAGTACTTATCAGCCATAGCCTCTGTTTGCGTTGAAACTTCGGACATTGCTGGAGGAGACGGCGGTGAGTCAGAGATTATTGTGTTGATGAATCGGGGTCTTCTCGCTGACCAAATCACCAATGCAATCGAAAATACGATGGCAAGTATAATTGTTATGAACAGAAGTGGGTTTTCCTCAACTAAATTGAACGATAAGGGTCTAGGAGTTTGGGTTGTAGGATCCTGGTTGTCGGGATTAACTGTCGGAACAGGCGTGGTTGAACCTATCAGAGGCATCTTGGTCGGGGTCGGAGCAGTCGTGGGGGCATACACCATTACAGAGGGCACATATTGGTTGCTTTCGTCTATCTGGTAAATGTAGGCGCTTGCGCCGCTATAAGTGTCTGGGATCTGTCCGATTTTGAATCCATCGCCAGTTGTTTCGCAGTAGTAATATTTTTGGCCTGAAGCTTCAGGGTACTCCCAGTATGTACCCTTCAGGTTGTCGCCTAAGATGCCGACGGCATAGTGGTTTGTGGGGTTAATGTAAACTGTTCCATATCCCATAAGCAGAGTGATTGTAGCGAAGAGGATTGAGGTGTCTTCGCAGTCACCGCCTCCATCAACCAGCGTCTCTATGGGGAACCGTGGGTACTCGTTATAGCCCTGCGTTACATTGTCAGAGGTGTATGGGAGGCTCTGCACGAATGCTAAAACGAAGCTTGCTTGATCATAGGAGTTGTATCCTAATTCTGTGGTGGTTTGGTTTAGTTTCTCCGCCAGCATCCTAACGTAGGAGTCTTGGGTGGTTGTGAGATAACCGTAGCCTGCGGGTCCATCATGCGTTCTGGTTGAGACAGGAACTGATTTGTAGGCGTCGTAGAGTGCTGCCGGGATGCTTAGGTTCCAGTTCCAGTGCTTCCCGTCGTAGTCCCATGAGAAGCTCTTGTCGAGATAGGTTGTGTTTTGGGCTTGTGCTGGTTGTAGGGTGAGAATTGGAGTGGAAACTGAGAGAATCAGGAAGACTGCGAAAATAAGGGTTAGCTTTTTTCTTGGGGCCATGTTATTTTGACCATTTGAATACGTAGTGATTGTCGGTCTTATGTTTAAGGCTATTCCCAAATCTATTATACTTTTATTGGCAACTTTTCATTATACCAAGTTGACAGGCTGTAACCCGACACACCCAACAGACAGCCCAACGTGAAGACAGCAGCAACCGAAAACCCGCCCAGCACAAGAAACACAACCGGAACCGGCAACAAGAGAACATAAACTAGCACGACCCAGCCAAGCCTGTTACCCACACTCTGCTTCTTAACAAAACCTCTGCCAAAGAATATACCCGCCAACCGCCCAAAGCCGCTGGTGCAATCCTTACAGAGATAGCAGCTACTGCAGCCTAGCCTACGCAAGATAGCATAAACCGTTACGAAGAGGAAGATCAGGTACAGCCAGCCGTAGACCTGATTATAGAAAATCACCGAGGCAGAAGCGAGAAAAACCCATAAAAGAAGCCCAAAGTTTCCTAAAGTCATAATACGCCGTGTAAATGCTAGCTTCTCTTCGCTCACTGCTTCCCACTCTTCTTCTACATATCTGGCTTTTGAGCCTTATAGAGCCTGTGAGGAGTTAGCGGTTAAAGAGTTTTAGGGGGATTTCGCAGCGTCTTTTTTCGGCGGTTGCTTGATTATCCCGTAACTCTGCTTTTTCCATGCGTCACGGAACTTGTTATAGTAGTCGACGCCTTGAAAGATTGGGGCGTAGGTGAGTTCCCATTCTAAGCCGCATTTGCAGACTGCATAGGCCTTTTTGTTTCGGGCGTCAACGTACATTTGTAGGACTTCTTTGCGACATTTCGGGCAGTAGTAGGGTCCGTTAACCATTTGTTTGGCGTCTTTGGTTAAAATTTTCATTTTGCTGACGCTGGAAACCTTGTGCAGGTTCTTCTTTGCGGGCTTATCGGCTAATTTCGCTGGCTTGTCTGCTTTGGATGCGGAGGGTTTGTCTGTGCTCATCGTAATCATAAGTGCATATTCTGGGCTAAAGATATACTATTCCATTGAAAACTCGGTTTTGCACCTCAATAACTGGAACTCGCAAGGGTGCATTGTAGCTGCTACATGATATATCGTACGCCAAGATTGAAAGTAAGCATCGTTACCATGATGGCAACGATCAGTAGCACTGTTAAGATAACGATAAAATGGGCTGCCTCTTTGGTTTTAGTTGAATCTGCTAGCTCCGCTACTTCTCGGGCGCCGTAGATGATTACGATTGATAGGGCAATTAATGGTAAAAATTTTAGGAGAATGGTATAGGCGTCTGATGGGGGAATAAGATTCGCCATTCGGTAAGTGTTTACAAGGTAGGATACAGGTGCGCTAACAAGGATGCAGCAGGCGGCAAGAAGAATAATTGCACTGCGTGAGGGCATGAATGATAGTCAGTTAGCATGAGGATATAATGCTTTGGAGATTCTACCCTTTACTTTAAAATATACCATGCAATCGAGCGTAAGCCTACTTGAGTTTAAGCCGCAAACAGGCTCAGATACACTTAAATTTCGCTGAGGATATTGACTTTCCAGCGCGGCCGTCGTCTAGTCTGGTTTAGGACTTTAGCCTTCCAAGCTCGACCGTTTGGAAGGGCGAAGACAGCTAATGATCCCGGGTTCAAATCCCGGCGACCGCACCAATCACTTTTACGAACATACAACATAGTATTTGATTCTATTTTTGTCCTCCAACCGATGTTTTATGCCGCAAGGGTTCAAGCAACAGTACCAAACTCGGTGGTAAAAGTTGATGCTCAAAGAAGTGACATAGGAAACACAACCGCCATTAACGTCGGAATTATGTCAACTTCCGGCAGGACCACGATTATGTTGACAACGTCAAGGTTTCAGCTGATAATATATACCTGGATAATAGTGGCCATTTTAAATCCCAAAAATGGGTGAGGTCATCTAGCGATAATACTGCGGTACCAGCTTCAGCGTATTAAAGAAAGCCAAGTCATGGGAAAACATGACTTTCGCGTCGTACTTTTGCTGCAGGGCTCTGATTTTTTCGATTGAAGCTCTAAAAGAGACACTATCATAGACTATCCCCGACATCTTCGTTGGAGGCCCATAGTTTTCTGTGCAGTAAAGCGCGTCCGAGGGAAAAATAAGGGTTCCTTCCTGTTTTAGGTGCACCATTAACCCGAGCAATCCGGGCGTGTGGCCTGGCAGAGAAATCAGTTCCACGCCGTCAAATAGCTGAAGATCGCCATCTACTAGGTGAAGCCTGTCGGCGGGGAAGTCAAGGTCAGCTTTAACGTATGCACCGTGATCCTGCGGGTTAGGGCTTGAAGCCATGAGATGTACTGCGTAATTGTAATCTTTTTTGTGAACGTAGACTTGTGCGTTACTTAATAAGCGAGTATTTCCCGCGTGATCTAAGTGCAGGTGGGAGAGAATCACAGTTTTAACTTCTTCAGGTGTGGTACCCGTTAAGGCTAGCTGCTTGGTTAAAAGCTGGTTATCGTTATGGTAGTATGGGAAAATCGAGGTTAAGTTAGGCGGCCAGTACCCATTCATCGCGTCTGGGTGGCAGCCAGTGTCGTAGAGGATTTTGCCCTCAGATGAATCGATCAGGACGCAATATACGGGTATGCTGACCCATTTAATCGGGGGCGTTCTGTTTTCCAGTGTGCCAACAGTGGACATCGCCACTATCCAATTGAAGTCGCCCTCTAACCGACCGTTGTCTAAAATGTAGAGCCTCAAATTTTACCCTTCAAAACACTAAATGATTACAGTAGGCGTTTTTCTTATTTGTTTTGTCCTCTGTAAATGTCAGGCGGGTACAACAGAGCTTCATCTTTTTTTACCATGCTAAACATCGAAGCATAGCAGAGGTCCAGAACTTCCAAAAATGGAGCTATCGCATGGAACCAGAAAGTTATCTTCTCATTACAGCGGCGGCAACGGATAGAAGCGCCTTTCTGCGACTCATAATGTGTTTTATGCTTGGCTGCGCTGATTAATTTTTCCAGTTGGCATTAGGCGCGATTCCCTGCCTGCAGATTATTATCTTTAGAAGAAGAAGGGAGTGCTGCCCTGCTACTTCATCTTCTAAAAGTTTTTGCAGAAACAGCTAATTTTGGTTCAGCGCCGTAGATGGATTGCGGGGTGGTTGAGGCGATAGTACAAGCGCCAGTTAATTAAACAGGCGAATTCTTGATCTACTGTTAAAGAGTAGGTTTAGAGAAAAATGCGCGTTAATACAACCTCATCCTTCTCTTTTATTGCTTGTAGAAGACGAAACAGCCTCACCCAAACCAATCGCCGACGGGAAAGCAGACATTCAAACACCTCTGGAAGAAAAGCAGGGACAAGCATACCCGTCATCCTCTAAATCAAAAACTCCATAGTATACCAACGAGTTGATTTCCCATCTTGTGTTGCTTCACCATGCGACAGCATCAGCTTTTAACATAACAAAAAAATCCAGTATTGGTGAATACTATATGGAGCAGACTACCCGAAAAACCCAAGAATCGATGGAGAAAACCGCTCATACCATGAGCGACACCGTAGTAGACGTACTTGACAGGTTGGCGAGCACAAAGTCGCAGGTTAAACTTAGTTTCGAAGACCTGACCTTGGACACTGGTGTTGTGAAGGCCAAGATGACAGGGGCAGTGGTACTTGAAACAGTTTTAGCCAAGGATATACAAACGCAGACGTCGCAAACCGGCGGGCAAGCGGCAGCCTACAGTATGGGCGGCTAAATCTAACCGTTTAGCAATTTTTTAGGGGAGGTGAAATTTTGGTTAAAATAATCATGAACTCTGGAGAGGAAAGAAAATTCGACAGCAAAGACGTCGAGAAAGACCTTGAAGCCTCAGGTGTTCCTGAACGCGTCGCAGAGGAAGTTGCTGAAAGAGTAGAGGACAAAGTTGAAGACAACATGACATGGACAAAGGTAAATGAGCAAATTAATATTGAACTCAAAAGACTGGAAGAAGATATCGATAGAGCACACAGATCATGGATTCAGCGAAGCCAAGCCTCATCCGCTGCAGCAACTCAAGACATGAGAACCGATTCTTCAAGCGCCAACACTTTCATTCCAGAATCACAGAGAGAAAGACATGGAAACAGATACTAACTCATAAACCGAGCATAGACCAAACAAGCCTTTTTTGCAAAACAAATTTCAATCTGTAGAATATGGCTTATTTTAGCAAGTCTTAAAAATAGTCAAAGCTTGTAATCTCACCAGTGGCCTGCTTGGCAAAGCGTCCAATCTACCTAACAGCAGCTTACCTGATCATAGCTTGGGCGCTGATGGTTAGCTATCAGATCTTCACTCAACGCGCAGTTGAAAGCGTTGCCTTAGGCTTAAAGGAGCCAGTACCCTTGATTGCGAATTGGCTGTATTCCAGCCCCGAGGTAACGACTTTTATCTGTGGCTTCGCATGGATGTTTGTCTTATCCGCCCTCGCCCAGTCACTGATGTTTGGCAGGGAACGCCGATTAAGCATCCAGTTTCTAGTCAGCTTAGCTTTAACGGCAGCTGGCTCCGCAGTCCTTGAGTTGCTCCGCAATATAGGGATTAATTTTGCTGACCCAGCAGTGATCTCTGGACCCTTCACCGCTATACTCGAAAACTCTGTTTTTGCGTTTTTCTACTTGGCATTACCATTCATTTTTATGCTGGTTATGGATTGGCGCTACATGCAGAAACACAGATAACACCATCACAGAAGTGGCAGCAGCGAAAAGGTGAAAAGGCACCAATCACCATACACAAGATAACAGGTGACATTGATGAGTGATCAACCAAACATGGCTACAATCCAGCTGAACGGTGTAAAGCAGCCGTTTATCATTAACCCAAAGAATTTCAGTACAGGAAGCAGAGGCTTTTACGGTAACGGAAAAATGATGGTCGGCGACAAAAACTACCAGGTTAACATTCAACTGGTAGAGATCGGTTCGAAACCTAAAGAGAAAGAAGAAAAGAAAAAGTAAACTAGCTTTTCTTTACTTACTTTTTATTGAACAATTTTCGCTTCAGCGATTATAACATCTTTCAGCGGCTTATCCATCGGATTAGTGCGGACTTTACCGATAGCGTCAACCACTTCCATACCGGCAACGATTTTGCCGAACTGCGGATGTTTACTGTCAAGATAATTGTTGTCAACCAAGTTTATGAAAAATTGGCTGCTTCCAGTGTTAGGGCCAGCATTAGCCATCGCGATGGTTCCGCGGTCGTTATAGTTTTTCTTCGTAAATTCGTCTTTGATGTCGGGGATTGATGGGTCACCGTAGCCTGTTCCGGTTGGGTCTCCGCCCTGAATCATGAATTGCTTGATTACACGGTGGAATATGGTTCCGTTAAAGGTGCCTTTTTCCACGAGATTTTTGAAGTTGCCAGTGGTGATAGGCATGTCATTGCGTAACTGGATTGTTATGTCGCCCATGTTTGTGTGTAGGAGGACTTTTACTCCGTCAGCGTATGGGTCTTGAGCCCGTTTTTTTTCTGCCATAAATTTCGCCAGCATTACAGCATGTGGAATGTGCGATTTATGGTTATTGCAAAGACACAAAGAAGCGGATAATGCGCTACCTGGAATTTGGAAAAAGAAGAAGGGAGAGATTTATGCAACTACTGTTGCGCCAATTACTGTAACATCTTGCAGAGGCTTGGAGCTGTTGTTTTCATCGACGGCTACGTGTGAAATCGCCATTGCAACATCCATGCCATATGTAACTTTACCGAATGCGCAATAGTTGCTGTCGAAGAATGTGTTACTGTTGTTTGCGGTGTTTATGAAGAATTCACTGGTTGCAGTGTTTGGCAGGGCAGATCCGTCTGTTTGACCAAGTTTTGCCATTGCGATTGTGCCGTTGTAGTTGTGGTTGGTTGTTGTGTATTCGTCTAAGATGTCTGGAACGCTTGAGCCGTTGGCTAGTCGACCGCTTTGTATCATGAAGTCTTCTATGACGCGGTGGAATGTGGTGCCATTGTATGCGCCCTGGTTGACTAAGTTGATGAAGTTGCCTGTGGTGATTGGCATGTCGTTTCGTAATGCAAGGATGATGTCGCCCATGCTTGTCTGAAGTAGAACCTCGGTTGCATTTGCGTATGGGTCAGCTGCGGATGGAATAAGTGTCGGTGCTGGAGACGGTGTAGGACTGTTTACACCATGGTTTCCCAAGATGCCAGAACCCGCTACTACACCAAAGACAATAACTATGATTGCGATTACGCCTATGGCTATCCATGTAGTTTTGTTAGAGTTGTTGCGGTTGTTGTAAGCTTTCTTTTTGGCCTGTAGCTGCTTCTGCTTTTGTTTGTGTTTATTTGGAGCCATGCCTCCTTAGTCAGCTACTTTTCATATAAAACTATTGCCAAATCAGCGCCGCAAATCAAGACCGACAGAACTTGTAGAATTAGCCTCATCCAGCAAGTCGGCATTTTAGAAAAGGAAAGGGTATTAGATGGGGAAAGATATTGGGTGGTTAAGCGCCGTTTTTGTCGATACTTCGCCAGTGTCCGCCCAGACGGTAACTGCTATCTGGTACATTCCGCCGGCGTAGACTTTGTCGAGGTAGAAGACAACTGTCCATTGGGGGCACAGAGTCGTGTCACTCTTAGTTTGCGGATAGAATGTAACTGACGCTGGCTCCGTGTTAAACTGGAAAGTTGTAACTGGCACCCCACCGCTTGTAAAAGTGAAGTCAGTAAGCGAGCCTTTAGCCAAGGTAACAGCGCGGTCACTTGAGATGTTGACTTCTGCATTGCCGATTGAGTAGAGACCCCAGCTGTCAGTTAACTTCATCAGTACACCGTTCTCTATGTTGATCTCTAAGCATTTACGTGAAAAGTCAACGCCGTTATTAGTATATTCCAACACGACATCAGCATCTTCACCAGAAACTGTGCTGTTTAGTTTAATGTTACCCTGTTTTATTTCCAGGTTCTTATCAGTGTTCTGTGAAGCTAAAGTTATGAGGCTGCTCATGTTTGCCAAGTAGTCCCCGTTGGTTTGGTAAGTATAGAGTCGGTCAACGATGTTCTTAGCTGCATCAAGCACGAATGGAGACTGAGGCTGAGCGTATATCGGTGATCCTTCCCCAACAGTAAGCTGGTACCTAAAGAATTGGCGGTTTAGAAATTCAAATTGTACCGTTAATCTGCTTGTTTTGCCAGCACTATCCGTTCCCACAAGCGAATACTGCATTGTCTCAGCAGGTACACCGCCTAAATCAACTTTAGCATCTACTGTACGGCTTAACAGCGAAGCTGAATACTTTGCCGTGTCAAGCTGTGTGACAGTCCGCAGGAATTCTATGGCATCGTCAGTGCTGCTTGTCCATGATAGCAACTGTGTATATTTAGACTCGTAACTATCCCGCTCCGCCAAAGCCGCATTCAATGCTGCCATCTCCAACGCAGCTAAACTTGCGAACAGGATTAAACCGATAAGCAGAGCACTGGAAATCATTATCCATTTACGGTTCGCAGCAGAACGTTTTTTTCTTGGAACCGCAGGCGCATCCTCGACGACTTTCATCGTGTTAACAGACGCTTGCCCAAAAGTGGAAAGCCGATAAACACCCTTAACGTCCTTAGAAACCAGCTCGCCCAAGTTATCTAAGTGGTAAGTAAGGTTCGAGCTGGAAATGCCGAGTAATTCAAGCATAGCTGAGAAGGAGAGGGGTTTGTCGGCGAGGATTCGAAGTATCTTGCGGCGTATCGGATGCTTGAGTGACTTGAACATGATCGAGTAGATTTCTTCTTTACCCTCTGGCACTCTACGCTGTTCCTCAACTGCTATGATTGAAGGTGATTGAATTAAAACTTTTTTAGAAAAAAGCGTCAAAAGTATTATTTGTCAACTTAAGAGAAGACTGTAGCATAGGTTTCTTGACATAGACTTAAATTTTAGTCCATAAACCTTGACTAACAATAGCCCGGCTTTGTCAAGAAACCCATACAAGAACGGTTTTATGTAAGACAAATTTGAATGGATTCAAAGGAAGGATTGTAAAATGAAGCAATCAATCAAACCTTTTTTGGCAAACAAACATCGGGTTTGGCATTCATGGCGGCTTAAGCTTCTGGGGATAGTTTTGATCGGGGCACTGTTAGCAGCAACGGCAGTTGCGACGGCGCAAACGCGAACCTACAGCTTTTCGTTGACTTGGGGCAGTTTCGGCGCTGAAGAGGGCCAATTTAATCAACCCTATGATGTTGCAGTAGACGATGACGGCTACGTTTACGTTACGGACACTTACAACAACCGGGTCGAGAAATTCACGGGTGATGGTAAATTCTTAGCGGCGTGGGGAAGCTACGGTTCCGATAATGGCGAATTCAATTATAGTATGGGGTTGACCGTTGACGGACAAGGAAACGTCTACGTCGCTGACGCCTGCAATCACCGGATTCAAAAATTCAGCGGCAACGGCGAATTCATGTTCGCGCTGGGAAGCCACGGTTCAGGTGACGGGCAATTCACGTATCCCTATGACGTTGCAGTCGATTCTCAGGGCTACATCTACGTCGCGGACTCAGGAAACCACCGAGTACAAAAGTTAAGCAGTAAGGGCGATTTTATCTGCAAATGGGGCAGCCTCGGTCCAGGCATTGGCCAATTTAACTATCCGCACGGCATCGCAGTTGACGCCGTAGATAACGTTTTCGTTGGCGACTACAAGAACCATCGAGTGGAAAAATTCGCAAGCGACGGCACATATCTGACGCAGTGGGGTAGCGGCGGAACTGGCAACGGGCAATTCAGCAACACAAAAGGCGTCGCCCTAGACAGCGCAGGTAACGTCTACGTTGCTGATTACTGGAACAACCGAATTGAACAGTTCACGAACACTGGAACATTTCTCGGCTCCATCGGCACAAGGGGCAATGGAAACGGCGAATTCAGCACACCAAAGGGTGTCGCAGTTGACAGCTCGGGGAACCTCTACATTGCGGATACCGGTAACAGCAGAATCCAGAAATTCACTGTTGGAACAGCACTCTTTTAGCCTCATCAAGCCACAACCGTCTGACGCCACCTTCCCCCTTTTTTGCCTAAACCTTAAGGGGTAAACAAACAACAAGAATAGGTGACAGTAATGAAGCGGGTATTTGTTGTTGTCTTGGTGCTTTTCATATGTCCTTTAGCGGCAAGTTTGGGAGACGCAACGTCGCAGACTTGGACGCCGGGTGTTGCGGAAGGGGACTACTTCTACTATAACATGTATGGCGTCTATGAGACCAACCGACCCAGCCTCAACATCCCAGAGTTTGAGTACAATAACACCGATTGGACCCGAATCACTGTTTCAAGAGTCGAAGGCTCAGTAGTCTACCAAGTCTACACACTGCACTACAGAAATGGCAGCGAAACCAGCTTCGACTTTAAATGCAACGTAAACCCAGCAAATAAAAGCACCCTAAAATTCAACGAAAAGGGAGTGCCGCTCTGTGCAGCCAACTTAGCCGTCGGAGATACAGTGCCGACAGACGAAACAGTCATAGATGAAACTTTAAGCAGGACATACGCTTCGGGCATACGTGAAACTAATCATGCCTTCTGGAACAGTTCGACTGATTGGGGTGATCTCAATTTTGACAGAGAAACAGGAATGCTTGTAGAGCTGCATCGAACCCACCGATTCGGCAGCGGCTCGGAAGCCGTTGACAAGACGGACGTGATAGTGTTGACGGATACAAACAGGTGGCAAGTATCGCCTGGAGAGCGACAACCATCCATGCCGTTGTTTGCTGCTTTAATTCTGGCTGTTTTCACTGTACTCGTTCCGATAGCAGTTATTATTCGATTTAAAATAAGAAGACACACAACCGGTAACTCATCAGGTATACAGCAAATTACAAATAAATAGACCGCCAACTCTTTTCCAGTAGGCGCAATTTATGACTGATGTTGTGTTTGTCTTTGAAGTCCACCAGCCACATCGGCTGCGGAGGAACCTGTTCTGGGAAGGAAAAGTTTTCCGCCGACAGACAAAGCAGGAACTATTCAACTACTACTTCGACAACGAAGTGGACCGGGAAATCTTCAAGCGAGCAGCACGAAAATGCTACTTTCCCTCAAACCAAATCATACTTGACACCATAGACAGACACAAACACGAGAAAAAGCAAGCTAAATTCGCGTTTAGCTGCTCAGGTGTCTACCTTGAACAGTGCGAAATGTTCGACCGCGACCTGCTTGAAACGTTTCGCCAACTCGCAGCCACTGGACGCGTGGAATTCCTCAACCAAACCTATTACCACTCAATCGCGAGCCTCTACCCCGAAAAAGAGGAATTCATCACACAAGCCCAGATGCATCGCCAAACCGTCAAAGACCTACTCGGCTACACCCCAACGGTCTTCGAGAACACAGAGCTCCTCTACAACAACACAATCGCTAAAACTGTCGAGGACATGGGCTACAAAGGCATCTATACGGAGGGTGTTGAGAAGATCCTCGGCGAGAAATCACCCAACTTCATCTATACACCGAAAGGCTGCAAGAAAATCAGGGTGCTTCTGCGGAATTACAAGTTAACTGATGACATCGGCTTCCGCTTTTCAGCAAGATGGTGGCCTGAGTGGCCGTTGACAGCGCCGAAATATGCGAATTGGCTGGCGACGGCTAAGGGTGAAGTTATAAACATCTTTCCTGACTACGAGACTTTCGGCGAGCACCACTGGCCGGAAACGGGCATACATAGCTTCCTGCAGCACCTGCCAGACGAGGTCCTCAAGTACGATCATCTGCAGATGGTTAACCCCTCAGATGTGGTGACGAAGCATGCCTCCGCAGGCGAAGTAGACGTGCCAGAAGAGGAAGGCACTGTCTCGTGGGCAGATATCAAGCGTGACCAAACCGGTTGGCTGGGCAACGTCATGCAATGGGCATACTACGTTACACTGCGCAGGCTTGAGCCGCTGGTTATGGAGTCAGATGATCCAGAGTATCTGAGGCTATGGCGGGATTTCCAGACAAGCGACCACCTCTACTACATGTTCACTGCAGGCGGCGGACCCGGCGAAGTACACAGCTACTTCAGCCCATACGAGTCGCCGATGGATGCGTTTGTTGCTGCACAAACACTTATCAACGACTTTGAAGCGCGACTACGGCTCGCAATCTTAACCGCTAATGAACCGTTTCTCTTCTACACGGGGATAGGGGAAAGCTGCTTCACAGGCTGGAAAGCATGGAGTCTGAAAGGCTTCGTCAGGGCGCTTGAAAATGTTGATGTAGCTGCGGTTGAGTTCCACCTAAACAACGGCGACTTTGAGAATTGGGCGAGGTTCTCGCTTAAAGACGAAAAACTCGCAGGAGCCATCAAGGAAAGTAAGGATTCAGCCCAGAAAGGTGAGAAACTCCGTAAAGCTCTTGTAGCAGCCTCGAAAAAACGCTTTACAGCGTTAAGCAAGCAGGTGAATGAAGCCACCCAGCTCTTCTAAGCTGCTCATATGATTTATAAAGTCACAGGCTGTAATAATTCTTGTTACGGTGCATTATGTATGAGAGAAGAGCTTCCGTTTCCAGATAAGGTTCTGCAGACCCTCCATAACCTGTGCGCCACCGCAGCTGACTTAGCCAGACGCGGCGAAGAGGTAGCGAGGCTACTGCAGAAAGACACCAGCGAAATCGAAAGCATACTTGACAAGTACAAATCAGAAGGATTCGCTGAAAGCTTCTACGACAACGAAGGAAAAAAACGCTATTACCTAAACGGAAGAGGCATAATCAAAGTCTGCTCACTCTTTACATAGGGAAAGCATTATGCGTACCATCGTTTTCTCTTGGGAGTATCCGCCTCGGGTGGTAGGACAACTTTCCGGATACGTTAAAGCTTTAACCACAGAGTTAGCGGCTAAAAAAGTAGATGTTAACGTAGTAACATACGATGAACGCGCAACCGGCGAAACAATCGAACCCAGCGGCGTAAAGGCCATACGAGTCACTAATCCCGTCACAACCCACATTGGAGTACTGACGTGGGATCTTACACTCAATCAGGAAGTAGAGCGGGTCGCAGCCAACCTCTACTATAGCTCCGGAAAAAAAATCGACCTCATAGACGTCTTCGACTGGCACTTTATACCAGCAGCCGTCACTATCAAAAACGGGTTAGGTATACCGTTTGTTTTTTCAGTTGAAAGCCTAGAAGATCACCGGTCGCCGACAGCTAACTCATCCTACAACATGGCGATAAAAAGCATCGAGTGGCTTGGCTTCTACGAGGCTGCAATGGCTAACGTTAAATCCGAGTGGATGAAGGAAGAAGTCGCCCGAATTTATCAGGTGCCTAACGAGAAAATCGCTGTTATCCCAGCAAACACTGAAGATTGGATAAGTGAAGTGCTTAAAGTCTACAGCTCAGTCGCGGAGGCTAAGAAGAATGCAACATAAACTCTCCGTTATGATGCTAAGCTGGGAGTTTCCGCCTAGAGTTATCGGCGGCATTTCACCCCACATCTATTTTCTTTCCAAAGCCCTCGCCAAGCAGGACGTTAAAGTCTACGTTGTGACCTGCGATTTCCCCGGCGCCCCAGCGCATGAAGTAATCGACGACGTTGAAGTCTACAGAATCGACTCGTACAAGAGTCCTTCACCAGACTTTGCAACTTGGGTTTACCTCATGAACATGAATATGCAACGGGAAACTGCTGCGTTGATGAGAAAGATCGGCAGCAAAATCGACGTTATACACGCGCATGACTGGCTGGTCGCTGACGCAGGCATCGGGCTTAAGCATGTATTCAGGAAGCCGCTTCTCGTAACGATGCACTCTACCGAGATGGGCAGACGCGACGGGTTACATACAACTGCGGAGAGAATGATTCACGAAACCGAAGCATGGTTAACCTATGAAGCATGGAAAGTCATCTGCTGCAGCGACTACATGGTCTCACATGTCCGCTACGTCTTCGGTTTACCCAACGATAAACTGGTTATGGTACCTAACGGAGTAAACACCCGCAACTATGAAAGTGACAGTGACGACTGCGAAGCCTTCCGTGCTAGATTCGCGTTGCCCGACGAGAAGATTGTACTGTTTGTGGGCAGGCTGGTTTACGAGAAGGGCATCCATATCCTAATCAACGCCGTCCCTAAGATTTTAGCGAAAGTCAACGCTAAATTCATCATCGTTGGCAGCGGCTACATGAAAGAGCAGTTGCTAAATATAGTGCGCAGCATGGGACTTGAACATAAAGTGCTGTTCGAGGGCTTCATGGATGAACCCACGCTGCTTAAGCTTCAGAAATGCGCTGACGTCTCCGTTGTGCCCTCGCTGTTTGAGCCGTTCGGCATTGTCGCGCTTGAAGCTATGGCTGCAAAAAGCCCCATAGTTGTGTCGGATACCGGTGGACTCTCAGAGATAGTTGAGCACGACAAGACAGGTGTGAAGGCTTACCCGAATAATCCTGATTCGCTAGCGTGGGGCATAATTAAGGTGCTGCAGGACGACAGCTACGCCCGCTACATCCGGGATAACGCTTATCGCCGGGTGATTGAGCGCTATGACTGGGAGAAAATCGCCGCCGAGACTAAAAGCATCTACGAGGGCGTCTTGGGTGAGTACTCGAAGAGTTTCTGGGCTAAAAATGGCATCTAGCTACCGTTAGGCTGCAAAAAAGACTATATCCAATGTCCTCCTTGGCTGTAGTTGTTGTCCATCTAAGAAAAAAGCGGTAGCAGTGGCTTCCCAGTAGCGGTACATGCGTTCTATGCCTGCTATTTTTTAGCCTTTTTTCTTATTGAACTCGGTTTTTTCTGGGAGGATAGGAGTATAATTAGAAAACGTTTGTTTACAATGGCAAGTTTAGTTTTGGCATTGTCACTGTATCTGTCGCTGAATTTTGGGGTGGAAGCTTCAGTCAGCCAGTTGAAGATATCCGCTGTTTCAGGTTTTCCCGGGCAAATGTGCGGGTCTGTCTTCGCAGTTAACGGCACCTTATTTGCGGGTGGAGGCAACTACAGGCTCTATCGAAGCGACGACGGCGGAGTAACATTTAGACAGATTTACCAGTTTTCAGCGCAGCCTAACGCCACCAGTCCAATCGCTGGCTATGTTATGACTATTTTTATCGATTCACGAAACTACATATTCGTCTCAATCCCCGCAACAAACAGACTCTATAGAAGCATAGACTTCGGCGCAACCTTCACGCAGGTTCTAGTTAACGCGGCAGCCTTAAACGACGGCTTCTACATAGCCATGACAGAGGACTCCACCGGGGCCTTATACGCTGCAACCTACGCGTTCAGCCTTCAGAATCCGCCACTGCAAAAGAGCACTGACGGAGGCGCCACTTGGTCAGCGGTCCGCAGATTCTCTGCCGTGCACCTTCACAACGTCAAATTCAACCCTCAAAACGGTTACCTGTATGTGGTTACAGGCGAATGGACCAGGGGCTACAACAATCAGGAAAGCGAACGTGTCTTCAGAAGCAAAGATTTCGGCGCAACATGGAGCACCGTAGTTAATCGACCTTTGGAGGTTCAGGCGCAGGGAAGCACCGTGTATTATCCTATGCTTTTCAACGGCAACTATGTGTACCTTGGCAGTGACCAGGCGCATCAGTATAACTGGATAGACCGCTTCTACGATGACGGGCAGAACGTCAGTTATGCGCTGCAGCGAGTGTACAGTTTTCCCCAAGATGGGTACTTTCCTGTATACTCAGCCGCATGGTTAGGTACAACCCTGCTTTTTTCCAGCACCCCAGAATTCTACCCGGGTACATCGAGGATAGTGGGATCTGACGATGGTGTGACTTGGCAGGTTATCAGGTCAACGGCGGCTAGCCAGTTGCAGCATCACACGGGTGTGTTGACGGCGAATCCTAAAGGCGCTGCCTTCTTTTCAGATGGACAGGGGTTAAACTATGTGATTACTCAGCATACTGCACCGGAGTCGCCAACTCCGACACCGACATTGACGCCCACGGTAACGCCTACGCTAACTCCTGCTCCAACCGCTTCAGCGACGCCCACACCTACACCGACAGTAACCCCAAAGCCCACAGAAACACCGTTTCCCTCCCCAGAGCCAACATTCTACTCACCAGCTATAATCAATAAGCCTATCCCAACCCAGTCAGCACAACGCGCCATACACAGCACACCAACCCCGACACCAACTAAAACGCTCAGCCCGACCCCAACAGCCACAGCATCACCGACGCCAGAGCCTACTAACTCAACCCAGTACATACTGCCAAAACTATCCATCCAACCATTACAATTAACGCTCGCAGCAGCCCTATCAATAGCCGTGGCTGTGACAATACTTGCATTAAAGAAAAGAAAAACTGGGATGTAGATGGTTTACTTTCCGATTACCCGCACGTTCTCAGCGATGACCCATGGCGCAATCAGTGTACCCATCTGCCGCTCGTTTCCACCTATAGCGGTTATGTTTTTTAGTAACTCAAAGATGTTGCCTGCAAGCATGACTCCTTGGCAGCTGTGAGCTACTTCGCCGTTCTTTATTCTCCAGCAGGGGGTTGCTACGACGCTGAATTCTCCACTTACCGGGTTGCTGCTGTGTGCGCCTTGCAGGTAGTAGACGATTAAGCCGTCGCCGACTTCTTTTAGCATCTGCTCTGTAGTCATGTTCTGGGGTACGACGCGGAAGTTGCTGGTGTCAACGCCGGGGGTGCTAAGGTATCCTGCTCTTGATGCGTTGCCAGTGCTTTCTACACTGTCTTTGCGTGCTGAGTAGTTATCGTAGAGGAAGCTCTTGAGGATACCATTCTCGATGATTGGCGTCTTCTGGCGCGGCACACCTTCACCGTCAAAGATGCTTGTCCGCAACCCAGCAGGGTAGAGTCCGTCGTCGTATATCGTTAGCTCTTCTGAGGCTACCTGTTCACCGATTTTGCCTTTGAACGGGGACTGGTTGCGTTGGACGCTGTCTGCTTTAACGGCGCCCATAAGCGTATAAGCGAAGAGGTCTTGTAGGGCGAATTGGGTTAGTATAACTTTGGCGGTTTTGTTTTCGAAGGGTTTGGGCTTCTGTGCTGTTGCAGCAAGCTTCGCGGCTTCTCTACCCACCCATATTGGGTCGAGCGTGTAGTCTCTGGCTGCGTTGAATTCAAAGCATATCGGGGTGGTTGCGCCGGCTGACTTGGCGAGTGCTGCTAAGCTACATTCAACGATAGTGCCGTGGTCGTAGCCGTTAACGCCGTTTGAGTTGGCGACCGCGTTTGCCACATAGCCACTGCCTACTCCGCCTTCCACTGGGAAGACGTTTTTGTCGATTTCCACTGCGGCATCCAACATAGTTTGGGTTATTTTAACAAGGTCTTCGGGACTTAAATCAACAATTTTCTGGTCGAATGTACCCTGTGTGGCAGTGTAGGGTTTCTTTTCGGGGAGTTTATGCCAGTCTGGGTCGGGTTTGCTGGCTTTTGCTGCGCTGAGGGCACGTGCTACGGTTGCTTCGATGGCTGCTTTGTCGCCGATTATGTTGGTGTATGCGAAGCCTGTTGCTTTGTTGACGATGATTCTTATGCCCAATCCGCGGTCGATTATGCGGTTGGTTTTGCTTATTTGACCCAGTTCGATGCCGATGTTGGTTGCTTGGCCCTCGTAGGTGTAGGCTTCCGCTTCCTCCGCGCCGAGCTTCAACGCTGCTTTAACGGCGTCTTCTGCCGCGCTGATTAACTGGTTCTTCTCAAGCACTGCCACCGACAACCACCTCACTTAATCTTATGTGCGGTCCACCGTCACAGATAAACGCTGTCTGACCCTTCCCGCACCTACCCGGATCGATAGAGAAGTCTTTGCCTACGCCATCCACCTTATGCAGAGTTTCAAGCGTGTTGCCGCTGATGGATGCGTTTCTGACTGGAGAGCCTATTTCCCCGTTGATTATTTCGTAGCCTTCCTGTATGCCTACTTGGAAGGTGCCATCTAGGCTTGCTTGGCCTCCTCGGAAACTCTTAAAGTAGTACCCTGATTTGACGCCTTCAAGCAGTTCTTCTACTGTTTGGTCTCTTGGAGCCATGTAGGTGCATCTCATTCTGATTATTGGTTCAACACGGAAGTCTTCTGCCCGTGCGTTGCCTGTGGGTTGGGTGTTGAATTTCTGGGCTGTGTCACGGTTATGCATCAAGCCTGAGACGACGCCGTCTTTGATTAGAAGAGTCTTCTGTGTTGGGACGCCTTCGTCGTCGTATTTGAATGCGCCAAATGCGCTGGGTAAGGTTCCATCGTCGTAGAATGTAACGAGGTCAGAACCGATCTTTTTGCCCATGTTGCTTGCGAGTAAGCCTCCTGACAGGGCGAGGTCTGCTTCGGCTAAATGTCCAAATGCCTCATGCACGAAGACCCCGACGACATTGGGCCCAAGTACCACGGGGGATTTGCCGCCTTTAGGTGACTTAGCGGAGAGCTGCATCACCGCGCGTTCAGCGACTTTCCTGCCGAGTTCTTCTGGGGGCTGCTGGTCGAAGAGTTCGTAGCCTGCGGTGGAGCCGATTTCTTCGCGGCTAAAAGTAAATACGCCATCAGCTTGGGCTGAGGCGGTTATGCGGCTCCAGACATAGAGTTTATCCTGCTCTATACTTGTGCCTTCGCTGTTTACAAAAAAGCTGCTTCCCATGAGGTCCATATAGTCTACGCCGCAGCTTTTGATTCTGGCGTCATAGGCGAGGCTGGTTTTGTTGATGGCGAGCGCGGTCTTGATCTTATCTTCCACTGTGATGTCGGAGGGGTTCTTTTTTGGTTTAGAAACCACGTGGTCTTCTACGGTTTTGGCGGGTGCGAGCTTGATTGGGGTTTTAAGGCTTGCACTGGCAAGTTTTGCCATTCGGCAGGCGTCGACCGCGGCGTTTTCTAGGATTGCTGGGTCGGTTGAGCCGACGGATGCGAATCCCCACGCACCGTTTACCAGCGCGCGGATGGCTACGCCGGATTCGATGCCCTGCTTGGCTGCTTCAACGCGTTCCTCTTTTAGCGTTAGGCTGGTTTTGGTTAGCCGCTGAGCCCTTGCCTCGACGTACTGAGCGCCCTGGGCGGTTGCGGCGTTGTTAATTCTAGTTAAAAGGTCTCTCAAAGCGGATCGTCCTAGAAAACAGGGTTTCCTCGGATATTAAAGGATACGCAATAAAGAGGCGATTAATCGCTTGTTTAGTTGATGTTACTGGGGTGTATCTTTGGCTAAGAGGACTTTGGCGACGAAGACAACATTTAGGGCTACTGCAATGATGAAGAGGTAGGTTGGCAGGTAAGGTGCATACAGGATGGCGCCGATGGCGGGTTCACCAGGAATGTTATGGTAACTGGCTATAATTTTAAAGAAGTCAAATTGCTCGATAATATAATTCGGTATTATGAAGGATGCTCCTGTAAGAAACAATAGACTAGTTATCAGCATGTTAACGCCTATGACTATGCCGATGAATCGTTTAGACATACAATCCCAATAGTAGTGAGCACTTTTATTTATATGGGAAAAGAGGACTACCAGAAGTCGCTCATGCTTTTCTGCTGCACCTTCGCCACCGCAGCCGCCTTCGACTTAACCTTTAAGGGTTCGATACCTAAGACGAGTTGGCCGTAGACGCCATCGTAGCCTGGGGTGACTTTGGCGGTGCCTTCGCGTACCCGCAGAATGGCCTGTGCGATTGCGGGGTCAACAACCGCAGCCATAGCGTCTAGTGGTGCCTCTATGAGCACGTTGTATTCGTCGCCGAATCGCTCTATCAGCTGGTTGTAGGGTTTCCAGATGGTTTGGGTGGCGGGTGAATTGGTTCCTGTGACGGCGCAGATGATTTCGGAGAGTGGAAGCAGCCGCTTATATGTCGGCATGTCTTTAGGGGCGTAGTCTGCTGGTCGGTCAGCGAGTTCTTCGACTCGTTGCTCGACGCCTTTTGTGAATTTCCTTCGGCATACGGGGCAGTTGTTGCTGAATTTGATTGCTTCAGCGGGAGGAAGGGAGATTTTGCAGTTGCGGTGCCCTGTCCAGTGGTATTTGCCGTAGGCAGGGTCGGTTTCGATTGTATATTTGAAGCGTTCCGGGTCGTTGTCTATTATAGCTGAAGTCAACTGGTTATAGGTTAAGTCTGGCAGGTCAAACACGTTGGCTTCTCTGCCGATGCGCCATGGCCAGAAACTGTGGCAGTCACTATTTGAGAGCAAAGCATAATGGTCTAGTTTGCTTAGTCGCCAGTTCATCGGCGGATCAGAAGAGAGGCCTGTTTCGAGGGCATGGATATGTTTAGTCATATCCTGATAGCAGTCCTCAACTGTGTCAAAACCGCTGAAGGCTCCAAATAGGCTGAACCAGGGTGTCCAAACATGCGCTGGGAAAACCATGTTATCGCCTGAAACGGTCATGACTTCTTCGACTAGCTGCGGCGCGGTGCAGTCGAGGATGGGTCTGCCGTCGCTTGCTAGGTCGCCGTATTTTTTCAGGCCCTCGCTAATCTGGTCTGCCGTTTCCAGGCTGGGAGTTAGAATTACATGATGGATTTTTTTGGAGTCGCCCTGGTAATCAAAGATTGTACATACTTCTGTTTGCAGTATGAAGCGCACGGACGAGTCGTCGGCTGGTTTGAAAAGACCTGTGTCGGCGTCTGGTGTGAGGGTTGAGAGGATTTCTTTTAGCCACTCTGGGTGGGTGAAGTCGCCGGTGCCGACGAGGTTTAATCCTTTGATTTTTGCGTATTTGGCGGTTTCTTCTATATTCATCAGTTCGCTTGTTGCGCGGCTGTAGCGGCCGTGGATATGTAAGTCGGCGATTACGCGGATAACCAATGCATCCCCTTACGCATGTTTAGGTCATGCGATATGGCGCTAAATAGAGGCAGGTAATAGATTAACCTATCCCGCCGCTCATAGCCCATGCTAGAAATTGGTTAGGGTTGGTATTGGAGCTTTATTGTCCATGTTGCAAGGGCATCGAGCAGTTGCCGCATAAGCTGATGCGTCTTCTCATTAGTTACCCTACCCTTAGCATCGACATTGTTAGCGGCGTCAGAAAGCATCAATTGATGCTCGTTTATAGAATGCATATCTAGAAAGACAAAGCAGTGGCGCAGATGCATCTGAGCCCGTACACCCCCAAATCGACCTGTGGAGGCACTCATAATAGCTACTGGTTTGCCCTGCAAAGGATTGCCCTCTTTGGGTCGACTTGCCCAGTCAATAGCATTTTTGAGTACACCGGAGATGGAGCAATTGTACTCTGGTGTCGCCATTAACAATGCGTCTGCTTGGCGGATTCTATCTTTAAAATCTTTAACGCTCTGAGGCGGCGTCTGCTCGTTGTCAGCGTTATAAGGTGGAATACCCTCTAAGTCAAAAACTTCGATCGATAAGTTAGATGGGCACTCTTCGAGGGCGCAGCGTACCAACGCCTTATTGTATGAACCCCGTCTTAGGCCTCCAGCAAAAGCAAGAACCTTGATTTGCTTATTCACAAAAGAATAACCACGATAGAGCTAGCGAATAGCATGGCACATTTAAAGCTACCTAAGAACGGTAGGTAATGAATTGGTTGCCGCCGCCCGTTGTGGGGTGGAGGCTAATCTGTTTAGCCCTCCTGTTTAGGTGTCAGTGGTTGTGCAGCTGCGGGTATAGTGATTGCTATTAGTCTACTGCGTTGCTTTCGCCTTCGCCTACTGCCTGAACGTTTGATTCGCGGTAGTACATTGCCTGTGCGGTGTAGAGTGTGATGCTGCAGGTTAGGCCGATGTCGTTGATTGTGATTGAGTCAGGGTTAATGATATAGATCATCATGATGTACCCTGAGCGTAACACTAGGTCGTTTTGTGCGACGCTGAATTCGTAGTCTGTAGATCCGAATGTTACTATGTTGTCAGCCGGGTTTGTTGCGGTTAGATTGAAGTTGTGGACGTATGGCATGTCTGCGGATACGGAGTCTGTTGTGACGCAGAAGAGTACGACTTTTCCGGGCGTTATTTCGTGCCAGCTGCATTCTTGGCCTCGGACAGCTAGTTTGTCTATTACTATGTCTCGACCGCCAGTGTTTATCACCATAAGTGTTGCTTGTGAGTAGCTTGCTGTTTCGGGTTGGGCGGTTGAGTTATGGAATAGGTGCTGTTTGGTTAGCGCCAATGATTCTTCTTGTACGCGTGTGCTGACGACGTTGATGGCGAAGTATGTTACTACGCTTGCCAGCAGCACGGAGATTACTAGTATGATTAGTGTTGTGACGACTGTGGATAGTGCCCAGCGGTTTTTTGGCCACCGCTTTAGGCTTCTTTTTAAGTCGTTTGTTATGTTTTTACTGTTCATGTTGTTTTCCCCCACTCATACTTCTTTATCTCAAGTCTTAATACGCTATATAAACTCTGAGAAGCCAAAATCCACACGCAAAAACCACATACAAAATCTAAATCCCAAAACAAAAAGCGCACCCTTTAATTGCACCAAAAACAATTCCAATCCTATGCACGAATGGGCACTAGCAGAAGCAATACTCGCCTCTGCACAACAAATCGCTACCCATGAACACCTAACCGAAATCTCAGAAGTCACCATAAGAGTCGGCGAACTCCAACAGATCGAACCCCCAATACTACGATTCGCACTCAAACAAATGGCCACACCCCCCATAAAAGGCGCTAAATTCCACATTCTAAAAGCTAAATCAAACCTTAAATGCCGAGTCTGCGCCACCACGTGGCAATATAACTCTAAAAAACTAGACAAATCCACAGCGGAAGCGATTCATTTTGTGCCCGAAGTAGCGCACACATACGTAAAGTGCCCCAAATGCGGGAGCCCAGACTTCGAAATTGTCAGCGGACGAGGAGTCTGGCTTGAAGGCTTAAAAGGAGTCCAATACAAGTGATTGACCCTAGAACAAGCATAATAAACGAGCGCTTAGCTCGAATAAGACGAATTATAGCCGTTACTAGCGGCAAAGGCGGCGTAGGCAAATCCATGATCTCAACAGCGCTCGCACTCTCGCTTGCCAAAGAAGGCTGCCGCGTGGGCTTATTTGACATCGACTTCACCGGCCCATCCACGCATATCATCTTAGGAATCCCGAAAACTGTGCAGCCTAAAGAAGAAAAAGGCATAGTTCCAGCCAACTTTGAGGGCTTAGAGTTTATGTCGCTGGTCTATTTCGTCAGCGGTAAAGCCACACCTTTGCGTGGCGCCGACGTGTCTAACGCGTTGATTGAGTTGTTGGCGGTTACTCAGTGGGGTGAACTTGACTTCTTGATTATTGATATGCCGCCGGGGATCGGTGACCCCGTATTGGACCTTGTACGGCTGATTAAGCGCATCGAGTTTTTGGTTGTCACTACCCCGTCTATGTTGGCGTTTGAGGTTGTCAGAAAGCAGGTGGAGTTGCTCCTTGAGCTGAAGATGCCTATGGTGGGTGTTGTTGAGAACATGAAGCGCGATAACTCCGAAACCATCAAAGAGGAATCGGCGAAGCTGGGACTCAGGTATCTTGGTGCAGTCTCCTACGACGGCGCTGTTGAGGATTCAATCGGCAACCCCAAAAAGCTGCTCGAAGTTATGGGTGCATCTTTGGATGAAATCAAGAAGGCCGCCGTGTTTCCCAAGGGGAGCAGTAAGTGACCTTTAAAGCGGTTATCTTTGACTACATTGGCACGCTGGTGAATTGCCGCGGCTACAGTATGGCTGACTCCGAGGATAACCTTTACCGCTCCCTGAAAAGCCAAGGCCTCAACATAGAAAAAGACAGCTTCCTGGATGCCTATAATGTGGCGCATAAAAAGTACCGCGTAATCCGCTATGAGCAGTACCGAGAAGTTACTAACGCCGTGTGGGTTGCGGAGGCGCTATGTAACCTTGGGTTCACAGTTTTAGCCGATGACCCACGCATAAAGGCTGGGCTGGACGTGTTCTTCCAAGATTTTATTGATACATTGGAACTCAGAGAAGGCGCAGAAGAGCTCCTCGCAGAAGTCTCCAAGAACTACCGGCTGGGGTTGCTAAGTAACTTCACCTATGGACCCATCATCCGCAAAAGCCTCAAAAAAATCGGCATAGACCACCACTTCCACGCAGTCACCGTCTCTGAGGAAATCGGGTGGCGCAAACCCAGCCCAGTAATCTTCCAAGACATGCTCCAGCGCCTCGGCGTATCTGCATCTGAAGCAGTATTCATCGGCGACAGCCCAAATGAAGACATCAAAGGCTCACTCGACATGAACATACGCAGCATATTCATACCCTCACAGTTCAACAGCCTAAGAGACCTAAAAGAAAGCAAACTACAACCGCACCACATAACACTTAATCTAACAACTTTATCTCAAGAAATCAGTAAAATCCTTATTTGAACGAAATAAAGCAATAGTAAATACGTTCATACTAATTCGCGAATGCGTTTTCTGCCATCTATCACTCAAGCGGTCCGAAACTGCCAGTTCAACCCGCCCTTGCTTGCTTTAAATAAAGGAGGGAGAGATGCCGCTGAGACGGGTAGGTACTAAAAAGCCGCTTTATATAAGAGGAGGGAGGTCCGCTCAGAGCAACAGAAGCCCTAAACCCGCCAAAGCACGCAGACCGCCTAAAACAAACACGCAGCCCCACCGCAAACCCGCCTGCAACCACACAACCACTCGCCGAAAACCTCTATCAAACGCACACTGCCACGCCGTTTCCCCACGCACATGTTGAGCCTATAAATAAGGGGGATTAGAGTCGCCCCGAGCAATTGAGCCCCAAACATCGCCAAACTGCTTCACCTTTGAAAAGCATTCTAATCCGCCAAGTAGCATCAAGCAAGCGCTAAAACTCCTGCCGCAAAACGCACGCAACGAAAAGTTTACAGCAGCCAAAGTTGCGGTTGATTCCCATTTCAACTGTTTTAGGTATCAGGGGAAAATTAATTAACTTAAACAGGTTTTAAAAACTCATCCAATGGAGAAACGCTTTATGGCAATAAAAGTTGGAATTAACGGTTTTGGAAGGATCGGCAGACTTCTCTACCGAGCAGCCATCGAAAAAAACGCAGATATCGATTTTGTTGCAATTAACGATTTAGCAGACGCAAAAGCCAACGCGACCCTGCTGAAATATGACTCCGTTCACGGCCGCTTCCCAGGCACAGTCGAAGTACAGGGAAACGACCTAATCGTCAACGGCAAAACGCTGAAGTGCCTGCAGGAACGCGACCCCGCAAACCTGCCCTGGAAAAACCTCGGCGTAACCCTCGCAGTCGAATCCACCGGATTATTCACCAACCGCGAAGGCGCATCCAAGCACCTCGCCGCCGGAGCCAAAAAAGTCCTCATATCCGCCCCGGCAACAAACCCCGACCGCACCATCGTACTCGGCGTAAACGAAGACACATACAACCCAGACACCGACAACATCCTCTCAAACGCCTCATGCACCACAAACGGACTCGCACCAATCAGCAAAGTCCTAGCAGACAACTTTGGACTGGAAAAAGCATTCATGACCACCTGCCACAGCTACACCAACGACCAAAAAATCCAAGACATAGTCCACAAAGATCTAAGACGAGCACGCGCCGCAGCCATAAACATCATCCCAACCAGCACCGGAGCCGCCAAAGCCATCGGCGAAGTACTCCCAAGCTGCGCAGGAAAAATGAACGGTATGTCACTACGCGTACCCACACCAGACGTATCCATTGTCGACCTGGTTGCAGTCCTAGGAAGAGATGTTACCAAAGCAGAAATCAACGAAGCCATGAAAAAAGCAGCCGAAGGCGAACTCAAAGGCATCCTACAATACACCGAAGACCCAATCGTCTCAAGCGACGTACTGCATAGCACCTACAGCAGCGTATTCGACGCTGGACTTACAATGGTACTGGGTGAAAAAAGCAACTTCGTTAAAGTATTCGCATGGTACGATAACGAATGGGGATTCAGCAACCGTATGGTTGACTTCATAGAGATGGTCGGCAAAAAAGCCAACCAATAAACTACAAACCCCTCATCCTTCCTTTTTCCCTTCCTCACATCACACCAGAAGAGAGTGAAACAGCCAATGGCTAAATACAAAACCTTAGACGACTACAACGTCACAGGCAAAATCGTAATAGCCCGAGTTGACTTCAACAGCGAAATCGACCCCGAAACTAAAAAAGTCGCAAGTGACGTACGCATAAAAGCCCACGCCGACTCCACCCTTAAAGAACTCGCTGAAAAAGGCGCTAAAACCATCGTACTCGCTCACCAAGGAAGAAAAGGCGATCCAGACTACACCACACTAAAATACCACGCAGCAACCCTGCAAAAACTTCTACCCAAAACACCAGTCAAATACGTTGATGACTTATTCGGCGATAAAGCCAAAACAGCCATAAAAAACCTCAAAAACGGTGAAATCCTCGTCTTAGAGAACGTCCGCAGCTGGGATCCCGAAACGAAATCAGGCACACCCGAAGCCCAATCCAAAACTGCACTCGTGCAAAACCTCGCCCCACTAGCTGACCTCTACATTTCAGACGCATTCTCAGCAGCACACCGCAGCCACGTCTCCATCGTCGGATTCACCCCAGTCCTGCCATCAGCTGCCGGACGCATCATGCAACGCGAATTAACCTCACTCGGAAAAGCGCTAGAAAAACCCGAGCACCCATGCATCTATGTTATGGGCGGCGCGAAAGCCGACGACAGTCTAGAAATCAGCAAATACGTGCTCGGAAACGGCGTCGCCGATTATGTCCTGCTCGGTGGAGTCACCGCGCAGCTTTTCTTAGCAGCAAAAGGCGTTGACCTAGGAAAACCCGCCATGGATTTCTTGGCGCAGAAAGAACTAACCCAGTATCTGCCAGGTATCAAAGCGTTAATTGAGCAATTCGGCGATAAAATCCGAACCCCAACAGACTTAGCAATCAATATTTACGGCGACAGAGCAGAAATCAACCTCGACCAGCTACCCACAAACTACGCCATCTTCGACTTAGGCCACAAAACCGTCGAACAATACGCTAAACTCATCAAAGCGGCAAAAGCAATCGTCGTCAGTGGACCAATGGGAGTCTATGAGAATCCACATTTCAACTACGGAACCAAAGGCGTGCTTGAAGCCATCGCGGACAGCAAAGCCTTCAGCCTCGCAGGCGGCGGAAATACAATCGCAGCCATACAAGAATACGGCTTAACCAAAAAAATCGGCTACATCAGCACTGCCGGCGGAGCACTCATTGAGTTCTTGATGGGTAAGAAGCTTCCGGGCGTGGCCGCGCTGGAATCAGCGGTTAGCAGTAAGAAAATCTAGTTTTTCTCTTTTCTTTTTTAGATAATAGAAAAAAATTGTTTTGCCAAAAAGCAAAAACAGCTTTTTGGGTTTAGTATTGTTGTCTACCGCAACTGGGGCAGAAGCGTACGTTTGCTTGCATCTGTGTACCGCATTGTGGGCAGACGCGTGCTTGTGGTGGAGCTTGATATGCTTGCTGTGGTGGTGGACCATAGTATGGTTGCTGTGGTGGAGGTGCCGCGTATTGTTGTGTTTGGCCTGCCGGTATTGGTTTGTAGACTAATGCTAGGATGCCGCCGATTAAGCCGAGTAATCCGCCGACGCCGATTATGGAGAATATCAGGATTAGTATGCCCCATTTTTTGCTCTCCATTGGGTTGGCTTTGAGTTTGCGGGCGAAGACTATGATTAGTATTGAGGTTATGAAGGACCATATGCCTAAACCGAGGTATAGCGTGTAAGCCCATCCTAGACCTAAGTCGTATCCAGAGTATCCGTATCCGCCGTAGTAGTCGAGGTATTCGCCTATTGCCATGTAGGATATGGCGCCTAAAGCTAGCATTGCTAGGCCTGCTAGTAAGCCGATAATTCCACCTATCATAGATAGCCAGTATGCTGCTGTTGGTTGATTTTGAACTTGATTTGCCATTTTTGTTTACTCCCCTTGAATCGCTACTCTGTATAGAAGGGGTATAAAAGTCTTGTTAACGCCTGCTTGAATGCTCAGTAGCACTGGCTATTTTTACTCTTTATACGTCTTGCCATGGCTTTTTTTCTTATTGTGTGCCATGTGAATAGTAGGGCGAAAGCGAACACTATGCTTGCAAACAGCAGTACGCCGACGATGGAGATATATGGGAAGCCTACGAAGCTGCGCTGGTCGCTTACTACTGTGGTTTCCCCGGTGAGCGTGTATGCTACGGCTTTTATGGTGTGTTCTCCTTGTGGGTAACTGTCGGTGTTGAAGCTCCAACCGTAGGGAGCTTGAGTATCGGTTAATTCAAGTTTATCGTCTAGGTAGAATTCGATATATGCTGTATTGTTGCCTGTGGGGTTGGCTGTTATTGTCCATTGACCGTTAATGCCGCTGTTCAAGGCGAATCCGCTATTCCTTTGCCATTCCAGACTTAGATTTGATTCGGCTGAGGCAGTAGTAAGCAGTATACATGGCGAAAGCAGTAGCAGGCAAGCTAAAGTCAAACGCAACAGCTTCATCAGGTAGTACCTAGTTCAAGACAGACTGGAAACCGTCTATATAAACGCTGATTTAGCCTTGCTACGGCTGGGGCTGCGATGTAAAAATGGAGTAGCCTGCAACAAGTCTTATAAGCTAAAAATAGTGTTGTGGCTATGGAGTTCTATTCAGTTTGAAAAGCTTCAAGCAGGCAATCGTCATCGGTGAGGAAAACATATTCGGTGAATTATCCCAGATTATAGTTGTTGCCTCGGAAGCTAACACTAAACTCAATGGTATGCTTAGCGATTGCAAGAACGAGCGGTGCCTCGATAAGGGTATGCAAGCTATTAGGATTCTGGAAAACAAGTCAGATGACATCGCTTTCAAAATCAACGAGAACATCACTTCCGGCGCGGTTAGCCCCAACATAATTGAGCATCTGCTTGGATGCGTTCGCATAGCAGACGACATAGTTGACACTTACTATTATCAGGCACGTGAACTGTGTCGTATGTATAAAGCCAAGTTCCCTTACTCGGAAGCGGTTGAAGATGCGGAATGGATCGCGATCTTCCAAAGCTTGCTGGCGTTAGCTGAAAAAGCCCTTGCGAAAGTTAAAAGAGTCCTCCTTGTTTCAGATATGAGAGAACTTACAGAATTACGAAGAGAGATCGAAGCACTGGAGGGACAGGGCGACGAAATTAAAGACAAAGGCTTTGACGTTTTGTACCGTGAAGCGCCGCATATTCACTACTTGCAATTCTACCACTATGGCGAGCTGCTGCACAAATTTGATGATATCTTGGATGGATGCGAAGACCTCTCAGATACTGTTCTTTCAGTAATAACTTCAATCGTTAAGTGAGCCAGCTTTGGTAGTCTTTGAAGTCCTCCTTGTAGTCTTAGTCTTTTTAGCTGTTGCGCTGGTTGCAGGCAACAACCTTTCTGCGTGTGTTGGGCCAGCTGTAGGCGCACGAATACTAACTAAACGCGTTGGCGCCTTGTTGGGTGCGGCTGGTTTCTCAACTGGGCTGCTTCTTCAAGGCTGGAGCATGGCTAACTCCATAAACAATCTAATGCCGAACGCGTCAATGCAGCTTTCCGCTGAAGTGCTAATAGTTGCGGTTACACTTTTTGTCATAGCGCAGTCGGCGCGTGTGCCGCTATCGTTGAGTATGTCTCTTGTGGGTTTGCTTGCTGGCATCTCGATTGCAGCAGGCTTAGATGGACAATTATCCTACATGACTACGGTTGTTGCTATGTGGTTTATAGCGCCAGTCGCCGCTGGACTGGTTGCGTTCTTCCTTATTAGGTACATTAATAGCCGTAAAGTCAAGGACGTCTGGCAGAGAGTACGCACCTATAAGGTTCTGCTGATTATCTTAGCTTTTACTTCAGCGTACACTTTAGGCGCAAACACGCTTGGATTAATTGTGGCTACTGGCGGCTTTAATTGGGCAACTGTTTCCGTTGCTATAGTAGCGGTTTTCGTGGGTTCGTTCTTCCTTGGCGAAGGCGCAATCCGCAGAGTTGGCGAAGAATTCTACCTCATGCGCTACTCAAACGCTACAGTTGCGTTGGCAGCTTCAACCATCCTTGTGGAAGTGGCAGCGCTTCTGAATATACCGTTAAGCAACACACAAACTACGACTTCAGCGGTGTTGGGAGCAGGGCTCAGCTACAAAACCAAGTTCCTATCGCTTAGACCCTATATAATAATCGTGCTCGGCTGGATAGTTGCGCCGATTTTAAGCTTCGCCATAGGCTACTTCATCCTAAGTATCTAAAGCCTCCCCTGCGATTTTTTTCTAGACCCCCCTTATTTAAATGCGGATACGTTTGCGTATGCGGCTAGAGGAGCGGATCTACCTACCTCAGAACGCACCGCCCCCTCCCGTATATAAAGCAGGCAAAGCAGGGTTCAACCGATAAGATTCTGTTTGGTTTTTTAGATTGATTGGGTATACTGAGAAGTGTATGATAAAGATTGATGGCAGCCAGAAGAGCGGAAGCGGCACGATCCTGCGCCTCTCGATAGCAGTCGCCGCAATTACGGGGCAGTTGTTGCATATCACAAACATCAGAGAGAACCGACCTCAGCCCGGGCTTAAGCATCAGCACCTCGAATCCGTTCTGACCGCCGCCAAGCTCTGTAACGCCGAAGTCAAAGGTGCAACGCTGGGCTCACGGGAGTTATGGTTCACACCCAGAGCTATCTGCGGCGGCAACGTAGAAGCCGTTATCGAGACCGCGGGAAGCATACCGATGCTGTTCCTTTCAACCCTGCCGATCTGCATCTTCGCGAAAGCGCCTGTCCGTCTGCATGTGGCAAAGGGCGGAACAGATACCATCCACGCGCCAACCATCAACTACATGCGCTATGTCCTATTGCCGTCACTTCGAAAGATGGGTGTTGAAGCGGAAATCTCGGTCCAGAAGTACGGATACTACCCGAAGGGCATGGGGGAAGCAACCCTAACAGTAAAACCGAATTCTAACCTGAAACCAATTACGCTGGAGAGCTTCGGCAATCTCAAAACAATAAAGGGCATCTCGGTCTGCACTTTCCTATCCGACCGACAGGTAGCAGAGCGCCAAGCCAAAGCAGCCCAAAATGCGCTCCTGCAAAGCGACTATAGAGCCGACATCCAAGTCGTAAACGACCAATCCAACCCCATCCAGAAAGGCAGCTCCATCGTGTTGTGGGCTGAAACCGACACCGGCGTCTTACTTGGCGCAGACTCAATCGGTGAGCTGCGAAAGGTGGCGGAGGATGTCGGAAAACAAGCCGCACAAGCACTCGCCACCGACATAACCGTTAAGCCAACTGTCGATGAATTCCTCGCCGACATGTTGATCCCCTACATGGCGCTCGCAGACGGCAAATCCAGTTACCAGACCCGCGACATAACGGAGCACATTGAATCCAACATTTGGCTCATGGAAAAAATGTTAAACGTTAAATTCACCGTCACCCAAGTAGACAGCCTCTACAGAATCGAGAAGACGAGTTATGCCTAAATCCGCTGTTTGCCTCAAAGTGCCCAAAAAGCAGGGCGAAGTGGCCATCGCTTTTGCAGCTAAGCTTGGGCTGATAGATAAAGGCTTGAGCGTCGGCAGGGATGACGAATACCTTTTTGTTCCGCTATACAGGCACCCGGATGAGACGGAGTTTACAGCATTTACAGAGAAGGTGCCAGCGGTTGAAGTTTCAGTGGGCAGTTTTGAAGAGAAGAAGCCGCCTCAGGAAACACTCTCGCAGGCGCTTGAGGGCAAACTACCACAAGAATTGCTTGAAGCTGTTCCGCAGGCGTTTGACATAGTCGGCGACATAATCATAATTGAAATTCCCCCGAAGCTAAAGGAATACGAGCACTTAATCGGAGAATCACTCCTGCAGACCCACAGAAACATCAAAGTGGTACTGGGCAAAGCAGGAGACATCAGCGGCGTCTTCCGCATACGCGACTACACCTTCATCGCAGGCGAGCAACGAACAAGCACTGTTCATAGAGAATTCGGCTGCACATTCCACGTTGACGTGGGGAAAGCGTACTTTTCGCCAAGGTTAAGCCATGAGCATATGCGCGTTGCAACTCAGGTTAAGACCGGCGAGGTAGTGGCGGACCTGTTTGCGGGTGTCGGTCCATTCGCGGTGCTGATTGGGAAGCAATGCCCAGAAGCGAAGGTGTACGCTGTCGACTTGAACCCCGAAGCTGTCGAACTGCTGAAGGTAAACGTGAGAGTGAACAGGATTGAGGGCCACGTGTTCCCAATCTGTGCGGATGCCCGGGAAATCGCTAAAAGCCAACTTAGGGGCGTAGCCGACCACGTCATCATGAACCTGCCCGAGACCGCAATTGACTTCGTGGATGCAGCCTGCAACGCAATCAAGCCCGAGGGCGGCATCGTGCACTTCTATGGCTTCGTGCGCCAACCGGACACCGTTGAAGGCCTTAAGCAGCGCTTCATAGAGAAGGTCGAGCTGTGCGGCAGAAAAGTCGAATCTTTCCTCGCTGCAAGAAGCATCCGCGAGACAGCGCCGTTTGAGTCCCAGATCGTACTTGACGCGCAGATATGGTAGCTAGCTTTTTCTTAATTCTTTAAGCAGTACTCTTGCGCTTATGGTTAATTCGGGTTTGTTCTCTCGGCTAAGAGTCGACAGCAATCCACCTAGGAAGAGCAATGCAATTCCTAACACGGCAACGGCTTCAACTGGGACAAGGCGGAGTTCAAGCAGAAAACTATAAACTATCAAAACCACACCGATGCCGACGATAACTTGGTTACTTCTCGAAGCGGTTGAGTGCAGAGCAAACTCTTTTTTCCCGCTCTCAGTAACTTGGAAGTAGCCGTCTTTCTCCTCAAGCATGCCAGCCTCGGTGAGGTAGTTCCAATCGTGGTGGAAGTGGCCGTCGGATTTGTATCCCAATGCAGTGCAGATTTGGGATTTCACTCCGGGCGCGGCTCTTATGCGGCTGTGGGGTGCGGAGTAGATGAGGTAGAGCAGTTTGGTTCTCGGCAGCTGAATATCCGCGATTATACCTCTTGACTTAGACATCTGATCCTCTCCGCTATACTCCGATTTTAAGTGTGTTAGTATGGCAACTGGGCGGTAGAGCTTATGACTCTATGGTTTAGAGTGCCCCCGCCTAAGGTTTAGAGGCGCTTGATCTACATGGTAGGGCTATTATATGCACTGCCTACTCGCTTAGTCGTGAATTCAGATGAAACATAAAGGGAACAATCGCAAATCCATAAATCAATACATACTGATTGCGGTGGCAGTATCAGCGTTAATCTGCTTTTTGGCAATCGCAGTTGCAAGACCATGCTTTGATCAAGTGAACGCAGCGGTTAACCTCTGGGTAACAGGCATCCAAACCGAAGGCTTAACTGACATAGCAAAAGCAATAGACTTTTTCGACACAAAGGTTCTTTTGATCCTCACTTTGCCATTAGCGGGTGTACTTCTCTGGAAGGGCCACACCGATAAGGCAGGCTTACTCGCAGGCGCAATGGGCATCGACGCTTTACTGCTTGAAGCATCCAAGACCCTGATTGCATCCCCAAGACCCCTAAACAGCATATTAGTTGACGTTGACAACTCGTTCCCCAGCGGACACGTCACCAGCATAATCGTATTTGGCGGCATGTTGACGTATTTGGCTTGGCAAAACCGAAAAACCATTTCAAAGCTCTGTGCAGCCGCAATCGGACCCTTAGCGGCGATAGTAGCCTTCGATAGACTCTACTTGAATGCACACTGGTTAAGCGATGTCCTCGCAGCACCCTTCCTAGCATTATTCATCATCGCGGTCACTATACTGATAGTGCCCCTTCTACTTCACTGGATTAAAATGGGGAAAAACCCGCTTAAATCAAGTGCAAAAAGGGACTCGCACCCAAAAAAGCCAACTCTATATGGTAGAGCTATAACCCGCAAACCACAAAACAGTACGGCAGTGACTACAGATGCGTGAACGACTGGAAGCGGCATTCGAATACACAATGGACCACCCCGAATCCCTTATGATAATTAGCGGGGTTTTTCTAGCTCTCGTGTCAGTATTCACAGCAGCATTCGATATCAGCACAACTAGCTTCTTAAGAGTCCTAGTAATCGGATTGTTGGTAAGTGGAGTTTTGCTCTACGTGCTGCGGCTGGGCTTACGCTTCATAGTCCGCGTGGGACGCAAACTCTTCGCTCAATAGATGATTAGGGCACAATTAGCGGGACTAAAAACGGATGGCTATACCTATAGAGTTAATCATGACATTGGTCACATCGTTTGGGTTAGGCTTAATTCCGTTTGCTGGCCCCTCAACCATATTCATAGCCACCAACGCGGTACTAGTCCTTGGAATAACTGACCCGCCGACACTACTCCTCATAGCGTTCTTGATAGCGCTCGGAGCATCATTAGCAAAAAGCATCCATTACCTAGTCACGTTCTATGCAAGTAAACACTTAAGCCAAAGCAGGCAGCAGCGCCTTAACGCGAGCGGACAGAAAATCAACCGCTGGGCTTTCCTGCTACTGTTCGCGGTGGCAACTACACCTATCCCAGATGACCCAGTCGTTATTCCACTAGGCTTAACAAAATACAGCCCCTACAAGTTCTTCATAGCTTACTTCTCAGGAAAACTAATCCTAACCGTCATCGGAGCCTTCCTCGGCTGCTGGACAGGCCAGATACTCTCGGAGTGGCTAACTCCAGAAGTCACCATAATATCAGCCATCACATTAACCGTCGTCTTCACAGTCCTACTACTGAAATTCGACCTAAATGTCATATTTGAGAAAATCACTAAGAGGCTAAAACACTAATGCATATTCCATCGAAGCTTAAACGCCCCATACTATTAACCATACAGGCAGCCGTCAGCATCCTGCTACTGTACCTCCTATTCAGAAACGTAGACTTAGCACAGGCACAACAGATACTCCAAACCACAAACCTGCCCATTCTCGGCGTCTCAGTAGTCTTCTTTATACTCTCATCGTTTGCCATCGGCGTAGCCCTCCAAAGCGCATTAAAAGCCACCGACGCTGCCCCCTCATTCGGCATAACCATGCTAGCAAACTTTGGTGGCCAACTGCTAAGCGATGTAACCCCCGCTAAGTCAGGCTACTTCGCAACCCCCGTGTTGCTAAACCAACTCAAAGCGGTACCCATCGAGAAGGGCCTGATGAGCGTTATGGCAGTGGGCGCGGGGAACTTTTTCGTCAAAGCCATAATCTCGACAACTGCACTGGTTTACTTCATCTATCGCATGCCCGCCGACGTCATGAACCCAACGATAACCAACGCTTTGATCGCGGGAATAACGATTCTTGTCATAGGCGGCGTAGGCCTAGCTGTGCTGGTCTGGACCAACTATTTTTCAGGAGTACTTGAGAAGCTGTGCCGCCTACCACTGGTTGGGCGAGTCATCAAGAAACTGCAGGACATCAGAACGCTGTTCGCTCAGGACAAAGCAGCTCTTCGCAAATCCATCGCAACCATCGTGGTCTCGGTACTTGGCTCTGTATTATTCAGCGGCATCTCGCTTTATCTCCTTGCCCAAGCTATAGGCATGACTGAACCCGCCTTCGCCGATCTGCTATTCATGGGTCCGCTAACGGCGGTGTTCATGTATGTACCTGTAACGTTCGCTGGGCTCGGTCTGCAGGAAGCTGCTTACGTGTTTCTTTTAAGCGGAATAAGCGCTTCGCCTGAAGCTATACTGCCTTTCGCGGTAATGTTTGCTGTGCTCAACGGCTGATTTCGGTTACAACTGACCTTGTGGGTTTGCCGCCGCTGCTTAAGACAAGCACAGGGCTTTTCAGTAAATTAACAAAGAAGGAACCCGAAGTGCCTAAGCCCCAAGAGAATTAGAGAGGCTAAAACGCCTTTGATGCGCCTGCTCTAACTCTTAGAGTTTAATCTCTAATTGGTAGGGCTATTACCGCCCAGCCACCTACAGTGTACATGGTGGTATTGATTGGTGCAGATCCCAGATGAGAAGCAAGAGCAAAACCGCATTAAACTCCTACAGCTAAAACTAGCCGCAGTCCTGCTGTTTGTGTTCTTCGTAGCTTTGGTTGCATTCGGGCAAGTGTTGGCAAATAGTATTTTGACTGTTGCGGGTTTGGTTTGCTTCACAGCGGCAGCTGGGCTTATAACATATTATATGGTGCTGACTCAGCCCTAAACTTCCACGGTTAAGGTCATGGTGACCTGCTGCTTGGGGTTCTTGAGCTTCTCAACAACTGCACGAGAGAGCTCACCTGAGGATTTATCGGCCTTCACAGCCAGAGTTCGGTCTGAGGTGAACTCGCTTTTACGAATAACCAGATCGTTAGGGTGGCTAAGCGTCAAGTCTGGGCTGCCGTAAGCAGTTATCGTCCCCACTTGGCCATCTACTTCCAACTCGATGGTTAATTTGGCGTTGGGCTGCTTTAGCGCGCGCTTAAATTCAGGGCTTAGGTCTGCGACGGATTTGTTGGCGTCTACTGCCACTATGCAGTCGCCCCTCTGGGTAACCATCCGCTCTTTAGTGAACATAATCGTGGTTGGGTGTGTAGCCAAAATGTTTGGGTGCCCGAACGCATGCACTACTTCAACTACTTTCTTAGTCATATCTTACTCAAGCACTTCAATCGAGTCAACTTTACCGTCGCCATCTAAATCATAACCGGTGATGACCACTGCAAATGTGTCTTCACACTTATATTTCCCGATGGTTTTCTGCCAGAAATTAGTCAACGCCAACACACACGCCTTGGTGCCTACCGCCTTGTTGCCGGCTAAAACTATGATACGCTTGGAATTATCCCAAGGATTAACGATCTTCGCTACGAGTCCCGACAGGTCAGATGTGTAGGTTTGCCCAGTCTTCTTCGACGACAAACCACCCAACAGGAAACCCTGAGAAGAGGACTGCATCACGAACTTGATTGGTAAGTGCTCGTTAATTTCCTGTGTTAACAAATTGGTTCCTGGGCCGCCGACTAGGATGAGGTTGTTTTTTTCTTCCTTCTCAACTTTTACATCAACGTCGAGTTTAACCGCGAACTCTGTTGGCATCTTTGCGAATTGCCCCAGAAAAAGCGCCAGATGCGCAGCGTAGTGGCCGTCGCGGGCGCTGGTCTTGAAGGGGCCGTGTGCCTGCGGGCTGCCGACGACGATTTTCCCGTCAAATACCCCGTTATGGGTGAACTCCTTGAAGAATTCCTGCAGTTGCTGGCTTACGATGGGGAGGCATAGGCTGCGGGTGGGTTTGTAGCCGCCTTCAAATTCGATGCCAAAAGCTTGCGAAGCGGTTTTGTAGTACTTGGCGGTTGCGCCCTTTTTGTTCTCTTCATGCGCGATGGTGATGGCGCCCGCTTTTTCGAGTTTTCGGATGTGATAGTAAACTTTCTGTTCATGCATGCCTAGTTGCCTGGCGATTTCTAGGGGGTACATTTCTTTTTTTGAGAGTATACTGAGGATTTTCCAGCTGAGGTCGCCTAGCATTGCTTTGAGTTTCTGGGGGTCGGACTGTAGGTTGATTTCTTTTATTTGCTGGGTTTTGCCGTCGTCTTGCAGGAGGAGTTTTCTAGGCATGCTTGTTCAAGCTAGACTATACGATAGCTGCTATAAAAAATTTTATAATGGTCGGTAATGCTGCAACAAAATTAGCACAAACAACCCACAATCAAACAACAAACTCCAAAACCATCCAGAAAAAAGTGTTAACGGTAAAACTTGATCTTTAAAAAAACTTATATCAAAACCATAGCTTCTCCATCCTGAACAAGCAAATTAAAGGTTCAATCTAAAATGTGCGGAATATTTGGATGCGTTCTAAACGACGGCTCACCTGCTGCGCCCCTAATACATTCTTCACTAAAGAAACTGGAGTACCGGGGCTACGACTCAGTAGGCATCGCCACATTAAGCGACGGCAAAATCTTCATAAAAAAAGACCAAGGTAAAATCGACGAAGTTGACAAAATCCTCAACCTCGACGACATGCCCGGCAGTATCGGCATCGGCCACACCCGCTGGGCCACACACGGTGCACCCCTAAAAGTTAACAGCCATCCACACACCGACTGCACAGGCGAAATCGTCGTCGTCCACAACGGCATCATCGAAAACTTCCTAGAGCTCAAAAGTGAATTGCAGAATCTGGGCCACGAATTCGTATCCAAAACAGACACCGAAGTGATGCCGCACTTAATCGAGGAAAACATGAAACGCAACCCCCAGCTAAGCCTTGAGCAGGCGGTGCTGGAGAGCCTTAAACGTGTAGAGGGCAGCTACGCTTTCGCGATTATCTCCACTCGGGAGCCAGACAAGATTATCTGCGCTAGAAACGAAAGCCCACTTGTCCTCGGCGTCAACCACAAAGGCGTATTCTGCGCCTCAGACATCCCCGCATTCCTCGACGTCACCAATAAAGCAGTCATGATTAACAACGGCGAACTCGTTATTTTGGATGCAAGCGGCTACAGAATCAAGAAAATCAGCGACGGCACCGCTGTAACCCGTGAACCAATCACCGTCGAGTGGACTGCGGAGATGGCTGTGAAACAGGGTTACCCGCATTTCATGATAAAAGAAATACATGAGCAACCCGAAGTTCTACGTAACACCCTGCGTATCCAGGACCACTACTTGGATTTGCTCTCAACATTCCTCGACCGCGCTAACGAAGTGTTCTTCGTCGCCTGCGGAACAAGCTACCACGCCTGTCTCGCAGCATCTTACATGTTTAGTAAACTCTCTTTTCTGCCAACCTTCCCTGTCTACGGCTCAGAATTTGTTGAGCAATGCGGCAAATCAGTAAGCATCGACACCACCATGCTCGCCGTAAGCCAGTCAGGCGAAACAGCCGACACCATCGCAGCCGTAACCTGCGCCCAGCAACGAGCCGCAACTGTGCTTAGCTTAACCAACGTCATCGGCTCCACCATGACCAGAATCAGCCGCGTCTACATCGGCACACAGGCAGGCCCAGAAATCGGCGTCGCAGCAACTAAAACCTTCACCTCACAGCTTTCTGTACTTGCGCAGCTGGCGCTTAAGCTCTCTAAGAAGCGTGGCAAAATCTCGCAGGACGAAATCGACTGCTTAGAAGAGAGCCTGCAGAAGTTGCCGGATAAAGTTGAAACTATCGTTAAGACTCAAGAGGAGAAGGTTAAGCAGATCGCTAAGAAGTACGCGAATGCTAAGGTATTCTTTTTCTTGGGCAGAGGCATCAGTACGGCTACTGCTTATGAGGCGAGACTCAAACTGATGGAGATCGCCTACATACCCAGCATAGCGTTTCCGGCGGGCGAAAGCAAACATGGACCCATCAGCCTAATCGAAAACGGTTTCCCCGTCGTGTTCATTTGCCCAAGAGACGAGACGCATAAAACCATCATCGGCAACATCATGGAGATGAAAGCCCGTGGAGCCCACATAATCGCGGTTGTAGAGGAAGGCGACGTAGACATCAAGAGCCTCGCAGACGACTACATCGAAGTGCCCAAAGGCATTCCAAGCATACTCTCCCCGATCGCGTACATTGTGCCGCTGCAGCTTTTAGCGTATTTTGTTGCGCTTGAGAGGAGCTTAAACCCTGACATGCCACGCAACCTGGCGAAGTCGGTTACAGTAAAGTAACCCCTACTTTTCCCTTTTTAACCGAACCATTTCTCCAGTGAAACCTTGCCCTTCTGCTTCTTTGACCCCGCGGTCATGCGTTCAAGGGATTTCTTGACGCGTTCTTCACCGAACTCTTTCTGGGTGCACATGAAGTCGATTATGCCCTGCTCGTTTGGTTCCCTCCATTCGAGTTTGTAGTCGTCAGTGACTTTGGGATGCAGGAACTCTTCTCTTATCAGCTTGGGTTCACAGGGGAAAGAAGCGTTCTTGATGAATGGTAACGCGTTCTCGAGTGTGCCGTGCTGGCGGATGAGTTTTAGCGCTGTTTTGGGTCCAACGCCTTCTATGCCGTCAGGGTTAAAGTCTGTGCCAATCAGGATACCCACGTCGATCAGCTGTTCATAGGTTAACCCGCAGTCGCTGAGCGCTTTTCGCAGCTCGATTACTTCGGGGACTACTTCGATGAAGGCTTTTCCGCGTCTGCGCCTACCAGAAATAGTGACATTCCGCAGCAGCTTTGGCGCGCCAAACATAAGGCTGTCGTAGTCTTGGCTTGCGCAGTAATCCGCAGAGCCCTTTTTGTTCATGTAAGCTGCTTGTGCTTCGCCTTCACTGGGCGCCTGAATCCACGGCAAACCCATAAGGTCAAGGAGTTTTTTGCTCTCGGGAACCATGTAGGACTTCATTGTTGTGGCGATCTGCGCGTACTTGCGCATGCCTTCTGTGTCGCCGCTTGCCTGCGCTTTAGCATACTGCACGGTGGCCTGCATCTTGACCTGTTGCCGCCGTTCGACCTCTTTAGCTTTAAGTTCGGGGGATTTGCCATCGAAGACAAACACTGGCTTCAGCCCCAACTCGACTAGGTTTATTGTGCGGTAGAATAGGCCAGATAGGTGGCTTGTGATTTGGTCTTGGCTGTTTTTAAGCGGGGTGCCGTCGGGTTGGCGTATGATGCTGAGGAACTGGTAGATTGTGTTGTATGCATCTATAGCGATGGTTTTGCCAGCTAAGTCCTCGAGTTTAACCTGCGTTTTAGGGATAAGGTCTTTGAAGTTTACGCCCAAAAGGCACCACGAATATGATTAGGCACGCTACTTTCTTAAGAGGTTTATGTCATTGCGGCTGAACAGCGGTTTTTAGCATTCGCCGTTAAGGGCACTGATATGGTGAAGGTTGTTGCCTCACCTACTTTGCTCTTGACATTAATTTTTCCGCCATCCATCTGTAGCGTTGATCATTTGCTTCCCTCAGTAGACTGCCAAGTACGCATATAAGGGATATAATTATAGAATACAGATTAAAAGCAAACAAGAAACAAATTTGATATTCCAGCACTAGTTTATTAGCTAATTAATCAATAAATATAACTAAAAAGCAAGTTTAACTTAAAATGAGGAAAAACAATTGTCCAAGGCATTGATTGTTTACGGATCACGCACAGGTGCAACAGCAAACACCTCAGAAGTCATCGCAGAAACCCTCCGAAAAGAGGGCTTAGAAGTTAAAGTTGTAAACGCAAAAGAAGAGAAAATCAAAGACATAAGCGGATTTGACCTTGTCCTTGTCGGCAGCGGCATCCAGATAGGAAAATGGACAGGGGAACCCGAAGATTTCCTTAAGAAACACCAAAAAGAACTCGTGACAAAGAAGCTGGCGCTGTTTGTGTGCTGCGGATCAGCAGCTCCACTTTCTGAAGGCGAACAGAAAACCAAAGAGATGGAGACTGGAAGGCAGAAGTACCTTGAGGAAAAAGCGGCGCAATACAAACTTAAACCCGTCGCACTCGGCTATTTTGGCGCCTGCTACGATTTTAACAAAATGTCATGGCTCTTCAAGAAGACATTCGGTTCAATGAAACCCCAACTGGAAGCCGCAGGCTACAAGCCCACGGAAAACGGAAGCTACGACTTAAGAAATTTAGATGAGATACGGGCGTGGGCTAAAGAATTAGCTAAACAGTGAAAATATCCGGCAAGGAATTCTAAATTCTGAACTTTGGTGCTTTCTATAGCTGTTCACCTATCTACTCTATTAGCAGTTCATTGCAGGAACTATAGAGGGGGTTCTTGAGGGCTGCTTTTTTCGTTAGGTAGGAGGGGGAGGTCACTCTGAGACGGGTAGGTCTCAACTTTGGGTGCTTTATATACCTGAATTTTTACCCGTTTTTATACACTATGTGCCTTATTTTTTCCTGGTCGCTCTTTAACTCTACAAGAATTGACCATTCAAAACCGCTTATCTGATCTTTGAGCTCAAC